>ERZ779877.3384-NODE-3384-length-10429-cov-3.125988_pt1 | contig 10429 bp, 13 predicted proteins | sample MGYA00511556_ERZ779877 | MGnify/ENA primary metagenome ERZ779877 (study PRJEB29588, sample SAMEA2159338) | human gut metagenome | biome: human gut; feature: human-associated habitat; material: faeces | place: Denmark | collected 2008/2010 ... | reverse complement strand
CCCATGCACTTTCCAACGCCTGAGACGGATCTGCGCGGCTTCCGCCTGAGCAGGATCACGCCATGCAATGTTGCCCTCCAGGTTTTTCAGCAGGTGCATCCGGACGGTTTTAAATTCATCCCCGATCAGCCCCAATCGCAAAAGCCAGGTGCGGAAGGTATATTTCTCATTTTCCGGCTGCGTCTTGATACGGGATGCGCCCCGCTGCACAAGCGCCTGATGGGAAATGGCAAGGCACAGCTGGATATATGCCTTGACCTCTCCGGCGTGGAGGGTGGAGTTGAACATACGGAATTCAATCGTACCTTTGGAAAACACGCTGTGCAGATTGAGGGCATGGTAACGGCTTTCGTCGTAGTGAAAATGCCGCCCGCTGTTGCCGTTGTACCACAGCCTTTCCACTTCAGCCATCGTTTTCGGACGCTTGTGGTTGAGTTCCTCTAAAAACCGGGTGTCGGCTTTCTGACAATACTGCTCACGGCTGATCTGCACCTGTAAGGTCTTGTACAGCAAATCCTCCTTGGACGCCATGATATTCACAATATTGCGGAGTGTCTGCGGCGTATGGGTGGAGGCGTCCACATGAATATGGATGCCGCAGGAGTCGTTGACCCTTGCGCCGCCTGCGCGGATCTTGCGCACAAGCTCCTGCACGGTTTCAATATCTTCGTACTGACAGATCGGTGAAACAAATTCCACCGAATAGTCCCGGCTGGCCGAACGGTTGTTACCGTTGCGGCAGCGGATGGAGGCGTCGCTCACCACCTTCCATTGACGATTACGGCTGTCTCTGATCGTATAGGTGTCATATCCACCGCCGACATGGGTGGCCTGCGTATCGAAATATCCGGCGATAATCCGCGCCGCCGCTGCTCTTGTAAGCCCGGTCATCTCGATTTCGATGCCGAAGTTCTGGCTTCTCAATCGGAATCACCATCCGCGCCGGATTCAGCGCCTACAGCAGAAGAAGGGCGGGGCGGTCTCTTTTTCGCCGGGGCTTTCGGCTGTCCGGCACGCAGCTCGATAAACTCCCGCACATTCGCAGGCACATATTTACCGTAGAGAGCTTCCGCCGCCCTGATCATTTCATCCTCAAAGGACAGTTCTTTCTGTTCCATATACAACCGTGCGGCTGCCAGCTTTTCTTCGTCAAAAGGAACGTTTACCATTGCTTTTTTCATGATGCTCACCTCACAGTTTCATCGTATAGTCAAATTCCTGATTCTGCTGCCCGCCTCTGGCGGCGGCGATCAGGTCTGCAACTTCTTCGGGCATACCGTCAAGGCTGATATGGATATCCCTTTCCACATCGGCGGTATACCAATAGTCATAGGGAATAAAATTGTCACGGAGGTATTTTTGTAAATCCGCGTTCATATCGGGATCACCCTGTGACACGACGCCGTATGGCGTCAGGAAATCTGTCCCCCAATGCTCGCCGGAAGAGGACAGGTCAAGAGTGACAATGCCGAGGCACAGCTTTCCGGTGCATCGGGATCGGATGACGGCAGGGATACTGACGAATTCATAACTGCCGTTATCCAGATAATCCGTGCCGTAGGTTTTGACAAAGGCGCCGTGCATCTCCTTCAGAACCTCTCCGGCATAGCTTTTGTTCGGACTCATACAGGAGCATTCCAAACGCACAAAATGCACATTTTTCAAAACGGCGTTCATATTCTGCGTGAACCTCTCCTGCAGCCTTTCCTGTTCCAGCAGCTCTGTTGCCCGTTCCTTTGTAAGAAATCCGAAGTTATAGTCGTTTACCATTTCTTCCGCTTCGGTTACGGTTTTCGCTGCATCGTACCAATGGCTCTCCATTTGTGAGAGCGTGGCCTCCACGGTTTTCTGAACGTGGGTGGAATACATTTTCGCGGCGGCGAGAAATGCATCCCGCCCCAGCGCCTTATATACGCCGTGCAGGCTTTTTACTTTTCCGCTCATTTTGATTCCCCCTTCACATGGAAAGAACAGGACCGGAGAATTCGCTCTGCGTATCCTCCGTCATTTCCATACCCTCAGCGTTCTCCGCGGCTTTTACCTGTTCCGCGAGGCTGTCGGTAATCACGCCGTAATAGCCATGCGGCCGCCTGATCCCGTATGCGCTGTATGCGGTCTTCAAATCCTCCGCCACATCGCGCAGTCCTTCGCCGGAATGTCCCGCCGCGAAATACTTCCACTTGTTTTCCTGCGTAAAGATATATACATATGCTGTCCAGTTGTTGGGATCGTCGAGCTGCGCCATTGTCATCTTTCTCGCCGCCACATCTTTATCTCCGCGATCCCGGCCATAGGCGACCGTTACGCCTTGCTGCCTCTCGCCATAATCAAAGCTGTGAGGATAATCAGGATTGGGATGCAGGCTTTCCGCCAGGTACGATAAATCACCCAGCTTCAGCAGTTCGTCCACTTGTTCGGGAGTGTTGTAGCAGTCCAGCAGGAGCGCGCCGTTGTAGGTGAGATACCCGTCGCTGTGACAGTATACGGTCAGGTAAGCGTCCTTTCCGATCTGCTTTGCAATAAAGCTTCTTGTACTCAATTCCATTCCTCCTTCACATACTCATCTTTGGGTGCTGACCTTCACTGTGATAGATATCTTCGTCCGCCACATCCGCACCGAGCATTCCGAGCATATTGCCGAGCTGCTCGGCTCCCGAACAGCAGTCCGGCGCGTTCGCAAGATAGACGCTGGTCTGCACTGCGTCCTCAGCCAGCAGGATTTCGTTGGTTGCGTTTTCCTGCTCCTGCCGATCTTCTGTGGGTGTCATTATTCTTTTATTCATGGATTCGTTTCCTCCGTTTCTTTCATATTTGCAGCTTTCCCGCCGCCTTTAATCCTCTGTAGGCGTGAAAGCGCATCGGCTGTAATACCCCGCGCCATAGGCGGCGCGCTGCGCCTGAACCGATTCTCCTTGATCGGCGGGCGCTTCAAAGTGGAACAGCACATAATCCGAGGCTTCCCGGACAGAGGAGGCGTTTTTCAGCTTCTCAAGGACATTGGGGAATTTTGTCTCCAGCTCATGGCACAGGAAGGCAAGCTGCATATCCAGATCGGCAATCGATGAGCCGTGTTCGGCTTTGTAAGCCAGAAGGCTTTCCTTCCTGTCCTGTACTGTCCACTGGGCAAGTCCGTATCCAGCGCTGTCGGTCGTAAAGTTCGCATACTCTCCACTGTCCACCGCAGAGGTATACGACGCATCCGTATAACCGAGAGAGGCTTCATAGCTGTCTTGCAGGTTATCCGGCCGCAGCCCGCTTTCTGCATAGAGATTGCCCATCAGCCCGGCGACGCCGTATGGGTTGCCGATCTTAGCATACAGCGCGTCCCATATCTTCTTTTCTTCCGGCGCGCTTCCCAGCTCCCCGTCAATATAGGTGATATACGGTATCTTCAGCCAGTGCGTCCAGCCGCCTGCCGTGAGTTCAGTTTCCACCACGCCGTATTTTGTCCCTTTAGCCTCGATTACTTTTCCGCCGCCAATATAAATACCAATGTGTCCCTCATGCCACACAGCCAGACCGGGAATTTCGGGGATGGTATCAATCGCGCCCTTTTCCGATGCGTTTCCATACATGGTGTCCGCACCGATATCCGGCATCCCGTTTGTGCCGTACTCCACCTCGTGCGTGTCGGGGTTGAGCCAGCCGTATCCTTTGATCAGACCGTTGCAGTCGGAGGTGCGCCGTCCGAGCCAGTTGGATTCGATAAATTCCGCATAGCCGCCGATCTCTTCCGGGTACTGCTCCAGCTTGGCGTTGTAGTAGCTTCTTGTCAGCACGCTGCCGTAAGTTCCCCATACATAGCCCCAGCCTCGGGCTTTCGCTTCCTTTGCCCATGTCACAAGGTCGAGGTTGTTTTTCGTATAGGGGTCGATATAGCCGGAGGTGTCGATATATACGGATCGGACGCCATCCATAATCTGCGAGAATTCCTCCGATGAGATTTCCGTTCCGAAAGCGGCGTTGACGGCGTCAATGAGCTGCGCGTCGGTCTGTCCCTCGGCAAAGCAGCCCGTCAGCTTGGAGACGAAGTCTTCTGTCTGCGCGTGGTCATAGAGGCAGAGGGTAAACAACACCTGCGCCTCCGTGACCCGCAGCCCTCCAAATCCAGCCGCCGCCATTTCATCCTCAATGCCGTACATGGTATCCTCTACAAACTGCAGCTTTGCCTGTTCCTCTGCGGACAGGTTCTCCACTACCATTGCCTGCAAACGACCGGTATCGATGTCAATATCGCCGTTAAAGATGGACACAACGGCCACGATGGGCATAATGATGATGACAATGATCCCCAGCACGATCCCGCCGACGGTTTTTAATACCTTCGGGTTGGTGAGGATCGCAACAGCAATTTTCTTTAAGGCGGCGCCGACCGTGACGCTCATCGCCCGCCGGCCTTTCCGAACAGCGCCGCCTTGTAGTCAGGTGCGATGACCTGCAAGAGATACCGCTCGTTGCCGCAGCGGTAGAGGCAGGAGCCTCTTTCAGGATATTTGATCAGCTCAAATTCTGCCGGTTCCACCTGCAATGTGTCCATATATTCCTTCGGATTGATCTGACCGGCGTTGAACAGGAACTGGTGGGTGGGGATGGAAAACAGCGGCTTGGTAAACTCCCGGATGGAGGGGATCAGAAAATCCTCGATATTCTGGCTGGCCAGAATGATCGAGGAGTCTTTTTTGCGCACGCGTTTCATGGCGTTTCGGATATATTCGATTGCCGTCATGTTGGTAAGGAACAGGTACAGCTCATCGATAGAGGCCGCCGTATTGCCCTTGCCGAGAAGCTGGTTGGACATGAAGGACAGGATATTGAAGAGCATGGCGTCCTTCAGCCGCTTGTTGGTATCCAGAAGCCCCTTCACGCCGAACACGAGAAATTCGTCGTCCGTAATATTGGTGTGCCCGTTGAAGTATTTGCTCTCCGCGCCCACGCACATGGAGTGGATACCAAGGCACACCTCCTGCAGCGTTTCCTCGGTATAGAGGTATTTCCGCTTGCTGTCGTAGCTATAGAATTCTTCCTCGCACAGCTTGTAAAAGTCCTCCATGATGGGAAAATCCGAGGGTTTTTTCGTGCCGTAGTCGGTGGAGTCAGTGATACCGAATCTTGCATACAGCTTTGAGAGCAGGATTTCGATGGTGTCGATCTGGCTGTCGGTAAAATCCTTGTAGCTGCGGAAGAAATCCTTCAGGAAGGCGATATGCTGAGAAAGCCTTGTCGCTTTCCTGAACGCCGGGGGCGCGTCGGGATCGGCGCTGTCCGCGCTGTCGTTCCACGCCTTGGGTTCCAGAGGGTTGATGGTATACTCGCCGGACAGGAAATCGATATAGCAGCCGCCGAGGGCGGCGCAGAGTTCCTCGTACTCGCTTTCGGGATCAAGGCAGATGAGGCGCTTGCCCGATTCCCGAAGATTGGTGAGTATGAGCTTTAACAGGTAGCTCTTGCCCTGGCCGCTGTTGCCAAGGATCAGGATATTGCTTGTGGTCTTGTCTTCAGCTCTGCGGTCGAAGTCCACCAGGATGTTCGTGCCGAACTTGTCTCTGCCGATATAGATCCCCTGCGGGTCGGTCTTGCCGGAGAAGTTGAAGGGGTACAGGTTGGCCGCCGAGCTTGCGGGCAGGACGCGCTCATACTGCGCGCCGAACCGGTTTGCGCCCACGGGCAGGACGGAGAGGAAGCCCTCCTTCTGCCGCAGGGTGAGCCTGTCTACTGAAATCTTGGAGCGCGTCAGCTCCATTGCGATCTCGCTCTGCAGCTCCTTGAGCGCGTCCATGCTTTTTGCCTTCAGCTCAATGAACACGGACACATGGAGCAGCGGTTCGCGGTTCTTGCGCAGATTTGCCAGCAGCTCGATCACATCCTGCAGGTTGCCCTCCGCCTCGATGGTTTCGTTCACATCGGTGCCGCCGCTTTTCAGCTTGTTTCTGCGGGTGGCGTTCTGGATGATCTTCCGCTGCTCCTGCGCCTCCACCAGCCGGTGGTAGATACGCAGGGTTACGCCGCTGCGGTCGGCAAGCTGGGCGAGGATCGCCTGTTCCTCCGTGGAGGGCGGGTATTCGCGGACCGCCCACACACAGCGATAGCTGTCGCCCAGGATATAATGGTCGGAAAGGAATTTGACCGTGCCGGGCAGGATCATGTCGAAAAAATCCTTGGTGCGGATTTCCTCCATCTCCGCGGGTGTGAGTACCTTTGGCTTTCTTTTGAACATATTTGGCCTCCTTTTGCTGTTTTGCAGGCAGAAGGAGGGCGCAAAAAAACAGCCGTCCTGCTGTCTGCAAAACGACTGTATCTGTTTCTTTTCGCTATTGTTTCACGCCTATGACAAGTAGTCTCCCATCCTTAGAGGAGCCGTAACAGGTGGACAGGGTGATGATCTGCTGTCCAAACACAGGCGCGGCGCCGGTATCATAGAGTGATTTTTGTAGAATTGCCGCGGTCTGTTCGGTAAAATCTTCGCTGCCGGACGCATCAATAAAGCTGTACCATGCGTCGGTCTTTTGAACAGTGGCAACGGCAAAGACCGTATATTGTTCCACACCGTCTGCCGTTTGAAATTCTATCACCGGATGCGCAAGGCGGAACTCCTCGTCCAGATAGTTTTTCAGCTCCCCGAACATCGTGCCGTTCTTCATGTTGTGGCCGTAGATGATGAGGTTATCGCTGTCAAGACTGCACCGCCAGTCCAGAAATGGTACGCCGCTCTGACTGTATTCGCCGTAAAAGCTGCGGCGCAGGTATTTCTGCGGCTCCTCTGGCGTGTGCATCACAGGGTAATTGATCTGCGTGCCGGGGATACTCAGCCAACCTATGCAGTCGCCGTTCTGTGCAAACAGCGGCGCAAGGTCGCGCAGCTCTGCGGCTTCGTCCGGTTCATCAGCTTCCGCAGGAGGCGTTTCCGATGTGACGGGCGGGTTCGCCTCCGGGGCTTCCACCAGCTCCGCAAGGGCTGAAAATTCTTCTTTTTCCTTCTGCCGGCCGGACAGCTCCTTCCAGATCATTGCGCTGGAGAAGAGAAGCGTACCCGAAAGGAGAACAGCTATCCCCGTGAGCAGCGCCCTATGCCGTCTCATCTTCGTATTCCTCAAAAAACTGCCCGCCGTCGATATCCGGCATGGCTTCGCCGCTCATGGACGCTTCAAAGTACAGGGCGAGGAAGCGCTTGATCTCAGCCTTTTTCATCCTGCGCACCTCAAAGCCCTGCTCGGAGATGGTTTTCTCGATGCGGTTGGCGGCTTCAAAAGTCTGCTTGTCCTTTGCGTTTTTCAGCCTTGCGATAAACAAAAACTGCCTTGCCGTCGCCATTTCCATCTGGATATGGTCGAGGAAATCCATATCCTTTTTGAGAATTTTCCGTACCTTCGGATTCTGTTCCTCCGAGAGTCTGCCGCCGAGATACGCCTTGTTATCGTCGAAGCACTCCGACGAGTCGGTGCAGGTGATCTCGATATCCGGCAGAGCGGACAGCGCCGTCATAAGGTGGCGTATTTTGATCTCGATATTGGCGTAGGAGAGCACCGAGATGTTGGTCGGGGAGACCTGATAAAACAGCAGCTCGCCCCTGTCGGTGGCAAGCCCGTATTTCGTAAACGACCTGACGCCGATGAAATCCTGCACCGAGCGTCCTTTTTTCTTCCTTTTCTGCGGTTTGTCTTTCTTTATCATATGCCGGTCACCTCCATTCAAAGTATTGCTGCGTGGAAATAAAGTAGCGCACGGCATATTTCAGAAAATCCAGTATGGTAGCGTCATCCATGCGGATGGTGAGAAAGCCGTAGCACAGCGTTGCCGCAGCCGGAAGAATAAAGCCAAGCTGCACCAGCGCCGCAATGGACAAAAGCGCCGCGACGCCCAATATGGCAAAATCCTTCAAGCTCCACAGCCACAGGTTGGCAGCAGCTTTCAGGTTCTGCGGATACAGATATTGCTTCATGTGAGTCCTCCCATTTCCGGCGCCGTATATTCAGTATCCTGCCATTGCCCTTTGCATAACGCAAAGTTTTCGGCAAGCTGCCATACGGTCAGAGAAGTATCTGCCGGCTGGTCTGTGTGCTCAAAACCGTCCCTGTTCAATTCAAACCAGCAGTGGTCGGGTTCTGCATCATATTCGTCAAATTTCCTTTCGGGCAGCCCAACCTGGCTCGGTATAAAGTACTCTCCCATATCACAGCAATCCAAAATTTTACAGACCTGTTCTTCGGAAATTTCTCCCTGCACAATGCATTCATTGAAGACCTTGTAGTTGTCTGCATCCCGGTAAAGATACCTGATTTTTGTGTTCATTTTCCGCGTCCTTTCTCGTCCCTATTGTCCCGCAGCCCCTGCAGCCGCAGGCTGGCCGCAGCTTTCATGTCCTGCGGGTACAGATATTGCTTCATGTGAGTCCTCCCATCGTAAGGCTTGCTTCTTCATTTTGCGCTGCAAAAACCTGCTGTGATTTTGCAGCCTCCACCGTAAAGCCACGACTGCAGAGCGCATCGATGGTCTTGGTTACCTCGTCAGGCGTATTGCCGATATCCTGCATGCTGTCCACTAAGATTTTGGATATTCCCCGGATGCGGCAGTAGTCGATCATAAATCTGAATTCCGTGCCGCATCGGTACATTGGCACAGATATGCTGACACTTCCGCCTTTCCAATATCCCTTTTCCGCACAGTAGGCTTTCAGACGCTTCCGCTTTTCCGACTGTTCCATGCTGGAATCTGCTGTGTTGATATACACATAGACGCTTTTTTCGTCTTGACTGAAGCCGCTGCAAAATTCCTGCGGCATCTGTCCATGCACCTGCATGATTTTTTCGGCTATCATGTCCTTGATGAGCCGCGCCTCTGCCGGGGTCGGCTCGTAATCGAAATATACGCTGCCGTTATCCCGGCTGATCTCGCATTCAAGGCGCAGAGTATCCGCAAAGGGATTGTATTTCGCGTACAGGTTCAGCCATGTCCCGTCCTCATCCGTGATATCCAATCCAAACTTTTTATCCACATCAAACCATGTTTCAAGGTGTGCCGTGATCTCCTGCCCAATATCGCAGTCCACGTCCATCTCCGCGTCTACCGCAAGCTGCTCCGCCGTCAGCTCAAAGACGTGCCTTTTGGACAGAACAGACTTTGGCATATATCCGCTGTCTGCGGCGCTCTTATCCATTTCTTCGCGGATATGCTCCGCAAGCTGCGACGATACAAACGCGCAGCATACCGCTTCCGCCTGCTCGCGTATGATCCCAAGGTATTTCAGCCCCGCCGCATACCTTTCACACAGCTTCTCATAGGTTGCCTCCTCGTTTCCGGAGGCTTCAAACAGCCCAAGATCACCGAACCAGTCCGCATAGCGGCCGTCCTGCCTGACGCCGCAGGCTTCCTCATAAGCCGCTATGATCATATACCCGTCGCTGCCGTATTCATGCAGGAACCGGCTGTGGGCTTCCAAATGCTTTTTCATAACCGTCACCTCCCGTTACTTTCCCGCGGCTCTTGCCACACTGCGCGTCAGGTTGACCGCCGTGGTTGTGGCGTGTACCACGCTCATCATGTTCACTCTCACCGAGCTGTCCAGCCCGAACTGCTGTGCAATGCGCGGCACCTCGTTTGCCGCCAGCATCACGCCGAGCCCCAGGAGCATATTGCCGGGGAAGGTAAGCAGTCCTAAGAAGAGAAGGGTCGTCTGCATGAACGCCGTCAGGCAAAGGGCGGCGATCTGCTTCATCCACTGGTTAAAGCCGTCCGTGTAGCCGCGGGGGACGCTGAACATATACAGCGCACCCACCGCCATTTGCACCAGCAGTATCCCGCCGCGCTTGATGTTCTGAAAGAATATCTTGACTACGCAGTAAGCAAAGGCAATGAGCGCAAGGATGTTGAAGAGATTGAAGGAAATATCGGTCGCTACCGAAAAGCAGCCCTCCAGCACGCTGGTGCTTTCCCCCGCAAGGTCAATGGTTCTTCCGCCCGCAAAGATTGCCGACAGGTCGTGGGCAAAGCTGTTCTGCAGGCTGATGCAGAACTTGTACAGCTCCACCGGCACGACGCCGATGAGCGAGCAGGCAAAGAAGCCCTTGAGGATATTGATCGCCGTGGTCTTGATGTTCGCCCTGCCGTTTTGGTATTCTATCGCCACATCGAATATGGCGACCACCATACCGGCGACAAACAGCGACCAGCCGAACAGCGAAAAAAGCTTAATGGTCGCCTGAATCCAGTCGAGGTCAAAGATATCCGCGCCCATGCTGCCCATCATAGTAAAAAAGTCCGCTACTGCGTTGTAGATGGTTTCATAAAACCATTTCAGCATGGTGTTCCAGATTACATTGGATATCTGCTCTCCGAGGAAGCTGAACACGCTGCCGATGGCGTCCCCAATCCCGCCTATGATATCGCCAAGCCAGTCAAACATATTGTTTTCACCTCCGTTTCCTGTGAGCGGCAG
>ERZ779877.3383-NODE-3383-length-10429-cov-3.375843_pt1 | contig 10429 bp, 8 predicted proteins | sample MGYA00511556_ERZ779877 | MGnify/ENA primary metagenome ERZ779877 (study PRJEB29588, sample SAMEA2159338) | human gut metagenome | biome: human gut; feature: human-associated habitat; material: faeces | place: Denmark | collected 2008/2010 ... | reverse complement strand
AATGACCGAGCCACGGGAGGCCATAACGTTGCCATACCGCGTCAAACACAGAACTGGATCCCCAGGCAGCATCTGTCTGGAGCGGGCAATCACATTCTTCTCCATGACAGCCTTCGTCATGCCCATAGCGTTGATGGGATAGGCCGCCTTGTCCGTGGACAGGAAGATGGCCTTCTTCACATGGTTTGCAACACAGGCGGAGATCACATTGTCCGACCCAGCCACATTGGTTTTGACCGCCTCCATGGGATAAAACTCGCAGGAGGGCACCTGTTTCAAAGCTGCGGCATGAAATACATAGTCCACACCGCGGAACGCATTCAGAATGGAATTGTAATCCCGCACATCACCTATGTAGAACTTGATTTTCTCCGCGTGCTGCGGATACAGCTCCTGATAGGTGTGCCGCATATCATCCTGCTTCTTCTCATCCCGTGAAAGAATGCGGATCTCTGCAATATCGGTGGTCAGGAAGCGGCGCAGCACAGCGTTGCCAAAGGAGCCTGTCCCACCGGTAATGAGCAGTATTTTATCTTTGAATTGAGACATGTCTTTAGAATCCCCTTTCCGATTCAGCGGTATCTTCCTTGCCGAATGAGCACTCCACTCCTTTGATGCCACCCAATAGCATTAGAATAGCAAAGAAAAAATACGGATTTGCATCAACAACAGGCTCAGGCATACAGATCAGCAATGCACCTAAACCTAAACTTGCAATTTGATTTGATAGCAAATTGTGGTTTGTTTTTTTCATACGCACAGCGGCACCATATGCAGACCGTATGCTCGTTATCGTAAATATTACAGCGATTACAAAGGGAATCAGTCCAACCTTATTTAAAATATCAAGCCATAGATTGTGTACCCACTCTCCGTGATATGCGAATTCACTCTTCTGGCCTCCAAAGGGATAACGAAGCCAATCCCCCGAAAACAAATATGAGGTCCATGTTTTAAACCTCGAAGATTTGTCATCGTATAGCAGTCGCCGTACAATTTTCAAAGACAGCAATTCATCTTGAATTCCGAAAGCATTCAGGAACACAATTGCAAATATCGCAACAAAAAAGAGCGCGGCAAGCCCAATGAGCAAAGCTTTTCTGCTGATTCGCACAGATGAGTCATGAAGCCAACGAAGTAGGTTAAAAGCAACAAGAATTAAAACAATGAATATCATCGTTCGATAGGCAAAGAACGATGCTTCAAACGTACTCATCAATAGAACCGCCAGCGCTATAAGCTTTTTTCGAACCCCGCAATGGGAGAACAGGATTGAAGTTGAAAGAGCAACCGCAAATGTGAACATAAACCCCGTAGAGATAACTGAAACCATGTCACCACGCCAAAAATCGACGGACACTCTTTGATAAGCATATTGCGCATAGTAGTCTGATTTAAGATATGCGAGCAGATTCAAAACGCCGTGCAGAAAGAAACCAAATGTTAGCGTATTCGTCATTTCTTGAAACGAACGGTCGCTATTATCAGATAAAACAAACCACTTTCCGAACAAGTAGGCTGCCCAAGGTCCCCAAAGATATATGATTAGACTTTTTACCGCAAATCCAAAGTTAAAAGTATAAATAACAAAATAGGATGTCGAAAAAAGCAAGAGAATAACATCATGCTTTTCAATGACAATGGTTTTCGATTTCCATATAAAAAAGTAAAGAGTCAATGCGAAGAAAATTTGACCAGGAAGATTGAAGGCACCGACCGAAAAGAGGAACAGCCCCACAATAGTTATTGTATTAGCGGCATTTGTTCTTTTGCCGAAAAGAACACTCATCTCCAATTTCTCCTTGCTGTGCTTTCATTCTTTTTTGGAAAAATCCCGCGAAAAAGTACTGCATCAAGCATCAGTCTACAGTTTGGTCTCAAAGGCCTTATTATTGCGGGAAGAATCACTGTTGTCGAAGCCTGGGTGATTAGCGAGGCCGCAGCGGCTCCAGATGCTCCCCACGATGGGATCAGCGCAAGGTTCAGCACAACATTAAGTGCAGCCGCACTGACATACAGGTATTTCAGATATTTCTGCCTGTTTTCACATACCATCCATGCATTTCTGGCAACACCAAGGTAGGAAAACGCTGTGTACCAAACCACGATGCGCAGAGGCCCGACTGCCGGCAGATAGTTTTCTCCATAGAGAATCAAAATAAAAGGCTTTGCGACAAGGCAGATCATTGCGGATACGAACAGGGACACATAAAAAACAATTGCGTAGAGCTGCCGGTTCTTCCGCTCATAGCGCAGGCGGTCTTTCTGAAAACTCTGCACGATCTCCGGATAAAGGGAATCAATGATTGCTGAGAGAATAAAGGCCCATGAAACGCTGACCGTCGAAGCAAGTGAATAATGTCCGACGGCATCTGCGCCAAGCATCTGCTTGAGCATCAGCTTATCTGTACAAGCATAGATGGAGACCATCAGCCCGGCTATGATAAAGCTGCCGCTGCTTTGCAGAAGCTCCTTTGCTTTTTCCAGAGAGTAACGGAATCTTGTTCCGCCATTTTTGAAATAAGCAATCAGCAAAAACACCGCAAGTACGATGTAATCCAATGCGCTTGCAACGGCGAACCATTCCACGCTTTTCCCAAGCGCAAGCAAAATAATTTTGTACACAGACATTGCCGCATACGAGACGAGTTCGGCAATGGCGGAATACTTGGACTGGAGCCTGGCCTGAAACCAGTAGTTGAGGGTATCAAACACCTGAAAAACAAGGCCAATGCTGTACAGCGCTACAACCACAACGGTGAGACGTTCTCCTCTATCCACGATACTGACAATACCGATGATTGCCAATGCAGACAGCAGGCTTGACATAGCCCGCAGCAACAGGGTTGTTCCTATCGTTTCTCCCTGCTGATCCGGATGATCCACAAAGTTCTTAACGATCACGCTGTTGATGCCAAGCGTACAGAGCGAGGCAAAGAATGTCGCATATGCCGCCGCGTAATTGATCAGGCCGTAATTGCTTGGGCCAAGATAGCGCGCCGCAAAAATACCAACGACAAAGGCCAGCAGCTTGTTCGCCACTTTGCCGCCGATGATCCATCCGGCATTATTAACGACCTTATTCTTTCTGAGCGACTGCAGCAAAATCTTCAAACTCCTTCACCACTTTAGCTGGAGCACCGGCCACCAGTGTATCCGCCGGCACATCTTTAGAAACACAGGCACAGGCCGCAATCATGCTTCCATCTCCAATACTCGTATTTAATAGGATGGTAACTCGGCCACCGATCCACACGCCGCTACCTACTGCAATATGATAGGATTCACCTTTCCCAGCCCGCCTTTTGTGGTCGCCCATCTGGTGTCCACCTGTCAGGAAGGTGACATCCGGAGCAATATCGCAGTTATCTCCAATCGTCACTGTCCCATTTCCATGGACAGTGAGATTGCATCCAATCCAACAATTCGCACCAATGCGGAGCGTCCCTGTATTATGAATCGGCCCGACAATTTTGGTATTTTCTCCGATCTCATAGCCGATGGAACGAAGAAGATTCCTCTTGGCAGAGAAGAACCGGGTTCCCGCCAGAGTATGATTGACAAGGTAAATCACAATTCGTTTTTTGATAGTCTTCAACTTCATCTTTGATACCAGTCCTCCCGCAGCGGCTTTGCGAGGCTGCATGGACCGTTCGCAAACAAGCCGGAAGCGTCTGTGCCGTTCAAAAGTGCCTGCGATAGCTGCAAAAATCGCTTTGCGGCAACCTCTGCATTCCACAATTCTGTAATCGTCAGGTACGCCGCTTTTCCAAAGCTATACTGCATAGTCGTATTTTCAAGAAGCCGTCGTACCTTTTCATAAAGCTCCTGAATATTGCCGGAGTGATAAACGCTTCCATTCACGCCGTCATTTACGAGGTAAGGGGTTGCCCCAGCTGCATCGCTGGCAACCACCGCACAGCCGCTGTTCATGGCCTCGTTTAACACAGCGCCCCAGCCCTCTTGGCGGTCACTTGTGAATAAGTAGATGCCTGCGCTTTCCATATGACGGCGCACGGCTTCCGGAGACATGGCTCCAAGGAATCGTATATTGGTCTCCAGCAGCCCAGCTTCTGAAGCCTGCCGCTTGAGCTGCTGCTCCATCTCACCGGTACCGATCATCTCGATTTTGAAGCAGCATCCTGCATCATGGAGTCTCCTTGCAACCTCGATCACATCGTCGGGATGCTTCCAGCCCAAGAAGCGTCCACACCACAAAATGGTTGCTTTTGCTTTGCGGTCAATCAAGTCATCAATGCTGGGATACCGGATCGTCTCCGGAAAGTAACCCCATTTGTAGCACCGATTATGGAAAAGGCCGAATTTTGCATAATCCCCCGCAGTATAGGCGCTGGCACAGAGCATATACGCCTTTCGCCACGGCGGATTGCAAGCGTGCCAGTGGAAAAAACGTTTTGGATATTTGAGAAGCGGATTTCCTGTCTTTAAGATTCGCTCGGAATATCGGAAAAACAATTTGGCCTTTTTGCCGTATTCCTTTGTCTGACGCTCTGGAAAGGAACCTGCTATCAAAACATCCAGATCATTTAATTGCTTCTGAACCTCCTGGTCTGATGCCGAACAGGTATATGGACGCGCCAAATCATTTCCCCACCCGAGATTCTTTCGCTCCGTATCCATCTCTTTATGCGCCACGAAGCAATAGTTGTGATTTGTCAATTCATAGAGGGCATCGGATAGGGGGATCTGATGATGCGTAAAGTAGTTACTGCAAAAAAGAATTCTCATGTAGCCATCACACGCCCTTTTCCCAAAGTAGACAAAACATTTTCATAGAGTTTGACATAGCCTTGATACACCGTGTCCTTGTCAAAACGCACCATTTTTTTAGGGTCCGCACGCCAGTTGCTGTCTGCCACGTCTCTCACAGCATTCTCCAATGCCTGTATATCGCCCTGCGGAACCAAGCGTCCATTTCCCGGTGCTACCGTTTCAGGACAACCGTCTGTCTTATATACCACCACCGGCGTTCCGCACGCCTGGGCCTCTACCGTAGTCAGGCCAAAGGTTTCCTCATAGGTAGGGTTCACAAACACATCTGCGGTAGAGTACCATTGCGCCAATTCGATTTGATTTGCCGTGCGTAAAAGCCCAAGCACATTGGAAGGAATATTCGGCAGTTGCTTTTCGATTAGGCCAATCAAAACCACCTGATAGTCAGAACCGAGGCGGTCAGCAAGTGTCAGCAAATCCGGCAGACCCTTGCGTGCATTCCATGCATTGGCTACCCCGAGGACGATTTTCTTATCTTCCAGATGATACTTTTCACGCAAGCTGCTGGACTGTGGGCGGAAAATCGTGCGGTCAATCCCGTTGGGAATAACGGTTCTCGGATAGTTCTGTAGGAACGACTGTGAAACCTGATCCGCAAGCCATTGCGAGGGCGTTGTGATGGTCAGACTTTTTACACCGGTAAAGGCATTCTTTTTGCGAAGGAAGTTATGCCTTACATCGCCTTTCCAATAGCATTGCGGATACCGGTACAGCAATTTGCAGTCCCGGCACTCGGTCTGCCATTGCATACACTTGACTTGCGAGAAATGTGTGCAATGTCCGGTAAAAGTCCAGCAATCATGCAAAGTCCAAACGACGGGGATATTCGCTTCCTTCAAAAAGCGGAACAGCATCTCGTAATTCACATAGAAGCCGTGCAGCGTGTGCAGGTGGATAAGATCAGGCTGAAACGCTCTGATCTCTCGGATCATCTTTCTGGTCGCCGCCCAGGAATATAGTCCCGCATGGTCTGTGAATCGTGATACTGCGTTGTGAAAGTAAAAGCCGAAATCTCCGGATACTTTCACTGCGTCCGCATTGTCGGAGCATACTCCCGTTCCATATAAAGCCTTTACATCATTGCCATGCTTTTTCAGCAGGTTCATGATATCAGCGATGATTTTTCCAGTGCTTCCGGTCCCATATACCAAATTGACAAACAGCACTTTCATCCTTCTCATCTCCGATGTTGTGTGATAAAAGAGAACCGCCGAGGTGCCAAGGTGCGCCCCGGCGGTTCCAGTGTATTTACTCGGTTTCGCTGTCCAGAATCATCCGGCCAGCACTGTCAAAGTTGTAATATCCCTCCGGCATCAGGCCGTGCGTCCAGTACACATAGTAGCTGCGGTCATGGACGACCTCACAGGTGGAACGCACATAGTAGTAGTCGCCGTCGATCTGGATCAGGCCGGCATAAGCACGTTCGCCGTTCCGATAGAAGTACAGGCTTCCATCTTCCTCGTAGATTCCGTTCTTCAGAGGTGCGACGCTACCTGTCAGTTTGCCATCTGCGTCGAAGTGATATCTGCCCTGGGGCATCAGGTCATGCGTCCAGGAAATGTAGTAATCGCAATCGCGTACCACTTCACACTTGGAATTCACATAGTAGTAATCATCGCCAATTTTGATGAGGCCCGCATAGGTCAGTTTTCCATTGACATAGTAATGCAGAACGCCATCTTCCTCGACGATGCCATTCTTCGGAGTGCCGGTCAGCTTTCCGTTCTCATCGAACGTGTAGTAGCCGGCTTCCTTCAGGCCATGCGTCCAGGAAATGTAGTACACACAATCGTTCACGACCTCACCGCTGCTGCGGACATAGTAGAAATCACCGTCAATTTCAATCAGGCCAACATAGGTTACCTTGCCGTTGACATAGTAACGAAGCACGCCGTCATCGTCCTTCACGATGCCATTCTTGTCCGTAGCACCCGGAATGAGCTTGCCCTTTGCGTCAAAGGCATAGGTTCCTTCCTCCATCAGGCCGTTCATTCTGGAGCAGTAGTAGGTCTGGTTCACGATCAGCTGGCCCTTGCTGTTGGCATAGTAGTAATCGTCACCGATCTTGATCATACCTGCAGGAGCCTTGATGCCGTCGACATAGTAGAAGAGATCTTCGCCAGCCTTCAGGATTCCGTTCTTGCCGGTGTCCTCGTCGTGCAGAATGACACCGTTCTCATCGAAGTAGTAGCCCCATTCAGGAAGCGCAAGGCCATTGGTCTTGTGGAGCCAGCAATCCTTGCCGTTCAGCACAGTGCTCTTCACCGCCGCCGAGAGGGTCAGGCCCTCACGCTCCTCCAGATTCTTCTGAACCGCGAAGTAATAATAGTTGACCTCGCCGTTCTCCTTGACAACGCGCTTCAAACCTGCTTCCTCTTCGATGATGCCGCTGTTGAGCCAATAGGTGTCTTCTCCGACGCTGTAAACGCCGGTAACGTCGCTCTGGAATACGCCTTCCGCATCAAAGACGCAGCGTGCGGTTTCAGTTGCTCCATTGGGGATCAGCGTCGTGATTCCAGTAGCCGCGTACCCGGTTTCGGTATCCAGATAGTAGGTCTCACCGTCGATGACCGTCCAGCCGGTCTTCTGCAGTTCGCCGTCCTTGTAGTACTGCTTGCCGTTTGCATCCTTAAGCCAGCCGTTCCAGAACTGCCACTGTGCATACAGCGTCATATCTCCGGTCAGTTCAAGAATTGCGCCCGCATCGGCATAGGTGGCTCCGCTGCCATCTGCGGCAGTGTTCCAGCCGTTGAACTTGTAGTTCTCACGGGTAAAGGCGTTGATATTCAAGGCAGTGTCCACACCGACCTCAAAGCGCTGAGGCTCCATACTGCCTTCGCCACCATTGGCGTTGAAGGTGATGGTGTAGAACACACGTGCAGTTGCAGAGTACTGTGCCGTATAAGTGGCATCCTCTTCAGCAACCACAACCTCCGGGCTCCAGCCGGTGAAGGTGTAGCGGTAGTTCTCGTCAGGAGCCTTATCTGTGCTGCCCTTGAAGGAAGGCATGGTGCCCTTCAGATAATCTTCCTCAGCTACGACCTGGCCATCAATTACCCAAGTGATATGTGCGCCGGTCTTAGGAATTTCCTCGCCTTGTTTCAGCCGTTCATTGCAGACAGAGCAGTAGGTGTCGCCGGTGTAACCGGGTGTCGTAAGCGTTGCTTCGACCGCATTGCGAATCTCCGGTTTGTGACCGGTAGCCGGGATTACTTCCTGTTTAACAATGACTTCGTTGCAATCAGAGCAATGCTTGCCTTCCGTCAGGCCAGGCTCGGTGCAGGTCGGAGCCTTTGCTGCGTCAATGACTTCGGTGTGACCCTTGGCTGGAATCTCTGTCTGTGCAACGATGATCTCATTGCAGACGGAGCAGTGCTTGCCCTCAGTCTTGCCGGTTTCGGTGCAGGTCGGCTCAACTGCCGGATCAATGACCTCGGTATGGCCCTTGGCCGGGATCTCTTCCTGGGCAACGAGTACAGTATTGCAGACGGAGCAGTGCTTGCCTTCGGTCAGACCAGTCTCCGTGCAGGTCGGAGCCTTTGCTGCATCGATTACTTCTGTGTGGCCGGTCGCAGGGATCTCTTCCATACCGGAGAGGATTGCCTCACAAACGGAGCACTTCGTACCGGCTTTATGACCAGCCTCGGTGCAGGTAGCGGGCTGTTCCGCAACTTCAACAGGGGTATGCCCGGTTGCATCGATCGCTTCGGTCTTGGTTGCATTGCAAACTGTGCAGGTGTAGGTCTTGACACCGGCATTCTCACAGGTAGGAGAGGTCGTGATCTCGCCCTCATTCCAGCTGTGGCCCTTGGCGGGGATCTCTTCCTGTGCTTTGATCACCGTTCCGCAGACAGAGCAGCGGGTACCGTCCGTCAGGCCGGTATCGGTGCAGGTCGCTTCCTTGCCAGGAATGGTTTCTTCCTTGTGGCCGGTCGCGGGAATCACTTCCTGCGCAATGAGAACTTCGTTGCAGACGGAGCAGTGCTTACCCTCAGTCTTGCCGGGTTCCGTGCAGGTCGGCTCAACGGCAGCATCAATGGCCTCGATATGGCCCTTAGCCTCAATGGCCTCGCCCTTGGTGATTTCTTTGCCGCAGATGGCGCAGACCGTATCGCCGGTGTAGCCGTCCTCGGTGCAGGTGGCATCCGTTGTTTCCGTTACCTCGTAGGTATGTTCCGCCAGATCTGTCTCCTCGGTATAGGTGTCTCCGCAGACAGAGCATGTGTATGTTACGCTGCCAGCTTCGGTGCAGGTGGCATCTGTGCTGTCCGTTACCTCGTAGGTATGCTTACCGGTCGCCGGGATTGCTTCCTGCTTGGTTTTTCCTGTAAGGCTGTTCTTATATTCCGTGTACCCGTCCGTTGCGCACGTCGGATCTACTGTTGTGACTGCTTTCCATGCAGCTTCGATCTCCGCGTCCGTGTATGTTTTGGTGGAGCCGGTATCAGTTTTCTTAGAATCGGAGCTGTTGTCGGTTGTCGCTGCCGGAGTATCACTGCTTGATGAGCTGCTTGCAGAACTACTCGACTTCTGGGAAGTCGGTGTAAAGTCGGATGGGATCAGCCCGGCAGACTTCCAGGAATCTAAATACTGTAAACAATATCCCTTATTTAACACTTCTTCTAACTTTCCGGCAGAAATACCGCCCTGGGTAGCATAATAATTTACAGTATCTTCATCTCCGAAGCTTAAATAAGTATTTACCTGATCGTCTTTACTTCCCGCCTCCAGAGTCAATTCAGCCTTGTGGTCGATGTAGGTGAAGTTAGCCCACGCAGTCAATGTCATTGCTGTAAATAAGCCGACAAGTACATAAAAGCGTTTTGGTTTTCTTTTTCTTGAAAAATATTTCATAAAACAATCCTCCTCTTACTTATTGTATGCGCGTTTTACCTTGCGCCTGTATTTCTCTTTCTGGTACCCATATCTGTGATAAAGCCGGTATTCGGGGTTCTGCTGGATTGCAAAAACATTAAAAGTCCCTCTGAAACGAGCTTTTTTCCTTTTTTTCGGGCTTCGACTTGACACATAACGATCATTTAACTTAATAAGTGCAAGCAAGTTGCCATTCAAACTGCGAGGTTTTGCCTTTAATGGTACGCCATGCATACGTTTCCAGTTATTTGATTGTAGAGTTATACAGGTTATGTCTCTAATACGCAAACTACATTCTATAATCTATAATAAAAAGTTACTCAAAATATTTACTTGTTTTAAATGAAAAACTCTAGGGTTCGATCATTCTCAGATACTGAGAGATGTACAACCTAGAGTATTATTAACACATATCACAGTTACATTTGTATAATATATGTAATATAGCAAAAAGTCAACCTGCATTTGTATTTTTCCTATTACTCTGAATTCACTATGTTTATACGATAACAGGCGGTCTCTGATGTAGACTTATACCTGTTTCCACACTCCAGCATGTATTCTTTGCATCCATTTGGTACTGCGTAATAGCAATACAGGTCATTTTTCTTATTCCAATCGTATATAATATCATATGTCCTACTCGTACATGAAACACCATGATAAACCAGTCTGTTTCCATCCAGACCCTCAATTTTAATATTTGTATATAAGTCTTTCTGAGACTGCGATAGACTGTATTTTATAACATGCTAAGAGA
>ERZ779877.3382-NODE-3382-length-10431-cov-2.127217_pt1 | contig 10431 bp, 8 predicted proteins | sample MGYA00511556_ERZ779877 | MGnify/ENA primary metagenome ERZ779877 (study PRJEB29588, sample SAMEA2159338) | human gut metagenome | biome: human gut; feature: human-associated habitat; material: faeces | place: Denmark | collected 2008/2010 ... | reverse complement strand
CTAGCACAAAACGGATATCAGCAGTTCGTATCAGAGTTTAGCAAAAAAGTGCCAATCATAACAAAAAAAGGCTACATTGGTGAAGATGGAAACTTCTACAAAACAGGAGACAAAACATCACCATACTATGAATGGATACATAATTACGACATCATACAGTACAACAACATTTTTGATACAAAAAACAGAGTACAGGATCTATACAAAATAGCACAATAAGAAAAAACAGAGTTCTTAAAAACAAAAAGAACTCTGTTTTTTGTCACATATATAGTAATTGTCAATAGACGTAAAATTATACTTGTGATACAATGTGGAACTATAGCACAAAAATGTAAAAAATAAAGAACAAAAAAACATACAAAACAAAATAAAAGTATAAGAATCAACTGAAAAAGAGATTGTGATATTATATAAAAAAAATACTCTTATTACGAAGCTATTTATTTAAATAATGAAGAAAAAGGAGAGTTTTAACATGAAAAAATCCTTCCAGATTTTTAAACGTGACATAGGCAGATTATCCAAAAACATAGTTGCACTAATAGTTGTAATCGGCGTGTGCATAATCCCTTCGTTGTATGCATGGTTTAACATAGCTGCCAACAAGGACCCATATGGCAACACAGCTAACATAAAAATAGCTGTGGCTAATAATGATGCCGGAACAGAAAATGATATGCTTGGAAACCTTGATGTAGGCGGTCAGATAGTTGATACATTAAAAGAGAATGACAGTTTAGGCTGGGTTTTTGTAAGTGAAGACAAGGCAATATCAGGGGTTAAGTCAGGAGAATACTATGCAGCAATAGTTATTCCTGATAATTTTAGTGAATCAATGGTAAGTTTTTTGTCAGGAAAAATAGAACAGCCGGAGTTTGATTATTATCTTAATAAGAAGAATGCCATTGCACCAAAGATAACTGACACAGGTGCAAATACAATTCAGCAACAGGTTAATACAGAGTTTGTGTCAGCGGCGGCAGGCACAGTTGCGGACATACTTAACGGTTCAGTTTCAGAAATTGGAACTAAGCTTGATGACGTTCAAAATGACATTTTAACAAAGATTAGCACAGTGTCTGATAATCTTAAAGAATATGAAAAGGCACTGGATTCTTTTAACAAAACAGTGGATAGCAGTAACAAGCTAATTGAAAAATCAAAAAAATCAATGGCTACAGTGAAAAGCAACGCTAATTCCGGTGTAAATAGCATAAAGAATGGAACAGACAGTTTAACACTTGTACGAAATGACATAGCAGATTTTGCAAACGATTTAGGTACGGGAATATCTAAGGCACAGAATAGTTTGGCAAAGGTAAATACTAAATCAGGAATAAATCTTGGAAAAATAAGTGACAACAGCCAATTAGAATGACATTGCATTTATAAATGTGTTGAATATATTTATCAGCTCTTTTGACGATGAATCGCCACTTTGGGAAAAGCAAACTATTGCAGGGACTATAACAGTTAAAACAAGCAAAATTGCATAAATTATTAAAGCTTTTTTCACTTTCTCATCTCCTTGACTTTATATAATAAAAATAGTATAATAGTGAAATAATTTTGATTTATGTGGTATCGTTATATTCGTTACCTTTACCAATACACCAATGAAAAGGAGATTGATTATGCCAAAAAACTATATTTCACCTATTTCTATGGATGCTCTTTCTAATTTATGTTCTGAGCTTGATAAAAATAACTGGATTAAGCCTAAAGATTACCAAAAATATCATGTTAAAAGAGGACTTAGAAACGAAGACGGAACGGGTGTTATGGCAGGCCTTACCCGTATATGCTCCGTTGAGGGATATTATATTCTCGACGGTGAGCGTATTCCTAAAGACGGTAAGCTTTCATACCGCGGTTATGATATTAACGATATTGTTAACGGTTGTATTAAAGAAAACAGATTCGGATTTGAAGAAGTTGTATGGCTTCTTCTTTTCGGCGATTTGCCGACTGAAAGCCAGCTTGAAGGGTTGAGGGAAGTTCTTGGTGAATGCCGCGAACTACCTGATGAATTTGTTGAAGATATGATTATGAAGCACGCGTCAAAAGACATTATGAATAAAATGGCAAGGTGCGTTATTGTGCTATATTCATTTGATGAAAATCCTGATGATATTTCGGTGGCTAATGTTCTTCGCCAATCACTTCAGCTTATTGCGCAAATGCCTACTATTATGAACGGCGCATATCAAATTAAGCGCAGAACTTTTTACAATAAAACAATGTTCCTTCATCCTATCAGAAAGGAGCAATCAACTGCCGAATATATTTTAAATCAAATCAGGGCAGATAAACAGTTTACTCAAGAGGAGGCAAGGCTTCTTGATATTTGCCTTATGCTTCATGCTGACCACGGCGGCGGTAATAACTCTACTTTTTCAACAAGGGTTCTTACTTCAAGCGGAACTGATACTTACTCTGCTATTTCTGCCGGTTTTGGCTCACTTAAAGGTCCGCGCCACGGCGGTGCAAACCTTCGTGTTGCTCAGCAAATGCGTGAAATTATGGCAAATGTTGCAGACCCTACCGACCCTAACCAAGTTAAAGATTATCTTGTTAAAATCATAAATAAAGAAGCAGGCGATGGTTCAGGCCTTATTTACGGTATGGGGCATGCTGTTTATACAAAGAGCGACCCAAGAGCTGTCATTCTTAAAGAAAATGCAAGAAAACTTGCTTACGAAAAAGGTTTTGAAAAGGAATTTAAAACTCTTGAAAATGTTGAGCTTCTCACACCTGAAGTGTTTTCTGAAATTAAGGGTGTAGAAAAAACAATGTGTGCCAATGTTGACCTTTATTCGGGCCTTGTATACAAAGTTCTCGGTATTCCTGAAGATTTGTATACACCTATTTTTGCTGTTGCCAGAACAGCAGGATGGTGCGCTCACAGGCTTGAAGAATTGACTTCAGGCGGCAAAATTATTCGCCCGGCATATAAAAGCGTCAGCAAACCGCGTGAATTTAAACCGATTATTGAAAGATAATAGCTGAATTGTAGGGGAGAAAAATTGAAAAATAAACCTATGTATTTTTCATTCCTTGCCGTAATTATCACAGCGCTTGCGGCTTGCTTTATTCGTTTCTTTCAATTTCTTAAATATACAGATGCTAAATCCGGCTTGGTTGTAGGCGATGATTTACTTACTTTCGTTCTTTACGGTGTAGTTGCATTGTCACTCTTTTTTTGCTTTTTGTATTTTTTCTTTTCAAAGCGATATGAAAGAATTATTGCTTTTATTGGAAATAAAAGTATTTATATAACTTTGCTGATATTGAGTTTTACATATTTTTTTGATTTTGAAAGATTTCGTGCTGTTTTTTTGTATCTATAAAAAAACAATGTGAATATAATAAAAGCATCTTAAGAAGCAGAAACAATTTAATATTAAGGAGGAATAATATGATACGAAGAAACAAAATTATTGCTTCTGTTGCTGTCAGTGTCATGACTGGCGTTCTTGTTGCAGGCAACTTAGCTCCATTACAGGGATACTATGCATTTGCACAGGAAACAGGAGTAAAAACTGCAAGGTATTCAGCAGTAAAAGACATTAACAAAACATTAGAAGGTTACACACCAATGGACAGTTCTGATCCGGTTGAATTCGGTGGAACTTACATTAAGTATCAGGGTGAGACAATCCAGTTGTCGGAGACAGCCATATATCTTGATGGATCGTTATCAGATGAGCTTGCTGCCCAGTACCCATATGTATATAACGATATTACTAAGGCATTGTCAGCAGATGCATTAAAGAATGGAACAGCAGACAAACCAATGACAGTATATGTTGCACCATATGTGTATTGGATTGATGATCCGGCAGCAACAGATACAGTACAGAAGACCGAGGGATATTCAGTACCTTATGGAATGGTTGTTAATTCAGAATATCTTACTATCAAAGGTCTTACAGGAAATCCTGATAATGTTGTATTAGCAGGAAACAGAGGACAGTCACATGCCTCTAACGGTAACTACACAATGTTCAGATTCAACTGCAGCGGTGCACTTACAGTTAAGAACATAACAATAGGTAACTATTGTAGCGTTGACCTTGATTATCCGCTTATGAGTGAGCTTAATCAGGCAAAGAGAACAGAGACAATCACACAGGCACAGCTTGCTGATGTTTCAGGAGACAAGATGTTTGCAGATAACTGTAACTTCATAAGCAGACTTAATCTTGACCCAATAAATGGAGCATCAAGAAGTCTTTATAACAACTGTCATTTTGAAAGTACAGATGATGCCCTTAATGCAAATGCTGTATATGTAGGATGCGATTTTGATTTCTACGGAAACAGACCATTATATTCATCATATGGTACAGGTTCAACATTTTTAGGTTGTACATTTAATTGTAAGATATTAAATGTTGAAGCTGAACCTACACAGTTCTTTACTAAGGAAGGCGGCACAATTACCGCAGTAGACTGTGTATATAACAGTAATTTAAGTGTACCTATATCAATTGGATGGACTAAAACACCATCAACTTCATTAAAGTGTTATCAGAGCAACATAATTCATAATGGACAGAGCATCACAATCGGTGGTGAGGGTGCTAAAGAAACCGTTGATATGACAGGCAAGTCAGTACTTGATGCCTACAAGGTTGTGTCAGGTGGTAAGACATATTACAACACATACAATCTTTTAAAGGGCAGTGACGACTGGGATCCATTAGGAGTTAGGGATGTAATTAAAGCAGCCGGACAGGACACAGTTGCAACACAGCTTTCAATAACATCAGATGTCACAGAGATTGAATCTGGAAAGGAAACAGCTTCAATAGGAGGAACAGTTAACTATTTCTATGGAACTAATGATACAACACAGAAGATAACATACAGCGTATCAGACGAAGATAAGGCATATGTGAAGTTAACAGATAATGGTGACGGAACATGCAAAGTAGAAGGTACTAATAATGATGATGCAGCTAGGAAGGTCATTATAAATGCATCTACAGAGTCAGGTCTTGAAGCAGCAGTTGGAATTACTGTAAAGCCAAGCAAGATTGAAGCACCAGCATTTACAAAGGCACCAGTTATTACTAATGACGGACAGGGCAGTCTTAAAGTAGATTACTCACTTGATTTAGGAAGCAGAGAAGACATGTCTGCAATCTCATGGTACAGATGTACAGATGCAGAGGGCAGCAATCCTATACTTGTAGCAGTAACAAGAAATGATTCACCAGAGTATACATATAAGTTAACAGCAGGTGATATAGGATATTACATCATGGCTAAGGTAGAATCTAAGAACATCAGAAGTGATTATGGAACACCGGTAAATACAGTATATGACAAGGCAATCGGAGTGAAAGATGTAAGAAGCAAGAACTTTGCTACAGATTTCTCTAACTTCCCTAATGTAAAGCAGTCTGAAATCAAAGCTGGCTTCTGGACAGTAGATTATAACCGTCCGGCAGATACAGAAAGTTTTGGAAAATGGCAGGGAGCAGATACAGAAGAGCCATGGGTATACGGAGTAACAGGTAATGGCTGTGTAGGAGCAGGATTATATCAGGGAACACAGGGTTCAAGACTTATGTATACACCAGTAGAAGGAACATATGGTGATATGTCACTTAAGCTTGTAGTTGACCCGGCTAAGACAGCAGGTCAGGGATTTGGTAGTGCAGGACAGTATATGGATGTACTTCTTAAGTTCGATACATCTACACTTACAGGATACGGATTAAGAATAATAAGAACAAGGGATTCATCTAATGCCGTAACATTTGTACTTGTAAAATATGACAATGGAACAGTAACAGAAATCTCTGATGAAGTTATTGCAAGCTGCTATGCGACAGGCTGTACAATCAGTTTAAAGGTTGAGGGTAATAAGCTTACTGCTCATGTTGAGACACCAACAGAACAGCTCGCAGATCAGGCAGCTAAGGGATATCCTCATGTAGTTGACCTTACAGCAGATATTGCAGCTAACAGCTTTGGCGGTGTTGCAATACAGCATACAGGAACAACAGGAGCTGGTGGATGGCAGAATACAACAATGCTTCATAATTTAGATATTACATGGGAAGGTGAGAACAACCAGAACCCTGAATATGTTGAAGGAAATCCATCAGATAACGAGAATCCGGCAGAGAAATCAGATGATTCAACAGGAACTTCAACAGGAGCAGATACAACAGTTAAGACAGGCGATATGAGCCATGCAGGAATGTATGCCGCATTAACTACAGCAAGCCTTTGTGCATTGCTTGGAATGGCAGCAGTATACATGAGAAGAAGAAAAGATATCTAATTTCATAAGAATTTTCTTTACAGGAGCACCCGCAATTATATTGCGGGTGTTTTTGCGTGGTGAATGTGTGACCGTATGTGATTGACATTTTAATTATTATGCTATAAAGTTTTATAGAACTAACCAGTATAAGATGGAGGATAAAACTTAAAAGCATGAAATATAATATCAGAAAATATATATTGGCAGGAATTACAGCAATTCTTGCAGCGGCTGTTCTGACGGCATGTGGTGGCAACAAGCCAGAGAAGGACGATACAGCCCAGAGTACACAGGAAATATTTGCAATGGATACATATATGACAGTGACTGCATATGGTAAAAATGCGAAAAAAGCGGTGGATGCATCTATAGAAGAGATAAAGCGGCTTGATGCATTGCTTTCAACAGGAGATGAAGACAGTGAAATAGCAAAGTTGAATGTGAATAAGTCAGCCACTTTGTCAGAGGATGGGGGATATCTCGTGCAGAGAGGAATTGAGCTTAGTACGATGACTGATGGAGCCTTTGACATAGCGATATATCCTGTTATGCAGGAGTGGGGATTTCCGACGAAGGACTTTAAGGTGCCGGATGATGCAACTCTAAAAGAGCTGCTAAAGCTTGCGGATGTTTCAAAAATAGATTACGATAATAAAAGCAGAGAGATTTCCTTTGAGGATGCAGGTATGGAGATAGACCTTGGTGGTATTGCAAAAGGATATACTTCATCAAGGATTATGGATATTTTCAAGGAGTATGACGTGGATAGCGGTCTTGTGAATCTGGGAGGCAATGTCCAGACTTACCGAACCAAGACTGATGGCAGCAAGTGGAGAGTTGCTGTGCAAAGCCCGGAGGATGAAAGTCAGTATATAGGAGTGGTTGATGTGAGCGACAAGGCGGTTATCACCTCCGGTGGATATGAGCGTTATTTTGAGCAGGATGGAAAAATCTACCACCACATCATAGATCCTGCTACAGGCTATCCTGCAGAGAGCGGACTTAAATCAGTCACTATTGTGAGTGATGATGGAACACTCGCAGATGGATTGTCAACATTGCTGTTTATCATGGGAAAGGATAAGGCGTGTGAGTTCTGGAAGGCACACAGTGATGAATTTGATTTCGTACTGCTTACAGATGATGACAGCATGTATATTTCAGAGGGGATAGCGGATGACTATTCATCTGACTATGAGTATGAGGTAATAAATGCAAAATAGAGCAGAGCAAAAGTAATATTGTACAGATAGCGGTGCTATCGGAAATATAAGAGGTATATATGAAGTTCAAGGAAGTTTTGGAAAAAATAAAGGTATATGCACCACTTGGAGTGTCACTTGTGATTGCAGCATGTGTGGTGATTTCATTGAGTGGATATCAGACAAAGGCGAGTGAACCTTCGAAGGATAAAAAGCACCAGGTTTCAGAGAGGGTGACTGATACTGAAACAGAGAATGCTGCAGAGGATACACAAACAGCCACAGGCTCGTTCGAACTTGCAGATGGTGTGTACAAGGGCTCTGCGACAGGCTTTAGCGGACATGTGACAGTGGCTGTAACTATCATGGATAAGAAGATTACTTCCATTGATATCCTTTCATCTACGGATGATGAGGCATTTTTCAATAGGGCAAAGGCTGTAATAGACAGGATTATAGCGTCGCAATCTTTTGATGTGGATGTTGTATCCGGAGCTACATACAGTTCAAACGGAATAATCGGAGCAGTGAAAAATGCCCTGACAGGTGAGAAGGATAATGGTGTTACAGGAAAATCAAAACAGGGAAGCACATCAGAGTCAGAATCTGACAGCTCTTTGGCAGAGATAGCGGCTGTACAGGACGCATCCGCTTACAAGGATGGCACATATTACGGCACCGGAAAAGGCTTTGCGGGCACTATGAAGGTAAAGGTTGATATATCAGGCGGTAAAATAGCCTCTATAAGCATAGTCAGCACAAAGGATGGTGACAGCTATGTAAAGATCGCATCATCGCTGCTTGATACAATAGTCGAAAAGCAGAGCACTAACGTGGATACAGTCTCAGGTGCTACATTCAGCTCGCGTGGAATCATAGCTGCTGTAAGAAGTGCACTGAGCCAGGCGGCTGTGAGTGATAATACAACGGGCAATAATACAGATAAACAGGGTGCTGCAGAGGTATCGGGAAATGGACAGACTGATGAAAATTCATCCGGCAGTGCATCTGAACAGGGCACAGAAGGTACACTTCCGTATGTTGACGGTATATACTACGGCACAGCAGAGGGCTACAAGGGTGACATAAGGGTAGCGGTTGTTATCCAGGACAAGACGCTTAAAGCGATTCTTGTCACTGAAAAACAAGATGATGAGCCTTTTATCACTAATGCAATGGATGTGTTAAAAAATATGATGAAAAAGCAGAGTGCGGATGTGGATACGGTATCAGGAGCCACCTACAGCTCAAAGGGACTCATAGGAGCCGTAAAGGCAGCATTTGAGGAAGCGCGAAAGACAACTGCAGGTGAGAATACCGGTGGCAGCAATTCAGATAGCAATAACAGCAATGATAATAATAGCAATATTGCGGGAGAAGAGGACAAGGCAGTCCTGTTGAAGCTTGTGCAGTCGCAAGCATCGCTTGACGGCGCACAGTACACACAGCTTAGCTGGTATCTGCTTCAGATACGTCTGGGGGATGCACAGGAGGTATTGGAATCCGCGGAGTCAACTAAGAAGGATGTAAGCTGCGCACAGGAGAAGCTTCAGGCTGCAATAAATGCACTTCAGAAAAATGATACATCCACAAATGTATACGAGGATGGCACATATGATGTATCTACACTGTGCATACCGGATGATGACATGGACTTTAGTGCATATAATCTGAGCATGAAGGTGACTATAGCAAATGACAGGATAGTTTCCATTACTGATGTAAAGGGAGATGGAGATTCACAAAATGTTTCTTATATAAAGAAAGCGGTAGATGGTACAAAAAATCAGGCCGGTATGGTTTCTGTTCTTACATCACAGACAAATGCAGACAGCATTGACTTTAGCAGTATTGATACTGTTTCCCATGCCACATGCACATCAAAGGCTATAATTGATGGCTGTAAGAGCGCACTTGAAGCTGCTAAAAAGAAATAAAACCGCAAGGACATTTACAGGATGGAGATAACATGCAGGAATTTTGGATCAGACTGGTGAGCCTGTTTATAGTTGTATCGTCGCTTTGGGGATACAACATGACAATAGATAAAAGAGAACAGGAAAATAAAAATACGCAGTATATTGCTGCAGAAACTGAAAGCACAGACAGTCAAGGAGCTTATAAGGATGGCACATACACAGGCAGTGCAGAGGGCTTTGGTGGAAATGTAGATGTTAAGGTGACAATCGAGGCGGGGAAAATATCATCGGTTGACATTACAGTGGCAGAGAAGGAAGATGGCGCATACCTGGCAATGGCAGAGGATATCATACCGTCCATCATTTCGGCACAGTCTGCGGATGTGGACACGGTAAGCGGTGCGACGTTCAGCTCAACTGCAATAAGAAATGCCACTAAGCAGGCACTTGATAAGGCGGTGAAATAGATGAGAATAAAAGATATGAATCCAAAGCTTCGAAAGAGAAAGATACAGACATGGTTTCGTGCAGGAATGCAGCTTTTATTTTTTATACTTTTTCCGTCAATGTTCACGGCAGCGTTCAATGGCGTCAAGTATATTTTTACACAGATTGGCTCAGGAAACAGAATTGAGCTTACATCATTTGTAGCGGTTCTTCTGATGCTTTGCGTGTACACAATGATATTCGGCAGGTTCTTCTGCGGCTTTGCCTGTGCATTCGGAAGCTTTGGTGATGCTGTGCATGCAATATATGTGTCATGCTGCCGTAAGCTTAATAAAAAGCCGGTGAGTATACCGGCGAAGGCTGCAAAAAAGCTTACATATATGAAATATGTGATACTTACAATCATATTGATATTATGCTATATGGGAGTGTATAGCTCATTGAAGGGCACAAGTCCGTGGGATGTTTTTTCAATGCTTCGGGCAGGAAATTTAGGTCTTGGTTCATATATCACAGGAGCAGTAGTGCTTGTGCTTATAATCATCGGTATGTGTGTGCAGGAGAGGTTTTTCTGCCG
>ERZ779877.3381-NODE-3381-length-10432-cov-3.214224_pt1 | contig 10432 bp, 10 predicted proteins | sample MGYA00511556_ERZ779877 | MGnify/ENA primary metagenome ERZ779877 (study PRJEB29588, sample SAMEA2159338) | human gut metagenome | biome: human gut; feature: human-associated habitat; material: faeces | place: Denmark | collected 2008/2010 ... | reverse complement strand
GGCGAATGGTAACATACTCCTGCCAACGATCCGGATAATGCAGATCACCGTAGTCTGTATGAACGACTACATCTTCTGGAATCGTATCTGCAGAAACATTATCATTCTGCTCTTCCTGCACTTTGTCATTGCCGCATCCGGCCAACAGGCCACACAAAAGTGCACCGCATAACAAATAGCCTATCAGTTTGACTGGTGTCTTTCTTTTCATTCCATGACCTTCCTTTGTTTTTGATTTTGCTATATTCTTCAGGGCGTATGCCCTAAAATCCCAAGTATTCCGTGAATGGATGCTCGGTATCTAATTTCAAGTATCTGTGATGGCTTCTTTGCTTATCTGGCGGTGGATCTTGCTGATAGTCACCATACTTCTGCTTCAGATACGCATCACAGTCTGCCGGAAGCCGGACAGGAAGCCCCTCGAATATGCCGTAGCTGCCATCGCCATATATTTCTTTTCTGTGGTATTCCAAGCGTCCTTGCCAATTTCCGTGGTTTGCGATGACACTCGAAGATTCTGTCGGCCATGCAGAGATCAATGCTGTATAGGCCGCAGCAGTTTGTGCGGTATTTTTACCAAAACCCAAAGCTCGCAGTGGATTCACAACCGCTTCCTTCCATCGCTCAGGACGAACGCAGGGAATGGAAAGCTTTCTGACAAACCAAGCTTTCTTACGTTCCAGTCGTTCCTGTTCTTTTTTATCTGTCGGGTAACCATCCAGAGGAAAAATGTCAATGCTGATTCCATGGTTGATTGGAAGTGCCGCGACGCTTTCCTCAATGCAGGTCGTTTCTGAATTTCTCAGCTTGCTGTAGATTGCGGGAAATGCAGGATCTGATTGAAAGTTTTGAAGGAAGAGCTGTTCCGGAAGCAAAGCCGGAGCTTCCTTGCAGAATCGTTCATAATCATTGCGGAATAACGCGACATCGACATCATCATCCCAAGGGACAAAGCCGCCATACTTAACCGCCCCAAGCGCACTGCCGCATACTAAAAAGTATTTCAACTGCAGCTGATCACAGATCTGTGTGAAGATTTGAAGTATCTGAAACACTTTCTTCTGGAGTGGGGTCATTCTCTAATCTCCTCATCATTGCACCGACCATTCCATCCACCACGCACAAAGCAAGGAAGAAGTTCAATGCACCTTCCCAAATTGGTTCAACAAAGCAATTGACATATGCGCCGATATACAGGAACAGAAGAAGGTATCGCAGTGATGGAAGGATTTTGGTGTTCTTCCATATCACCGTCACATTGGCGAAGTTTTTTATGGAGTAAAGCAGCAATAAGCAAAATGGAATGATTCCTGAAACTCTGCCAACATCCAACCACATGTTATGGCGATATACCTGACTGGCTCGGCCGCCCATCGGGTACTGAATCAATTCACGCAGTCCGATCCAAAAGCTTTGAAAGCGGAAAGAATCTGCATTCTCTAAGGATGCCCGCCGCTCATAGCGCGCCGCCAAATTTGTACTCAGGATATAGTCCCTTATGGACAAGACATTGAAATGGTAGAGCAGAAACGCAATCAGGCTGATAACAGCCATGATTCCAATACATTTCAAAACTCCGGCAATGCCCTGCTCGCTGTATGCGAATTGCAGTGCGGCAAGAATCACGATCAGCAGAAGAATTGCAAATTGTGTTCGTGTTCCCAGCATGAACATGTACTGAATTGTGGCAAAAAACAACGCAAGGAACATGATCTTTACCGGGAGCCTTTTCTCGAACTTCACCGCATAGGGGGCAACTGAGATCGGCAACGTATTTAGTGCGCCGGATCCCGTTGCAGCTCGATATGTACCTGTCCAGAAATCGATCAAGCGGTATCGGTTATTTCCGATGTTGACCAGCATATTCAAGGTCGCATAAGTTCCAAATCCGGCTGTCAGCGCCAAAATGCCATCTCGGATTTGTTTATCAGAACTTCCCTCAGCAATGAGCCAACCGATCGCGAATGCGACGACTGGCAGGACTCCGTGGTGGTACACACCTGAGATCGTCCGCATTCCAATCAAGGCATATGTCATGCCTGCAGACAGCAGCAGCCAAAAGCCTGGCGCATACAAGAAGTTAAAATAGATTTCTCTGCCAAGCATTCGCTGCCGCAGCAGAGCTACAAACAGGAACACCAGCGGATATGCATATCCCCAATTGATCGCGCCGAGCGTCAGCAGGAACAGAGGTACAATTGTCATGCGTTGCTTTGCTCCTTATGAATGAAGTCCAGGACCCGGCGCATTTGCACATTTCGATTTTTATTCTTCAGCACAAATTCTCTTCCTCTCGCACCCATCTCATCCAGCTCTGATGGACTTAATTTTCTGAGAGATTCCACTGTGTCCCGAATGGAGGCAGCACTCTCCTCTGGAATATACGTTAAGAATGGATCATACTCTCCGGGTATCCCGTCCAGGCGAAACATCATGACCGGACGGCCCGATGCCATATACTCCATGGTCTTGGAGGGAAAGCTGTATTTCGTGTATTCACCCTGATTGGTCCTGGGGTTGACAAGCACGGTTGCTTGCTTCTGCAGCTGCACCGCTTCCTCATGCGGTAAAAAGCCGAAGAAGCGAATACGGGGATCTTGAGCAGCATATGCACGAATTTCTTCCTCCATTTCGCCGGAGCCGCACAGCCACAATTCAATGTCAGGATCATGCAATTCCTTCATCGCTTGAAGGAGTAATTCAAGGCCATAGCGCCGGTTCAACCGTCCTGTATATAGCATTGAAAATGGTTGAGGCTTTGAAACCGGCGGTTCATCTGCAACATCCCCGCACATTCCCTCCATCACGAGGTATGGGCGATTGCCTACATGCAAAGGCACAGCCATTTGTTTCGTCAGGAGGATGAAACGATCTACTCTTACCATAAAGTGATAAACAACTTTGCAGTGGATTCTCCGCAAGAGTCTCCTGAATGCAGAAACCTGGTGCATATCATAAAACTCGGGAATATCCGTAATCACCGCTGTTACCCTGTATTCGGGCTTCAGTTTATTGACAGCCCACAAAAATGGAAGATATGCTGTAAAAATCAGGAGTTCTGATTCATGTGGATACTTCTTCAGCCACGCTCGTACCTTCCTCATTCGTATGAATTGTTTTACGAGCGGGATATTCCAACAGCCGACCTCATGGCCGACTATATTCCCACAGGACCAGTCTGTATCTTTCAGGCGAAAGATTTTGAAGTTTTTAGGCCATGTTCCAACCGGCAGGGCATTGATAACAATCAGCGGTTCATCTGTATTCGCATGGATTCCCTTGATTAAATTCCATTGAAAGTTATTCGCTGCATTGGAGACACCTCGTTTTGATGCGGATATAATTTCCTGTTCCCGTTCCTCTGGGAATAATGGTCCCAAAATAATCATACAGATAGCTCCACCGCTTCTCGTTCCGTCAGTTTATAAATTTGCTCTGCCAGCCCGTCAATATCATTTTCTTTTACAATGTACTTTCCGCCTGCACTCTCAGGGCTGCCACCTACATCATAGGTGATGACTGGCGTTCCGCAGGCTCTGGCTTCCAAGTTCACTGTCGGGTATGTATCCTGATGCGTAGGGTTGACGAACACGTCTGCCGCACTGTATATTTCGGCCAACTCTCCAGGATTGGCTGTACGGGGCAGAGCCAGGATCCCCGGCAAGAGCTTCCTTTTTTGCTTTTCCGTCACGCCAACCAAGACAATCGCAAATCTGCTGTCCAGTTTTTCCCGCAGCCGGCAAAAATCGAGCAGCCCCTTCTCCTTATCCCAAACGCTGGCCGCACCTAAAATAACCGTTTTCCCATCCAATCCGTATTGCTCTCGGAAACCACTTGGCGTTGGCTTGAACAGACTTTTATCAATCTGATTATGTAATACCTCAACGGGATATTCTTTTAAGAAGCTTTGCTTCACTACCCCAGCTAACCATTTCGATGGAACAATGATTGTCAAGTTCGCAAGGCCAGTAAAACACGCCTGTTTCTGCCGGTAGTTCCTCTGTGTATGATCCACCCCATATGTTTTGGGATATGCCTTCAACTGTGGACAATCCCCGCAGCCGAATTTCCAGCGGTCACATTTTGCTTCGCTAAATTGAGCACAGTGTCCGGTAAATGCCCAGCAGTCGTGAAGCGTCCATAGGATTTTGATTTGAGAATGCTTTTTCAACCATTTGAAGAGCAGTTCAATATTTAAATAGTAGCCATGCAGATTGTGCAACCAAATCACATCAGGCCGGAAATGCTCGATTTGTGAAAGCAATCGCTGTGTTGCCGCTCTGGAGCCATACCCATTCAAATCGAATAAGCGCGTAATTCCTGCGTGAAACAGATAATCCGGCTTTGTGCCGATTCGAATCAGTTGTGCCGCACCGTTATCTGCACATGTTCTTCCATATGCAGCAGCACATTCATGGCCCTCGTTTTTGAGCTGTTCACATTTATCTGCGATAAGTCTGCCTGTACTTCCAAATCCGTAGACAGAGTTAATGAATAGGTATTTCATGAAAAGCAATTCCTTAGTTGGCCGTGCGTAATACGTTCTTGAACAAGGCGGCATACTTGTTCAGGCCGATGCTCTTTGCATACTTTTCCGTGTATAGTCTCACTGCATTGCCGGACATTTTTTTGCACAGTTCCGGGTCCTGATACAATTGCAAGATATTCTGGGTGAGTTGCACACCATTTCCTACATCTGAACATAGCCCGATTTCAGAATACAAAACATCCTTTGATAAGTAGGAGCTCTGTTCCGCAACAGCCAGAATTGGCAAACCGCCCTGGAGATAGCTATAATATTTACTGGGGGCACACATACCGGTCAGCCCCTGTTCGAGACTGACAATACCGCAGGAACTGGCAGCGACCGCATGCTCAAAAGCAGTTCCGGTAAGGAAATCGCAGATTCTGACATTGGAAAGCCGCTCTGCCGCCTGTCGGACTGATGGCATCTTGTTTCCGTGACCGGCAATTAAAAATTTGATATTCGTGTGATCCGCCAATTGGTTCATTGCATGAATCAAGGCTGTTTCATCCTGACAGATACCGATATTGCCAAAGTAGGCAACGATAAAGTCCTCATCTGTATATCCCAGTTCAGCTCGTGCTGCGGGCTTACTGCCAGCTGCTGCTTCATGCGCCCAATTGGAAATGGTGAAAACACGATCCGCAGAAAGCTCAGGGCGATGGTCAAGAAGGTATTCCCGCATCTCATCGGTCAAAGCAACGACGGATTCAGCGCGTTGGAAGAGGCTTCTGTTTATTCGCCGCATCACGCTTGAAACGGTGCTGCCTTCTCTCAGACTACCCGAGGCATAAGCGACTTCCGGATAAACATCGTAGGACACGAAAATAATTTTCGTTTTAAAGAGTCTATTGGCCAAAATTGCAGCGATGGGAAGCACCGGTGGATTCGAATAGACAATGACCGCTTGGTAGTCCTTAATTTCGAAAATATGGAGCAAGACCGAGAGTGTAAAAGAAAAATAGTTAATCAGTCTTCCGAGTTTACTGTGTCGGCTGAGCTGCATATAGTGAAGCCGACGAATTGAAACGCCATTCTTCGTTTCTCTAACTGGAACCTTACCGCTGGCGTTATATTCCCGTGGGTAGCCGCACAAGGCACCAACGGAGTATCCACTCTGCGCCAAATATCTGGCAGTATCAAAAGGGAGTGTTGCGGAGGAGTTATATTCTGGATAGAAAAACTGGCAGAGGAAAAGGATGTCACGTTTCATTTTTTCACGCTCTCTCTTACTTGTTTCTAATTCCGGTTTAGGAACCCTAACGCGCAAATATCACCTGGCACCCTCATGAGAGAAAACGATATGTACAGTCTTTAAGAGGCATCTAAGGTCAAGGGCAATGGATTGGCGTTCAATGTATTCCATATCGTAGATGATCTTTTCTTCCGGCTTCAGTGAGTATCCGCCGTTTACCTGTGCATACCCGGTCAGCCCCGGCGTGACTATCAGGCGGTTGGAGAAGCCTGGAATATATTTCTCAAATTCTCGGTAGAAATAAGCACGCTCCGGCCGCGGGCCGACGAAGCTCATGTCGCCTCGCAGGATGTTATAGAGCTGGGGAAGCTCGTCCAGCCGAGTGCGCCGAAGGATTTGGCCAAAGTGCGTGCATCTTGGATCCTGTTCATCCGCCCACTGGGGGCCGTTTTCCTCCGCATCAAGGCGCATGGATCTGAATTTATAGATCATAAACGGCTTCCCATTGATGCCGAGCCGCTCCTGCTTAAAAATCGGAGCGCCTGGCGAGTCTATGGTGATAATCAGTGCAATGATCATCATCGGGATTGCCAAAATCAGCAGGCCCAAAAAAGAGCATACTATGTCAAAAACACGCTTCGTTACCAGAAACAGCTTCTTCTGCCGCAGTACAGGCTTTGCTATCTGAATGATCACATCGGCAGAGCTTTTCTCTGCCAAATAGCCGGTCGCTGTTGACGCCATATATCCCACATCCCTACACTCTTAATCTCTAAGTAGCTGCACCGTCAGACCGGTGTTGAGCCAGATGGGATCAAAAGCTCTTCACGAACGTTAGGTACAACAAAGCTGTATATCTGTTCGAATGCCCACTGTGTGGTCGCATCATCATCCGGCATTTCACCGCCAAGCACTCTTGCGGCAAAAGACAGCATCGTGTCAAAAACCTGATGAAGTAGCATGTTGACATTGGCTTCCGGTTTGAAAGTTTGTTCCACCGCTGCAAATAGCTCCTGAAAACATTGGAGATGCTCCTCGTATGCATAAGTGCGGCAATTCGCAGAATAGTAGTATCGAAGGTAAAAGAGGCAGTCGTCCTTCCTTCCAAGAATGAACCTCCAGCTTGCTGACCACAGTTGAAACGCTCTGTCCTTCCATGGAGCATTCTGTATATGCATACCCACGAGGTTTTGCTTGAGAAAATATGCGAAAGCGACATCTTCCATGTGGAAGGCGGCACACAGCAGTGCCTCTTTGCTCTCAAAGCAGCGATAGATATATGCTTCGCTCAGGCCAGCTTCTGTTGCGATTGCTTTCGTTGTCGTTTTGTCTAATCCATCCCTGGCCACAACACGAACTGTCCCCTCAATAAAAGCTTGCTTTGCATTCCGTTCCCTCTTCATTCGATTACCTCATTTATGGTACATGATGTTATTACTGAGTGAGTGCCCACTATGTTGTGTCCAAGAAAAAAGCAAATCATTTTTATTACTGCGAATGATTTGCTAATCCACAATCGGAAATTTCATGGAGTTTGCCACTCTGCTACAAAAGCAAAGAAAAAGCCCCGCACAGCAAGGCTTTTTCTGATTCGATATCATCTGATAACACTGATTCTTGACTGCGCAGAGATTACATCCCTGCAGCATTCAGCTTTTGCATATTGTCCCTTTTCAATTCCAGCGAAGAATGCACGTATCGGTCCAGCGTGATTGTGACAGAGGCATGGCCCAGGATTTCGGACAGCGATTTGATCTCAAAGCCGACCTCAACGGCACGTGTCGCAAATGTGTGGCGAAGTGTATGAAAATGCACCCCCTCCAGGCCACATGCCTGCGTGTACTTTTCCAATCGATACTGCAATACCCGTGGCTCCATGAATGCGTCCGTTCCGGTCAAAACATATGCGGCTGAACTTTGCGGCTTCATGTGCCTGCAAAGCCCAGCCGCGTATTCCGTCATAGGGATCGTTCGCACGGAGGTATCGCTTTTGGGTGGACCGATTACGATTCTCGTTCGAGCATTCTGTGATGCGCTGGTGTCACGCAGCCGTTGCAGCGTCTCTACAATTTTGATTGCTTTATCTCTTGTAGAAACGTATTCCCAACGCAACGCACAGAGTTCACCGATTCGGATGCCTGTACACAACGCCAGCAAGATACCAAATCTGCATGGATCCAAATCCTTTTGCAGGTAGGAAATGAAGCACGCCTGTTCCTCTCTGGACAAAACGCGCATTTCCTTTTTTCCTATCTTCGGATAGTTGATCTCCACGGTAGGAAAGACTCCCTTGCACTTTGAAGCAGTGAACTTTAATATCCCGTGCAGCACGACCAGAATATCATGTACGGTCTTTGGTGCCAGCTCATCTTCAAACTGCAATTCTCTGATGAAATCGTCCATCAGTTCCGTAGTAAATCCCAAAGGGCAGCAATCACCAAGCTTGGGAATGATGTGCTTTTCAACTACTGTGCTATACTTGATATATGTTGATTCTTTCACCTTGCTTTTCTTTGCGTGAAGCCACCCCATACAATAGGCGGAAAACAGATTTGGAGTCCTGGATGTTGGCAAGGGATTTCCGCTTGCTAACGCCGCTTTGCACTTTTCTGCTTTCTCTTTGGCCTCACGGTATGTTTTTCCATAGCAGTATCCATACTTGATTTTTCCAGATAGCTCGCGCCCTTTGCTATAGCGAGCTTCCCAGCGACCATCCCGCCGTCTGAAGATATTCTCACCCTTTGCCATTTCGTAATTCCTCCTTGTGCAGTGATCATATTGGGTGTGGATCTTATTTTAAATCCATCCAGACTGCCGGTTTGACTGCGCTAAACTTTCAAATCAAGGTATTTCTTCGACAAATATTGCCGTGCGCTGATAAAATCACACTTTTTTCTTCCATTTCGCCGCTGAGGCAATTGCATTTCAATGTGCAATATGCTATAATACGGAAAAAAATAGGGTTTAGCTTTCCCGTGGAGTGGCAAACTCCACGAAAATAACACGGTAATTTGTTGTGACTTAGGAGATTTTCGCATCGCGGAAATCTCCTTTTGTTTTTCCAGTGCGGTGATTCAATAACGCCTTCAATCGCTATCTCGTCTCGCTTTATAAATCGCTGTTCTGCTCTTTTTAATTATACAATGCTCTATAAATAAGTCAATAGCTCTTTTTATAGAGCGGATAAAAAATGCCGGGCAAGCTATAATTTTATCCAGAAAGGGGCGGCATTTTTATGAGCAAGGAAGGCGTCAGCTTTAAGAACAGAGATCGTTTTATTCAACTTGGTATCGCAATTTCAACTCTGCGCAAATTGCGTGGCATGTCTCAGGATCAACTGGCAGAGAAGGCCAATATGAGCCGCTCTCATCTAAGCGCCATTGAAGCGCCTAACATGATCAGAAGCTTTTCCTTGGAGACACTATTCAATCTTGCAGATGCATTGATGATCACACCATCTGATCTTCTCAACACATCACTTTTCTCTGAGCAAATCAACGAGCTTACGGATTCTGAGAAGTAACCCAACTACTGTTCTTTCTCTGTATTAAATCTCCGATAGAGTGGGTCCTTCTGGGAGGTCCATCATGAACCTCCCCTGGGTTCAGCAAATGGGCGCAGTCCTCCCTTGGCGGAGGACTGCGCTTTTTTTACGGCCTTACTGCATGGAATACAGGTTGGATGTGCTGCTCCCATTGTCACGGTAGCGTGGGATCTTTTGCAGGTATCCATGCTGCTCCAGATCCGTCAATGCCCGTTTGACCGTGGAGCGTGACAATCGCATGTCGGACGCAATCGTCTTGATTCCTGGCCAGCATTTTCCCTCGCTGTCTGCACGGTCACGCAGATACATATAAACTGCCCTCGCTCTGGAGGGCAGTTCGGTGTCGGCATAAATTGTTCCAAAGTAACTCATAGATCCTCCTCACCATAGGTTTTCATCTGCTTTCCGCCCCTGCGCCGAGGCTTATCTACAGCAGGCTCATGGGCAATGCCGCCGCGTCCGGAAACGGCATAGGCTCCACGCATATCCGCATTTTCCGCCTTATTTGACTGCGGGAGGTTACGCTCCAGATCTTCACGGTTGGCATAGGCTACCGCACGATCTGCCCGCTCCGGCACGATATAAGGCTCCTCGAAGGTGATACCCCATTCCAGGAAAAGCCGCAGGCGGGTACGCATGGGATACCGCCCCGTTTTCTGGACAATAAAATTCCCCTTTGGAATCGCCTTCAACTCATCAGCCGTCAGCAGCGGACGCTCCATCATCTGCAGACTTTGGCTGGGATCGTTCTTCCCGCGGCTTACAGACCCAGATAAAACGGTACGGTTTCCGAGTGCCTTCGACAGCACCTCCGCCGTCTGACTGTTAGGTGCAAAGCCGCCGAAGATGGTATCCTGGCAGTTGTCCTGAATAATTTCGCTTCCTTCTTTTCCGTAGTTCTTTTCAAGCTGTGCCAAGGACTGAATGATCGGCACCAGCGTCAGGCGGCGGGAACGGCCTGCGGAGAACAGCGGAAGGACATCGAAGGGCGGCATGGTACCAAACTCATCGCAAAACAGCACCACGCGGTTTTGCAGCTTGCCACCGTTTTCATCCGCTACGGCGAACAGCTCTCGACTCAGATTCTGGATCATCAAGCCCGCCATGAAGTTTTTCGTGGTGTCCTCCTCCGGAAGAATGAGGAAGATGGCAGACTTTTCAGCGCCGA
>ERZ779877.3379-NODE-3379-length-10438-cov-4.495136_pt1 | contig 10438 bp, 9 predicted proteins | sample MGYA00511556_ERZ779877 | MGnify/ENA primary metagenome ERZ779877 (study PRJEB29588, sample SAMEA2159338) | human gut metagenome | biome: human gut; feature: human-associated habitat; material: faeces | place: Denmark | collected 2008/2010 ... | reverse complement strand
GGCATCGCCGTCGGCATGGCGTCGAACATCTGCTCGTTTAACCTTTCCGAGGTCTGCAAAACGGCAGTTGCGCTGATCAAAAATCCGGAGGCAGATCTTCTTGACACGCTGCCCGCACCCGATTTTCCGACCGGCGGCGAGATCCTCTACGACGCGGCGGAAATGCTGCAGATCTACAAAACCGGCAGGGGCACCTTCCGCCTGCGCGCCAGATGGCGCTATGTCAAGGAAGGCAACATGATCGAAATCTATGAGATTCCGTACACCACGGCGACGGAGATTATCATGGACAAGGTCGCCGAGCTGATCAAGGCGGGCAAGGTCCGCGAAATAGCCGACATGCGCGACGAGACGGACCTGAACGGTCTGAAGCTGACGATCGATTTAAAACGCGGCACGGACCCCGAAAAGCTCATGCAGAAGCTTTTTAAGCTCACGCCGCTTATGGACAGCTTCCCGTGCAACTTCAATATTCTTGTTGCCGGAAACCCCAGAGTCATGGGCGTAAGAGAGATCCTGGGCGAGTGGAGCGCGTGGAGGATCGAGTGTGTCCGCCGCCGCGTTTATTTTGACCTCACAAAGAAAAAGGACAAGCTGCACCTTCTCAAGGGTCTTGAAATGATCCTTCTGGACATTGATAAAGCTATTGAGATCATTCGTAATACCGAGCTTGAAAGCGAGGTCATACCGAACCTGATGATGGGCTTCGGCATTGACAAGATCCAGGCCGAGTATGTCGCCGAGATCAAGCTGCGCAATATAAACAGGGAATATATCCTCAAGCGCACATCGGAGATAGAAGAGCTTGAGCAGGCGATAGCCGAGCTTGAAGAGACGCTCAAAAGCCGCAGAAAGATCAAAAATATAATCATCTCCGAGCTGAAGGCAATAATAAAAAAATACCCCTCGCCGCGAAAGACCGGCATCGTATACGCTTCCGAGATCGAGGAGTATGTCGAGAGCGAAACGGTTGAGGATTACCCCGTGACTGTTTTCCTTTCAAATGAGGGATATCTTAAAAAGATAACGCCTTTGTCGCTGCGCATGAACAGCGAGCAGAAATTTAAAGACGGCGATGCACTGCGTATGAGCTTTGAGGCAACAAATCGCACGGAAATGCTTATATTCACCGATAAGCAGCAGGTATATAAAACACGCCTGTCCGACTTTGACGATACGAAAGCGTCGGCTCTCGGCACATATCTGCCGACAAAGCTCAGTATGGACGAAGGCGAGCGGGTCATAGAGGTCCTTTGTCCGGGCAATTACCGCAAAAATCTGCTGCTGTTCTTTGAAAACGGCAAGGCTGCGCGCCTTGACCTTGCAAGCTACGAGACGAAAACAAACCGCAAAAAGCTCATAAACGCCTATTGTGATAAAAGTCCGCTTGCGGCGGTGTATATGATAGGCGAGGAGATAGACATGGCCGTGTTCTCGTCCGACGGCCGCGCGCTTGTGTTCAACACAACGCTGCTGCAGCTTAAAACGAGCCGCACCACGCAGGGCGTTGCGGTGATGAATCTGAAGAAAAATCATAAGCTGATCTCGGCTGCTCCCTTGGCGGACACCGTTATCAAAAATGTTTCGCGTTACAGAGTTAGAAGCCTGCCTGCCGCCGGAGCATTGCTCAGGGATGAGGACAGGGGAGAGACTCAGATGTCACTTATCGACTGAGGAGGACATTATGAAAGCAACAAAGACAAGCGAGTATTTTGCTCAGTATGCACTTATAATTCTCGGCTCCGTGCTGTTTGCGGCCGGATTTCAGTTTTTCCTGTATCCGAACTCCATAATCGTCGGCGGAGTCAGCGGTATAGCGATGATAATTAATTATCTGACTGATCTGCCCGTCGGCGTTATGACCATTGTTCTGAACATACCGCTGTTTATTATCGCGTGGAAGCATTTCGGAACAAAGTTCATCATTGCGTCCCTTGTCGGAATGCTGCTGTCATCGGTGCTCGTTGACCTTTTTGCGCTTATAAAATACAGCCCTACAAACGATATGCTGCTTGCCTGCATCATCGGCGGCGCGGTAAAGGGACTCGGCCTCGGCATAATCTATTATGCCGGCGCTACAACCGGCGGAACAGATATAATTGCAAAATTTGTGCGCCTGAAGTTTCCGTATATAAACTTCGGAACACTTGTTTTGCTGACTGATGCCGTCATAATAGTTGCGTTTGCGATCATCTTCAATAAGGTAGAAGGCGCAATGTACGCGATCATAACGATGTTCGTTGTCTCCAAGGTCGTTGACCTTGTGCTCTACGGCATTGATAACTCCAATGTCTGCTATATCATAAGTGAAAAGAGCGACCAGCTTGTGAGCGATATAACCGACAGGCTGCACCGCGGCGTGACCATTCTCGAGGGTGAGGGCGCGTACTCGCATCAGAATAAGCAGGTGCTCCTGTGCGTTGTAAAGCGCACGCAGATAGCCGATATCCGCAAGATAATAAAGAGCATTGACGAAAACGCGTTCTTCATAATCACCGATGCAAAGAACGTTTTCGGCAAGGGCTTCGGCGATATCACCGATAACCAATAAAATTCGTCGAACGAGATAAATTTTACTTGACAAATCCGAAAAATGTGGTATTATTTATCTCGTTCCGTGTGCGGGCATAGCTCATCCGGTAGAGCGCCACCTTGCCAAGGTGGAGGTAGCGAGTTCGAGTCTCGTTGCCCGCTCCAATAAAAAAACCTTTGTCTTTTTGACAAAGGTTTTTTGCTTTATATACCGAGTTACGTCGCAAAGCCTGCGTACTGTGTCATATACAGCTCGTAGTATTTGCCTTTCTGCTTTAGCAGCGACATGTGGTTTCCGCTTTCGACGATTTTTCCGTGATCCATGACGATTATGAGGTCGGAATCGCGTATGGTAGACAGCCTATGGGCAATGACAAGGCTTGTGCGGCTGCGCATAACTCGCTGCATGGCGTCCTGAATTTCTTTCTCGGTGCGCGTGTCAACATTTGACGTGGCCTCGTCAAGGATGAGTATTTCCGAATCCTCAACAAAGGCTCTCGCTATCGCCAAGAGCTGACGCTGCCGTTTTCAATCCATGGCTTGCTGCCGAGAATCTCGGACAGTCGACGCCAAGAGGCCATACCGCGTGAAATGTTCTGAGATATCATAGTCAGGCCCATTATGCCGTTGAGAAGGGAAGAGGCGTAGGTCACAGCTGCCATTATGCTGCCCGGGCTGGTGTTGCCGAGCGCGACCTCCCCGGAACCTGCGATAAATATCAGAGTGATTATAAGTTTGATAAGCAGGTTTATGTCGATAAATGGCTGAGCGCCCCCGGACGCTTTATAAGCTGAAGCCAATACCAATAACACCCAAATAACAAGACCGCCGATCATCTGATCGACGGCCTTGTTATATTCGCAAACAAAAATCAGCCCATCCTATCCAATGGGCTGATTTTGTGTAAACAGTTGATAATAATGAAAACATGCTTATCTATTCTATAAACTGGAAGTTATCGCTTTTTATTCAATACGAACATTTACTGGGCCTATTACAAGATTTCCTCCTCCAGCTACAGTGTACCATTTACCTTTCTCCAGTTTGATTTTTTCTGATACGCCAGATGTAATATACCCTACCACATATTTTTCACCCGTTTCAATATCAGTAAAGACCACATCCGTATCACAATCGCCACTTACTTTTACGGTTCCAAATAGTGGCTGTATTTGTTCTGATTTGATTATGCCCCCATTGTTTGCAAGTGTAAATGTATGTTCCTTTTGAAAATTGGTATAAAAGAGAATTGCAACTACGAATATTGCTATTGTACATAGAATTAGCCATATTTTTCTGTTCATAAATGCCTCCTCAGCTTCCGATTTGTCGAATTGATTATATCGGACTGTCTCCTCGACACTGCCTATCACAATATGTGTTGTCCATCTGCCCAGATACGGTTCCGTTTTTCCTACAACACGGCTGGATTCCATTGGATAGGACAACCCAAGCGTGATCACGATATACGGGTCTGGCAAGTCTGCTTTTTTTCTCACCCTAAGAAAAGACACTCACGCGAATAGATTTCGATTGGAAAAAGAAATTTGGCTTTTTTTCACTTGAATCTTTGCTTCCGGAAATTCACTTATCAGTTTCGATGGAATGCTTGATATAGCGGAAATGCGGACGCGTGTGCATCAAAAAAAGCAAGAACATCAGTCTCTAAATAGTCCATTACGTCACCTCCACAAAGTCTTGCGCTTTATACTTTCAAAATTGAAAATCCGGTTCTAGCCAAAACATTTCAGCACTTCACTGATTCATCCCATATCTATCGCTCAAATCAATGCCGGTGTCTGTGCCAGAATGGAGATAACAGCAATCGCCAGTAAAATCAATGCGATTATAATCAATACGATGATGATTTTTTTCTTCATATCAGGCATTGCGGTACCCTCCCTTAACAGCACCTTAAGCGGACCAGCTCGTCAGGCTACGGAAACTACATTACCATCACCGATGCAGTCACGCAGAGCGGCAGCAGCTTTTCCTATTCCAATCTGGAACTCTGCTCTTTGGATGCAAACTCAAGCTATGATTTACAAATATATATCCGGGATCAGCTGAACACGCTCTCCGGCGTCAATCTGTATTTCACTGTACCCCAGGGAACTCCGCTGGTTGCACTGCGAAAGAAAAAGATTTGCATCAACACCCCAACACCGGATGCCGCCCTCAATCGCGCGCTCAAGCAGGGCGCGGCTGTACTCGCAAAGGAAGCTCGTCATGTAGTAGGTTGCCATTTCCATCGCCCGTACGCGGCGCACGCAGACGGGTCGAGAATGCTCCGGGCAGATTCAGCAGCGGTTCGGGAGTGTTTTTGCAGACATAAGCCACGCAGACATTCCCATCGCTCTGCGCCTGCAGGATCAGTTCATTTTAAGCCTCTTGCAAGAGATTCTCAAAATACAGCAGATGCTTTAAATCTTTCATGTTTCCTCCGTATTTTTACCTTAGCGATAGGCCTGCATAGTGCGAACCGATATTATTTTAACATTTTCGATGAGAATTGCAACATAAAACTTTGCTTTATGTAGGAAAACTAACAAAGAAGAGCAGACCGAAGTCTGCTCTTTTCGTTATAGCGCTTTATGCTGTTTTAAAAATTAAATCAGATCTTTTCCTCGACGTTCTTGCTGTCGTGGTATTTAATAAGGGCATTGTATATTTTTTCGATGAGCTTCATGTCCGCGTTGGTCATGTATGCCAGAAACAGCAGACAGAGCAGAGTGAACAGAACTATTAAAACTATCCAGTACCAAGCCATTTTTATTTCCTCCTAAATTACCAGCTGAGATTGTCTTCGTAATCGAGCAGCGTCGGGTCGAGGGGCTCCTCGCGCAGGACGGTCGTCATGTACTGATTGAATGCCTCGCGCATCTCGCGGCGAGATACGGTGCGCGGATCCATAACGTCGTGGGGTATCCAAATGAGGTGGATGCCGCGCTCGCGTGCCTGATCCTCGAACAGACCGTGCAGGCCGCCGACGTTTTTGCAGGAAACGTGGTCGTACATGATGACGATGTTGACGTTGAACTTCTCGCACATCTTCCAGCACTCGTCGAGCAGGTTTACATAACCTCCGTTAGTGTGGGAGCGCATCATCATTCTCTCATAGCAGCGAACGAGGTCGGCAAGCGCCTGATCCTTGTTGTCGGTGCTGATGGGCAGGTAGCTGAGCATTGCCTCCATGTCGTTTACACAGGTGACGCCCCAGCAGTGCTGAGTCCAATAGGTGAAGTTGGTGTAATAATGCGCGGGGCATGCCCAGACGAGGCAGCGGTACTTGGGCTTGTTGGCATCTGCCGCCTTGTCCTGCTCATAGCCTTTCAGCATCATTTTGGTGACCTTGCGGTCGGTCTTGAGCATGAATTCGTCCATACAGGCGGCGGCCATGAACTCGTATTCCCGCTGAAGAGCCAGGGCGGCGCCGCAGACCTGGGGATAGTTGGTGCAGTTCACATCCCACTTTTCAATCATATAGCGGGAGCTTTCGTTGTACATTTCGGCGTTCTTCCAGAAAGCATCCCAGTCCCACTTGACGTTGAATTGCTGCTCCAGAAAGGCAATGCCTTTTTTCAGATTCTTCACCGCGTAGGTTTGCACTTCCGGCTCATTCACCCGCTGGGGCGGGGTGATCTGGAAGGAGGGAAGGTCTTTGAAGTGGCGTGTCATGATGTTGGTCTGGGAAATGGCGCCGTCGCAGGGCATGGAACCGGTGAAGTAGCATTTGCCCACCCGGGGATAGTCATCCACAACGGCGCAGCCGCTTTCGGCAGCCGGTTCCGGGCAGACATCGGCCGGCAGACCCAGGTGCTCCATAGCGTCGATGTAGTACATGCTGGCATTCTGATCCACTTCCGAGGGCAGACCGATGGCAAACATGGCAATGTCAATCCACTTGACCGTGGGAAAGCCCATCATGATCAGATGGGGGGTCATCTCGTCAAACATCACGGTATTCTCCCGCAGCTTCGCGGCCCGCTTGCTGTGGGGGCGCAGGTTCTCGTCCCGGACGATAATGTCACGCACGCCGAGAACCGAGTTGTGCAGAACCGAGAAGAACTGGTTGTGGGCGTAGCGCAGCTCCTTGCCCCGCAGTCCCATGGTATGCCGGTCCACCATGTGGGCGGCGGTGAGATAGGATACCATCCAGCGGTAGCGCAGCATGGCTTTTACCATGAGGATGGGGTGGCAGCCCAGCTTTACAGCCATAAAGCCGTAGAGATAGAGCCAGCGGAAAAAGTCATAAAAGGTGTCCCGGAAGCCTCTCCATTCGCGGGCTCGGAAAGCACGGTGATTGGCATCGTAGAACTGGCCCAATCCCTTGCCGGTTTTGGGATCATACGCCATGTTAGTTCTCCTCCTTCTGCGCTGCACGAAGCTTCTTCATCTCAATGCTCTCCACGAAAGCCTGCACTCTGGTGCGCAGCTGGCCGCTCTGCCCCACAATGTAAGGCCTGTCGATGGAGAGAATCTGAATCCCATAATCTCTGGGCATGATCTGGTTTGCAATGACCCGCTCATAGGACCAGTAGGTGCAGAACTTCATCTGCTCATAAATTGCGCCGTCCGCCTTGAACTCTCTGACCAACTGGGCCACATGGTCATTGCGGTATTTGACACGGTGCAGCGCACTCTGACGGGGACACTCTGTGTTTTGCAGATACCAGCGGCAGACTTGCGTGAGGGCGTCCTCCTGCTGGGTCAGCGCAATCTCCTGCCTGCCGGGAAAGCTGCCGTAGCAGAAGCGATCCGCAACCACCAGAGCGCCGCAGCTCTCGACCAACTTGATCAGATTGGGGTCATCAATTTCGGAGCCGACCACTGCCACCCGAACCCGGTAATTTTTTTCAGGATCAACCTGGCGGGTCCGAATTTCTTCCAGCGTTTCCCGCAGCAGAGGCAGAATCAGCCGCTTGGGACAGGTATAGCTCACCAGAACCAGGACAGCAAACTCATAGCCGGTGATGGGCGGAATGTCCAGCTTGCGCAATTCCCCAATCTCCGTGAGGATACGGCAGACCTCGTTATGTTCCCGGACTGCCGCACGGATGGCGGCATCTGAAGTGTCCACCCCATAGTTTTCCCGCAAAGGCTTCAGAATCTTTCGGGAGACCTGTTCACAGATATGCTCAACGCAGTCCTCATCGTCGGAGTAGGGGATGTCCAGATTGCAGTAGAAGAACTTCTCCTTGTCCTCTCCCTGCATATGCATGATTTCCATATTCTCAATGGCCCGGTTGTTGGCTTCGCAGACGTCCACACCGGCCATGGCATGAAGAAAGCTGTAGTTGCCCTCCAGCGCCCGCTCCAGCAGCGCCCGGGAGAACTCACAGCTGTTGTTGGCCATATAATAGGTGGCCAGCTCCATAGAGTTGGTATGCGGGGCGCGGAGCCGAACCGAGAAACAGTTTCCCAGGTTCAGCAGCACCTCCGGCGCATGGAAACAGGTGTAACCGATGGCCAGGTCTCCCTCTGCCTCTGCCCTACGCACAAGCTCGTTGTTCGCATCTTCCAGAAGACTCTCAAAGTAGATCAAATGCTTCAGGTCTTTCATTGCTGCCCTTCTTTCTCTTTGTTATTTACCGCCCCCCTTATGTCAGTAGAACTGACATAAGGGGGATACACAAATCCCGATGCCTCGGGATTTGAAATGTATGGAATTATTTGGCGCTCAAGGCCCGAACGAACATCTGACTTAGATGAAGCATCCGGCTGTCGTAGTCCAATTCTCTGGCGCTGGGAGTACCGCCGATGGAGAGGCGCTGCATGATTCCCAGGATCGCGTCGTAGGAGTTGTAGTAAATCTCCTGCACATCCACATCTGGACTGATGGAGCCGTCTGCAAGCCCCTTTCGGATGGCCTTGGCCATGGGGCCGTTGGAGGTTTCAAAGGACTCGGGGGGCTGGTTCTTGATCTCGTGGAGCCTTCCTGCATTGTGCAGGGTAAGCTCTGCATCAAGGGTAAAGCGCATCCCTTTGGGGTCCAGCCGGTAGAGCCTGGAATAGCAGACAAGAATCTTTGCCGCATCCTCCAAGCCGGTTGTGCTGCTTTCGGGACTGTCCTCCTGAAACATCTGGTCAATGCGTTCCAACACCCGGTTCCAGTACAGCAGGGAAGCGGCCAGAACCAGATCCGCCTTGGTTTCAAAATACCGGAACACCGACCGCTCGGCAAGCCCGCACTGCCGTGCAATGTCTGCAATCTTTGTTTTCTCGATTCCGTTTTCCAGAAAACAGTCCAGAGCCTTCTCTGTAACCAACTGGATATTTTTCTCCCGTTGCTCCTCGTGCGGCAAGTACTGCGCCCTCCTTCTCACGTATCTGTCAGTCATACTGACAGATACAGTATACAACACTGAAAAATGGAAATCAAGCCCCTTTTGTTCTACGGTTTTGTCACCTTGCGCCGGAAACCGTCTCTCCTGGCCAGCTGTTAATGCCGCCGAATTCCACAATTTCCTGATGGTGTCAAAATACCCGCTTCAACCCTGGTTTTCTGTGATGAAATCACCTTGCTGATGACAGTGTTCCGGTACAACAGATTTCGTTCCGGGAGCTGTGTAAGCTGTATCGCCATGTACTTAAATACATGGGGGCATCTGGCTCTCCATCCTCACCGTTTACGAGATCTTCATCTAAAGAAAAATCAATATCATCTGGTTCGTAAGGGCTATCTGCCTATAAGCTGGGAACAAATACAAAAAGGCTTATACGATGAAATCAAGCAGTTTACCATTGTCGTTATTAACTCACGAAATGGTAGAATGGATGTCCTTGGAGACGATCGCAAGAAAAAGCGGTTTGATTATGAAGACTACGCTGACGTCGGAGCACGTGCCATAGCAATCGGCAGCATGGTTCTTTCTCGTGGCTTGACTCTTGAAGGTCTTATGACCAGCTATTACAGCCGTAATGCGGGTACATATGACACGCTGTTACAGATGTGCAGATGGTTTGGCTATCGCCCAGGATATGAGGACTTATGCCGAGTTTATCTAACGCAGGAAAATATAGATAGATGATTATGCACACGGCACCATCAGAGTGACATTGGGAATGGACAATACGGAAGAGCAAGTAGATATAATTGCACACCAGATCTCAGGGACCCTTCGCTGAATTATGTAAACCAAGTGAACGATTGCCCCTGAAAGTGAACGATTACTCGGGGAGCAAGGGCTAGAAAAGGCCGCAGAAAGCAAAAAATTGGCCGACCGACATGACGAGCGACCGAGAGCGATTTGAATTTCAAAGCGAGAAATGCGAGGAAATAGCTGAATTTCGGCTATTTCTTCGCATTTCTGGGCAAAAAGTTTAGGTAGGTTATTCTATCAAAATAACCTACCTAATATGGCGGAGCGGGTGGGATTCGAACCCACGTGCCCGTGAAGGCCAACGGTTTTCGAGTGTTGTCTATCTTTGGCAGATTCATGGTCGGAGCAGGTCGGTTCCGGCAGCTTTGTGAGGAACCGAAAACCCAGGCGCCGCAAGGGATTGAGGACATTCCGACCCGTATCGGCCAGAGCTGATTTGAACCAGCCCAGAGTTCAAATAAAACCGCGTTCTTGCGTAAAAAGCCTCTGTTCTTGCGCGTTTGCAAGAAGTCAGGCAAGAAGACAGAGACCCCAGCAGCGTCAATGAAGCACCCTTTCGGACCGAAAAAACAGAAAGGAGCTTCGTCATGACATACGATGCAAAGGAACTCGAACAATACCCGGAAATCATGAACAAGGAGCAGCTGCGCAAGGTCTGCCATATCAGCAAGCGGACGGCGCACTATCTGCTGCAGTTCAATCTGATCCCCCATGTCTGCACCGGGAAGAAAACCCGCTGTTACGCCATCAAGAAACGCGACGTCATCGACTTTATGATCAACCGGGAGGTCAACTCCAGCCGG
>ERZ779877.3376-NODE-3376-length-10442-cov-2.469433_pt1 | contig 10442 bp, 8 predicted proteins | sample MGYA00511556_ERZ779877 | MGnify/ENA primary metagenome ERZ779877 (study PRJEB29588, sample SAMEA2159338) | human gut metagenome | biome: human gut; feature: human-associated habitat; material: faeces | place: Denmark | collected 2008/2010 ... | reverse complement strand
ACTTGCAGAAGTACTTATAACTCTTGGAGTAATCGGAGTTGTTGCTGCACTAACGCTTCCTTCTGTTGTAGCAAACTACCAAAAACAAAAAACAGTATCATTTGTCAAAAAATTCTATAACGAAATTAACAACGCAATAAAACTATCCGTTGCAGAAAACGGAGATGTAGATTTATGGATGCAACCAGCACGTGACAATTCTTATCAGGAAAATTTAGAATTCGTAAAAAACTACATTTTACCATATATAAAATATGATCACTATGAAAATTGTGAGCAAGAGAGAGTTTGTATTTATCTACCGTACGGATTATTTATGTATCGAGTTGATGTCAATGGTGGAGATATAACCTTTTTTGTAAACAGAAAAATTGAATATCAGCCTAAAAATTATTTTGCGTTTCAATTTAATAAAAAGAACACTGACCAAAATCTTGATGGCAAAGGAATAGTTGAACCATACAGTTTCGCTTGGGACGGAAATTATTTATCACTTAAGAATGCAGTTTGGGGAGGTTGCAACGAAAACGCAACTGATGCAAGGTTAGCCTACTGTACAAAATGGATACAAATGAATAATTGGGAAATTCCGAAAGATTATCCTTGGAAAAGAATTAATTAAATTTAGGATGTAGAATTTTATATATTTTCCTCTCAAATAGCACCCACCTAACCTCCCTCATCAGGGAGGAAAACAATTTATTTGGTACAGTCTTTTCACATTTCACTTCTCACTTTTCACTCAAACAAACCGTTTCTACACAAGTGCTGCTTTTTCTTCCAACGCAGTTTCAATTTCGTCAATAATCATATTTGCAGCGCCAATTCTATCCTCTGCAGATGTAATCGGTCTGCCTACAACCATAAAATCAACCCCAGCTAAAATTGCATCTCTAGGAGTATCAACTCTAACCTGATCGTTTACAGAAGACCAAGTCGGGCGTGTTGCAGGACATAAAATTATAAAATCATCACCTATTTCTTTTCTAATCCTTCGAGCTTCTTCAGCACTCGCAACAACGCCATCCAAACCGGTCTCTTTCGCAACTTTTGCAAGCTGCAAAACAAAATCTTCAATATTTTTATCCACACAAAGTTCAGTCGTCAAAGTTTTTTGACCGAAACTTGATAACAAAGTTACACCTAAAATAGTCGGAGGTTCAATTCCTACAGACTTTGCAGCCGCACGAGATGCCTTAACCACAGCAGATGTCATCCTTGAACCACCTTGAATATGAACGTTGAAAAAATTGATATTATTCTTTACTAAGCTGATACAAGCTTTTTGAACCGTATGTGGAATATCATGAAATTTGCAATCATAATAACATCTAGCTCCGTGTTCTTCCAACAAACGAAAAGCTTCAAAACCATAGTTCACAATCAACGGCAAACCTACTTTAAAATAACCGACGTAATCTTTCAATTCTCGAACTAATTCACGAGCTTCTTTTAAATTATCAACATCCAATGCTAAAATTATTCTATCTTTAGCGGTTTTAGGTCTTTCAATCATAATTACAAAATATCACTATAGTAAAATAAAATCAAGTTTTTTATATTGGCTCTTTGTTTTCCATTACAACGAGCCTAACTCCATCTAAGAATATTAATCCTCTGCAATATCTTCCGGCAATTCAGGAAGTTTTTTGGCGTAAGAACACCCCAACTTCTCTAACTTAGAGATTTGATTGATAATATTTCCGGTGCCGTTTAATTTCTTTAAAGATGTGTTCAAATTATCTCTAATCTTCAATAATTCCGCTAACAAAGCAGCAAATTTATCATGAACACTTCCACATAACCTTGCCATTTCCAAAACATTTTTGTTTTGCCTGTCAACAACATGAAAAGAGTTAATAATCTTCAATGCAGCCAAAAGGGTAGACGGTGAAACCGGCATAACCTTATTTTTCCACGCATAATCCCATAATGCACACTCGTCACAAAACATCAAAGAATAGCAACTTTCTATCGGAATAAACATCAAAACATAATCAGGCGAAGCATCCTCAACTGAATAATCTCTTTTTGCCAAGCCTGCAATATGTGCTTTTGAAGAGTCAATAAACTGTCTTAAATGAATAGTCTTCTCATCTTCGGATTGTGAATTTACATAACCATCCCATGCCGCAAAAGATGTTTTGCTATCAATATAAATACATCTGCCTTCAGGCAAAAACACGGTCGCATCAGGTCTACCTTCTGCTGTCCCCATTTGAATTTTATATTCTTCATCTTTTCTTAAGCCTGAAACCTCTAAAACTCTTTCAAGAACGATTTCACCCCATCTGCCTGACGCTCTGTTATCTGATTTCATTACATTCACTAATGAATTTGCATCATGTGAAATTTTATTACCTGTTTCCAAGAAATTTTTAATATTCATATCAAATTTTGTAAAGTTTTCTGTTTCAGCTTTAAAATTTTCTTCTGCACGTTTTTCAAAAACTTCAATTCGTTCTTTAAAACGCTTATAAAATTCTTCCAACTTTTCCTTATTGCTATCAGATAATTCTGACGTACTTTCTTTAAAAATTTTATTTGCAGTATTTTCAAAATACAATTTCATCTGTTCATTCATCTGTTTGAACATCTCGTCTTGTGCAGAAGCAGAGTTTTTATTATTTCTGTTAATTATATTGAACGGAATAAACACGCACAAAGCACCAATAAAAAAACCACCTAAAAATATTAAAATTTCCATACACATTCTCCCTTTTTGAAAAAATTATACCACAAGCAGATTAGTCTAAAAAGATTAAATAAAGAATTTTATCAACCATGCGGCTAAATCTGCAAAAGCATGATGTAGAGCATGATTGAGGGATTATATCAATCTATAGATGTAAGACAAATTCTCAAACCCTCACCCTGTAAACATCAATCAGAACATGGATGAAAATAACCATCTAAAAGTAGTAGTATCAATAGAGTAGAGAGGGAACAAAAACAGGGAGATAAAAATGAGAGAGTTTAAAAGACAATCAAGAGTTCTATTAATTGATGACAATGCAGATCACTTGAGAGGGGTAAAAGAATTAATTACACTTGAAAGTAGTTACGAAGTTGTTGGTACAACAACAAGTGCAAATATTGGTATTAATTTGGCTAAAAAATACAGACCTGATATTATCTTGATGGATGTAAATATGCCGGAAAAAGATGGTCTTCAAGCTCTACAAGATATTGAAAAATTAGATTTGGGCATCAAAGTTATTTGTTTGAGCGGATATGATGATGCAGACTTGATTTTCAGAGCAATGAAATTAGGTGCTAAAGGATATGTGTTAAAAACTATGGCATCAGCACAACTTATCTATGCTATGGACGAAGTTGCAGCAGGCAAAATTTATTTACCAACTGCACTTACATCAAGATTTTTTGAATACTTCCAACGCTCATTCAAAGAAGAAGCAGCTTCTGCAGAAGAAAATCTTCTTACATACTTAACAGCCAGAGAAGAAGAAGTTTTAGACCTTCTCACACAGGGTAATAACTACAAAGGGATTGCCGCAAAACTATTTATCTCAGAAACTACAGTTAAAACTCACGTAAACAATATCTTCCAAAAACTACAAGTAAATGACAGAACTCAAGCGGTTTTATACGCACTAAACAACGGATTTGCAAATAGAAGACGTGCAAAAATGGCTGTTTAATAAAATAAAATGATACTAATAAGGTATGTAAAGGTTCAGCCCACTTGTGAGCTGAGCCTTTAATGTAGGGTGATTATGAACGATTTAATAAAAGAGCAATCAAGATGTATCGCACACGAAATGAGAAACCACATATCAATTTGCGAACTTTATACACAAATTATTAAAAAGAATTTAGAAAAAGAAGGAATACAAAATACTTCTCTTAATAATGCACTAAACTGCATAAATAAATCCTTAAAAATTATGAGTAATAGTTTATTGGATTTAAAATCGCTAGATAATTTTAACCTTAAAAAAGTGAATATAAAAAAAATTCTCGAAGAAGGAATTAAACTCGCAACTGCTTATATTAGCGACAAAAAGATTAAAATAACAAGTAACATTAATATTGATGCAGAAGTTTTTATTGATGAAAACAAATTTTTAGCTTGCATAGTAAATATCATAAAAAATGCAATCGAGGCAATAAAAAAAGAGGGGGAAATCAACGTATCTCTTGAGATTGAAGGGGATTACATTCATATAAAAATTTCCAATGACGGCGAACCAATTTCTCAAGAAAAGCAAAAATCAATTTTTGAAGAAGGATTTACTACAAAGCCAACTGGTTCAGGATTAGGTTTGCATATTTGCGCAAATAATTTAAAAGCTCAAAATGCAACTTTAAAATTAACAAAATCAACTACCGAAATCACAGAGTTTGAAATTATACTGCCGATTGTTTAAATTTGTCTAGCAATTGAGAATTTGTGTTCTCTGCCACTTGAGTAGGCTTTGGTTGCGGAGTTTTTGTAGGATTAGTAGTAGCAGTTGTTTCTGATGCAAAAACTCTTGGATCATCAATTTTATCCATAGCCTTCATAATACCGATTTTTCCGGCTTTCTTTTGAATATCAGTTAACCAAGCATTGAACGCATAAGGAACAGCAATAATCGTACCCAACAATGGAACAGAGGCTACAATTCCGGTATTAATCAACGTTTTGTAGTTTTTGTAATTAAAATTCATTCCTAATTTTTCTTGTATATCTTTAGGAATTTCCACATCCGCATTGGAAGCTTTCTTTTTAGCCCAAAGTTTTGTACTTTGTGCAACCATATTACGTGTCCATTTTGCAACTGCTGTTTGTTTAAAATGAGATTTGAACAACTCTGAAAAGACTGCAGCCATATCTTTTTTACCACCATTTGCTATAGAATTTGCAATACCTTCCGTTCCAATTTTAGCAAATTCTTCAAACAACGGCTCCACAGCCTCTTTAAAAGCTTTATTGCGTTCGTAACCCAAAAAGTTCTTTAAATTACCGTTTACAATAGATTCTTGGAACTTTTGAACTGTCTTTTTATCAGAATTTTTAACGACATTGTTAATATTATTCATCGCCAATTTTATTGGAGATTTCGCATCAAAAGACAGATTAGTCAACCAATTTGCAACTTTTACAAGCGGGAACTTCCCTTTCACAACAGATACTGCTAAGAACGCTGAGCCTAAAATTGTTCCAACTGACCAAGCAGAAGATGCTATTTCTTTTGCTATTTCAGTTCCGGCTTCTGTGTCCTCTGAATATCTTTGCGACATTTCATCGACTTCATCAAACGCTCTGAATACATTTTTCTGCAATGCTTGTGCATCTTTTTTCTGAGCATCTGTAATTTCAACTTCTTTTAATGCTTTATTTAGTTTTTCGTTTTGTTTTTGGGTTATCTTTTTGTATTTGTTGTATGCAGATTTATCTTTGATATAAGTTGAAAGGAATGTAAAACTTCCACCCAATTTTTCTAAGAAACTTTGTTTTTGCGGTTTAGCTTTGACATTTTCAGCTTGTTTCATTTCTTCATCAGAATAAGCCATCAATCTTGCTGGATTTTTCAACAAATCTTGTCTTGCTTTATAACGACCAACTCTTGAAGCGTTCTTTTCTTCTAAAGTTCCGAACATTGAAATACCAACTGATGTTAAAACCGGAACTGCGACAGAAACAATATTTCTAATTTTCTTGTCTGCTTTTACCAGCTTCATTAACTTGTTAATTCCAAATCCTAAAGGAGTTGCAATCAGCCATGACAAAGTACTCAATGTATCAAATGAATTTTCAACATTTTCAGAATATTCTTCAGCTTTTACGTTGATTTCTTTTACCGCATCAACAATTAATTCTTGATCTTCCTTCGCTCTTTGATATGCTTCGCTATTCAATTGCAAGTTAACCGACTTTAATTTTTCGATTTCATTCGGATCTTTTTCTGATAGCCATTTTTTATAAGCTTTTTTATCATTAGAAACTTTTTTTAATTCCTTAATCATCTTAGAAATGCTACTCTTTTCCTTTTCATCAGGAATATTTTTAGCAATTTCTTTTGCTTTTTCAAGTTGTTCTGGGGTATAAATCACAAAATTCTTTTCATCTTTAAGTTCATTTTGTTTAGCCTGATATCTGCCTATCCTTGAGGCTTCTTTTTGCTTAGAATTACCCCACAAAATCATTCCGACAGCACTTACCAACATTAACCCCATCATAGCAAGCGGACCATATAGTCTTACTTTTTTTGAAATTTTAGAAGATTTTTCTACCAAATCAGTAATTTCATTATTCATAGCTTGGCGTTCTTCTGAAGTCAAATGAGGATTTTGCACCTTGTATGAAAGATTTCGGATTTTTTCATTAATTTTAAAAGTAGCTTTATCCGCAGCATAATCTGTTAAAGGAATTTGCAACACAGACAAAGCAAGCACAGGAATTGCTGCGAGGTTACTTGTCAACATTTCCATATTTTGACAATTATCTTCTGAACGTGCATCCATCATTTCTGTAGCTCTTATAACTGTTTCTGCACGCTTTTTAGTTAATTCAAGTTTATCTTCAGGAATTTGTAAGTTTTTAGCCAAATATTCTTTTTTAGCACGCTCATCAGCCTGCTTTTGTTCCCAATCATCATATTTAGAATAATTCTTTCTAACCTCATTAATTGAGTTTAAAAATTGTCCCATATTTTCCTTTCATTTTTCCCTATATACTAATAAAGGACAAAAAATAAAAATTTTTGCCCCTTACAAAATCTAAAACCTTCTCCTGTAAATATTTTGTTACAAATTTTATAACTAATCCACAACTTCTTGAATAGAAATTGATTCAATACCTTCCAATTTTTGGTAGTCTTTATAAAGAGATTGAATTGGATTATGACCGACAAAATCAAGAATAACATTGATTTTAGTCATATTATCGTCTTGTTTATTAAGTTTTCTCGAAATCTCTCTTAAATGATTACAGTTTTCGATAATATAATCATAAATTGCGTTTGAATGTTCATTTGTACAAGAAATACTCATTTTCAATCTTTTTGTATTTTTTGTACTTGAAATAAGTACATTTTTTTCAAAAACTCTAACAGATACCAAAACCATAATTGATAAAATTGTTGCAACAAGGGCCAAGCCGTACATTCCTGCCCCACACGCCATACCAACTGCGGCAGAAACCCAAAGAGTAGCAGCAGTCGTCAAGCCAAAAACTGTAGCACCGTGTCTTAGAACAGTACCACCACCGATAAAACCAATACCGGTAACAACTTGAGCTGCAATACGTGCCGTATCTCTTACCCCAGTTGCTTGAGAAACAATCACATTATCTCCATCTGCAAAAGTCGGAAATCCATAAATAGAAATTATTGTAAAAATACAAGCACCCAAACAAACTAAAATATTAGTTCTCAAACCTGCATATTTATTGGTCATTTCACGTTCCAAACCGATTGCAAACCCCAATAATAACGCAGATAAAACTCTTATAACCAAATTTATATCAAATATATAACCTAAACTTTCCATCTAATTCCTTTCTTGTAGAACTTTTTTATTTCTTGATGCTAGGTTAGAAAACCCTACCTACCGAAACAACCGCGACATATACCACTAAAAGCCCTAACCGCTTAACTGTCTTTATCTCGTCTTGCTTTTCGGATCAAGAATATCCCTAATTGTATCACCAATCAGGTTAAAAGCCAATACCGCAATAAAAATTAAAAATCCTGGTGTTAATAGCCACGGGCGATAAATTATATTTGTATATTCCTGTGCCTCTTTTAACATATTCCCCCAACTTGCATCAGGTTGTTGAATACCCAACCCCAAAAAGCTCAAACCTGACTCTGACAAAATATAAGACGGAACAGACAACGTCATCGCAACAATTACAAAGCTTGTAGTCTGTGGCAAAATATGTTTTACAATTATTCTAAACCTTGATGCTCCGATTGATCTTGCTGCCTGAACGTATTCTTGATTTTTAATAGACAAAACCATTCCTCTCACAACTCTTGCAAAACCAGCCCAACCAATCAAAGCAAGAATTACAACAATCAGCATAAACCTTTGTACACTTGTCATACCAGATGGTAAAATAGATGCAAGAATTATCAAAAGATAAAAACTCGGAATAGACATTACCGCCTCCGCAAACCTCATCATCAGCATATCAACTTTACCGCCAAAATACCCTGCAATACCGCCATACAAAAGTCCAATCGGAAACAATACAAACAAGGCAAGAAAACCTATTGTCATAGATATTCTTCCGCCGAAAAGTATTCTCGAAAATACGTCACGACCGTTAATATCTGTTCCTAACAAGTATAATCTACCATTTTCATCTGTAGTTATAAGATGGCGTTTCATCGGAATTAATCCCAAAAACTTATATTTTTGTCCTTGAGAAAAGAATTTTATATAATGTTTTTGACTTCTGTCTAATGAATAAATAATTTTCAAATCTACAGAATCAAATTCTCTTTTGTAATTATAAGTATAAGGTTTTGAAAACTTTCCGTTTTCATCAATAGTAAAAATCTTTGATGGCGGAACATAAGCCATAGTTCTATCAGAAAAATCTTTTGTATAAGGAGCTATGAAATCTGCAAAAAATAACGCAAAATAAATTATTCCAAGAACAACAAGCGCAATTCTTGCAAATCTATCTTTCCACAATTGTTTAATCAAATCTCTTATCATGCCTGCCCTCCTTCCCTAATACGAGGATCAGTAATAATAAGCAAAATATCTGCAATCAAATTTCCTATAATAAGCATAACTGCACCCATCATCAAAGATGCCATAACAAGGTTTATATCAGATTTCAAAACCGCCTCTAATATTAACCTGCCCAAACCCGGATATTGAAAAACGTATTCAGTCAATGCAGCCCCGCTTAATAATCCGGCAAATTCAAATCCCAAAAGAGTTATAAGAGGGTTAACCGCATTTCGCAAAGCATGTTTAATTATTACCTTAAATTCACTCAAACCTTTAGCTCGAGCGAATTTCACATAATCACTATCCATTACATCAAGCAAATTTGCCCTCATTTGTCTTTGCAAACCTGCTAAGGATAACGTAAACAATACCGTTACGGGAAGAATAAGATGATGAGTAATATCCCAGACCTTCTGAACAAAAGTCATTTCTAAAAAATTTGAACTTGTCAACCCTCCAACTGGGAACCATCCCGTTTTTACGGCAAAAATCAACAACAATACCGCAAAGAAAAACGAAGGGATTGCCATTCCAATACTAGTTAACACTGTAAGCATTCTATCAAGCGGACTTTTCCAATACACTGCCGCTAATATTCCTAACGGGACACCAACAGTCCATGACAAGAAAATTACGATACAGGTTAATAACAACGTATTTGGAATACGTTCTTTCAACTTTGTACTAACTTTTTCACCGGTAGATGTAATACCTAAATCACCCTTAACAAATGATTTTGCCCATTTACCATACTGAACAATAATTGGTTTATCTAATCCCAACCTTTCAGTTTCTTTCTGCAAAGTTTCTTTTGAAACAGACGGATTTAACCTCAATTCTGCCAACGGATCAACAGGTGATAAGCGAATGATAAAAAAGCTTATCAATGACACAATTATAAGCAATGGTATGGTTTGTAATATTCGTTTTATTATGTATTTTAAGATTTGCATTGTTTTTCTCTGGTGAATAGTGATTGGTGAGTGGTGAATAGTCATTTTCAAGACTTCTAACAAAATATAATTTTTATTTTTTGTAACGAACTACTCACTATTCACTTCTCACTACTCACTCTCCATATTTCCTCAATATTGTGCGTAACTCCACCTAAACTTGTCGGATAAATATTTTGGTACTTGTTCCTTAATGCGACAATTCTTATCGGAGAATAAATATATATCAACGGCTTTTCGTCATAAACTATCGCCTGATATTCGTCATAAAACCTTTTTCTATCAGCAAATTTTGTAGCCAAAGCTCCTTGAGTGTACAAATAATCAATTCGCTTTTCAAAATTATATCGAGAACTATTTGCATCTTTTTCTAACCTTTGATTAAATATATGCAAAGTACCATCAGATAACCAAACATTTTTTCCGCCATTCGGCTCTAATGGAGAACCTGTAAAGCCCATTATTACCATATCCCAATCAAGAGATGCCATAAGTTTATTAACCAACGAATTAAATTCAATTGGTTTAAAATTAACCTTCATACCTAAATCTTCAAGATCTTGTTTTACCATAACACCAATTGCTTCACGCTCAGTATTACCGGCATTCGTGTATAAATCAAATTCTACATGATTTCCGAACCTATCAATCAAATGCCCTGATTTATCCCAATAAAAACCGGATTTTTTAAGTAATTCTTTAGACTTGTTTATATCTTTATCATAAGGCTTCAAATTTTTATTTAAAAAGATGGAATTTAGAGTTTCAGGTGTAAACAAAGGATAGCCCAGA
>ERZ779877.3373-NODE-3373-length-10451-cov-3.042997_pt1 | contig 10451 bp, 11 predicted proteins | sample MGYA00511556_ERZ779877 | MGnify/ENA primary metagenome ERZ779877 (study PRJEB29588, sample SAMEA2159338) | human gut metagenome | biome: human gut; feature: human-associated habitat; material: faeces | place: Denmark | collected 2008/2010 ... | reverse complement strand
TTACATGCAAACCGGAGGAGCATCCCTGGCTGGAGCTCTGGATCTGTATGGGTTTCTGGAAACAGACCGCTGTTTCTTTTTCCGGATCATGAGAGGAGAAGATGGACGCTTCTATATTCTTCGTCTGGACAAAGAGAGCCGGAAGCTCAGTTCTACACCTGTCAATGAAACTTTTCAGGAGATGTCGTATGGACTCGGTGACGGAAATATTGCCGGACTGGACAATGATGTGGACGGAGGAATTCCTTTCTGGCCCTGTTATGTATATGGTGATCAGGTACGTGTGCAGGTCGTGAATACAACCTTACTGGAAGAGTTGAGGGAACAGGGATATCTGCAGCATGCTCCGGAGGCCTTACAGACTGGTCCGGATCAGAATCCGGTGGTTATTATCTATACATTCCGCTGACCGGATTCGTATATTTCAAAGGAAGAACGTATTTTTGTGAAGGTAATGAAGAACGTATTTTTGTGAAGGTAATTGAAAAATAGCTTGAATGAAAATTCTTATATCTGTTTCCCTCTGGCTGGTGGCGTCTGCCTGTTTCTTCGTTTCATGTCACAAAGAGCAGTCCGTACCGCAACTGGCCTGGGGGAAATATTATGTCTGGTCGGATCCGGATTCTGCCTGTCAGGTGCTGCGTTCCATCGCTTTTCCCGAAAAGCTTTCTCCGGAAGATTATGCCCGATACGCCTTATTGACGGTGCAGGCCACCTGTCGCAGTGGGAGAACCTTGCCACCGGATTCGCTGGTAGAGGCAGCCTGTATATATAATAAGGTGGGAAGGCCGACAAACCGGAGTAAGTCAGAAGACCTGCAAAACTGAAGTCATGCTTCGTTCCCTCGTGGGATAGGGTGCGGAGGCCGTGCAAAAGAATTTTAGAAGCATTTCTATGGTAAAGAAAGGAACGGAAGCCTGCCTTCGGTGGGGCTTAGTGGGTTGGATGTCCATGGCTTGCGCCTTCGTGGCGGAAGCACAAGAGCCGGCGGACACGACGGGAAATGGATTGCGCCGTATGCCCGGCGTGACGGTGACCGGACGGCGTCTGCCCGCTTCGTTGTCTGCGGGAGCACCCCTCCAACGCATGGAACGGTGCGACCTGGAACGACTGGGGGCCTTGGAGGTGGCCGATGCCGTGCGCCACTTTGCCGGCGCAAGCGTGAAAGACTACGGGGGAATTGGCGGCATGAAGACCGTTTCGGTGCGCAGTTTGGGCGCACAGCACACGGCCGTCTGCTACGACGGCGTGGCCGTGAGCGACTGCCAGTCGGGGCAGGTGGATATCTCGCGCTTTTCCTTGGACAACGTGTCGGCCTTGTCGCTGACCATCGGTCAGGGCGACGACATATTCCTGCCGGCCCGGATGTTGGCGTCGGCAGGCGTGCTGGCCATTGAGACGGCCCGCCCCGATTTCGGGCGGTCGCCCTTCCGACTGTCTGCCAAGGTGAAGGCCGGTTCCTTCGGGTTGGCCAATCCCTCGCTGTCCGCAGCGTTCAGGTTGGGCCGCGGGGTGGCGCTCGCTTTCGATGGTGATTATTTGCGGGCCGATGGAAACTATCCGTTCGAGTATGTGAACGGCACAAAGCGGATAGAGGCGAAGCGCAACAACAGCGACATACAGACTTATCGCGGCGAAGTGAACCTCTATGCTTCCCTGCGCGGCGACCAAGAGCTGCGCGCGAAAGCTTATCTGTTCCATTCCGGGCGCGGGTTGCCGGGGAGTGTGGTCTACGATAATCCCTATGCCGAGGAACGGCTTCACGACCGCAACTACTTCGGACAACTGAACTACGAAGCGCATTTTTCTCCCCGATGGAAACTGAAAGCAGGGGGCAAGTTCAACTATACGTGGAACCGTGACACGGACCGGAAGGCCGCAGGATGGCAGGACGACCGCTTCAAACAGACGGAGACGTACCTGACGGCCACGCTTTGGGGCGAACTCCTGCGGGGGCTGTCGTTCTCACTGGCGCAGGATTTTGCTTACAACGATCTGTCCACGACGTTGGCCAACTGCCAGTATCCGGAGCGCTACACGGTGTTGACAGCCTTGGCGGCCCAATACCGTCATGCCGCTTTCCGGATGACGGCTTCACTGCTGAACACGTATGTCACTGAACGGGTGCGGGTGGGGGAACCTGCTGGCGACCGGAAGCGCCTCTCGCCGGCTTTCAGTCTTTCGTGGCGGCCCGTGCGTTCGGCCGGTTGGCGGCTCCGGGCCTCGTACAAGGATATTTTCCGCGTGCCCACGTTCAACGACTTGTATTATCGCCTGATTGGCAATACACGCTTGCGTCCGGAAACCACGCGCCAATGGAATGTAGGCACTACGTGGGGCGGCCGGATTTCCTCCGTGTGGGAGTCTTTGGATTTGTCCGTGGATGCCTATTATAATAAGGTGAGGGACAAAATCGTGGCGGTGCCCACCATGTTCGTGTGGAAGATGTCCAACGTGGGTGAGGTGGAAACCATCGGTGTGGACGTGAATGTCGCCGCAGGCGTGCGGGTGGCTGAGGAATGGCGTTGCCGCTTGTCCGCTGCTTATAATTTCATGCAGGCCGAAGACGTGACCGACCGCGGCAGCAAATTGTGGCGCAACCAGATTGTCTACACCCCGCGCCACTCGGGAAGCGGAAGCCTGGCGTGGAGCACACCTTGGGTGGACGTGACCTACAATGTGGTCTATGCCTCGGAGCGCTACCGCATGCCGCAGAACACGGCGGACAACCGTATCCGACCATAGTGTTTCGCTTTTCCGCACGCTGCGCTGGGGGAAGCATTCCCTGCGGCTTCAGGCCGATGCGCTGAACCTTGGCGGGAAGAATTATGAGATTGTCCGCTTCTATCCGATGCCCGGACGCAATTACAAGTTTACGGTTACCTATTATTTATAAACTAAAACAAAGAAAATGAAAAAGATGTGGTACAAACCGGCCCTTGGGGCCTTGGTGTTGGGGCTGTGCGCAGCCTGCAGTGATGATGACGGGAACACGACGACGCCCCCGGGAGAAGGCGACGGCGGGGAACCGGGAGTGGTGGAGCCCGGCACGGGGACGAAAACCGCCGGCATGTATGTGTTGAACACTGGCAACTGGGGCGGAAACGACGCGACCATCCAATATTTCAACCTGGAGAACCTCTCCATCAGCGGAGACTTGTTCGGTCCGGCCAACGGGGCGGGCTTAGGCGACTTGGGGCAAGACCTGTGTCTTTATGGCTCGAAACTGTATGCTACTGTGAGCGGTTCGTCGAAACTGGAAGTGATGGACCGCAATTGCAAGGTGATTAAGACCCTTCATGTGACGACCGATGACGGACAGACACCGGCCGAGCCGCGCTACATGACGGCCTGCGGCGGGAATGTCTATTTCACGGCCTACGACGGAACGGTGTCGCGTTTGGACACGGCGAGCCTCGAAATCACTGGCAAGGTGGCCGTGGGCGACCATCCCGAAGCGTTGACGAACGCCAACGGCAAGCTGTATGTCAACATCTCGGGTTATGGAACGGGAGCGACTGTCGCTGTGGTGGACGTGGCATCGTTCACAAAAACGAAGGACATTGCTGTGAAACTGAACCCCTATACGCAGTGTTTCACCGGAGACGACGGCTATGTGTACACCGTGTCTAACGGCAACTATGCCGGTTCGCCGGGCATGTCGGAAGACCAATACGTCTATGGCACGTTGCAGCGCATTGACCCGGCTACGGACACGGTGGAGGATGTGTGCCGTGCCACTTTTGCCGCTAACCATGGTGACAAAATGTACGTGTTGTATTCCGAATATTATTTGCCTGAGACGAAACGTGCCTTTGTGCTGGACCTGAAGACCGGAGAGGAGACGGATTTCCTTAACTTGGGCGATTTTTCTTCTCCGAACGCCATTGGAGTGAATCCCTCCACGGGCGACGTCTATGTGGCCGACACGCCTTACGGGGTCAATTCCACCGTGCGGGTTTACGACGCCCAAGGCAAGCTGAAGAATACGTTCGAGGCCGGTTATTCTACTTCTAAATTCGTATTTATCAACGAATGAGACTCTTGGTAAATATTTGTTGTGCGGTGTGTGCCGCCGTCTGCCTCTCCGCTTGCGGGGGGCGCACGGCGGCACGTCCGTTTTTGGGCGGCGACACGCTGGATTTGAAGTATGCCGCGAACCTGACCTTTGTGGACTTCGATGGTTATCAGGTGGCTACGCTGCGCAACCCGTGGGACACCTTGCATACGCTGCATACCTATGTGTTGGTGGCGCGTGGGGACAGTCTGCCGGCGGATTTACCCGAAGGGACGGTGGTGCGCACGCCGTTGGAGAAGTCGGTCGTCTTTTCGTCCGTTCATTGTGCCTTGTTGGAAGAGTTGGGGGCGTTGGAGGCCGTAGGGGGCGTGTGCGACTTGCAGTACATCAAAATTCCGCGGATTCAGGAGGAATGCCGCGATGGGCGTATCGTGGATGCCGGCAACGGGATGAATCCTGACGTGGAGAAAATCGTCAGTCTGCAGCCCGACGCCATTTTGCTCTCCCCGTTCGAGAACAGCGGTGGTTACGGTCGGTTGGACCAGTTGGGTGTGCCGGTGGTGGAGTGTGCCGACTATATGGAAACTTCGGCCTTGGGACGCGCCGAGTGGATGCGCTTTTATGGACGGTTGTTCGGGCGTGCGGCCGAGGCTGACTCCCTCTTTTGCGCCGTGGAACGCCGCTATCGGGAACTGGCGGGTGGAGCGCGCAAGCCGCCGGCCGCGAGTGTTCAGCGAACTGAAGTCGGGGGCGGCCTGGTATGTGCCGGGAGGACGGAGCACCATGGGGCGGCTCTATGCCGATGCGGGTGGTGATTATGTATTTGCTTATGTCGACGGCAGCGGGTCGGTTCCGTTGAGTTTTGAGACGGTGTATGACAAAGCCGGCGAGGCTGACATCTGGCTTATCAAATACAATGCCACTACAGACCGAACTTACCGCGACTTGCAGCGCGACTATGCGCCATACGCCGGGTTCAAGGCTTTCCGGGAGCGGCAGGTCTATGGTTGTAACACGGCGGAACGTCCTTTCTATGAAGAGACGCCCTTCCATCCCGAGCGTTTGTTGGAGGACTTGGTTAAAATTTTCCATTCAGACGCGGCGGAGCGGGACAGTTTGAGATATTTTCGTAAATTAGCGGAATGAAAACAATATATCGGGCAGAGCATAAAGGTTGGGTCTGTGGCGGCTGTCTGACCGTGTTGGTGGCGTTGCTTGCAGTGGCGAACCTCTGGATGGGTTCGGTGGATATTCCCGCCGAGGCGGTGGGGCACATCTTGCTCGGTTGGGAGGTGGACAATGAGGCATGGGCCTTCATTGTGCGCGAGAGCCGTGTGCCGCTCTGTGTCACGGCCCTGCTCAGCGGTGCTGCTTTGTCGGTGTCGGGCTTGATGCTGCAGACGGCTTTCGGCAATCCTTTGGCCGACCCTTCCATTTTGGGCATCAGTTCCGGTGCCAGCCTTGGCGTGGCGTTGGTGATGCTGGCCGGTGGGGGGACGGTGGCTGCCGGTGCTTTTTCGTTGTCGGGTTTCCTCGCGGCCGTGCTGGGGGCATTGGTCGGTGCGTTGGTCGTGATGGGGCTGATTCTGTTCTTGTCCACTTTGATACGCAGCAATGTCATGTTGTTGATTGCGGGTATCATGGTGGGCTATATTGTTTCTTCCGCCATATCCTTGCTCAATTTCTTTGCCACGGCGGAAGGCGTGCATTCTTATATGATATGGGGAATGGGCAATTTCGGCGGTGTGTCTTCGGGACAGTTGCCGTGGTTTTCCGCCGTGGTGGCGGGCGGATTGTTGTGGGCTGTCCTGCTGGTCAAGCCTTTGAACGCGTTGCTGCTGGGAGAGCGTTATGCTGAAAACCTGGGTGTGAATGTCCGTTGGGTGCGCGGTCAGCTGTTGGGTGTCACGGGACTGCTCACGGCGGTGGTGACGGCTTTTTGCGGCCCGGTGGCTTTCATCGGATTGGCCGTACCGCATGTGGCGCGGTTGATCTTGGGGACGTCCAATCACAATGCACTGCTGCCTGTCACGATGCTGTGCGGTGCGGCGGTGGCTTTGTTGTGCAACCTGTTGTGCATCCTTCCCGGCGAGTGGGGGATGATTCCGTTGAATGCCGTCACTCCCGTGCTGGGTGCGCCGGTGATTGTGTATGTCATTGTCCGTCAACGGCGGATTAAATATTTCAACTGATAGAAATGCGGATCGTGTTGGAAGGAAAACGGTTGGCTACGGGCTATCGCAAGGGGAAGCGCACGGCTGTGGTGCATCGTTCGCTGGATTTCATCTTGCGGGCTGGAGAACTGGTCTGCCTGCTGGGAGGAAACGGGGTCGGAAAGTCCACGTTGTTGCGTACGCTGGCCGGGGTGCAACCTGCTTTGGCCGGAGAATTGGAACTCCAGGGACGACCTTTGGCCTCATTCTCTGTCCGCGAGCGTTCCACGGCCATTGGCTTGGTGTTGACCGAACGGGTACAGGCCGGCGGACTGACCGTCTTCGAGTTGGCAGCTCTGGGCCGCCAGCCTTATACGGGGTATTTCGGTCGTCTCACGCGGCAGGACCGTGAACGGGTGAGTCAGGCTTTGGAAGCCGTGGGCATGTCGGAGAAAGCAGGAAACTACGTGGCTGAACTGTCGGATGGCGAGCGGCAGAAAGTAATGATCGCCAAGGTATTGGTGCAGGAGTGCCCGCTGATTCTGCTGGACGAGCCGACGGCTTTTCTGGATGTGACGAGCCGCATAGAGGTGATGGCTTTGCTGCATCGTCTGGCCGGAGAAGAAGGCAAGGCCATTCTGATGTCCACGCACGATGTAGAGCAGGCTTTGGCTTTGGCCGATGGCCTGTGGCTGATGCGCCCGGATGGGACCATGCCGTGCGGGGCAACCGAAGACCTAGTGCTTTCCGGCGGGTTGGACGGGCTGTTCGGGACTTCTCCGGTGGATTTCGACCGGATGCGCGGCAGCTATTCGGTGCGGAACGGACAGTTGAGGCCCGTCCGTCTGGTGGCGGCGAACGATGTTCTGCGTCATTGGGCGCAAAATGCCCTCATGCGTCAGGGGTACTATGGCATTGCGGATTCCTCGGATGCCGCTCTTCCTCTTCTTGCAATAGAAAGTCCACAGAACCTCACATGGACTTGCGGCAGTGATCCGCACCGTTTTCATTCCTTTGCGGAACTGTCCGCCGCGTTGCGGCATTTTTAGAATAAATGTAAAGCCGTGTATCTGAGATGGGAGGCACCCGTGCTTGTTGTATGAAAAAGTGGCCTCTATTTTAACGGATTTTTCCGGGAAATCATTAACTTTGTAGCGAATACCATTTCAAGGAAAGGAGTCTTGTCATGAAATACTTGGACCCGAAAGCCGACCTGACATTCAAGAAGGTGTTCGGCGAACACCCCGACTTGGTGATGAGCCTGCTCAACGCCCTGCTCCCGTTCGACAAGCCGGAGGAAGAAGTGCAAAGCATAGAATACCTGCCGGCCGAGCTGGTGCCTGACAATCCGTTGCGCAAGAACAGCATCGTGGACGTGCGCTGCAAGGACGCCCGCGGCCGCCAGTTCATTGTGGAGATGCAGATGGTGTGGTCGAAGGAGTTCCAGAACCGTGTGCTGTTCAACGCCTCCAAAGCGTATGTGCGCCAGCTGGGCAAGTCGATAGACTACGACTTACTGCAACCCGTTTATTCACTTAATTTGGTGAACGACATCTTTGAGCCGGACATGGAGCAGTATTACCATTACTACCGCATGGTGCATTATGAGCGCACGGACAAGGTGATAGACGGCCTTCACCTGATATTCATCGAGCTGCCCAAGTTCCAGCCCCACAACTACAAGGAGAAGAAGATGCAGGTGCTGTGGCTGCGCTTCCTCACCGAGATTTCCGAACAGACCCGCAACGCACCGCAAGAACTGCTGGACAACCCGGAAGTGAGCAAAGCCCTGACGGAGGTAGAGGAATCTGCCTTTACCGATGCGGAACTGGAAGGCTACGACAAGTTCTGGGACACCATCCGCGTGGAATGCACCTTGGTCAACAGCGCGTTGCGCCGTTATAAGGAAGGCTGGGCAAAAGGCGAAGCGGAAGGACGGGCAAAAGGTGAGGCGGAAGGCTGGGCAAAAGGCAAAACCGATGTTGCCCGTAAGCTTAAGCAGATGGGTTTGCCTGTGGATACCATTACCCAAGCCACCGGTCTCACTCCTGAAGACATCAAGCGGCTATAGGCCATCATTGTCTTTACAAGGGGCTGTCAATGGATGTCGGTCCTCCCGATAGTCATTGTTCCGCCTCGCTGGGGTCGGGGAGACCGCGCAGCACCCGTTCGATGTAGCGGATTTCCTCGCCGATACCGTCCTTTTCCTGTAGTGCCTCAATCCGTGACTCCTCATAGGGGATGGGGATTTGCGGAGTGATGCCTTTCCCATCGATGACGATGTCAGGCCAGCGGCAGCTGCGGGTGGTGGGGATATAGAGTTTGAGCCACCCGGAGGGGGACGTGATGGCGAAGACGTTGGAAAGGTCCAGCGTGCCGGAAGTCCTTTCGTTGCCGAAAAGCACGACTTTCTCGCTCTCTTTTGCTTCAAGAATGTATTGTTCGGCCGATGAGGCGTTCTGCCCGTGGATGAGCAGGCCGATGCGGCGCGGATTCTGATAGACCGTGTCGCGCCGCACGAGCCGGATGCGTTGCATTCCGGGACGCAGCACGTAGTCTCCCAAGTGGTTTTCCATGCTGTCCGTCAGTTCCTGCAGGTAGTCTCTCCATTCCGACTGGGGTTCGTGGGCAATGATGTCTTTGAAGAAGTCCAGGAAGTCCGGCGTGGCGTATTGTTCCACACCGTGGGTGAGGTACGGTCCGCTGTAGGTCAGGGACATCAAGGCGTCGAAGTTCTGGTCGTTTCCGCCGCTGTTGCACCTGAGGTCCACGATGAGGTAGGGACGCGACGTGATGGCTTCCCAATTGTCCTTGATCATCTGGTTTGAGGTGCTGTCGCGGAACGACGGGATGCGCAGGAAGTAAGTGCTGTCGTTCATGGGCTTTGCCGTGTAGTACATGTTGATGGTTTCGGGCTTGTGTTGGGCGCGGTATCTGGCTCTTACCCTTTGCAAAAGACCTTGAAATTGAATCTTTCCCTTGTCTGTCGCGTTCACCCATAGGTGTCTGTCCTTGAAATGTTGGATGTATTCGTCTATGAGGCACGGGACTGTGTCCGGCCGTTGGGCGACGGAGTTTCTCAGGCTGTCCGTCCAGGCCTTCCATTTACGTTCTTTTCCTTGTGTCTTTATCCTGTATCCCGGATAGTTGCGGCTCACGAATCCCGTGAACCAGTCGAATTCGGCGAGGGCTTCTTCCCGTGTCTGCGACGAGGCGGGGAGGAGGGCCAGGAAGGCCAGTGCGGTGAGGAGTGTTCTTTTCTTCATGGCAAGTGTTTTTTTGTGTATTACCGCAAAGTTAGTTTTTTTTTCAGATTGCCAAATGCCAGAACGTCAAAATGTCACGTGCGGTGGAGAATTCCGCCGTATTTCAGGGGGCGGGCGGGGTGACGGCCTGTCCGGAGGATTCCTTTCTTTCCGGCGGGAGCCGGGCATGGTTGGCGTGTTTGTGTTTCCGCATAGACAAGAATTATTTGACGGAAAGGCTGTTTTACGGAAAAATCCCCAGCAAATCCGTCACAGCTTGCAGGGGATAAAATAGGAACTCTGTCGGTTGAACTATTGCATTCAAATCACATCTAACGGCGACCGTTTCATCACTAACGGATAGCGTTCGGGGTGTTTGAGGCTCTCGATTTCGAGGTCTACGTCCAACTCGGGCCATTCGATGGCGTTCGGTCCCGCCATGCGCACGTTGAGTGCACTGCTGATGCGGGCGTCGCGCAACCAGGGCACGCGGTTGTATGACACAAAATAATCCTGCCCCAGAACGGACAGCATCATACCCTGTGCATTAATCATCAACACGCTTACCGATGTGGGCTGCAAACTGTTGTTTAAAGTCGTCTTCATATTTTTCTACTAATTCGGTTATCTTTTTCAAATCCTTACTGCCAAAGCCATAATTGGCTGCCAATTCTATCTGCGGTTCCAGCCAGAACTTGGCTTCACATTCGGTTCTGACCACGTGGACATGCTTCCGCTCCTCCTCGTTGGAGTATATCTTGAATGTATATCCGTCTTCTTGTCTGAACTTGGGACTCATGGAGTATTGCTTCTATTCGTTTGCGAAAATAGTAAGAATCTATCAATTATACAAGAAGGCATTCCAAGAAGACAGGGCTAATCCTGACGATTTCTGTTATTAACAGAGTCGGCGACGGTTATCGGGAGGATTAGAAGAATTTTGTTGTTAGCAAGTCATTTGTCTGTCTTGCTTAAATTTTCCAGATTTACGCAGTATATATACAAAATGCAAACAACACCCAATAAAGTGATAAT
>ERZ779877.3368-NODE-3368-length-10457-cov-2.219381_pt1 | contig 10457 bp, 5 predicted proteins | sample MGYA00511556_ERZ779877 | MGnify/ENA primary metagenome ERZ779877 (study PRJEB29588, sample SAMEA2159338) | human gut metagenome | biome: human gut; feature: human-associated habitat; material: faeces | place: Denmark | collected 2008/2010 ... | reverse complement strand
ACCAGGTTCAAGTCAGCCTTCTTGATATAAGTATTTACATATTCATCTATCTGCTTCTCCGTAAGCTGCTGGAAATCATAGAGATTCTTATAAGTTTCGTTCACTATTTCGAACACTTTCCTGCCCATTCCTCCCGAGGTCAGTTCCCGGCGGGTAAACTTATGAACCTGCAGATTATATCGGCTCTCTATCATCTGGGCAGTCTTGGCAAACTTAGCCGGCGTCACTTCCGGAATCCTGATGCGGTACTCCAGCCAGTCGTTATCCTTCTCATAGAGCGAATAACTCTCCAGATGCGTCTTATAATAAGGATAATTGTAATTGATATACATCGTAGACTTCCGGTCGAAGCCCTCGATGAGCAAGCCCTCACGGTCCATATCCGTAAATCCGAGCGGACCTACGCATTCGTTCATTCCCCTGCTCTTGCCCCAGTTTTCTACCGCGCGCAACAAGGCACAGGAAACCGCTACATTATCCACGAAATCGAACCAGCCGAAGCGAACCTGCTTCTTGTTCCACTCTTCGTTGGCACGATGGTTGATAATGGCAGCAATTCTACCTACGATACGAGCCTCGCTGTCAACCCGCCAGGAAGTATTGAGCTTCACAGAATTCAAAGGCAGGATTCTTCTTTGGGTCCAGCGTATTCATCTCGTCAAAACGCAAAAAAGGAATGGCAAACTTATGGTCTCTGTAGAGATCATAATGAAACTGAATGAAGGTTTTCAGCCCTTTTTTAGTCGTTATCGGTATGATTCTTATCTCATCATTCATTAGTATATTGTTTTATGTATATATATTCAATTACGGTGCAAAAATACAATAAATTTATGAATAATACAACTCTTTTCTTATAAATTTATAAAAGTTGGTTCATAATTGTCCAACTTTGTGGATATTTATGTACCTTTGCAGGTTGAAATGCCCCAAAAGAGCATCATAAAGTTATGAAGAAAGAGAAAAGAGACAACTATACGTTCCTCACACATGCCCCTGTGCATCATGTGATTTTCACGATGGCCATACCAACGATTATCAGTATGCTGTCGACGAGCATGTACAACCTCGCCGACACCTATTTCGTGGGCAGCATCAACACGCAGAGTGTGGCAGCGGTAGGCGTTTCCTTTGCAGCAATGGCTGTGATTCAGGCGATAGGTTTCTTCTTCGGTCACGGAGCGGGCAATTATGTTTCGCGACAGTTGGGCGCCAAGCATACGGAAGAGGCACAGAAGATGGCAACCACGGGCTTTGTGCTGAGTTTTCTTACCGGTCTCCTCATCGCCATCCTGGGTCATGTGTTCCTCACACCGATCTGTCTTCTGATGGGTTCTACGCCCACCATTCTTCCTTATACAGAGCGTTATCTGGGCATTATCCTGCTGGGTGCTCCCTTTATGACCACATCGCTTACGCTGAATAATCTGATGCGCTTTCAGGGCAATACGATGTATGCGATGAAGGGCATCATGTCGGGTGTGCTGCTCAATCTGATTCTGGCTCCTCTGCTCATCCTCTACTTCCAGCTGGGCATTACCGGAGCCGCCGTAGCCACCCTCATCAGCCAGTGTTTCGGCTGCGCCATGCTCTTTTGGATGACGCATAAAGGCGAGAACATCCGCATCCATCTCAGCAATTTCACCCCTACCCGCGCCTTTGCCAAGGAGATTATCTTCGGCGGAACCCCTTCGCTGTCAAGACAGGGACTGGGAAGTATCGCTACGCTGATGCTCAATGTGGCAGCAGGTGCGTTTGGCGATGCAGCCATTGCGGGCATGAGCATCGTTACCCGCATCTCCTTCTTTACCTATGCGATGGTCATCGGTCTGGGGCAGGGATTCCAGCCGCTCTGCGGATTCTGCTACGGCGCCAAACTCTATGGGCGTGTAAAGGAAGCCTTCTTTTTCTGCATTAAATGCGGCACGGTTTTCCTCAGCGTCTGTGCCCTTCTCGGCTTCATCTTCTCAACTTCCATCATCAGCATCTTCCGCGATGATGCAGCGGTTGTAGCCGTAGGTTCGGTGGCTTTGCGATGGCAGGTGCTCAGTTTTCCGCTCGTAGCCAGCATCGTGCTCACCAACATGCTGATGCAGACCATCCGTAAACCGGTGAGAGCCAACATCGTAGCGGCAGCACGCAGCGGACTTTTCTTCATTCCGCTCATCTTCATCCTCCCCTATTTCTTCGGACTGCTGGGCGTGGAGATGTGTCAGATGTGGGCAGATTGCTGTTCGTTTGCCGTTGCGGTTCCGATAGCCTGGAGCGCTTTCAGGGATATGAGAAGAGAGAAGATGGAACTTGGGAAAAGCCACTAGAAGATAAGAAGATACTAGAAGATAAGAGAAATGGAGAAGACATATTACATAGGATTGGACGTTGGCTCTACGACAGCCAAATTAGCCGTTATCGACAGCGATAACCGGGTAATTTACTCAAAATACGAACGCCACAACGCTCGTGTAAACGAACTTGTGTCGCAATATTTCGATGAGATTTTAGCCCTTACCGGCGATGCAGAGGCAAGAATCTGCGTAACGGGAAGCGTAGGAATGGCTACTGCCGAACAGCTCCAGGCGGAGTTTGTACAGGAGGTGGTGGCTGCATCAGTCTATGCCCGTACTGCCCATCCTGAGGCGAAGGCGCTCATCGATATTGGTGGCGAGGACGCGAAGGTTATCTTCTTCAAGAAAAACGGAAATATGGAACTGCGCATGAACGGCAACTGTGCCGGCGGAACGGGCGCTTTCATCGACCAGATGAGTGTGCTGATGGGCGTAGAGAACCAGAAGATGAGCGAGTTGGCGATGAAGGCAGAGCACGTTTATCCGATGGCTGCCCGCTGCGGCGTGTTCGCCAAGACCGACATCCAGAACCTGATGGCACGCAATCTGCCCGAAGCAGATATTGCAGCCAGCATCTTCCATTCCATCGCCGTACAGACGGTGGTAACGCTTTCTCACGGCATCAGCTTCGAGGCTCCTATCCTGCTCTGCGGCGGTCCGCTGACCTTTCTTCCGGCTCTCCGCAAGGCTTTCTGCGATTATCTCCATCTCTCTCCAAACGACTTCATCGTATCAGAAAACAGCAATCTCATTCCGGCTCTGGGCTGTGCTTACCGGGCTAAATCGGCAGATTCTGCAGCCTCAGTATCTGTTCTCAGAAGCCGGATGAAAAAAGAAATACAAACGGAATGGACCAGCAGTCTGCTGCCTCTGTTCAAGAATGAGAAAGAGCACCAGGAATGGCTCAAATCAAAGGCGAAATTCGCTACCGAAACCCAACCGCTGAATAAAGGAAAACAGCAGGTTGTGATTGGTATTGACTCGGGCTCTACTACGACGAAGATTGTTGCGGTAAGGGTGAATGCAGAGACACCTGCGGGAGATATTGTCTTTACCAATTACCGCCTGAATCTGGGAAATCCGATCAAGGCAGTAGCGGATGGACTGAACACCCTGAAGCAGGAAGCTGCATTGCGAGGCGCTGAACTGGAAATCGTAGGCTCCTGCTCTACAGGTTACGGCGAAGAACTCATCAAGGCGGCTTTCGGGCTCGACAGCGGCATTATCGAAACAATGGCGCACGAAAGAGCGGCTGCATCGCTCATGCCCGACGTGAGTTTTATCCTGGACATCGGCGGACAGGACATGAAGGCTATCTTCGTGGAGAAAGGGGCTGTGGTGCGCATGGAACTCAACGAGGCGTGCAGTTCGGGCTGCGGAACATTCATCCAGACCTTTGCCAACAACATGGGTTATTCTGTAGGCGATTTTGCCCAACTCGCCTGCCAGTCGAAGGCTCCCTGCGACCTGGGAACCCGCTGCACCGTCTTCATGAACTCGAAGGTGAAGCAGGTGCTCAGAGAGGGCGCATCTGTAGCTGATATTTCTGCCGGAATCTCTTATTCGGTCATCAAGAACTGTCTTTATAAGGTATTGAAACTCCATGGTAATGAGAACCTTGGAGGCAAAATCGTTGTGCAGGGTGGTACGATGAGAAACGATGCGGTGGTAAGAGCATTTGAGTTGCTCACCCATACCGAAGTGGCACGAAGCAACATGCCGGAACTGATGGGCGCCTACGGTTGTGCCCTTCATGCGGCGGCAGATTACAAGCATCGCACATCTGCAGAAGACGAGCACCCTGCCTCATCAAGATCCATCGATGATCTCCAGAATCTGGCTCATTATGAAACCAAACAACTGCAATGCAAAGGCTGCGAAAACCATTGTTATGTTTCCCGCTACACCTTTGCCGGCGGCAACCGATTCTACTCCGGAAACAAGTGTGAGCGTGTGTTTAACAACAAGGGAGCAAACGGGATAAAAGGCAAAAACATCTACGAATACAAATATAGTTTACTATTTGATAGAGAAGAAGTTAACCCACTTGAAGTTGCAAAACACAACGTCAAAGTAGGCATTCCTCGCATCCTCAACATGTACGAGGAATATCCGTTCTGGAATGCGCTGCTCCGGGCAGCAGGATTGGGCGTGATTCTCTCTTCCGATTCCACTTTCAGCCAGTATGAAGGAGCCTTGAATACGGTGATGAGCGACAATATCTGCTTCCCGGCTAAACTGGCTCACAGTCATCTGAAGGAACTCAACGAGAACCCGAAAGTAGACCGCATCCTCATGCCATACGTGGTTTATGAACATAATGACGACCCGAAGAATACGCTGAACAGTTTCAACTGTCCGGTCGTTTCGGGCTACAGCGATGTCATCAAGTCGGTCATCAATCTGAAGAAACCGATCGATACGCCCGTCATCAACTTTGCCCAGCCTAAGGCGCTGGAAAAGCAGATTACCGATTATCTCAAGCAACTGGGAGTAAGCAAGAAGACTGCCCGTAAAGCGCTGAGAGAGGCCCTCTATGCTCAGGCAGTATATGCAGCTGAGATTAAGAAACAGGGCTGGGAGATTCTGAAGTCAAACAAGGGACTTACGATTCTGCTGGCGGGCCGTCCTTATCATACAGACCCGCTGATTCAGCACAAGCTGAGCGAGATGATAGCCAATCTGGGAGTCAACGTCATCAGCGAAGACATCGCCCGGGGTAATCTCTTTGCAGATTTCAAAGACTTCAATTTGGAGGATCTGGCGGCAGAAAGAAATGAGGCAGCATTAGCCAGCCAGGACAACAACGAAGCATACAACTGTCAGCCAGAGACTTATCTCGTGAAGCAATGGGCGTATATGAACCGCATTCTGAAGGCAGCGCAATGGGCTGCAGAACAGGGCGATGAGGTTCATTTCGTCCAGATGACCAGCTTCGGCTGCGGTCCTGACAGTTTTATCCAGGACGAGATTCGCGACATCATGAAGCGCCACAACAAGCCTTTCACGCTGTTGAAGATAGATGATGTGAGCAATATCGGCTCACTGAAACTCCGTGTCCGCTCGCTCATAGAAAGCCTGAAGGGAGTAAAGGAAGTGAAGAGTGAAGAACGAAGAGTGAAGAAACAATGTTCGGCGGCCGAAGGGAAAGCCAATTCAACACTCAACACTCAACATTTACAACAGACCAAGGTATTCACCAAGCAGGACATTCATCGCAAGATTCTCGCTCCTTTCATGACCGAATACCTCACCCCTATCATTCCGCCTATCCTGAAACTGATAGGCTATGATGTTGAGGTTCTTCCGATGAGCAATGAGGTAAGCGCCGAACTCGGCTTGAAGTTTGCCAACAACGAAGTCTGCTATCCGGCTACACTCATCGTCGGCGACATCATCAAAGCCTTGAAATCAGGCAGATACGACCTGAACAATACAGCAGTAGTGATGAGTCAGACGGGCGGCCAGTGTCGCGCAACCAACTACGCTGGTCTCATCAAGCGTGCGATGATTTCCAATGGATTCCAGGACATTCCGCTGCTCACACTCGGTGTAACAGCCTCAACAGGCGAAGCATCAGGCTCAACAGACGACAAGCAAGACTATAACGAGCAGGACGGCTTCAATGTGCCTTGGCTGAAATACAGTCAGATTATCGTTACCGCCATTTTCTATGGCGATGCAATCAACGAGATGTACAACGCCTGCATCGTAAGAGAGCGTAAACCGGGCATTGCCAGAGAGTTGCGCGATAAATACATGCAGCTGATAGACGGACCTATCGCCCAGAATTCAGCCAAAGGACTCATCCGACTCCTGGAACAGGCAGCCGAAGAATTCAACCAGATGACCCTCGACAGAGAACTGCCGAAGGTAGGAATCGTAGGCGAAATCTTCCTGAAGTTCAATCCTTTCGCCCACCAGTTCCTGGAGCAGAACATCATCTCGCGCGGCATAGAGGTGGTTCCGCCTCTGCTTGCCCCATTCTTCCTGCAGGAATTTGTGAACGTGGAGATACAGAAACACATGCGGCTGAGTTGCACCAAAGTGCCCGATTTCATCATCAAGGGCGCTTATCAGGCGCTGATAGGCAGAAGATTGCGCCAGGTAAACAAGGCAGCCGGCAAGTTCCGCTACTTCCGTCCGTTCACCAATATCTATGATGATGCGAAGGACGTACAGGGACTGGTTTCGCTCGCAGCCCAGTTTGGCGAAGGCTGGCTTCTGCCTGCCGACATCGTAGGTTACATCCGTGATGGCGTGAACAACATCATCTCGCTCCAGCCTTTCGGTTGCATCGCTAACCACGTGATTTCCAAGGGCATCGAGAAACGTCTCCACGACCGTTTCCCAATGCTCAACCTCGTATCGCTCGACTTCGATTCCGGTGTTTCAGAGGTAAACGTCACCAACCGACTGCTCCTCTTCCTGGACAGCATCGCAAAATAAGACAAGTCAGACCCATGTACGGTGTTTTACCGTACATGGGTCTTTCCGTCTTTCATCCCTCAAAAAATCACTCTAAAAAATACAAAAAACCGTAGCTATTTCTTTGTCATTCAAGAAAATAATCGTATCTTTGCACTCAAATTTTATTGAGACATTAAGAAAATGAGTAAAGATACATTAACTCATCAGCTGACAGAGACCATCGAGGAGCTTTCGAGCGCAGAATCTTTGAAGGGTCTCTTCCATCAGCATCGAGACGGGAATCCACTTCCTTCGGGCAAGGCGCTCGAAGAAATCATCTGTTTGTCCCGTTCTATCCTCTTTCCGGGATATTTCGGCAATTCTTCGGTAAATATCTCAACCATCAAATATCATATTGGAGTAAGAGTAGAGAAACTCTATGAGATGCTGTCAGAGCAGATTCTCGCCGGTCTCTGCTTCGCCAACGACTGTGAAACGGAAACCCAGGCTGAACTGCAGCACCAGCGTGCCAAGGCAGGCGTGATTGCAGCCAAGGCAATCATGGAATTCCCGAGACTGCGCAAGATTCTGGCTACCGATGTAGAGGCTGCCTACCAGGGCGACCCGGCTGCCATGAGCCACGGAGAAATCATCTCCTGCTACCCGGTCATCAAGGCGATTACCAACTACCGCATCGCTCACGTACTGCACGAACTGGGAGTGCCGCTCATTCCGAGAATGATGACTGAGCTGGCGCATTCGGAAACCGGTATTGATATCAACCCGGAGGCTACCATCGGCAAGCACTTCACCATCGACCACGGTACGGGTGTGGTAATTGGAGCTACCTGCATCATCGGCGACAATGTGAAACTCTACCAGGGTGTAACCCTCGGAGCCAAGAGTTTCCCACTCGATAAGGACGGCAACCCTATCAAGGGAATCCCTCGCCACCCTATCCTCGAAAATGATGTCATCGTCTACGCCAATGCCACCATCCTCGGTCGCATCACCATCGGAGAAGGCTGCGTAGTGGGAGCCAACGTATGGGTTACCAAGGATATGAAACCGAAAACAAAGAAATATAAAAAAGAAAAACAAAGTTTATTAGATATAGAATTCAATAATGGAACAGGAATTTGAACTCATTGCCAAGACCTTCATGGGCCTCGAGCCTGTCTTGGCTGAAGAGCTCACCCAGTTGGGTGCCAATAATGTACAGATCGGTCGCCGCATGGTGTCTTTCACAGGCGACAAGGAAATGATGTATCGTGCTAACTTCCAGTTGCACACAGCCATCCGTATCTTAAAGCCTATCAAGCACTTCAAGGCTAGAAGCGCTGAAGAGGTGTATGATCAGATTCAGAAGATCAAGTGGGATGACATCTTAGATGTGAAGAAGACTTTCTCTGTTGACTCAGTAGTCTACTCAGAGGAGTTCCGCAACTCACGCTTCGTAACCTACAAGGTAAAGGATGCGATTGTTGACTGGTTCCGCGAGAAGCAGGGTACACGTCCAAATATCAGCGTATCTAACCCGGATATCCGCCTCAACATCCACATTGCAGAAGACAATGCCACCTTGAGTCTCGATTCGAGTGGTGAGAGTCTGCACCGCCGTGGCTACCGCCAGGAGCAGGTAGAGGCTCCTCTGAACGAGGTTCTCGCTGCAGGTATGATTCTGATGACCGGCTGGAAGGGCGAATGCGATTTCATCGACCCGATGTGTGGTTCAGGTACCATCGCCATCGAAGCTGCCCTCATAGCCCGAAACATCTCTCCAGGTGTATTCCGCAAGGAGTTTGCCTTCGAGAAGTGGAACGATTTCGACCAGGATCTCTTCGATACGATTTATAACGACGACTCTCAGGAGCGCGAGTTCGAGCACCATATCTATGGTTACGATGTTGACATGAAGGCTGTCAATACAGCTAATCTCAACGTTCGTGCTGCCATCACCATCTCACAGGCTGATTTCAAGGACTTCACCCAGCCAGCAGAGAAGAGCATCATCGTCATGAACCCTCCATACGGTGAGCGCATCTCTACCCCTAACCTCCTGAACACCTACAAGATGATAGGTGAGCGCTTCAAGAAGGCTTTTGCCGGCAACGAGGCTTGGGTATTGAGCTACCGCGAGGAGTGCTTCGAGCAGATTGGTCTGAAACCATCTATCAAGATTCCTGTATTCAACGGAAGCTTGGAGTGCGAATTCCGCAAGTATGTGATGTTCGACGGCAAGATGAAGGACTTCCGTTCTGAAGGCGGTATTGTGAAGACTGAGCGCGAGAAGAGCGAGATGGCTCAGAAGCACCGTTTCAAGAAGGAGCGTGAATTCAAGAAGCGTGTAAGCGAGGAGACTGAAAACGAGGAGGACGATATCCGTTCTTTCAAGTTCCATACTCACCGTCTGGAAGACTTCGAGAAGAAGCGTGCTGAGTTCCATAAGGGCGGTCGTTCACGTATCGGTGGCGGTCGACGCAATGATGACGACGATGACAAGCGTGGCAGCCGTAGCTTCAAGGGCGACCGCAAGGGTGGTCGTGACTTCGGTGGCAAGCGCGACGGAAAGCGTTTCGAGAAAGGCGACAAGCGTGGTGGCTTCAAGGGCGACAAACGTGGTGGCCGTGATTTCGGAGGCAAGCGCGGAGGCAAGAAGAACTTCAGCGTTGACTTCGACGACGAGGATTAAAGACATATCGACCCATACGTCGTGTTTCACGACGCATGGGTATTAAACCCGATAAAGTAAAGAATATAATGAATCTGAAGAATTCAATTTATAAATTATCTTTTGCTGCTATGATTATGATGGCTATGAATGCAACCGACTTACAGGCTCAGGGCGTGGTTCCTGCTCAGAAAGGCGAGAAAACCTTTACATTGGAAGACCTGAACTTCGGCGGCAACAACTATCGTAACATGGTGGCTAAGAACCGCTGGTGCACCTGGTGGGGCAATGAACTCGTTCGCCAGGATGTGGATGCCTGCTATCTCGTCAACAAGACGACAGGCAAGGAGACCAAACTCTTCGGCATCAATGACATCAACCAGTGGATTGCTCCTACCAAAGACATCAAGGTAAGAGCCCTCTACAATGCTCTGTTCCCGTTTGCAGGCAAGAACATCGTGATGGTGAGCAACGGCAGCAAGACTTATACCATAGACTTCAAGAAGCATAAGCTGCTGAGCGAGATGGATTTTGCTGACGGCGAGAACCTCCTGGAGGCTAACGCCCAGCAGAACGCCTTCGCCTATCTGAAGGGCAGCAACCTCTATGTGCGTACCTTCGATGTAACCAGCAACGCCTTGACAAAAGAGAAGAAATCTCACGATTTCCAGCTCTCAAAGGACGGAAGCCGCGAAATTGTTTATGGACAGAGTGTTCACCGCGATGAGTTCGGTATCAGCAAGGGAACCTTCTGGAGTCCGAACGGCGAACTGCTCGCCTTCTATCGTATGGACCAGAGTATGGTAACCGACTATCCGCAGGTCGACATCCCGGAAATCGGTTTCAATCATCCTGAAACACAGAGTTGCATTGCTACTCCTGCACCAGACAAGTATCCGATGACTGGCGAGACATCACACAAAGTAACCGTAGGCGTGTTCGACTGCATGACCGGCAAGACCGTCTATCTCTCCGACCCGGATATGTCCCTCGACGTGGGCAGTGTGGGCAAGGGCTACGCCGTGGAGATG
>ERZ779877.3366-NODE-3366-length-10459-cov-3.903018_pt1 | contig 10459 bp, 4 predicted proteins | sample MGYA00511556_ERZ779877 | MGnify/ENA primary metagenome ERZ779877 (study PRJEB29588, sample SAMEA2159338) | human gut metagenome | biome: human gut; feature: human-associated habitat; material: faeces | place: Denmark | collected 2008/2010 ... | reverse complement strand
GATACATATAAATGGTACGGCCACGATTTCAACGACGACGTGATGTGGATGATCATCGCATCTGCACGTGCTTATCACCTCACAGGCAACACTCTGTACCGTTCTTACGCAAAAAACAACTTCGACAGGATATTCGACCGCGCCTACAACCAGTGGGGAATGATGCGCTGGGCACAACAAAGCGGCGGAAAGAACGGTACCAACTCCTGCATCAACGGCCCGACTGAGGTCGCTGCATGCTACATAGCCATGGCACTGACCAATGAGGATGAGAAGGAGGAATACTACGAAATAGCACGCAGTCTGTACGAGAAACAGCGCCTGTATCTGTTCAATCCGCAGACAGGTGAGGTTTACGACAGCTTCACATGGGACGAGAGCACCAACCTACCCGGCGGATACAACTACTGGGTATCCACCTACAACCAGGGCACTATGCTCGGAGCGGCGCTCATGCTGTACAAACACTACGGCGACGAAATGTACAAACGCGACGCCGAGAAAATCGTGGAATGTACGAAGGAACGCCTCTGTAACTCTGACGGAATAATCAATGTGTGTCAGACTGTTGACGGTGACTTATGCGGATTCAAGGGTGTTCTCATGCGCTACCTGCGCCGTTACATCGTTGAACTAGGCAAGACTGAGGATATAGAATGGATGAAGGACAACGCGTTCATGGCCTTCAACAACCGCAACTCCAAGGGTGTGACTTCATCGGCATGGCTCACCAAGTCGAACGAAAACTGGATGTCGGACACTGAAACAGACGGAAACGGCAACTACAAGAGCTTCGCCAACCAGCCGTTCGGCAACTCCACAGCCATATCTGCTGCCTTCAACGCTCCTCTGAGTGTCGAGTCCATAGAGAAAGATGCCTACTCCACCATCGAGGCTGAGCACTTCAACACGCTCAGCGGTGTGTATGTCACATCGGGAACGAACGGCAACGAGAGCGAGATAACCAACATAAAGAACGATTACTACACCTGCTACGCCAACGTGGACTTCGGTACTCGTCCGGCAAGAACGGTGGAGATAAGAGTTTCTGACGCCACCACCGACAACGCGAAAATAGAAATACGCCTCGGCGCTCCGGACGGAACACTCATCGGAACAGCCAGTGTACCAGCGACGGGAGGCTGGAAGACCGTGACGGCAGACATCACTCCTACCGACGGAAAGCACGATGTATATCTCGTATATCAGCCCGGTTTCTCCACAAGCAGCTGCTTCAACGTCGATTGGTTCAAGTTCACTACCGACGCACTCGAACTTCCAGGCGACATAACAAAGAACGGCGGAACACTCACCGCTTCGGTTGACGGCGTACAGACCGACGCTCTCATAGACAACAGTCTCACATCAGCAGTCACCGTACAGGCCACAAGCGCACAGTTCACTTACCGCTCACCGATACCGGTAACGCTCAAAGGCTACTCCATCGGAAGCGCAAGCGACAACGCATCGGCCGACGCTAAGAGCTGGACTCTATCGGCATCAAACGACGGATCTACATGGACAACACTCGACGAACAGACCGACCAGACCTTCGCATCGCGCAGTCAGCTGAAACGCTACAACGCTAAAACCGACAAGGCATACACCATGTTCCGCCTCAACATAAACAAGAACAATGGCGCTTCGAGCCTTTCTGTCAGCGAATGGCAGCTCCACGGACTCGCAATCTCGGCTTCGGACATCACTGCCGACGGCGGTTCGCTCAACGAAGGCGACGCATCCGTGACCGACAAGAACGCCGCCACATCTGCCGTAACCGACGGCGAGACCAACTCAATCTACCGTTACAACAGCAAGGCTCTGTACAAGATAACATCTTACAGCATCACAACCGCATCGACAGGCAATGCTCCTAAGAGCTGGACTCTCTACGGATATGAGAACGCCGAGTGGACACCTATCGACTCACGAAGCAACCAGCAGACGGCATACAACGGCTGCACACAGTTCTACAAGGTCACAACAGACAAGAGTTATCAGAACTTCCGCCTCGTAATCGACGCCACAGACGCTCCCGCTGAGGTTGCCGAACTGCAGATGTTCGGCGAGATTGAGCCGAACGGCGAACTCGTAAACGACATCACCGATAACGGAGGCACCATCCTCGCTTCCGACAATGCCGACGAGACCGCGCTCCGTCCGCTCATCGACAACAACGCCAGCACCACCTACTCACTGCCGTTCAACGGCGAGGCTTGGATAGAATACCGTTCCGAAATACCTGTCAAGATATCGACACTGCGCATCTGTGCCGGTCACGACAGCGACCGAAGCCCGAAACAATATACCATTCAGGGCTCTGACGACGGCACATCGTGGACGACTCTTTCAACCGTATCCAACGCACGATTCAACACGAAGGGCGCGTTCAAGAACACGAACATATCCAACAGCAACAGCTACAAGCGCATACGTATAAACTTCACGCAGGCTGCCGACGAAGCCGCCGATGCAATCGTTATAGGCGACATACAGATACACGGAGTATGTCTGTCGGACAACGACATCACAAGCCACGGCGGAACAATGACTGCGGAAATAAACAACGACGACGCCAACGAGAACCTCGACAAGCTGTATGATGGTTCTGCCGACACCAAGTTCCTCTTCGACTACCTCGGCAACCCGTGGATAGAATATGAGACAGGAACACCTGAGAAGGCCAACATGTACAGCATAACATCGGCTAACGACGACTCTACCCGCGACCCGCAGGGATGGAAGTTGCAGGGTTCTAAGAACGGAAGAACATGGACCACGCTCGACACACGCAGCGGACAGAGCTTCTACGCACGCAAGAACACTCAGTTCTACAGCTTCGACAACAGCGACGAATACAACTTCTACCGCCTCGTCATCACTGAGAACGGCGGCTCTACACTGGCTCAGATGAGCGAATGGCAGCTGTTCTACAGCGACAAGATTGCCACAGGCATCGACGACGTAACCACAGGCGACATCCACCTCGACGTTTATCCTAACCCTGTTACCGACGTGCTGCACGTCAATATGCCGGCAGAAGGCACGCTGACAATATACAAGACCAGCGGTCAGGCAGTGGCAAGCCTCAACCTGAATGCAGGCGATAACGCCATTCCATTCGCACAATATGGCGCAGGAATGTACATCGTGAAGGCACAGGCAGGCAGCAAGACGCTCACTGCAAAGGTGATAAAATAAAAGCGGAAGCATAAATACAAAGAAAGCGGAGACCGGAAACGGTCCCCGCTTTTTTATTGTTTTCATGTCATAATGGCTGCGTCCGCATCGCGCGGACGCCATATCCGTAACACAGTCTTATTCTTTCACAAGCTCGATGATGCGGCTCGAAAGCTCTCCTCCGGTGAGCATCTTCAGCCCGACCTTCATCAGATAGTCGCCCGTATATACTCTGTCGTTGAAGTACATTCCCGAACGTGCGTCGGGCATGAGGCATATTTCCTTAACACGATAGCACGCATCGGCATCCAGTCCCTGCAGACGTGTGGGGTGAATGCTCTCGCTGAAGTGCGGATGTATGTCGTATGCGGCGACGATGGCGTGGCTCTTGTCCTCCGAAACACGCTCAATGACGCAGTGCTCGCCATCATAAGGCGACACCAGACGATAGGTCATAGGACTGAACACGAGTTCCTTCAGACGGTTGTATTCCTTCAGCGCGTTCTGGCAGAAAGCCTTGTCGGCAGGCGCCATGTCGTGGAGTCCGATGTCGAAGCCAAGCTTACACATGAACGCTACGTCGGTGCGGAACTTCACTGAAGCGCGGCGGTTCCAGTTGGTCACGTGCGCACACATCACCTTGGCAGGCATGAAGTGGGAGAAACCCCACTGTATGAAGAGTCGCTCCACAGGGTCGGTGTTGTCGCTGCACCAGAACTCGGTGAAGTATTTCAGTGCTCCGAAGTCGCAGCGTCCGCCTCCGCTCGAGCACATCATCATGTTCAGGTCGGGATATTTCTGCTGTATGCGGTCGAGCGTCTTACACAGACCGCGCACATAATCCACATACAGGTTGCCCTGGTTTTTCTTCTCATAATGCGAATAGATGTTGGTTATAGGGCTGTTGCAGTCCCACTTGAAGAACTTGAGGTTCGGATTCTCCTGCATCAGATTGTCCACCACGTCGAACACAAAGTCCTGCACCTCGGGATTGGTCATATCGAGCACGAGCTGGTTGCGGAAGTAGTAGGTGTCGCGATCGGGCAGACGCAGAATCCAGTCGGGATGCTTCTCCGCCAGCTCACTGCTCGGATTGACCATCTCCGGCTCTATCCAGATGCCGAACTCCACACCCTTCTCGTTGGCTGTCTTCACAAGATAAGGCACGCCGTTGGGCAGTTTCTTACGGTTCACCTGCCAGTCGCCCAGTCCGGCGCGGTCGTTCTCGCGCGGATATTTGTTGCCGAACCAGCCGTCGTCGAGCAGGAACAGATCCACGCCCAGGTCGCGTGCCTCGTCGAAGAGCGACGCGAGCTTTTCCTCATTGAAGTCGAAATAGGTGTTCTCCCAGTTGTTAAGCAGAGTCATTCGGTCCTCTTTGCCATTGAACAACTGATGATTGAGTGCGCAGCGGGCGAACCGGCGGCTGCCCTCGCCCACTCCTTCGGTGCTGAGGGTGAATATGAATTCCGGAGTGACGAACACCTCGCCGCGCTTCAGTCTGTAGAGCGACGCGTCGGGATTGATGCCGCTCAGCACACGCAGCGCACCGTTGTGATCCACCTCAAACGTGAATCTGAAATTGCCTGTCCATGCTATCGTGCCCATGAGCACGGTGCCTTCGTTCTCGCGTGCCGGTGCGTCGAAGCCCAGCTCGAAGAACGGCTGCATAGCCATCGTGGTACGTGTGCCGAGCCGGCTGTCGAGTATTTTCTTGCCGTTGTTCAGCTCCGTGTGCTTCATCTGCATCTCCTTGCCCCAGTCGCCGCAGAACTCCGTCAGATAGTATTTGTCGCTTTCGAAATAGAGTATTGACGAGAAGTAGCGCGAAAGGTCCACGTCGCCCTTCTCACCGTGGCTTATCTCCGCCCACTGTTTTATGATGTCCTCCTTGGCGTATGCCACATAGTGCAGCGTGACGTTCACCGGATAGACCTCGTCTTTCAGTCTGACTATGGTTTCCGTACCGCCATCCGTGGCGCGCTGTTCGTGCGATACATACTTCAACACCGTAGTGGGATTACCGTCGGCATGGCGTATGCCCATCGCGGCATCATAATAATCCTCTGTGCCCATCACCGGATATGCCTCGAACCCGGCGATGTTGCTGTTGGTGGGTTTTGCCCACGGCTGGTCCAGATCGTCGAGGTTTGAGTCGGCCGACAGCCTCTCACCCAGATAGGTCTGATAAAGGCGGCCGTTGTCCTTCACCTGCAACACGAGCTGCGTGTGGTCAGTAGTCACCGAGATGTTGGTGCGTCCTGTCGCCGCCATGCACCCCGCGACGGCAAAGACTAACATTATTAGTTTCTTCATATAGTTATTGTTTTTAGTTGGTTATTATCATAAGAAATCGCATGATACCCGCAGGAAAAACGATAAACAGTGACGATTGCAATGCTCTTGCAGCAGTATGCAGGATGCAAGAGCAGACAATCGTCACCCTCATCATGCAATACAAAATTACGGAATTATTTTCGCAGACCGCCTGCCACCCGTGTTTTCCGCCGTCTGAACAGTGATATTTACACTTTGGAGTGTCAAAAAACACAGAATGAGTGACATTTTCCGTAATGTCTTTGCGGACAGGTCACGATTTGATGTATAAAATATGAATATTCGATGGATATCGCTTTTAATAAAAAACTGCGGTTTAAACCCGAATCGGTCATTAGAATTCAGTCTGTATTTTTGTTTATATTGAGCGTATTTTCGTTGGATATTTTACAGGCATAGCGGGCTATGTCAAGAAAAATCTGACAAAAAGAGGCCGATAGAAAACAAAAAGACGGCTGAAAACATGAATGTATAAAATATATAAAAAACCTATGCGGTCTAACATCCGATTGCGGTTTAAGTGTGTATTTTGACACCATTACATCAAAAAAAACTGCAAAAACATCTGCCATACAGAATAATTCTATAACTTTGCTTTCGGTAATCATAGCGATTATTATTTGTAATTCTATGATTCTCAATACTATAAAAATACAGCAATCTTCACTGATCACCTAATTTACAGACACTTACAATTCGTCCGGCTCACATTATAATATGCAAACAGAATATTTAATAAACAAAAAGATGTTGGAATCACGCAATGTATCTATCCTCTGCTCGCGAACAATGGGTAGTGTGGATATTCTACGTTGTTATGACCGGATGGCAGGTGGTGACAATGTTGTAATTGGAGGGATTCAATCAAAAATAGAAAAAGACGTCCTCTGTTTTCCATTAAAAGACAGGCAACTTATGATTATGGTTATTGCCGGACAGCTATATAAGAAACGTCCTTATGAACTGACAAGCAACATGAATGAGGGAGAATCTTTTATTATAAATACCGCACCATGTGCATTTAGGGTAAGTAAAAATACCGCAGACAAAAGTACTTTATATATTTCAGAAAAAGCAGATGAATAGTCTTCGGATACATCTCTAAAGAAAATTCACAAAATGATATATACCATATTTTTATAGAAAAGTCTCAAATATTATATACATACTAAATAAAAAAAGCATGCAAAAACTTACAATAAAGAATATAGGAGCGATAAAACTTGTAGAATTTGAGGTTAATAGAATAAATGTTTTTATGGGACCTCAATCGTCAGGAAAGAGTACTATATCTAAAATACTTTGCCACTGCCAGTGGGTAGAGAAAACTTGTTTCTTGAATAATAAACAACTGGAAAATTATCAAAAACAGGGAGTGTTTTATGATTCTCTTGTAGAATATCATAAACTGGAGGGATATTTTCACAAAAATGCCAGCATAAAGTATGAGGGAGAGGCAATGACTATAACATATACTCATAGTACAAAGAAGACCACCATTAAGTTAAATGATAAAATGGTATTCTCTTATCCCAAAATATGCTATATCCCCTCGGAACGTAACTTTGTGACCGGAGTGCCTAATTTCAGCAAATATAATGAGGGAAACAATGTGTTACTATATTTTGCTTATGACTGGTTGGAAGCTAAAGAAGATATTAAGAAACTTGATATTTCAAATCTTATCAGCAGAAAAGTTTCCTATGAGAACATTAATGACAAGGATTATATATTTGACAATGGATCAAAGTTATTGCTTACGAATGCGTCAAGTGGTATTCAATCTGTATTACCATTGTACCAGACTATAATATATATGCTGTCAAATCTGTATAAAAAGCAAAGGACTTTGTCTCCGTCAAAAGAAATGGCGAAAAATGATTTCGCAAATAAAATGATTGTGATAGCTAATAGAATTAATGATGGAGAAAATATCAGCAACCTCAAAAAATATTCCAATATATTGATTTCCTTGTTTAAACTACTTGAGTGTTATGATGTAAAGCCGATAAACAAACTTTCAGATTTGTCACCGAAAGATTTGTCCCATAATATATATAATGCTGTCCACATTATGGAGCAGTTGTTTAATTATCATTATACTCAGTTGTTTATAGAAGAGCCTGAACAAAATCTCTTTCCTGATACGCAACAGGAATTTATTTATTGGCTGTTAGGAATCATGCAGAACGATAAAAAGCATGCTGCTATTATAACTACGCATAGTCCATATATATTATTTGCCATTAATAACTGTATAATGGGAGGACTGGTAAGAGATAATATTCCGGAAGATAAAGTTTCTGACTTCGCATCTCATTCGGCATGGATTGATCCGAAATTGGTGTCTATTTTTGAATTGGATAATGGCACTCTCCGCAGTATACAGGATGAAGATGGTATAATCGAGGACAATTACTTAAATAAAGCATATAAGAAGAATTCGGAAGAATATTTGGAACTTTTAAATTACTACGAAGATGAAGAATAAAATACAAGCCGTTTACCAACAATCAGTCTTTTGTAGTAGTACAGCACCTAAACTGTATATTGCTGATTTTACTGAAAGAACAAGCAGCAATAGAAAAGTGGAATTTCATGAGAACATACCGCAGGCTCCGGATAGTGATAAAGATATGGACTGCCTGGTTTTTGAAAATTCTTCGGAATTGTCAGTTATATGTAATATCTTTGATGATCATCAGTTTAAAGATAATGAAGAAAATGATATATCACATTGCGAGTGTGTATTATTTCCTGAAAGTAAGAAAGAAGATATAGGTATGGCTTTTGTGGAGATAAAAGACTGCAAGTCGAAAAACATATCTGAATATAAGGATAAAGTAAAAACTCAGATTATATCTACTGTGCAAATATTCAGAGATAAAGGTATTATTGAAAAACAACGTGTTTATGGTGTGATATCGTTTCCCAGAAGAAATAAGGTGGCATTTAACCAAACCATTTTTGACGATGCAACAGAATACAAAAAATTATATAAGAAGTATAAAGTGCACGTTCTCCCAACTAATTGTGTATCTATTGTAAACGAAAAGCAAATGACCGCTAAATTGTAATATTGTTACTATTTTATTATGCCAAAATTGATATATAGCCATAGAAGATTTTAATATAAAGAGATTACCTATATAAAAATAAGAATCCGGGAAAGGAGGTCAAAGAATTATAAGAAGATATTATTAAACCCAAATCGGTCATTAGACCGCATCGAATTGTAAATGCCTGTAAATTTAGTCTTTACCGGATTTTTTTGTATTCATATATTACCGGAAATAAAAGAAATACAAGCGATAATAGTTACGATTATAATTTACAGACATTCATAATTTGTCGAAATTACGACGTTAATATATACTTCCCAACGCTGCGAAACGTCCCCGTCTCCCCCTCAATCCTCCCCGTTCCAATCCACAAAAAAGCCCTCCCCGTATCCCGGGAAAGGCCGTTTTGTTTCTCCATAGCTAAATATTTACTTAAACACGGTAAAAAGACTGTTTTTAGGATGTAAGCTTCGCGGCAGCGCGTCATTCGGGCAAGATGACGACAGACACGGGCACATAGTCGTCAGGACTGAAACGGCGGAGAGCCTTCGAAGCCGTGTGGGTGCCGCGATACTGCGTCGTGCCGCCGAAGTTGTAGAGTTTTCCTTCAACACACTCCACCGCTCCATACCACTCGAACGATCCCAACATGCGCAGCGGGTCGGGACTGCCGATGCCCGGAGCATAGCGCGTCACGGCGCCGCTGTCCATGGCGTATATCTGATTTCCAACGACACCGATGAACGAGAATTCGTTGCTCAGCGAGTCGAACGTGGCGTCCGACAGCAGGATGCCCTGCTGCTGCAGAAGCTCACGCTCCTGCTGATCCAGTATGCCGCCCGGCTTTTCCACCATGGGCAGCACATGGTCGTTGGCACCCAGCAGGAACAGATGCGCCACCGTGTGGCGGTCGTTCCGGTTCAGCGGGCTGACCTTCACCTGATCCAGCGTGGCCGGGATGGTGGCCACGGCGTACTGGCTCAGCGTCAGGCGCAGCAGACGGGCGAACTCCTCGCCCTCCACCTCCGTGTCGCCCAGCAGCTCCACGAACTGATCCAGCACATCGCAGAAGATGCGCCACAGCTGGGCGTATTCCTCCGCCGCCTGTACCTGCCCCTGCTCCCGCAGCTCCTTTTCCCGCTGCTCCAGCACCTCCGGCGTACCGGCGCGCTCCGCAAATCTGTAAAGCACTTCCGCCTTACCCATGGCGGTTTTGCTTGCTTTCAGCCCCTCACTCAGGGGCAGGAACAGCTGCCGCACCTTGTGGCGCACCTGATTGACCTGCGCCAGCTGCTCACGGCGCTTGTCGGTCATCTCGCCGCCGTAGCCCTCCGGATCGGCTGTCCAGGCCTCGTCCCGCAGCCACATGCTGCCCCGGATCTCCCACCGGATCACATAGTTTTCCAGCAGGTCGCACTCCTCCGCCGTCAGCGATGTCATGCCGGTCTTGAGACAGCGGAACACGTCCTCGTACTCAAAGCCGCCTGTCACCGCGTCCACGGCGCTCAGCAGCAGCGTCAGCACCGGCTGCTCCAGAATGTCGCTGCGGCGGCCGGTATCCCGTCCCGCCGGAACACCGCCTCCAAAAGCGGGCCGTAGACCTCCATATTCCGCGCCGCCACCGCCATATCCCGCCAGCGGACGCCGCCGCGCGCCAGACGGCGCAGCTGCGCCGACACATACTCCACCTCGGAATAGGCCGTATGCGCCTGATAGAGCGTGATGGGCGGCGTATCGCCCTCCCACGGCTCGTCCGCGCCGAAGAAGTGGCGCTCCAAGTGTCCGAGCGCCGTATGATCGTCGCTGACAAGGTTTATCACTTCACACTTGCAGCCGTACTCCTTTGCCAGGCGCTGCAAGCGCCGCCGCTGCTCCACGCC
>ERZ779877.3365-NODE-3365-length-10459-cov-4.014706_pt1 | contig 10459 bp, 8 predicted proteins | sample MGYA00511556_ERZ779877 | MGnify/ENA primary metagenome ERZ779877 (study PRJEB29588, sample SAMEA2159338) | human gut metagenome | biome: human gut; feature: human-associated habitat; material: faeces | place: Denmark | collected 2008/2010 ... | reverse complement strand
CGTCGAAGGCGGCTGCCTGCTCGCCCCCGGCGGCGGCGACAACGCCATGGCATCGCTGGGACTGGGCATGGCCGTCGGCGACGTGTCCATTTCCCTGGGCACCTCCGGCGTGGCCGCAGCCATCTCCGAGAACCCAACCTACGACCTGACCGGCGCCGTATCCGGCTTCGCCGACTGCACCGGGCACTACCTGCCGCTGGCCTGCACCATCAACGGTTCGCGCATCCTCGACGCCGGCCGCGCCGCCCTCGGCGTGGATTACGACGAACTGGCCAAGCTGGCCTTCGCCTCCAAGCCCGGCGCCAACGGCATCACCCTGGTGCCGTACTTCGACGGCGAACGCACGCCGAACCGCCCGAATGCCACCGCCACCTTCTCCGGCATGACTCTGGCCAACACCACACGCGAGAACCTGGCCCGCGCCTTCGTCGAAGGACTGCTGTGCTCCCAGCGCGACTGCCTGGAGCTCATCCGATCCCTGGGCGCAAGCATCACGCGCATTCTGCTCATCGGCGGCGGCGCGAAGTCCGAAGCTATCCGCACGCTGGCACCAAGCATTCTGGGCATGGACGTGACCCGACCCGCCACCGACGAATACGTGGCCATCGGCGCGGCCCGCCAGGCCGCCTGGGTGCTGTCCGGCGAAACCGAGCCTCCGGCATGGCAACTCACCATCGACGGCGTGGAGACCGGCGAACCGACCGAAGCCGTATACGAAGCCTACGCCAAGGCCCGCGGCTGATCCATCACCGCAGGAATTCAGGCATAGGGTCGGGAAGCTTCCCAACAATGGGGCTTCCCGACCCTATGCTGATTCATGAACCATACTCATAGAAACGACAATATGAACGACAGCTTCCGTATAAGGCTTTACGCGCTCACCTGCATCGCATGGCTGGAGAAATCGATTTGCCGTCAACACACCCTATGAAACGTTTGCAAAACTACAGCAAACCTTCCACATCGGCGAAGGCAGGGTCATGTTCGGGAATCTCACGAATCACATGCGCTGGATTGCCCACGGCTATGACGTTCTCCGGAATGTCACGTGTCACCACGGACCCGGCGCCGATGATGGAATTCGACCCGATGGTCACCCCCGGCGTGACCGTCACATTGACGCCGAACCACACGTTATCACCGATGGTCACGGCACTGGCATGCTCCCAGCCCGCCAGGCGGGTGGCAGCGTCCTTGGCATGGTTGGGTGTGGCGATGGTGCAGCGCGGACCGATCAGACAATCCTCACCGAGCGTCACATATCCGCCGCCGCACACCATGAAATCCTTGTTGAGGAACGTGCCGCGGCCAATGGTCAATCCGATGCCGTAGTCGACATTGAACGGCGGCGTGAACTGCACGCCCTCCCCCGCGTCCGGAACAAGCTCATGGAACAGACGGTACGCCTCGTCCGGATCATCGAAGAAGATGCGGTTGATCTTCGCGCAGGCGCGCATGGCCTCGCCCGTGAATTTCGGCAGCGACTTCGATTTGCGATATTGCGTCGGCTTGCCGGCGAACAGTTTGGTCAGATCCTCGTCGGACGCGATCAGCGCTTCCGTCTCCTGCGTCATATCCGTCTCCTTCATCACATTCCACCGCACTATAGTGAACGCTCACACCATACTATATTCACTTACTTGACCATGACGCATGAAACGTTACCCGGCGTATCGTGGCATCCACCGAACAGCATATATCGTTGACCATCAGGTCCGCATGCCGTCCACTCAGGCAATCCGGAACCGTTCGGATCACCTGTCGCCGCGAAATTCACCCAATATCGATTCATCGCATGGGACAAATCGTAATGCCAGCCTCGAAACGGCCGCCAGCTCGCAGGGAGCGTCCCGAACGAAAACCATAAATCGGACGAATGAAACGCACCGGCATCATCCCCCGGCATATCCACATCGAATCGATACCTGTATGGTTCCGAGCCGCCGCCTGACACCCATGCATCGATCATATCCAGATTGCCGCACTCACCCTCCGGATACGGAGTGCCATCAGGGCCCGGAACCATGAACTCGCCGGTCGTGTTCCCCACCAACAAATCACACGGAACGCGATGTCCCGCAATAAGCGCATCACGGTATTGCTCGACAAGGAATGTCCCATCGACGCAGGGAATCCAATTAGTCATCGGAGCCCATACGACATCATCACCCTGCCCAGACCAATCGCAAGCAGGAAAAGTCACCGCCGCCTCCAGCAGATCAGTCGCAGGAACAGAACGCGCCTCGGCAATCGATTCAACTTCCAGATACTTCAAAAAACGCGCTCCATTTCGCTGCGCATCCTCAAGAGACCACAGATGGCGATTGAACAGACCAGTTCCACCTCCAGACTGCATGATGACGCGTTGGAACAGACCATCGTTCATCGGCGAGACACTTTGCGCCAACGCGCTTGCGGCCCCTGCGGACTGGCCGAACACGGTAATGTTCGCAGGATCGCCACCAAACAAGGCAATATTGTCCTTTACCCACTGAATGCCCATCCGCTGGTCAAGAAATCCGAAATTCGCACAAGGCCGTCCATCAACCGCTTCCTTTTCCAACATGGCATGCGCGAAAAAACCAAACACATTCAACCGATAAGCAATGGAGACCACCACCACGCCCTGACGGGCCAGCTGCTCTCCATTGAACTCCTTCTCACAGGTAGATCCAGTCTGAAACGCTCCACCGTAAAGCCATACCATCACAGGCAGCCCATGCCCATCGCAACGGGAATCCGTACGAATCTCGGAACCACTGCCGCATCCACGCAAGGCCGGCGTCCAGATATTCAGATACAGACAATCCTCAGCCATCGGAGTGTCAGCGTCAATCTGCCATTCCCTGCCGTAGAACTCATCCGAGCCGGGCAGCGGCTGCATCGGCATCGGCGCGAAATCACCGGCTTAGAGCACGCCATCCCACGCTTCAGCAGGTTTGTGGCTCACGCCAGCGTAACTCATCAACAGGCGGCTTGGCATATGGAATGCCCCGAAACACGGTGATCACAGGATCCGCATCGGAGAATCCGTCGACACATCCTTGACGAATCATGACTTGTCTGCGCATGACTGCTCCTAATCAACCATGGGCAACGGCAGATGAAACGGCGGAAGCAGAACACCGTCCCCGTCGCAGATGAGACCGGATTCCGGGCTGTTGCTCCACGCATACCGCACCTCGTCCGGCATGCGCGACGGTATGCGCGCCACAATATCGCAACCATCCAGCCATGCCTCAGCCCGCACCGAAGTGGCGCAGTCGTGCCACAGGAAATCAATTTCTCGCGGAACGTCACCATCCAACGTCATCAGATGGCGATTCTGCGATTGCATCTGTTCGCCCATGGAATTCCGCCACACGCAGTGCATCCTCAACAATCCATCGTCCGCCTCTGCGGTTTCAACAACCGGCTGAGGCTGAGCCTGCTGGCCATACACAAAATCCATCGCGACATTGAATGCACGATCCGCGATGGTTTTCTTATCATGAGGATGCAAATCATTGCTTTCACCAGCATCAAGCGTCACCACCGCAGCCACGTGTTCAAGTTCGTCCGCCACTCTCCATTCCTGTTCTCGAATAAGCGGCCAACCACCATCCTCGATGGCGTCGATGCCGAATTTCGGAAGCTGGACGATCAGGAATGGCATATCCGGCTGATGCCACTTGCCACGCCACAATTCAATCATGGCTTTCAGCTCATCGCCATAACGCATGGCGTAGTCGCCGGTATTCGATTCGCCCTGATACCACAGCACGGCCCGCACCGCATATGGAAAACACGGGGCGAGCATGGCGTTGTACAGGCCGGTCGGCTTCCATCTGACGAAATCCTCGAATGGGCAATCGCGGTCAGCTTCGGCGGTCACGGCATACTGCCAAATGCCGGACAGGTCGAAGATATCGTCTCCGATGGTCAGTGTCATCCGTTTGCCGGGCGTCACACGGCCGCCGGGCCGTTCAACGACCAGACGCATGCGGATTTCGTTCGCGCCGGCGCGCAACACGCCGGCTGCGACCGGATAGTCCCGCGGCTCATACACATTGCTTCGCCCACCGACCAACACACCATTGACCCACGTATGGTCGGCATCATTCATGGTGCCCAGACGCAGTAGGGCGGGCTTCCCCGCATCCGACGGAGGCAGGAACACGGTTTTTCTCATGGTAATCTCGCCGCGGAAACCGGCAAGTCCGCGATCCTTGTACCATCCAGGCAGGCGTATGTCATGCCATGCCACGTCACGCGGCTCGATGTTCTTGGATTCCGGACAGTCCCACGCGATCAATGGCAGCCATTCATGGTGGGCATCGGCCACAGCCTCGTATCCAAGCGCCTGGTACCACCGGTCCCGCTCGGCAACGGAATCGCGGCTTTTCTTCGACGCCACGCCATCGCCAAGATACGGCTCAAGGTCAGCGAGCGCTTCGGGGAACGCCCGCAATGCGTCGGCATCCATCCAGGATTCAATCGGCGATCCGCCCAATGAAACGTTCAACAGGCCGACGGGCACATTCAGCCACTGACGGATTCTGCGTCCGAAGAAATAGGCGAGCGCTGAGAAATCATCAAGCGTATCCGCATCGCAGCCCTGCCAGAACGCACGGTCGTGATCGTCGCGAGGACCTTTGAAATCGTAATCGGGAATCACTTTGTACTGCCGCAGCAATGGATCGGGATCACGGTCCCACTCCTGTGGATAGTCGGCGCGCACCCAAGCCATAGGCAGTTCCATATTCGACTGCCCGGAGCACAGGAACACCTCTCCCGCATAGCACTGCCGTGAGATACGCTCCGCTCCGTCCTCGTAGCATATGGTCAGCTCGTACGGCCCTCCAGCTTCGATCGGACCATACGGCGCGTTCCAAGTTCCGTCGTCTTTCACCTGCACCATATGCCGCTCGTCAGCAAGCCGTGTCAATACGATGCGTCCGGGATCGCCGGTGCCCCAAATATGCATGTCCACACCGGCTTGCAGCACGCAGCCGTCGTCAAGTAGTTTCGGCAATCGCAAAGTCATCTCAGCATTCTCCCCATTGAGTCTGCGTTCATTTCACCAAATAACCGACGGGCGGCAGGAATGCGGCGAATCGCCGCCCGTCGGCATCGACTACCGGTTGTCGGGAAGCTCCCGATAATCGAAATAGTCGAATTCGGCTTTCGCGTCATAGCCAGACAGATCAACACAGGCGAGACCCACGAACGCGCCGGTGAAGAAGCCGCCATAGCGCTGGTTCACATAGTCATCGGACAGAATCTTCGCATCGAGCTTCACCGGAATCTCGGTGAAGCGCTCACCGTCGAAGGAATATTCGTAGGAATAGTATTCCGTGCGGACCTTGGTGCGCAACCATACCGCCTCAGCCTCTTCGGGCACTACGATGGCGTCATCCTTGAGGAACGACGTATATTGGTTGAAATCGTTCTGAGCCACTTCGATGACCCTTGCATGTCGTTTCTCATCCCAAGTGACGAACGCCCATGACCAGCACAGGTCATCGTAATAGTTGGTCAGGCCTGCCATCTGCATGTAATTCTTCGGATCGAAACGCACCTTGGTTTCGGCGTCGAAATCAAATGCCTGCCAGCGACGAGCCACAAGAGACAAGTCAAACAGGTTGCACAGCGAGCCCTGACCACGCAATGCCAGTTTGCCACCGCCCACCGTGCCCATGGCGTCGGTGAACGGGACGCGCAGGGTGTTCCAATTCAATCCGAGTTCGTCGGATTCGAACTCGTCGCGCTCGTCGCGCGTCGCTGGGGCAACGGTCTCGATGGCGTCTTTCGGAGCGTCGACGTAACGCTGTCCGCCATGGCCTCCGACCACGCGCGGCCAACCGTCCTCATCCCATTCGACTTTCTGGATGGAGGTCTCGCGTCCGAGTGTGCACCATCCGCGGGTACCATGGGCCGGTTCGGTATCATGACGCCACGGACGACCGCATAGGGAGGCGTAATACCACTCGCCGGACGGGGTGTCCACCAACGCTCCATGGCCCTGCTTCTGCAAATAGGTGTCAGGAGTGTCGAAGTTACCGATGAACGGGCCATTCGGCATAACTTCGAAGGAGCATTCGTCAAGGGTACGGGAACGCGCCACAGATTCCTGATGCTCATACACCGTGCCGCCTTCTGCGGCAAACAGGTAGTACCAACCATCCTTCTTGTATAGGTGGGGACCTTCGGTGATCTTCACCGAGGTGCCATCCCAGATGGTGCGGGCCGTTTCTGGCTTGAGCTTCATGGTGTCGACGTCGAATTCCGTCAACGTGATGCCGTCGAACTGGTGGTGGTATTCACGGAAATCCCATGTCTGCTGCACCAAGTATTTGCGGCCGTCGTCGTCATGGAACAGGCTGGCGTCAAAACCGACCCCGTTGATGCGAACCGGCTCGCTCCATGGCCCGTGGATGTCCTCGGCGGTGACCAAATAATTAGTGCAATCCTTGAATGCACCATTGACCACCTTGACATCAGTGTAGATCAGCCAGAACCTGCCATCCGCATAGCTTAGGTCAGGAGCCCAGATGCCTCCCGAAGAGGGGTTTCCTCTCATATCAAGCTGGCTGGACCGGCTCAACGGGCTTGGAAGAATGTTCCAATGCACCAGGTCCTTGGACTCATGCAGGCGAACGCCTGGGAACCATTCGAAAGTGGAATTGGCAATGTAATAAGTGTCACCGACGCGAATCATTGAAGGATCGGCATGAAAACCGGTGAGCACCGGGTTGGAAATCTTCATAATGTACCTCTTGCATAAGAGATGAAGCCCGGAAGACGGAAAGGAACATCTTCCGGGCGTGGATTGTCACATTTCGTCAGCCCTTGACCGCACCTGTCAGGCCGCCGACGATCTTCTTCTGGAAGATGGTGAAACAGATCAGGGCCGGAATCATAGCCAGAGAGGTGAAGGCCAACACCTGTGCGGTGTCAACGGAGTGTTCGGAGCTGAACATCTGTACGCCAAGTGGCAATGTGTACTTGTTGGCATCACTGAGCACGAACAGCGGCAGCATGTAGGCATTCCAGCTTCCCACGAAGGTGAGGATTCCAGTGGTGGCCACGCCAGGCATGGACAGCGGAATGACCATGCGCCAGAAGAAGCCAAGGCGGGAGCATCCATCGAGAAGACAGGCCTCCTCAAGCTCATTAGGAATCGACTGTAGGAACGGCACCAAGATGATGATGGTCTGAGGAAGTCCGAAGGCAATTTGCGGAAGGATCAGACCCCACAGGGAGTTGGCCAGACCCAGATTGCGAATCAGCAGATACAAAGGTGTAATGCCAACGGTCATCGGGAACATGAGACCAGCAGAGAACAACGCGTACATAAGCGGCGCATAGCGGAATTTGTATCGGGCGATGACAAAGCTCACCATGATGCTAAGCACCACGACGCCTACCATGGTGGCGATACCCACGATGGTAGAATTCTTCAGTTCCGTCCAGAAAATATCACTTTCGAAGACCGTCTTGTAGTTGTCGGGGACCCATGGGTTCGGCATCCCGGACGGATGGTTGGTGATCTGCGAATTGGTACGGAAACCGCCGAAGATAATGTACAACACCGGAGTGATGCAGATGGCCACAAGCACCAGGGAGAAGAAGTAGACGATTGGGTTGCCCCATGGCGTCTTGGATGACTTACGGTAACCATTCTTCTTGCTGTACTCGCTTTTGTTGGAATGTCCTGCGATTGTTGCGGCAGTCATCACTTCACCTCACTTGCCAGGGCAGCAACCTCACGATGCTGCACTTCTTTTGCGCGCTTCCTGGCACGCTTCTCGGCTTCTTTCTGTTCAGTAACAGCACCGTCCAAGTCACGGTTCAGCACGAACTTCTGATAGACGAGTGCGATGATCAAAGAGATCACGAAGATGATCAGAGCAACGGCGGAACCATAGCCATAGTTGCCGGCTCCACGACCTTCACGCACCATGTAGGTGGCCATGGTGGACACACCAGCGGTGGTCGACACATACTTGCCCCACACGATATAGACCAGATCGAAAAGCTGCAGAGAGCCAATCATGGAAAGGAACACCCAGATCCGCAACGTCGGAGCAAGCAACGGCAACGTGATGCTTTTCTGCATCTGCCAGAAACTCGCCCCATCCACCTTGGCTGCTTCATACAGTTCCTCGGGAATGGATTGCATGCCGGCGAGCATCAGAATTACGGCGAAACCGACGTATTTCCAGCTGATCAGCAACAGCAGCGTCCAAATAGCGATTTTCGGGTCGGCCAGCCAATCGGGACCATTGATGCCGAAGTTGGCCAGAATCTCATTGATGGCGCCCTTCTTCTGCAGCAACAGGCTCCATCCTGTGCCGACGATGACCTCGGAAACGACATACGGCACGAAGATGAGGGTGCGGATGAGACCACGCCCCTTGAACTTCTGGTTCAGCAGCAATGCGAACAGGATGGCGAGCGGAGCCTGGATGACCAACGAGCCGATCACGACCTCGAAGGTATGCAGAATTGCCGCCTGGAACGCGGGATCCTTAAGCGCTGTGATGTAGTTCTGGAGACCAACGAATTTACCTGTCTTGGAGGGAAGTCCGTAACCCTTCCACTGATAGAAGCCGTAATAAGCACCCAAGACGATAGGCAGAATCACAAAGCAGACGAACAGAAGAATCGCAGGTGCGGACAGTACGAAAATCTCAACATTACGACGCATTTTGCCATCGGACGGTTTCTTGGACCGCTTAGCGCGCAGCGTCACCGCGTCTTTGCTTGTACTTGACATGGTTTTCTCCACTACCAGATACGTTTCTCGAATAGGAAGGAGGGTGGATGAATATCTGTCTATCCACCCTCCTTTGGCCTTCAACCAGCCATGTTCACTGTCAGCCCTTGGCCGCTGCGTCCTTCATCGCCTTGACGATGTCAGCCGAAGTCCCCTGTCCGGAAAGCAGATTCACCACTCCGGAATTAAGAGCGTTGCCAATATTTCCGCCGAGAGCGGTATCCATCCACAGCTGCATGCCATCAGACTTTTTCATAGCTTCGAGGATAGCCTTAAGATTTTCATCGGTAACCGCATCGTAAGCTTCGGCGGAAGCCGGAATGGTGCTGAACGCAGTGGCGTATTTCTCCTGATTTGATTTCTCAGCCATGAAATTGACGAAATCAACAGCAGCGTCCGGAGCCTCGGGATTGACAGCGAAACCGGTCACAGCGCCCATCAAAGCACCTTCCTCGCCTTTTCCTCCGTCCACGGTCGGGAAGGCGAAGAAGCCAAGGTCAGCCATTGGCTTCTTGTCCGGAGTCAGGTCCTTGAGAACTCCAGGCTCCCATGTGCCCATGAGCTCCATCGCAGCCTTATGATTGGCCAGCAGACCTGCGGACGAGCTGGCGCCCTGCTGGGCCGTCGTGGTGAGGAATCCTTCGTTAAAAGCATTCGCATCCAACAAATCCTTCAGATCATCTCCGGCCTTGGTCCAGCAGGAGTCGGAGAAGTCCTTGTCATTGACGCCCTTGGCGTAGGCCTTCGGAGAGCATTCGCGCATGGACAACCAGTAGTACCAGTGACCGACCGGCCAAGCATCCTTGCCGCCGAGTGCGATCGGATCGATGCCAGCGCTGCGAAGCTTCTGCACATCGGTCTTCAGCTCGCTGAAGGTGGTCGGCGCGGCATCGATGCCAGCCTGCTTGAACAGATCCTTGGAATACCAGATGCCACCAGGCTGCACAGTGACTGGAACACCATAGACCTTGCCGTCATAGGACATGGACTCCAGCGCAGAAGACATCTGCTTCTTGACGGTGTCACTGATCTTATCAGTGAGGTCCATGGTCTGTCCGGCGTCAATCATGTCCTTGGTCTTGGCTCCACCAAGGGTCATGTACACATCCGGGCCGGAGGCGGGATCCTGCATAGCGGTGGTCAGCTTGCCTTCGAAATCCTCGTTTTGGATGGCCTGAATCTGAACCTTGACACCAGTCTTCTTCTCGAACGCTTTGGCCATATCCTCCCAATACTGCTTGCCGTCACCAGCTGTTGCGTTATGCCAGAACGTAATGGTCTTATCGTCTTTGGCACCAGTGCTGGGGCCGCAGGCACCCATGCCCAACATGGTCGCCACCGCAAGAGTGGCAGCTGCAATGGTTTTGAACTTCATTGTCTTCTCCTTATTGACCAAATCATCATCGACAAAATGATGGCAACGACAGGAATTTCTCTCGAATGGGTCGAATCGGGAAGCATGACCGCAACGAATGCTGCTGCAGCTCCCCTGGCAGACAGAGAATCAGCCTTTGACTCCCTTCGAAAATTTCCATTTCGTTTTCGTTGTACCTATAGACTACCGAAACAAATCACACAAAGTCAAGTTTTTTGTAAAATCAGAAAACTAATTATTTTTCGTTGATTTTACAACGTTTTTAAGTATTGCCAACATATCGAAAGTTTCGAAAAACGCAAACCGAAACTTTCGTTCGCATT
>ERZ779877.3364-NODE-3364-length-10459-cov-5.272011_pt1 | contig 10459 bp, 8 predicted proteins | sample MGYA00511556_ERZ779877 | MGnify/ENA primary metagenome ERZ779877 (study PRJEB29588, sample SAMEA2159338) | human gut metagenome | biome: human gut; feature: human-associated habitat; material: faeces | place: Denmark | collected 2008/2010 ... | reverse complement strand
TCGGGGTCGATACAAGCAACTATGCAACCTCTCTGGCAGTTTTTGATACAGCCGGAGAGGTTGTTTGTGCAAAAAAGCGGTTTCTTCCGGTCAAACCCGGGCAGCTGGGCCTGCGGCAGAGCGATGCACTGTTCCACCACACCACGGCACTGCCGGAAATGCTGCACGAGCTTGCGCAGGAGTTTGATCTGACCCGCATCGACGCCGTGGGTGTCTCCCAGAAGCCGCGCCCGGCAGAGGGCAGTTATATGCCGTGCTTTCTGGCCGGTGTGAACGCGGCGACGGCATTTGCAGCGGCGCGGAGCATCCCGCTGATTTATACGACCCACCAGCAGGGCCATGCCGCTGCGGCGCTGTTTGCAGCCCGCGGCGCAGACCTTTTTACGCAGAAAGTCCTGCTGTTTCATATTTCCGGCGGCACGACGGATCTGCTGCTGTGTGATGAGGTGCGCACGATCACCCAACTTGGCACTAGCACGGACCTTTACGCCGGACAGGCTGTGGACCGGCTCGGCGTCAAGCTGGGCTTTCCGTTCCCGGCGGGCGTCTATGTCAGCGAGCAGGCCGCTTTGTGTAAAGAAAAAGTCCATCCCAAGGTCAGTGTACACGGGCTGACGTGCAGTCTGTCCGGCCTTGAGAACCAATGCGCAAAGCTGCTGGCCGACGGGCATGACGCGCCCTATGTCTGCAAATACTGTCTGCTCTGCGTGGGCGAAACGCTTGTGCGGATGGCAAACAACGCCCTGGCCGAGCATCCGGGTCTGCCCGTGGTTTTTGCGGGCGGCGTTATGAGCAGCGATCTGATCCGCACCTATGTGACGAACCGCGTGCCGAACGCACATTTTGTACCGGGAAAATTTGCCAGTGACAATGCCATTGGCATCTCAATCCTGGCGGCGAGGGAGTGTGGCGCATGGCCGACTACATCAATGTAACCAGCCTGAACCGGCTGTCAAAGCGCGTTTTGGAGCAATGCGACCCGCTGAACGATCTGATCGTCTGCGGGGAAATTTCCGGCTTTACGCGGCATTACAAGAGCGGGCATCTGTATTTCACGCTCAAGGATGAGAACGCCTCCATCAAAACTGTCATGTTCCGCTCCCAAGCACAGCTTTTGAACTTCGAACCGCAGAACGGTATGCTGGTGCTCGTCTACGGACGCGCCACGATCTATGAGCGGGACGGCGCGTTCCAGCTCTACGCTGACTATATGAAGCCCTTCGGCGCGGGTGCCGCGCAGATGGCGTTTGACGCGCTGTACAAAAAGCTGGAGGCCGAGGGCCTGTTTGCACCCGAGCGCAAGCGCCCGCTGCCCGCCGTACCGAGGTGTATCGGCGTTGTCACGAGCAAGACCGGCGCAGCGTGGCAGGACGTGCAGAACGTCATTGGCCGTCGCTGGCCGATGGTGAAATTGCTGCTGGCCCCCGTCAGCGTGCAGGGCATCGAGGCTGAAAAGAGTATCGTGGACGGCATCCGCAGGCTGGACCGCGACCCGCGGCCCGACCTGATCCTGGTCACCCGCGGCGGCGGCAGCAAAGAGGATCTGTGGGTGTTCAACGCTGAGGAGATCGCCCGGGCGGCATTTCGCTGCAAAACGCCACTGATCAGTGCCATCGGACACGAGATCGACTACACCATTCTGGACTTTGTAGCCGACCAGCGTGCTCCCACACCGTCCGCTGCCGCAGAGCTTGCGGTGCCGGATCGGGAGGAACAGCAGCGCATTTTTGAAAATATTGAAGAAAATATTCACAAAAATATACAAAAACGGCTTGCGTTGTGCTATAATGGTCTAGAGCAATACAACTTTTTGTTGGAGCAGAGCGCGCCGAGCAAAATCTTACAGCAGTATTCAAGCCGCCTGCAACAGGTGCAGCAGGCCATTCAGGCACAACAAAAAACGCGTATGAATGACAAAAATATGCAGTTTCAACACGCAGCTGCACTGGCTGCATCGCTGGATCCATACCGTGTGCTGGCCCGTGGCTATGCCCTTGTGACCGATACAAAAGGGAAGGTCTGCACCGTGGAGCAGCTGCAGCCGGAGCAGCCCATCTGTGTGCGCAGTCGGCAATATCAGGCACGATGCCGTGTGGAAACGGTGGAGGAGATCAATGAGAGCACCCAAAAGCTTTGAAGAAGGAATGGATCGGCTGAACGCGATCCTTGCACAGATGCAGCAGGAGGACACCTCGCTGGCAGATTCCGTCAAGCTGTATGCGGAAGCCGCCTCCCTGATGCAGTACTGCCATGCAACGTTGGAAAAGACGTCGCTGCAGATCGAGGAAATCAATGCAAGGATAGCCGAGACCGTGGACACCCCGCAGGAGCAGGAGGAAGAATAATGGAATATAAGGCGCAATATCAGGAATATCTGCGGCAGGCTACGGCTGCGCTGGATGCTGCCAGCGCTCGTTTTCTGCCCGAGGAATCAGAAGTATGCAGGGCTGCTCGTTACAGCTTGCTGGGCGGTGGAAAGCGCATCCGCGCGATTCTGACGCTCAGTGTCTGCGATATGCTGGGCGGCGAGATGCAGGTTGCCGCACAGTTCGCGGCAGCTGTGGAGATGCTGCATTGCTACTCGTTGATCCATGATGATCTGCCTTGCATGGACAACGATGATCTGCGCCGGGGACGTCCCTCTTGCCATAAGGCCTTCAGCGAGTCCACGGCAATGCTGGCCGGTGACGTGCTGCTGACCGAGGCTTTTGAGGTGATTGCAAACGCCTCCGCTACGCCGCAGATCTGCGTGGCAGCCGCCCGTGCACTGGGCGCGGGTGCAGGCAGCCGCGGCATGGTCTACGGGCAGGAGCTGGATCTGAAATATGAAGCACTAGCGGCCACCGAGGAGCAGCTGCGCCTCATTCACCGCAACAAGACTGGTGCACTGATCAATGCCGCCATCCAGATGGGCGCTGCCGCAGCCGGTGCAACACCGCAGCAGTGCAAGATACTGGCCTCCTACGCATACGGGCTGGGGTTGGTGTTCCAGATCGTGGACGATGTGCTGGACGTTACCAGCACCCCAGAACAGCTGGGCAAACCCATCGGCAGCGACAGCGAAAACGGCAAGACCACTTTTGTTACCCTGTATGGAACCGACGGCGCAATGGTGCTGGCGCAAAAGCTGAACGAGCAGATTTGCAATGATCTGCAGCAGCATTTTGGTGCAAAGGCAGCTTTTTTGCAGCAGCTGGCTCAGCAGCTTCTGGTGCGCAAAAACTAAAGAAAAAGGAATACAGATATGCAGTTTATTCAAAATATCTTATCAGCCAATCAGATCTTGACCGCATCGCTTCTTAGCTGGTTCATTGCACAGGTACTAAAGACCATCATCAACTTTATTCTGCTGGGTAAGTTCCAGTTAGAGCGGATGTGGGGCGATGGTGGTATGCCCAGCGCACACAGCGCGACCGTCTGCGCCATGGCTATTGTTACCGGACGCAGCGCCGGGGTCTCCTCGCCGATTTTTGCGGTGGCCTGTGTGGTGGCTATCATCACCATGCACGATGCCATGGGCGTCCGGCACGAGACCGGTGAACAGGCAAAGGTGCTGAACCAGATGATTGCCCAGTGGATCGATGTAAGCGAGAAAAACGCTCCCTTTTTGCAGAATATGCACCTGAAGGAAATGGTCGGCCACACGCCGCTGCAAGTCGTGGCGGGCGTACTGCTCGGCTCCCTGGTAGGCTTTCTGTTCCCGGTCGTGTAAAAGACGGCAGAGATGCCCAAAGTACAAACGCATAAAGGACGTGTGAATATGGAATCGTTGTTGCTGGACAAGATCAATCAGCCCAGCGATCTTAAAAAGCTGAATGCGCAGCAGGTGGAAAAACTTTGCGCAGAGATACGGCATTTTTTGCTGGAAAATATCTCCAAGACAGGTGGCCATCTGGCCTCTAATCTTGGCACCGTAGAGCTGACCGTGGCGCTGCACCGTGTGCTGGAAACGCCTAAGGATAAGATCGTTTTTGATGTGGGGCATCAGTGCTACACCCACAAACTGCTTACCGGACGCCGGAAACAGTTTGACCATTTGCGGCAGCTGGATGGCATTTCCGGCTTTCCCAATCCTCACGAAAGTGTGCACGATGCCTTTATTGCCGGACACGGCAATACGGCGCTTTCACTCGCTATTGGTATGGCTTGGGCCAAAAAGATCAAGCATGAGCCCGGGCTTGTGGTGGCGGTGATCGGCGATGGCGCTTTTACCGGCGGCATGGTGTATGAGGGGATGAACAATATCGGCGGGCTGGACAACCTGCTTGTGATCTTGAACGATAACAAGATGTCCATCTCTAAAAATGTCGGTGCACTGGCACGATATCTGACCCATCTGCGCACAACTACGGCGTATTATGATGCCAAGGATAATGTACGCAGTTTTCTGGACGGTGTGCCATTGATTGGTACGCCGATGAAAAAGTCTCTGATTGGCGCAAAAACGCTGGTACGCCGCGCTATGTACCACTCCACCATGTTTGAGGATATGGGCTTTGAATACATCGGCCCGGTGGATGGCCACAACGTGGAGGAGCTGGAACGCACCCTGCGCTCGATCTATCAGCGGCCGGGTCCCCATTTTTTGCATATTGTGACCAAAAAGGGTAAAGGTTATCAGCCGGCAGAGATGAACCCAGGAAACTATCACGGTGTATCTGCTTTTGACCCGGACGGAATGCCGGACCCGGAGGTTGCGCCGAAGGAATCCTTCTCCACTGTTTTCGGCAAACTGCTGGTGCAGGAGGGAACACAAAACCCGAAGCTCTGCGCGATCACCGCTGCCATGAAGTACGGTACCGGACTGCAATTCTTTGCCCATCGTCACCCGCAGCGCTTTTTTGATGTGGGCATGGCGGAGCAGCATGCTGTCACCTTTGCGGCCGGTCTTGCCAGTCAGGGAATGCTGCCGGTGGTGTGCATCTACTCCACCTTCCTGCAGCGCTCCTATGACCAGATCATCCACGATGTCAACCTGTTGAAGGAGAATGTGGTCTTTGCCATCGACCGCGCCGGCTTTGTCCCTGCAGACGGCGAGACCCATCAGGGCATCTATGATGCAGCCTTCCTCAGCCAGATCGGCATCCCGGTCTATGCACCCTCCAATTACGAGGAGCTGCAATACTGGCTGCACTATTTGCTGCAGGACACGGTCTCCGGCCCTCGGGCCATCCGCTACCCCCGCGGCGGCGAGAGTGCAAAGCTGGCGCAGTATCCCTGCACAAAGCGGGAATACGACTTTTTGTATGAAACGCCCGGGGCAGAGGTCCTTCTGGTCAGCTATGCGGACGAACTGGAGGATCTGTTGGAAGCTGCCGTTCAATTGAACGCTGCATCGCAGAATGCAGACGTTCTGAGGCTTGTAAAGCTATACCCCTTTACAGATAAACTTATCGATACTGTGTCGAAATATAAAATCGTACTGTTTGCAGAAGAATGTGTTGCAGCTGGTGGTATTGGTGAACATCTGGCATATGCTTTGCAGCAAAAAGGCTGGAACGGCCGCTTTTTACACTGCGCTGTCCACACGGCCTGCCTGCCGCACGCGACTGTTCCGCAGATCAAGCAGTGCACCGGTCTGGACGCTGCGGATCTTGTGCAGGCAGTCCGGTCTGCCCTCACGAAAGGAGAAAACGAGCTGTGAAAATTCGGTTGGATCAATATCTTGTGCAGAACGGTCTTGTGCAGAGCCGGGAGCGCGCCAAGGCTCTGATCATGGCCGGTGTGGTTTTTGTCAACCAACAAAAGGTGGACAAGGCCGGCGAGATGATCAAGGAGGATGCTGTGGTCGAGGTTCGCGGCCACGACATCGGTTACGTCAGCCGTGGCGGTCTGAAGCTGGAAAAGGCCATGAAGTGCTTCCCGCTTACCCCTAACGGCAAGGTTTGCATGGACATCGGTGCGTCCACCGGTGGCTTTACCGACTGTATGCTGCAAAATGGTGCAGTGAAGGTGTATGCCGTAGACGTTGGCTATGGTCAGCTGGCATGGAGCCTGCGGACGGATGAGCGTGTGGTGAACATGGAACGCACGAACATCCGCTATGTCACGCCGGAGGATCTTGCAGAGCCCATCGAGTTTTTCAGTGTGGATGTTTCCTTTATTTCTCTGCATCACATCTTCCCGGTGGCACAGCGCATCACCACCCCGGACGCCATGGGCGTCTGTCTGGTGAAGCCGCAGTTCGAGGCAGGCCGCGAGAAGGTAGGCAAAAACGGCGTGGTGCGTGACCCTGCCGTGCATCGTGAGGTGCTGCACAATGCCATGTCTTACGCTGCGGAAAACGGCTTTGTGGTGCGCGGGTTGGATTATAGCCCGGTCAAAGGGCCGGAAGGCAATATTGAGTACCTGATGTTTGTGCAGAAGAGCGACCAGCCCGCAGTGCTGGACGACGAAGCCGCCGCACAGGTGGTGGCAGCAAGCCACACCACGCTGGATCGCTGAGACTCAACTGTCAGCAAAGGAGAAACCGGTATGACGATCTACATTTCGCCCAATCCGGGCAAGACCTCTGCCAGCGAAATCGCGCTTCGTGCGGCGCAGATCCTGTTGACCCACGGCGCAGCTGTACTGATGAGCGATGCCCTGCGGGAAGGTTGCAGCACGGCAGGGGTCATTTATCTGCCGCTGGAGCAGTGTCTGGAGCGTGCTGACGTGATCCTGACCATTGGCGGGGACGGTACCATCTTGCACGAAGCGAATCTTTCGCTCCGGTACGCAAAGCCCATCCTCGGCATCAATCTGGGACGCTGCGGCTTTCTGGCTACCTGTGAGATCGGCGAAATGGAAACAAAGCTGGCCGCTGTGGCGCGGGGCGATTTCCAGCTGGACAACCGGATGCTTTTATACGCCCGGGTGCTTGGTCAGGACGGCTGGGAGGGGCACGCCCTCAATGATGTGGTCGTGACCAAGGGACGCCTGCAACAGGCCATCGACTTCAGCATTTACTGCGATGATATTCTGGTAGAGCACTACCGGGGCGATGGCGTTATCGTGGCGACCCCCACCGGCTCTACGGCCTACTCGCTGGCAGCCGGCGGCCCGATTCTGGATTCTCAGACCAAGGGCGTCGTGGTGACCCCCATCTGTCCCCACAGTCTGGCCAGTCCGGCCATGGTATTTGCGCAGGAGCGCAAGCTGAACGTCTGTGTAGGGCAGGTGGCAGACGATGAAGTGTTTATCAGCTGTGACGGCGGTATCGGTTACCCCCTCAAGGCGGGTGCCACCGCAGAGATCCGTCTGTCCGATCAGAACGTCAAGCTTATTACCTTTGGGCGGGCAGACCAGTTTCAGGCCATTGACCAGAAACTGCGCAAAAGACAATAACACGGGAGGCGATTTTTAAGATGGCACGCAGCCGCAAAGAAGATACAAAAACAAAAGCGGAACGTTTGCAGACGATCCTGCGTCTTGTGCAGGAGCATCCCATCAGCCGACAGGAGGTGCTGCTGGAGCACCTGCGGAACGAAGGCTTTGAGGTAACGCAGGCCACCGTTTCCCGCGATATCCGGGAGTTGTGTCTTGTAAAGGCAGCCACTACCGAGGGCTACCGCTACGTTTCCAGCCGGAATGAAAGCTTCAACCCCAAGACGCAAGGACGCTTTGAGACCATCTTCCACGAGTCCGTTCTGGGGGTAGATTACGCCGGGCACGTTGTGCTGGTAAAATGCTATTCCGGCATGGCAAATGCCGCCTGTGAGGTTTTTGACGCATTGCAGTGGAAAAATGTCGTTGGCACCCTTTCCGGTGATGATACCTTTTTAATTGTTGCGCGCTCGGAGCGCGATGCCAAGACCATTTGTTCGGAGCTGACCCGCTATGTGGGGCAGAGATGACGGTAGGAGAACGAAGCCATGCTGAGCAGCCTGCAAATTGAAAATGTTGCCGTGATCCAAAAGGCAGAGGTGCACTTTGAACCGGGGCTGAATGTGCTGACCGGCGAGACCGGTGCGGGCAAATCCATCTTGATCGACTCCATCAATGCGATCCTTGGCAACCGCACCTCTAAGGACTTGGTGCGCACCGGAGCTGCAAAGGCGGTGATTCGCGCCGCCTTTGAGCAGGTGCCGCCTGCTGTGCTGGATAAGCTTGAACAGTCCGGCTACGAGCGCTCCGAAGCACTGCTGCTCAGCCGTGAGATCACCGCCGAGGGCAAGAGCACCTGCCGCATCAACGGGATGCCCGCGACCGCGTCCGTTCTGCGGGAGCTGTGCGGTGGTCTGATCAACATCAACGGCCAGCACGATTCGGTGGGTCTGCTCAACCCGGCGCATCATCTGGGCATTTTGGACGATTATGCGCAGAACCGCACTGTTTTTCAGGAGTACTATGCCCTGTACCGGGAGCTGGTGCGGGTCAAGCGGGAGCTGGATGCCCTGATCACCGACGAGGCCGAAAAGCAGCGCAAGATCGACCTGTTGCAGTATCAGGTGCAGGAGATCGAGGATGCCGGGCTGACTGCCGGTGAGGAGCAGACGCTGGAAAACCGCCGGAAGGTGCTGTCCAATGCGTCTGCCATCCGGGACCGGCTGGCGCAAAGCTATGCGCTGCTTTCCGGCAGTGATGATGCCGCAGGCGCTGTGGATCTGCTGGGGGAAGCCTCCAACGCAGTAGATGCCGCTGCGCAGTTAGACCCTGCGCTTACAGCCGCCGCCGGGCAGCTGCTGGACTTATACTATAACGCCAAGGATGTGGCCGCAGATCTGATTGGGCGGCTGGACACCTACGACACCAACGATGCAGAACTGGACGAGGTGGAGCAGCGACTGGATCTCTTGTATCGGTTGAAGCGCAAGTATGGTAGCACGGTGGAGGATGTGATCGCTTTTGGGCAGAAGGCCCGGGAAGAGCTGGATAACATTCAGCATTCCCAGCAGCGCCACGATGCATTGCAGGCAGAAAAGCTGCGTCTTTACACAAAAGCGCGGGAAAAGGCAGAGATGCTGACCCAGACCCGACTGAAGGCCTTTGAGGAACTGAACACCCGCATTTCCGGCACGCTGGACTTTTTGAATATGCCGGGTGTGCGCATGACCTTGCGACATACCCGCGGTCCGCTGGCCAGCCATGGACAGGACAGCGTTGAATTCTACATCTCAACAAACCCCGGTGAAGCACCCAAGCCGCTGGCTAAGATCGCATCCGGCGGCGAGCTGAGTCGCATCACCCTTGCAATCAAGAATGCAATGGCCGATAAGGACGCCGTGCCTACCGTGATCTACGATGAAATCGACAGCGGTGTGTCCGGCAAGGCTGCCGGACGCATCGGCGAGGTGCTGCGTCAGAGTGCGCAAGGGCATCAGATCCTGTGCATCACCCATACGGCGCAGATTGCAGCACTGGCTGATTGTCATCTGCTCATCCAGAAAAATGTGTCCAACGAGCGCACCTATACCGAGATCCATCCGTTGGATGAAAATGGCCGTGTAGAGGCCTTGGCGCGCCTCATCTCCGGCGACCACGTTACCGAGCTTTCCCGCGCCAATGCACGGGAAATGCTGCAGGAGCGCAAGCACGGCGGATGATGCAGCGGAATGCATTTTTGCAGAAAGGACAGCTCTTGACAAGGCGGCGGTCTTGTGATAGAGTAGACAATGTTAATGGCGATGAAGGGAACAAGTACCCTGAAGTGTTCTGTCCAGAGAAGTCCCGGTTGGTGCAAGGGATCACAGAACGGCAGGGGAAATACCTCCCGGAGCCGCAGGCTGAATGCGTAAGGCTAGTAGGCTGTGCCGCGTGCGAGCGTTAAAGACGCAGGAGTGTCGCTCTACTCTGGGGTGCGCACTCGTAAGGCCGTTTCCGTGAGGAAACGGCAAACAGAGGTGGTACCGCGAAGTTATATCGCCCTCTGCCAAATTCATTTTTGGCAGAGGGCGTTTTTTGTTTCCTCTGCCCCAAAAACAGGAGGTTTTTTCCATGACGCTGTACGAAGAACTGAAAGCCCGTGGTCTGGTAGCCCAGATCACCGATGAGGAGATCATTGACCTGATCAACAACGGCAAGGCTACTTTTTACATCGGCTTTGACTGCACTGCCGACAGCCTGACTGCCGGCCATTTTCTGGCGCTGACCCTGATGAAGCGCCTGCAGATGGCTGGCAACAAGCCCATCGCCCTGATTGGCGGCGGCACTACCATGATCGGCGACCCCTCCGGCCGCACCGATATGCGCAAGATGCTGACCAAGGACGATATCGCCCATAATGCGGCTTGCTTTAAGAAGCAGATGGAGAAGTTCATCGATTTCTCCGAGGGCAAGGCTCTGATGCTGAACAACGCCGACTGGCTGTTGGACCTGAACTATGTTGAGCTGCTGCGCGAGGTGGGCGCCTGCTTCTCCGTGAACAATATGCTGCGCGCCGAGTGCTATAAGCAGCGCATGGAGAAGGGCCTGTCCTTCCTGGAATTCAACTACATGATCATGCAGAGCTACGACTTCTACTACATGTTCCAGCACTACG
>ERZ779877.3363-NODE-3363-length-10466-cov-4.400538_pt1 | contig 10466 bp, 8 predicted proteins | sample MGYA00511556_ERZ779877 | MGnify/ENA primary metagenome ERZ779877 (study PRJEB29588, sample SAMEA2159338) | human gut metagenome | biome: human gut; feature: human-associated habitat; material: faeces | place: Denmark | collected 2008/2010 ... | reverse complement strand
CAGCTGATGTATAATGAATTCTTGACACTTCATTACGCTGGCTTATCGTATCGCCGGCATTAAGCTCCTATGGGTGACCCTGTTGAATTAAGAATTCATAGCTATGAGCTTACCATAAGACTTTCAGATGCAGAACAGATAGAGGTAAGTGAGCCTTATTGTATTGATAATAAAGCTGTGGAAAATGTTAAAATGAATAATATAGTAAAGGAACATCCGGGATTTGGTGAAGGAGGCAGGTATCACGATAAGGAAAATGAAAATCCTCTTCCAGATGATGAAAAGCTGACATTTGCACTTGTAGGCAACCAGAATTGCGGAAAAACAACTCTTTTTAATGTATTAACAGGCTCCAATCAGCATATAGGTAATTTTCCAGGTGTTACAGTTGATAGAAAAGACGGAGTTATAAAAGGGTACCCTGATACACTTATAACAGATTTGCCAGGAATATATTCAATGTCACCATATACCAGTGAAGAAATAGTAACAAGGGAATTTCTGCTTATGGACAAACCTAAAGGTATTATTAATATATTAGATGCTACTAATATTGAAAGAAACCTTTATCTGTCAATGCAGCTTATGGAATTAGGAATTCCTATGGTAATTGCACTTAATATGATGGATGAGGTAAGAGTCAATGGAGGTTCTGTAAGAATTAACGCAATTGAGGAATTGCTTGGAGTTCCGGTTATACCAATATCAGCGGCTAAAGGTGAGGGCATAGAAGAACTGGTAAGTCATGCCATTCACGTTGCAAAATATCAGGAAAAACCACAGATATCAGATTTTTGTTCCAAGGACAGTGCGGTTCATAGATGTATACATGGCATTATGTCGCTTATAAGTGACCATGCAGACAAAGCAGGATACCCTGAAAGATTTGCAGCCTCCAAGGTTGTTGAGGGGGATTCACTTGTACTTAAGCATCTTGAACTTGAGCAGAATGAAAAAGAAATGATTGAACACATTATAGTACAGATGGAAGAAGAATGTGGAATGGATAGAGCCTCAGCTATAGCAGATATGAGATTTGCTTATATTGAAGATGTCTGTAAGAATACGGTTGTAAAGCCAAGAGAAAGTAAGGAAAGAATACGAAGCCAGAAGATTGATAAGCTTCTTACTGGTAAATATACAGGTATCCCAATGTTTATAGCAATTATGGGACTTGTGTTTTATCTTACATTTAATGTTATAGGTGCGGCACTCTCCAATGTACTTGATATTTTAATTACATTTGTTACAAATGGGGTTGATAATCTTCTGACAGCAATGAATGTTAATTCGGTATTGCATGCACTTATCATAGATGGAATATTCAATGGGGTTGGTAGTGTATTAAGCTTTCTTCCGATAATCGTAACATTATTCTTCTTTTTATCAATTCTTGAAGATAGCGGTTATATGGCAAGAGTCGCATTTATTATGGATAAGCTCTTACGTAAACTTGGATTATCAGGAAGAAGTATAGTGCCTATGTTAATTGGTTTTGGATGTAGTGTTCCAGGAGTTATGGCAAGCCGTACACTTTCATCTGAAAGAGACCGTAGGATGACAGTTCTTTTAACACCATTTATGAGTTGTTCAGCAAAAGTACCTATATACGCCTTTTTCTCAGCAGCATTTTTCCCACATTATGCAGCGCTTGTTATGATAGGTATGTATTTTATAGGAATTATTGTTGGAATAATTATGGCGTTTATATTTAAAAAGACATTATTTAAGGGAGAACCAGTTCCATTTGTTATGGAGCTTCCTAATTACAGAATGCCTGGTGCTAAGAATGTGGTACATTTGTTATGGGAAAAGGCAAAGGATTTCTTACAGAAAGCATTTTCTATTATATTTATTGCAACAATACTTATATGGTTTATGCAGAATTTTGATATAAGGCTTAACGTTGTGGCAGATTCAAGACAGAGTATACTTGCTGTATTAGCAGGTATGATTACTCCGTTGTTTAAACCATTAGGATTTGGAGACTGGAGACTTGTAACAGCTATACTTACAGGCGTAATGGCAAAGGAAAGTGTAGTATCTACGATATCAATTCTATTTGAAAGTACGATAGAGATGGTATCTGTTATATCAGCTGCGGGTGCAATGTCATTTCTTGTGTTCTGTCTTTTGTATACACCTTGTGTTGCGGCAATTGCCTCAGTTAAAAAAGAACTTGGAGGTAAATGGGCAGCATATGTTGTAGTTATTCAGTGTGTTGTAGCATGGATTGCGGCATTAATTACATATATTATTGCTGGAATTTTATAACTCTGATAAATATGTATGCGAAAAAAAACATTGCAAAATCAGACTATTGATGATAAATTATCAATAAGCTAATTCCTAGAGGGAGTAATCGGCATATTTATATATGCAGTTATATCGACATAATGGCTTATAAGCCCGGTATTACTTTAAATGATGAGACTCGTGGACAGTATAAGTACTGTCTGCGGGTCTTTTTTATATAACTGGAATTCGTTTTCGTTAAAACATCAATTATTATATATGATATGACAATTGGTTATAATCTTTCTTGGAGCAACAGATAAAATATAGAAATGAGGACAATTAAGAAATGAGTATTGTTGAATTATTTATACTGGCAGTAGGACTTTCAATGGATGCTTTTGCTGTATCTATATGTAAGGGCTTGTCGCTTGGAAAGATAAAGCCTAAGCATATGTGCATTGCCGGTGCGTGGTTTGGTGGATTTCAGGCATTGATGCCGCTTATTGGCTATTATCTCGGAAGTCTGTTTGCCGATATGGTTACCAGATATTCACACTGGGTTGCATTTGCACTTCTTCTTGCAATTGGTGGTAATATGATTAAGGAGTCATTAGGGGAAGAAGAAAATGTCAGCAATGATATGGGATTTAAGAGTATGTTATTACTTGCAATTGCAACAAGTATTGATGCACTTGCAGTAGGCGTGTCATTAGCATTCCTTAAGGTTGCCATTCTTCCAGCGGTATTATTTATAGGCTGTATTACATTTGTCTGTTCAGCGGCAGGTGTTAAAATTGGAAGTATATTTGGTGATAAATATCAGTCTAAAGCAGAACTTTGTGGAGGGATTATTCTTATTCTTATAGGAATTAAGATATTACTTGACGGTTTGGGAATACTTTAGTTATAATATTATAATTAAGTAAGAAATGAGGATTAATATATGAAAGAAATGTTATTGGCATTATTACTGCTTATTATAGGTTTTGTGCTTCTTATAAAGGGAGCAGATTTCTTTGTTGACGGAAGTTCGTCAGTTGCGAAAAGATTAAAAGTACCTTCAATGATAATCGGACTTACAATTGTAGCTATGGGTACAAGTCTGCCAGAATGTGCAGTTAGTGTTACAGCTTCACTTAACAATAATAATGCTTTAGCTGTAAGTAATGTAATAGGTTCTAATATATTTAACCTTATGGTTGTGTGTGGTGTATGTGCATTATTTACACCATTGGCGGTATCAAAAGATACTTTAAAGAAAGAATTTCCATTTTCTATCATATGTGCCATTCTTCTTGCGGCACTTGGTGCTGTTGGAATGACACTTGGAAGAATTGACGGAATAGTATTTCTTGTAATATTCGCAGTTTACCTTTGCTTGATGATTGTATCAGCTAAAAATGCACGTAACGAGGCACTTAATAAAGAACTTGAAGAAGAGGTTGATGAAGAGATAAAAATTCTTCCAGTATGGCAGTGTATTGTATACATTATTGGTGGAGCAGTAGCTATTAAGTTCGGTGGTGATTTTGTTGTTGATGGAGCTTCCACAATTGCAACTGGATTTGGTATAAGCCAGAATCTTATCGGACTTACAATAGTTGCACTAGGAACAAGTCTTCCAGAGCTTGTTACATCAATCGTTGCGGCTAAGAAGAATGAAGTGGATATGGCATTGGGAAATGTCATCGGCTCTAACATTTTTAATATTCTTCTTGTATTGGGTGTTGCTGGGGCAATAAGTCCTGTAGCATTTGTAACAGAAAATCTTATCGACATTGCTATTCTTGTTGTTATGAGTGTGGTTGTATGGATATTCGCGTGGTCAAAGAAAAAGCTTGTCAACTGGCATGGTGCAGTTATGCTTGTATCATATGTGGCTTACCTTGTATACATTTGCATAAGATAAATATTGCATATAAGGCTGTTTACGTCATATATGAATTGTAATAAAATTATATATGGCAGTTCCGATTTCACCGCATCACTAAAGATAAGGAGAGGGACGGAATATGAACACATATAAGATGGTTCTTAATGAGGATACCAGAGTATTAATATATGGTAATAGCATTAAAGTAGTACGCATCAGAATTGATGAAATCAACTATATAAGCTGTGCCAACAGAATTATTATGATTCATACGAATAATGCCAGTGATAGATTTTATGGGAAGATGAAGGATGTATATAATTTATTGGGGAAATATGGGTTTGAGTACATTAATGAGTCGGAGATAGTTAATTGTATGAATGTGAGTAGTATGACGGTTAATTCGATAATATTAAGAGAGGGAACAGAACTAATATGTAGTAAAAAATTCAAACAAAAGTTCAGAAATCTTATGTGGAACTAAATTCATACCAAAGTTAAAGGTGAATTCCTGTCGGGTGCTATAAGGTACTGGCAGGAATTTACTTTTATATAACAGGAAATATATATAACCTAAGAAAGCGGAATGTCAGAATATTAAAAAAGTATAAATAACAAGTTTTTTAAGGCTTGGCTGTTTGTAATTAATAATTATAAGTGGTAAAATGTTACATATTTTATATTGTAATTATTATGTTGTAATTAATAGAAATGGAGGCTACAATGCAGGCATATACTGTATCGCAGTGGTTATTATTCTTTTATATATATTGTTTCTTTGGCTGGGTATGGGAATGTTGTTATGTATCAGCCAGAAAAGGAAAGTGGGTAAACAGGGGATTTCTTCATGGACCAGCACTTCCAATATATGGTTCAGGTGCAATGGTAATATTGGTAAGTACTATAGGAGTAAGGGATAATATAGCTTTAATATTTCTGTTTGGAATGATATCATCAACAATACTTGAATTCGTTACAGGTTATTGTATGGAGAAAATGTTCGGCGTAAGATACTGGGATTATAGTAATCAGCCATTAAATGTAATGGGACATATATGTCTGTTCGTATCATTAGGCTGGGGTGTGTTCTCTGTTCTTCTTGTAAGAATTGTACACAGACCTATAGAGGGCATTGTATATATGCTTCCAGATACAATTACGGACATAATAGCATTTGTCTTGACAATAGCTATGGCAGTTGACTTTACACAGTCATTCAATGAAGCTATGGATTTGAAGGCTGCAATTGAAAAGCTTGCTAATAGTAATGAACAGATAAGAATTCTTGCCAAAAGACTTGAGGTTGCCTCAGCATTTGTTGAAGATGATTATAATAAAATGAAAGAAAAATTCGCTGAAGGTAAAGCAAGTGTTATGAATAAGGCAGGTTCAGTGGGTAAGCTTAAGGGTAGAATTTCATTCGAGAATGATATGAATGAAAGAAAAGGTGTTAAGCTTGCAACCTTACAGAGAATGACAGAGGCTGTTAAAGAGAGTCTTAAGAATAAGATTATGGACGAGAAGGCGGCTAACCAGCTTTTAGAAACACTTGAAAATGAAAAGGTAAATCTTAAGGCTGATACTGGAAGAAACTACAAGAGCGTATTCAGAATTATGAAACGTAATCCGGGTGCTATTTCAAGAAAGCACGAGGAAGAACTGAATGAAATTAAGAGAATGATTAAGTGATTTTAATGTGAGTTCCGGGCTGCTGGTGATTTTAGGAATTGTATTAATTAAATAAAATGTTTGGATAATGAGGATTGTATATGGAAAAGATTATAATATATAATGTAGCTGATGCCAGAAAGATTATAACAATGGCTGCTAATATGCGAATAAAAAGCATAGTTATTGATAATATAAATGTTCAAAAAAATCAAGAAAAAGGAGTAATAAATTTTTATAGGCCTAATATTGCTGAACAAGGAGGAATTTTTAGTAATACCGAAGAAAATTTAATTCAGAGTATAGAATATACAGGTGCAATGGAAACAGACCAAAAAAGTTTGAAAATTTCTAATCAAGGTGGACTTATAATTTTTAGATATGCAAATGATAAAATTGCTGAATATACTTCAAATGATGAAGAAATTAATCATATGGATTTACTAAAAAAATCTGGGGTATCAGAAGATGAATTAAAAGCAACAATAACATTTGATTTAACAATTAAAACAGAATCAGGAAAAGAATATAAATCAAATTTATCATTTGATATGCCAGTTGAAGGTGTTGTAGAAAATGGAACAGCAGCTAAAGAAATAACCGATTTAAGCAATATTATCTTTAAAAGAACTAAAAATTAAAAATTTTACTTGATAAAATGTAGAATTCATTATATAATACAAATGGTATGTACTTAATCTTTGCATGGAGAGTATACCAATAAAGACCTATGAATCTTGTCAGGTCCGGGAGGAAGCAGCAATAAGTAGTTTATCTTTATGTGGGATGCTTTCCATAGAGAGATTTAAGTATTTACCATTTTTTATAATATAAAGGATGTGAAATATATGGGGTACACAGCTCTTTATAGAAAATTTAGACCAATTACTTTTTCAGAAATTGTTGGTCAAGAACATATAACAAGGACTTTAAGAAATCAAATTATAGCTGGCAGAGTAGGGCATGCATATTTGTTTAATGGAGGAAGAGGAACTGGAAAAACATCAGCTGCAAAGATTTTAGCAAGAGCAATTAATTGCTTGAATCCAAAAGACGGAGAACCATGTAATGAATGTGAAATTTGCAAAGGGGCTATAAACGGATCTCTTACAGATATAGTCGAAATGGATGCAGCATCTAATAATAGTGTAGAAGATATTAGAAGCATTCGTGAAGAAGTTAACTTTTTACCAACGAAAGCTAAATATAGAGTATATATTATTGATGAGGTTCATATGTTGTCAACAGGAGCTTTTAATGCACTTTTAAAGACATTAGAAGAACCACCTGAACATGTTAAATTTATATTAGCAACAACAGAACCACAAAAATTACCGGCAACTATTTTATCAAGGTGTCAAAGATTTGATTTTAAAAAAATTTCAAATGAAAATATTATAAAAAGATTAAATATTGTTTGTGAAAAAAGTAATATAGAAATAACTAAAGAAGCGTTAAATATTATAGCAGTTCTTTCAGAAGGAGCAATGAGGGATGCTCTATCTATATTAGAAAGATGTATCCAAGATGGCGAAAACAAAATTGATGAAGATAAAATTAAAGATTTAGTAGGAATTCCTAAAATAACATATATACATCAATTAACAGAAAGTATTCTTGAATATGATGTAGATAAAGCATTGGCAAATATTGATGAAGTTTTAGAAGATGGAAAAGATATAAATAATTTATTATGGGAATTAATAAAATATGTAAAAGATATATTGGTGTATAAAGCTTCGAATAAATTAGAATTATATAGTGAAGAAGAATTGAACAAAATAAAAATTATATCAGAAAAGGTTTCAAAAGAAAAATTAGTTGATATAATTTACCAATTATCAAATTTAGAAAATGATATAAAATGGTCAACTCAAAAAACAATTATGTTCCAAGCTGGTATTATTAAATTGTGTAGCAAACAAGCAGAAACAAGTTCAAATTTGGAAGAAAGACTTGATAAAATAGAAAAATATTTAAGAACATCAAAAGTAACAAGCAATATGACTATGCCAGTTCGACAGGTACAATCAAATGAACCAAGAATGACATTTGGGGTATCTTCAAAAAATAGCACAGAATTTAAGAATACAAATATACCCAAAAGTAATAAAGAAAAGAAATTTTCAAATAAATCAGAAGAATATTGGCCACAGATTGTTAATGATTTAAAACAAAGTGGAAAAATAGTATTATATACTAATTTAATGAATACAAAAGCAAAAGAGATTAATGATATGACAGTTGGAATTGAATTTCCTAATGGTATGACATCTTTTGGAAAAACTGTTTTAGAAAAACCAGAAAATATTAGAGAAATATCAAACTTAGTTTCTATTGCTTGTGGCAAAGAAATGCAAATAAAATATATTACACAAAACAATCAAGTACATCAAATGACTCAAGAAGAAAATTTGCAAAATTTAGCAAATCAATCAGATATACCATTTAATGTAATTGAATAAAATAATTATAAATACCTATAAAAATAGGAAAGTTAAGTATAAGGAGGAAATAAAATGTCAAAAAGAGGTGGATTCCCAGGAGGAATGGGAGGATTCGGAGGAATGAATATTAATAATTTAATGAAAGAGGCTAAAAAAATGCAAGCAGATATGGAAAAATCTCAAGCAGAATTAGCTACAAAAGAATTTGATGCATCTGCAGGTGGAGGAGCAGTTACTGTTAAAGTTTCTGGAGAAAAATTATTAAAAGAAATTAAAATTAAACCAGAAGTAGTTGATCCAGATGATGTTGAAATGATAGAAGATTTAATTTTAACATGTGTAAATGAAGCATTAAGAAAGGTTGACTCAGCACAAGCTGCAGAACTAGGAAAATTTAATATACCAGGATTAATGTAATAAATAAAAAGTGATAAAAAATAATATTTTTGTCACTTTGATTTTTTGAACGGAGGAACTATAAAGTGTCATTATATTCACCATCAATTGAGAAATTAATAGAAAGTTTTGAAAGATTACCAAGTATAGGACATAAAACAGCAGCAAGATTAGCTTTTTATATGTTGAATTGCTCAGAAGAAGAAACAAATGAATTTGTTTCTTCTATTGTAAATGCTAAAAAGAACTTAAAATATTGTAGTAAATGTTATAATATATCAGATACAGATCCTTGTAATATTTGTGGCAATCCAAAAAGGGATCAAAGTATTATTTGTGTTGTAGAGGATGTAAGAGATATTATTGCAATGGAGAAAACACATGAATTTAAAGGTGTTTATCATGTTCTGCATGGTTCTATTTCACCAATGAATGGAATTGGTCCAGATGATATAAAAATAAAAGAATTATTATCTAGATTAATGGATGGACAAGTAAAAGAAGTTATTTTAGCTACAAATCCTAGGGTAGAGGGTGAAGCAACAGCTATGTATTTGTCAAAATTAATAAAACCATTGGGGGTAAAAGTGACAAGAATAGCACACGGAATTCCTGTGGGAGGAGATTTAGAGTATACAGATGAAATTACTTTAACTAAAGCATTAGAAGGTAGAAGAGAAATATAGAAAGTAAAAAATCCAGCTTTTATAAAGTTGGATTTTTTAATAAAATATCACAAATATTTTTTGTTGAATTTGGTTTAGCTAAAATTTCAGTATTTTTTCTCATATTTTCAAGTTCTTCTTGATTAGATAATAAATAATTAATTATTTTACTACTGTCATCTTTTTTTCTAATCCACACAGCAATTCCTTTTTCCTCTAAGAATTCTGCATTTTCTTCTTCTTGACCAGGGATAGGATTAATTACAACCATAGGTAAATGTGAAGCAAGGCTTTCTGAAGTTGTTAATCCGCCAGGTTTTGTAACGACTAGATCAGATATACTCATTAATTCAGGGACTTTATTAGTGAATCCTAAAAGACAAGTATAATTATTTGCATTGTGTTTGTTTATTATCTCTTCAAAGCCATCTTTCATTTTTTGATTTTTTCCTGAAATAGCTATAATTTGTATATCTTTTTTTGCAGTAATAAAATCTTCAAATATTTTTAAGGTTTTAGATTTACCTAATCCAAATTCGCCACCACCAAAAAATAAAATAGTTTTTTTATTTTTTGATAAATTAAATTCTTTTAATATTTCATCTTTATTGTAATGTTTTAAAAATCTATTTGATATAGGAATTCCACTTACATATATTTTATTTTCTGGAATACTTGCATTTATTAAATAGTTTTTCATTTTATTATTTGCTACAAAGAAATAATCAGTAAAATAGCTTCCAACAAGCCATTGGTCATGTGGAGCAAAATCTGTCATTATAGTAGCAATTTTTGAATTTATTTTTCCTTTTCTTTTTAAATAGCTACACATTTGACTACTAAAAGGGTGTGTTGAAATTATTAAATCTGCATTTTTTTCACGTAAAAGTTTTAAAAGTTTAATAGCCATTATTTTATTAGATCTAGAAGAAAGATGAGCTAAAGGTCCTTTTTGAGAATCAGAATAAATTCTTCCCCAAACCCAAGGAGCTTTTTTTGCCATTTCTCTGTAAGCTGCAGTTGTTAATTTTTCAACTGTTTTATTAACATATTTCATGCAATCTATTAACTCAACAGTTACTTCTGGATAAGTTTCATTAATACATTCATTAATTGATTTTGCAGCATTTAAGTGCCCTCCACCATAAGAGGCATAAAAAATAATAATTTTCATATTTT
>ERZ779877.3362-NODE-3362-length-10473-cov-3.630159_pt1 | contig 10473 bp, 9 predicted proteins | sample MGYA00511556_ERZ779877 | MGnify/ENA primary metagenome ERZ779877 (study PRJEB29588, sample SAMEA2159338) | human gut metagenome | biome: human gut; feature: human-associated habitat; material: faeces | place: Denmark | collected 2008/2010 ... | reverse complement strand
GCTGCAGGAGCGCCTGGCCAAGCTGGCCGGCGGTGTCGCCGTCATCAAGGTCGGCGCTGCCACCGAGGTTGAGGCCAAGGAACGCAAGCACCGCATCGAGGATGCCGTGCGCAACGCCAAGGCCGCTATCGAGGAAGGTCTGCTGCCGGGCGGCGGTGTCGCCCTGATCCAGGCTGCCGCCAAGGCCAAGGACGACGTCAAGCTCGAAGGCGACGAGGCCACCGGTGCCGCGATCGTGTTCCGTGCCGTCGAAGCCCCGATCAAGCAGATCGCTGAGAACGCTGGCCTGTCCGGCGATGTGGTGATCGACAAGGTTCGCTCCCTGCCTGACGGCCAGGGCCTGAACGCAGCCACCAACGAGTACGAGGACCTGCTGGCCGCAGGCGTCACCGACCCGGTCAAGGTGACTCGTTCCGCTCTGCAGAACGCAGCTTCCATCGCTGGACTGTTCCTGACCACCGAAGCCGTGGTGGCCAACAAGCCGGAACCGCCGGCAGCCGCTCCGGCAGCTGGCGCCGACATGGGCTACTGATCGAAAGACCGGAAGCTTCCATAAGCTCAAATAGCTGATATGAGGCCCGCTTCCCGATGGGGAGCGGGCCTTTGCTTATCTGGAAGGCGCCTTACGCGCGCTTTCTACTGCGCGAACAAACGCGACGCCTGCATTTCGGTCTCCGAATACAACGTGGAGGCCTGCATCAATGCGCGCTGGATTGATTCAAGCGACTGCTCCATCTGCTGCTGCGCGGCACGCCACTGTTCGGCGACCGCTGTGAACTGCGTCGCAGCCCCGCCGCGCCAAACGCTCTGCAGATTGTTGAGATTGCCGTACATGCCCTGCACGGCCTGTCGGATGGATTGGATGGAGGCGTTGACGGCGGCGCTCGAGGACTGAATCTGCTCGCTGTCGACTTGATACTGTGGCATGTGCCGGTCCTTTCAATGATGATTGGTGTGTTTCTCCATGCGATCGCGGTTGGCGCAACCGGACGGTACAGTGGATGCTATGTCATCAGTGAGCGTGTGCAACGAAAAAAACGGAGCTGTGGTCGGAGAACATATGCATTTGGGTTCCGTCGGCGTGTCGCGAAACGGCGGCAGAACGGCAAAAGGTTGGAATATCGCGATTTGCATGTTGCTGGCGAGCGTGCTGGGTTTGTGTTTGATGCTGTGGATAACTCCGCCGGTCCATGCGGATGACAGTGCCGGATTGGGCATTACAGCCACGGACGACATCACCGACACGCAGAATCTGCTCGGTTCGAATGTCTCGGAGATCACGGACGCCATCAACCAGACGAAAAAGGAGACCGGCGTCACCGTCCGTTTGGTGTATCTGGACAGTTTCAACGCCAAGGGCAAGCCGGATAAATGGGTGAGCGCGCTGCTGGAATCGTTGAACCCGAAACCGAATACCGTGATGTTGGCGGTTGCCTCGAATGACGGCAATCTGGTGGTGGCCGTGTCTTCGAACTCGGAGGAATGGCTGAAGAAGAAGTCGACCGTCGACGCGCTGTCCGATGCCGCGCAAAAACCGTTGATGGAAAGCGATCCGGACTGGGCGAAGTCCGCGACCGACATGATGAATCAGATTTCGGTGCAGAAAAAGACCTCGACTTCGTCGCGGACCATATGGATTGGCGTGGGAGGATTCGCCGGCGCGCTGCTGCTTCTGGTGGTGATTCTGGTGGTGTTCCATATCCTGCGCAAGAAGGACGTGATCGGGCATCGGCGTAAGGGCCGCCATAGCGGCCGTCATGGTGCGGTCGCCGAACGTATCCAACCGGTCAAAGAGTGGGGCGCCGAATCGGAAAACGAGGATTATGTCAATCCGGATACCGCTTCAACGCAAGATTCAGAATCCGTTCAGGAAACATCCAGTGAAGGGAGCGATGCTTAAGCCATGAGCAAGCCTATTGAAGCATCCATTGTCGTTGTCGATGACGAGCCGTCCATCCGAGAGCTGCTGGTGGCATCCCTGCATTTCGCCGGTTTCGAAGTGAACACGGCCGCTTCGGGATCCGAAGCCATCGAGGTCATCGAAAGGCTGCAGCCGGATCTGATCGTGCTTGATGTGATGCTTCCGGACATCGATGGGTTCACGGTGACCCGACGCATCAGGCAGGAAGGCATCACCACGCCGGTGCTGTACCTGACCGCTCGCGATGACACCCAAGACAAGGTCATGGGGCTTACCGTGGGAGGCGACGACTATGTGACCAAGCCGTTCAGCCTCGAAGAGGTCGTGGCCCGAATCCGCGCCATCCTGCGTCGCACCCAGCAGCAGGTGGAGGACGATCCGATCATCCGTGTGGGCGATCTCGAAATCAACGAGGACTCGCACGACGTGTCCCGAGCCGGACAGCCAATCGACCTGAGCCCCACCGAATACAAGCTTCTTCGCTACCTCATGGACAATGAAGGCCGCGTGCTGTCCAAGGCGCAGATTCTCGATCACGTGTGGCAATACGATTGGGGCGGGGACGCGGCCATCGTCGAATCGTACATCTCCTATCTTCGCAAGAAGGTCGATGGCATCGTCATCGAGGATGAGAACGGCGACAAGCACAAGGTAACGCCGCTGATCGAAACCAAGCGCGGCATTGGCTATATGATTCGCGCTCCCAAGAACTAGATTCAGCCATGAGCAAGAATCCCAATTCGCCGTCCACGGGCCACGCCTCCAATCCTTCGGCCATTCCGGCCCCCATGCAGCCTCCCCGGTCGCTGCCGAAGCAGAACAAGGTATGGAGCCGTTTCACCCGCAGGATTCAAGCGATTCCGCTGAGCACGAAACTGGTCACCTGCATCATCGTGCTGCTGACCATCGGCACCATCGGCATCTCCTTTTCCATACGTACGTTGGTGGGCAATTATCTGCTGCAGAAGACCGATACGCAGCTGATCAACCAAGCCCAGCTGATTTTCAACAGCATGGACTCGCTCAGCAGCGACACCGGCGATGACGGGCGCAGCCTCATGAACACGTATTACGTGGAGGTGCGCGACAGCGAATACAAAAGCACGGGTGCCGGATCGGTGCCCATGCTCCGTGACGGAGTGGTTTCGGAACCAAGCCTGCCGGCCGACGGCAGCATCGACGGCGTCACTCTTGGACAGCCATTCACGACACGTGCGGTGGTGCACATCACCACAAGCCGCACCCCGGATCATTCCATCATGCAGGCCGCGCAGTCGCCATGGCGTGTTGTCGCGTTGCCTTGGAACGAGAAGACACGGACCGGGCAAGTCAAGGACAGTGGCGTCGTGTTCATCGGCCTGTCGTTGAGCGATCAGATCGACACGGCCAACACATTGACGCGATTCTGCGCGATGGTGGGCATCGCGGTGGTGCTGATCGGCGCGATACTCGGCACCATTCTGGTGCAAAGCACGCTCGCGCCCTTGAAGCGGATTGAAAAGACCGCCGCGAAAATCGCCGCGGGAGATCTCAGCCAACGTGTGCCAGACCTGCCGGAAAGCACGGAGGTCGGCTCTCTGTCCATGTCGCTGAACACCATGCTGACACGCATCGAGGAGAGCTTCCACGCGCAGGAAGAGACCACCGAAAAAATGAAGCGGTTCGTCTCGGACGCCAGTCACGAATTGCGTACGCCGCTCGCCGCCATTCACGGGTACGCCGAGCTGTACAAAATGCAGCGCGACATGCCTGGGGCTTTGGAGAGGGCTGACGAATCCATCGAACATATCGAGGCGTCCAGCGCGCGTATGACGGTTCTGGTGGAGGACCTGCTGTCTTTGGCTCGTTTGGACGAAGGACGTGGCATCGACATCACGCAGCAGGTGAAGCTGACCTCCGTGGTGCGCGACGCAGCCGATGACCTGCATGCGCTCGACCCCGACCGCGGCATTTCCTGCGGACAGGTCGTGCTCCAACCAAGTACCGATATGGATCATCCCGCCCAATTCGCCTTCCAAAATGGCCAGATGCCCCAGATTGAGTTGAAGGGTGATGCTTCGAGACTGCGTCAAGTGGTCACCAACATCGTGGGCAATATCCACCGGTATACGCCGGCGGACTCGCCTGTGGAGATCTCCATGGGTGTGCTCCCCGCGTCGATCAGTCCCGAATCCCTATCCCGTATGCCGTCCAACGAGCAGTCGCTGCGCCATCTGGTCGAAGCCATCGAAGTGGGGCAGTCCATGCAAGTGGGTATGAACTACGCGATTGTGCGATTCAGCGACCACGGTCCCGGCGTGCCGCCGGAGGCACGGTCGAAGATCTTCGAACGTTTCTACACCGCCGACCCGTCGCGTGCGCGTCAGAAGGGCGGTACGGGACTCGGCATGGCAATCGCGCAATCCGTGGTCAAGGCGCATCATGGATTCATCTGCGCATCCGGCAGCGAAGGAACGGGACTGACCCTGACGGTGGTGCTGCCGATCGCCCCGGTCGAACCCAAGCCGCAGCCGATTACGGCGAGCGAGAATCGAAAAAACGAAAAAAAGAATCGCAAATCAAAGAAATAACGCTCTTTTCCGTCGGGAAAGCAGACGCTATCGGCGCGGAAGGATGGGTGCGGCCCACCTCTTGCGCTAAACTGTATCTTTGGTTTGAAAATGGGCGAATGGTTTTACCTATTCGCGTGAAGGTATCTGATCAGCAAAATGTGAGGTGACAATGCCGAGCGGACGTGTTCGTTGGTTTGATGCGAACAAAGGCTATGGTTTCATTCAGACGGGTGAGGGCACGGATGATGTGTTCCTGCCCGCTGCCGCCCTTCCCGAGGGCGTGAAGACGCTGCGTAAGGGCGCCAAGGTCGAGTATTCCGTCATTGATGGTCGTCGTGGGCCGCAGGCGATGGGAGTGACGCTGGTTGCCTCGGCCCCGTCGCTGGTTAAAGCCACCCGTCCGAAGCCGGACGATATGGCCGCCATCGTGGAGGATCTGATCAAGCTGCTTGACTCCGCGGGCAATCAGCTTCGTCGACATCGCTATCCTTCACCGGCTGAAAGCAAGAAGCTCGCCACGCTTCTGCGCGCGGTCGCCGACAATTTCGACGTACAGGAATAGAGTTTCATGTCCGATACCACAATGGATCCCAAGGTAATCGCCCAAGCGGTCGCTGTCACAGTGTCCGACGAGGACGGTCAGGTCGGCGACTTCGTGGAAGCCATCGACCTGGGAGACAACGTCACCGATTTCCGCTTCGAATCCCGAGTACGCGGCTACGAAGGCTGGCAATGGTCGGTCACGTTATACCATGATGTCGAACTGGGCCATTGGACGGTCAACGAATCATCCCTGGTCCCGACCGACAAGGCCCTGCGTCCGCCAAAATGGATTCCTTGGAAGGACCGTCTCGAGCCGGGCGATTTGGCGGTGACCGATTCAATCGGCACCGATCCCGATGACCCCCGCATGGAAGAGGGCTTCCGCAAGACGCAGGATGCCGAAACATCGGACGATACGGAAGACAAACCGTCAGTCGCGGATGAAACCGTACAGGAACCGGCGATGGATGGAAACGCTTCGGATGAGTCTGAGAAGACGGACGTTTCGGAGGATTCCGAACAGCCTGTGACGTCCGAAGAGGATGTCGAAGAGGCGGTCGAGGAATTCGACCTGTCCCGCAGGCACGTGTTGACTCCGCTTGGCCGGTCGCAGACCGCAAAACGTTGGTACGAAGGCCCACATGGGCCAAAATCGCTATCCACCAAGACGGCCGACGGCAATCCTTGCTCCACATGCGGATTCTTCATTCCGCTGAAGGGTGAGTTGAACCTGCTGTTCGGCGTGTGCGCCAACAAGTGGAGCCCGGATGACGGCAGGGTCGTGTCCATCGATCATGGCTGCGGAGAGCATTCCGAAATTGATCCGCCGGAGCCGTCGCATCTGTGGGTGCAGTCGAAGCCGGCGTTCGACGACATGCATATCGATATCATCGCCCAGGCGCCGCGTGACGAGCGGGGCTCCGTGGAGCTGATCGAACAGCTTTCGTCCGATGACGACCATAATCCGAATGAGGATGAGGAAGGTTCGGACGCGGACATCGAAGCCAACACCATCGACGACGACGCCAGCCAAGAGGATGTGCTTGAGCATGTGGCCTCCGACGATGCGCCTGAAGTAGAGACCACCGTCACCGTGGTCGACGAGAATAAGCCGGAAACGTCGGACGATACCGAATCGGCTGATACGGCTGAGCCGACTGAATCGGACGAGCCAGTCGAACAGGCTGAACAGGTTGATTCCGCCGATTCCGTCAATTCCGCCGAGTCGGTCGAGCCGGTTGAACAGATGGATGAGACGGTAGTTGAGCCGACTGCTGAAACCACCGGGCAAACGGAAAACAAATCGATGGAAGACGAATCGGCGGAAGCTGAGTCAACAGAAGCCGAATCGGCGGAAACCGAACCGGCGGCGGCTGAAACAACGGAAAGCGAAATGACGGAAGCTGATTCGTCGGCCCAAGCCGAATCCGACGAATAATCGTCATCGTATATGAGAGGGCCACGTACCTGAATGTGTACGTGGCCCTCTCATATCTTGTTTTCTTTTTTATGCGGTCAGTGCACGACGGTGACGGTGCAGTCTGCGAAGTTGATGATTTGCTTGGAAACCGATCCAAGGAAATGCGCGTCCAGACCGGACAAGCCGCGCGAACCGACCACTAGATGACGTGCGTAGCGGGAAGCCGCGATAAGCCCCTTCGAGGCGGGAATATGGAAAGCGTGCGATTCGATTTGGAAATCGTCGGGAATGTTCGCTGATGAAACCTGAACCGAATCGAGCAATTCATCAAGCATGCGTTCCGCCTGCGCCTGGCCGACGGAGATGGGAGCGACGGCGTTCTCATACCCTTTGACCACGCCCAAATCTTTCAGCTGCCAGCAGAACATGACCTGCAGGGGAGCGTGATGCAGGGCCGCGAAATCGATGGCGAAACGCAAAGCGTGTTTGGAGGTCTCCGAACCATCAACGCCTACAACCACCGGACGCTGGTTCCGAGGCAGGGGAGAACCCGGCATCGTGTAGGAGACCGTTTCCTCGGTCGGCGTAAGCGCATTGGCGATGGCGTCCTGCACGGATGCCTCTTCATCATCGAGGATACGCACCACGGTGACGGGCACCTTCGCCTCCTCTGTAAGAGAAGCGGAAAGCGATCCCAGAAACCATCGTGCCACGCGTCCAAGCGAACGACGTCCGACGACGATCTGTTGGGCGTCCTTGCCGATTTCCAGAAGCGCTGCCGTTCCGGTGGCTTTGACGGAGGTGAGTTTGACGCGGTTCTCGTCAATCGTCATGCCTTGCGAGGACTGGGCCACCCATTCGCGCAGCCGACGGGCGATATCATGACGCATCTGCGCCCATTGCTCCTCATCTTCCGGCTGGGATCCCATATCCCATGAATGGGTCCATGCGTAGACCGCATTCACCTGCTGTCCGGTCAGCGATGCTTCGCCAAGAGCCCAACGCAGGGCTGCGAAGGATTCATCGGACCCGTCGACGCCGACGACGATGTCGCCTCGGCGGGAATCCATCACATCATTCGATTGCAGGATGGTGTCGCTCATTTGGTGACCTCCTTGGTTGTTGCCATAAGTCAAGCATATCCGTTCCTTTGCGTCCATAGCGCAATTTACGCGCCGGCGGAATAAACGTCACCGCGAATCGGTAGAGTGTTGAAGGACTAACAAGAGTGGAAGGACAAGCATGTTCGAACGGTTTACCGACCGTGCGCGACGCGTGATTGTGTTGGCGCAGGAAGAAGCTCGGACCCTCCAGCACAACTACATCGGCACCGAGCATCTGCTGCTGGGCCTGATTCGTGAGGGTGAAGGCGTTGCCGCCAAGGCATTGGCCTCGAAGGGCGTGACCTTGGACGACACCCGCAAGCAGGTCGAAGAGATGATCGGCAAGGGAAATGCGTCGCCGAACGGCCACATTCCCTTCACCCCGCATGCCAGGCAGGTGTTGGAGCTGTCGCTACGTGAGGCGTTGCAGCTGGGGCACAGCTATATCGGCACCGAGCATATCCTGCTCGGTCTGATTCATGAGGGCGAAGGCGTCGGCACACAGGTGCTGATCAAGATGGATGTCAACCTTGGCGAACTGCGTAGCGCTACCATCGATCTGATTCGAGGCAATTCCAGCGACGGCAAGAACGATGGCAAGGGCGAACTCGCCAATGCCGGTGGCGTGCAGGACCGTCGCAATCAGACCGGTTCCGCGATTCTCGACCAGTTCGGCCGCAACCTTACGGCTGAGGCTGCCGCTGGGAAGCTCGATCCGGTGATCGGACGATCCAACGAGATCGAGCGTGTGATGGTGGTGTTGAGTCGCCGCACCAAGAACAACCCGGTGCTGATCGGCGAGCCTGGCGTAGGCAAGACCGCGGTGGTCGAAGGACTCGCGCAGAAGATCAACGCCGGTGATGTGCCGGAAACGCTGAAAGGCAAGCAGGTCTACTCCTTGGACCTCGGTTCCATGGTTGCTGGTTCCCGCTACCGTGGCGATTTCGAGGAACGCCTGAAGAAGGTTTTGAAGGAGATCAAGACCCGCGGCGACATCATCCTGGATGTCCCCCTGTCCAAGGTGGGCGGCAAGGGCCTTTTTGTGAAGGAACTCGAAGCCGCGATGCTTGCGGGTGAAGCAGACCTTGCCGTGCATTCCTTAAAGGACGTTCCGATGGAGCTCCCCGAAGGCTTCGTGCTTGCCGCAGTCTGTACGCGCGAAGATCCGCGTGACGCCTTTGTAAGCCCCTGGTACGAGCGTCTTGAAGACCTGCCGGACGGCGCCAAGGTCGGAACCGCGAGCCTTCGCCGTGAACTCATGATCCGTTCGCGCTTTCCGAAGTTAAACGTGGCTTCGATCCGCGGTAACGTCGGTACGCGCCTCTCGAAGCTCGATCGGGGTGATTTTGATGCGCTCGTGATGGCGGGCGCCGGCTTAAAGCGTCTGGGCTTATCGGATCGTATCCGCCATTTCATTGAACCGGCTGAGAGTCTTCCTTCGCCGGGGCAGGGCGCCCTGGGTATTGAAGTGAGGGCTGACAACAAGGCAATCCTTGAAGCCCTTCAGTTTTTAAACGACACCGAAACCCGTGCCTGTACGATGGCCGAGCGCTCTGTCTCTCGCGCGCTGGGCGGCTCCTGCCAGGTGCCTTTGGCGGCTTACTGCATTGTTGATAAGGGCGAGTTGTGGCTCAGAGCGCACGTGGGTGACCACCGCACCGGGGAATGCATCCGGACCGAGGCCCGAGGCGCTTTTGCCGATCCCGAGGGCCTTGCCGCCACGGTTGTGGCATTACTCGAAAAGCAGGGTGCGCGTGCGCTTCTTGAGAAAGTTCTCAGAGAAACGGCCGCCTGAGTCAGAAGCTCGTTAACAATCCAAACACAGAGAAGAATGTCAGGGAGTTCTGTTGAAAACAAGCAGCGGCCGGTGATTCTGACGCGCCCCGGCGCGGCAAACGACCGGCTGGCCGATCTTTTGGAATCCGACGGCGTTGAGAAAGTCTGGCGCTGGCCCGCTTTCACGATCACGCTGCCCGAGGATCAGGACATCGTGTCGGACCGCTTTGCGCATTTGGACGATGTGCAGATGGTGGTGATGGCCTCCTGCCGCAGTCGCTGCGGTCGCTCATTGGGTGCGCCGCTGGCCCGAGCACATTACGCTTGCCACAGTCGGTGAAGGTACGGCTAAAGTCATTAAGGCAGCCTGGGGGGATGACGTCAAGGTTCTCTTCCCCAAGGGTGACGCTGAGCACTCCGGCAGCGAAGCGCTTTTTGCGCTCGTTAAAAAGACGGGCGTTCCGATGCGCGTTTTGATTGCGCGCGGGCAGACCGGGCGCGAGTGGTTAAGCGACCAGCTGATTGCGCTCGGAGCCGACGTCGAAAAACTGGCCTGCTACGTGCGTGTGCCGATTGAATTGAATCCCCGGCAGATCCGGGATCTGGAAAAGGCCGTTAACGGTCCGTCTCCCATCGTGTACCTCACGAGTTCCGACTCAGTTGCAACGATGCTTCATGCCGTAAAGGTTGTGCCTGGCGCGCGCGAGTGGTTCTTAAAGGGCGCCGCGGTCACGATTCATCCCCGCTGTGCGGAGCGCTTAAAAGAAGCAGGGTTCGAGCACATTGAAATCACTGGGACGGACGATGAGCGCGTGAGAGGCCACATCTGCGCAAACCTTTACGCGTAAGGCGGTGCAACGGAAATTTGCAAAATTGCCTGTAATTACAGGTTCCTTTTTTCCGTTGCGGCGCCTTTTGCACTAAAATACGCCCCCTTTCGGAATGCATCATCTTTTATGGGGCCTTGTTTGACGGGCCGGATGCGTTTCTTTTACAGAATTTTTTAGCAGAGTGTCATAAAAATGGGTCTTGCCCGAGTGACTGCCGGCCGTGATGTGCCGCATGACTTTAACGTGATCGTTGAAATTCCGGCGAATTCCGATCCCATCAAGTATGAAGTGGACAAGGAGTCCGGCGCCCTTTTCGTGGACCGCTTCG
>ERZ779877.3361-NODE-3361-length-10474-cov-2.656109_pt1 | contig 10474 bp, 11 predicted proteins | sample MGYA00511556_ERZ779877 | MGnify/ENA primary metagenome ERZ779877 (study PRJEB29588, sample SAMEA2159338) | human gut metagenome | biome: human gut; feature: human-associated habitat; material: faeces | place: Denmark | collected 2008/2010 ... | reverse complement strand
CGCTTTATATACTCTATGGCTTTTGACGGATATGTTATTCCCATATTATACCCTCCGGAATTTTAACTTTCATCTGTTATTTTAACACTGATTTTTGCATTTTACAAGGCTATGTTGACATTTTGCTCTGCGATTGATATAATTTATATGCGTATAAAAGCGAATCCGACATTTTTTCGGGGATTGCGATACGAAAAATATCGTGCGGAACCGAAAATATAAATATATGCGTTGACAATCGCGCGGTTTTGCGGTAAAGTTAATTTGCTGTGAAAAAACGTGGGGAAGGAGGGACTGAACTTATGCTTTCCGATGCAAAGTGGATATGGCTTGACGAGAGCGCCCACGCGGACGGGATATCCGCTCCTGGAGGATATTGTGTAGCAGAGATTTCAAAGGCTTACAGGCTGATGAAAACAGGTGTAAAGCTTCGTGTGCAGGTGTCGGCTGATACCGTATACAAGCTTTGGATAAACGGAGCGTTTGTCGGTTCGGGACCTACATATCCGCTTGATAAAATGAGCTTTTATTCCGAATATGAGATTCCTTCCGCGCCGGACACGCTTCTGATAAAGGCGGTAGTGAGAAAATGTCCCGGAAGCGAGGCTGAAAGCTCGCACGGTGAGGGAGGTTTTATACTTTCGTGCGATATAGAATATGACGACGGAACGGTTGAAAACGTCTGCACCGATGAAAAATGGGATGTAAGATATTTGCCGTGCCATATAAGCGACACCGAAACGGATTTTACCGTCGCACCGTGTGCATGGGAAAAAGCTGTCGATGTGCATTATAATGCAGCACTGGCAAAATCGCCGATTCCGCAGCTGGTTGAGCACATAGTGCTTCCCGATCCGCAGGAGATGTACGTTTGCCCGAAGCATTCAATGGCACGTTTCTGTGTGGCTTTTCCGGCACTTCTTATAGCTTATCCTATGTTTTCTGCAGACGGCGATGACTATGAAATCACTCTTGAACTTGTAGAAGGGGAGGACATTCCCGCGCGCACGGAAACTATTCACGCTTATGGCAGAATAGATTATGTTTCAATTCAATATACAGGCGTTTCAAAGCTGATAATAAATGTTGTAAACAACGGAAAGGGCGACGTTAAAATATTTGATGTGCAGCTTATCCGCAGCGAATACCCGACTATAAGAAAAGCGGCGTTTTCCTGCTCGGACGAGGAATTGTGCTCGATATGGCAAAACTGTGTAGGAACGCTTGAAAACTGCCGAAGAGATTCTTATATCGAGAGTCCTACGAGCAAGAAGTTCATATCCGCCATAAGAGATATTCGCTTTGAAGCACTGTTTTCTCAGGTGGCGTTTGGGGATGTATCACTTGCGCGATTTGATATATTAAAGCTCTGAGAGAATAAAAAAATCTGCCGGAGAGATTGAAAACTCGGCAGGACTGCTTTCGTTTATGCCGATGATATGGGATTACTATATGTATACCGGCGACGCATCGCTTTTTGAAGTTACAGAAGAGGCGATGACGACGCTACTTGACGTTTTCGACTCCTACCTTTCGGATGCGAAGATAATAGACGCTCCGCCCGATTATGCTCCTGTGGACAATATGAAAATAGGTGGTTATTCGCTTGAAAATCCGCCGAAGGCACTCGGTCAGGCTGTGATTACGGCGCTTTACTATAAAGCACTTGACATCGCGTCCAAAATCTACGCCGAGAGGGGCAACAACAAGCTTCGTACAGCATACAGGCTTCGTGCTGACGCTGTAAAGAAGGGCTTTGAGACGGCGTTTTTTGACAGGGAACGGCAACTTTGCTTTGCCGGTCTTGCGACGAAAGACAAAAAAACGTGTCGCGCACCGAAAAATCCGGGAAAGAAATATTATACGCGGCATGTGAACGTTCTTGCGGCGCTTTACGGACTTTGCGACAGTGTGTCGGCAAAGCAGATAGCATTGAGAATTGCAACTGATAAGTCACTCGGAGATGTTCAGCCCGGATTTATGGCTTATCTGCTTGAAACCGTTTTGCGATACGGACTTTTTGAAAAACACGGTATGAAGCTTATCCGCCGTTGGAAGGACTTCGGAGATAAGTGCAAAAACGGAGTGGGCAGAGAATGGGACAGCGAAGGCAAAGGCTTCGGCTACGGCGGAGGATGCGCTCCGGCATATTATTTGCCGCTTGCACTTCTCGGATTTGAAATGGTTCGTCCGGGCTTTGAAGAGATAAAGCTTGCTCCGCACCTTTACGGTCTTGAAAGTGCCAATATCAGTATTCCTACTCCGTACGGATATATAACCGCCAATATGGAGAGAGGCAAGCCGGCTGATGTAACAATCCCGAGCGAAATAAAATATACTATTGTATAAAACAAAAAGTGCAGACGGCATAAGGATAATTATAAAATCAAAAAGGAAGTTTATATATGAAGCGTGAAAAAGTAATACTTAAAAAACTGAATTCTCTTGCAAAGACGCCCGTGTATTCGAGCGACTTTGCCGCAGGCGCGGATCTTTATGCCGCGACAGACAGCGACATTTTAATAGCTCCGGATCAGACGGTAATGGTCGGCACGGGAATTGCCGTTCAAATTCCCGATGGACTTGTGGGACTTGTTTATGCGAGGAGCGGACTTGCTTCAAAGCGCGGAGTTGCTCCTGCAAATAAGGTCGGAGTAATCGATTCGGACTATCGCGGAGAGATAATTGTTTCGCTTCACAATCATTCCGGTCAGCCGCAAACAATATCCGCAGGGGAGAGAATTGCTCAGCTTGTGATTGCTCCGTATATCCGTGCGGAATTCGAGGAGAGCGACACTCTTGACGAAACAAAGAGAGGCTCCGGCGGATTCGGCTCTACGGGAACAAAATGAAAAAAGCAAAATAAAAAGCTCCGCTTTGTAAAGCGGAGCTTTTTATTTTGCACGTAAGTATAATATGCCAAAAATCGAGTTGCTATCAGTCGAATATCAAATCGTCCTTGAAGGCTTCCCATCTTCGATAGCCGTCGCTTCCGGGTTCGCCTGCATAGTAACGCGGACAGTCTTTTCCGTTTACATCATAGTGGCGGATCACGTTATCTTTTGAAATTCCGTACTTGTCGCAAAGCCACGAGACGAGCTTGACAAGTGAATCATATGTAGCCTTGTTGAATTTTCCGTCGGCTGTAGGGTGGCACACTTCAATTCCTATTGAGGAATAGTTTGCATTTTTTCCTGCGTGATATGAAACTTCGTCTATGGGCATACATTGAATTATTTCTCCGTCAAGACCTACGATGAAGTTTGAGCTTGCGGCGCGTTCTCCCGATATTGCGTAGTTTCGGAAGCAGCTCCAGTTCTGTTGTGCCGTAGAGGAGGGATTTGCAACGTAGTGAACAACTATCTGCTTTGTGGAGGTTCGCTTGTGACCTACCCGTGAATAAGGGTTTATGGGCAAGTCTTTTTCTTCTATGAGCTTTTTCATTTCCTTGTCCGTCGGGACGCAGGGTTTTGACGTTGTGGTTTCCTGCGACGTTGTGGTTGTTGCGGGAGGCGGAGCTTCCGTGGTCGTCGTTGTTGTGGTCGTTGTAACGGTGGTCGTCTGCGCAGTCGTTATCACGGTGGTGGTTGCAACTGTGGACGTTTCGGACGAAGATGTTGTTTCGTCGATCTTTTCAAAAGGTGAAGTCAAATTTATAATAAATACTGCGGCCACTATTATAATTGTAAGTCCCAAAACTCTGAAAAAGCCGACCGAACCGCCGCTCGATCTTCCGCTTTCCCTGAAGCTTTTATTTTTCTTCATGCGCGCCTCCTTTCAAATCAATTCGACTAAAATTATACCACAAAAAGACGGGTGTGTCAATTAAATCTCGCTTTTTTCGTAAACCACTATACAGAACTCAACGCGTGTATCGAGCGAGGTCAGTGAATCAAGTTTTTTTCTGTCTTTCTCGGAGGTTTTGTAGCAGTACGGCGTCATTGTGAAAAGGTCAAGGATCTCGCTTTGCGAAGATAAATGAATACGGTACGAAAGCTCTTTTTTATACATAAGTGTAAAACCCGGAAAGTCAAGCGTGTCAATGACATTTTCGTATGGCACGTCATAGACGGCCTCCTTCAGTTCCCACAGGTGGCGCTCAAGAGGGAATACCCTTATCATCTTTGCGCCCGGCGCGGATATTCTTACGAATTCTTTCGGCTCGTGCGGTGCGAAAAGGTTGAGAATGAGATTTGCGGCTTCGTCTGCTATCGGGAGCGAAAACGCGCTTGCAACCGCAAGCGATATTCCGCAATTGCGCTTTCCCGCAGCGTCAAGCGCCTTCTTCGATATATCTATTCCGTATATGTCGCACGGGATGTTTTTTTCTTTCATTGTTTTTGCGATATGCTCCGTGTAGTAGCATTCACCGCAACCGATGTCGGCTATCACGCCGCCTTGCGGAATAAGTCCGACAGCAATATCACAGACTTCACTGCGGAGCCTGTCATAATATCCGAGCGAGAGAAAACGTGTTCGTGCCGATACCATTTCGCCGTCATCACCGTGACGTTTTTTTGACGACGCCTGCGACATAAGCAGATTTATGTATCCGCGACGTGATATGTCGTAGCTGTGCCCGAGAGGACATTTCATCTGCGAACCGTGCTTTTCAAGTCTTTGTCCGCATACGGGACAAGTGAATTCTGACATATGCTGCTCCTTTGTAATATACAAAAGTATAATATATAAAATTACCTGTATCTGTCGAAGATTATGACGACTCTGCCTCTTTTGGATATGCCGTCCGACGATATAATTTTTGCCTTTCCCATCCCCCTGAGGACTATTTTATCTCCGTCTTTTATCGGGGCATCGGGCTTTGATGCTTTTATGTCGTTTACGAATGTAATACCCGCCGACACTGCTTCTTCAGCCTTCGATCTTGAAAGAGAATATATTGCCGAAAGCACGCAGTCGAGTCTCATCGAAGCCACCGTGTCACGCATACGTTCGATATTCACTTCCGGAAGAATAACTTCGGAAAGCGGAATTTCACGCACCGAAAGCGGAACTCTGCCGGCTTTTTCATAGTGAGAAATTAAAAAATCCACCATTTGCGGAAGCACGAAAATGTCAGCCGAACATTCCGAGACAAGAATGTCACCGGTGGCTTCACGTGTTATTCCGAGCGCAAGCATCGAGCCTAAAATATCACGATGAGAAAGCTTGGGCGAGCCTTGCGCCCAAGTGCATCTTACGGCTCTTACGGGCTGATCTTCGCCCCCATCGAAGAAGTATGACGGAAACATCTCATCGGGATAAAAATCGGGTATAAAAGCGCATATAACTCTTTCGGCATTTTCATATCCGCCGAAGAATACCGCGCGCGCTTTTTCTGCGGCGCAGAAGCGCTTTGCCTCCGAGAGTGAGGCGGCATCGAGAAAGTGCGTGCTTTGAATACAATCGCGTTCGCGACAGTAACGAAGCTTGTCCGAAAGGTGAGAAACAAGCACGTCTTTTTCGTTCATACACTCCCCCTCCGAGCAAAAATAATACAAAAGTATAAATAATCAAAAAGCATGTTGTTACGGTGCTTTTTGAAGATTATAGCCTGACGGATTCTCCGCTTTTTATTTCGATCGCGGAGCCATCCGAGCTTACCCATACGGAAATTGCCGACGGATTGAAGATTGTCTTTTGATCCTGCGATAAGATAAGCGCGCGCTGCGCGGTTATATAATCGCAGATTTCAATATTTGTAGCATACCAGACATCGGAAAGACCGGAAAGCGAAGCGCACATTTCTTCGGCAAGCTGCCAATTGTCTGCACGATCGAATTCAAAGCTGTGTCCCCAGATATCGATAAGTCCGCCGTAGTTCCACGACTGATTTATCCATGCGTTTTTGAAATTTTCTATAATTTTCGATGCTGCCGAATGATGACAGGTGGGATTCCAATCAAGAAAGTCCGCCGGAACCGACAGTCCGCCCGTAGCGCCTGCGTTGCGTGAATATGCTATGCCAGCTGCCTTCATCGCCGTTACGGTAGCGGCGTTTTTTCCGCCGTAGGGAAGCGACATTCCGCGCACGAGCGTTCCCGAAAGGGCTTCAAGCTCGGCACGGCAACGCGTTATTTCTTCAAGCTGGGCAGAGATTGGCATTCCGACAAGATGTGGATGCGAATAGGTGTGTCCCGATATTTCGTGACCGGAATAAAGCGTTTTTACTTCGTCTGAAGAAATTACCGTGTCACCGCCGAACCTTGACGGTATGAGGTGGAACGTCGCTTTGAGTCCATACTTGTTGAAAAGTGCGACAAGCCGCCTGTCGGCGATGTTTCCGTCATCGTAGCTGAAGGTTACGGCGAAATGCTTTCCGCCGGGATATCTGTCATATCTGATCATATCGTCACCGTTGATATTTTCGGTATTTCAAGCGGCTGCTCGTCAACCGAGATCCAGAGATCGATATCTGTGGGGTTATAGAAGGTCTTTCCGTCTGCTGAGCGGCGAAGCGCTTTAAGGGCATTGACATAATCGTAAATTTCAATATTTGTGGCGAACCAGATCCCGTCTGCGTCATCCGCAAGCGAGGCGAGAACGCCTTCGAGCTGTTGCCACTGAACAGGGTAGTCCTTATTGTCAAGCTCGTAGCTGTGTCCCCATATATAAAGCACGCCGCCGGCGCGCCATATTGCCTTTTCAACGTTGTACAGGAATTTCTTTACATAAGGTTCGCATTCATTGTGGTGAGTGGTGGGATTCCATATTCTGAAATCCGAAGGAAGCTCGAAACTGTTTGTTGCGGTGGCGGTTCTGCCGTAGACAAGGGAAGCGGTTTTCATTGCGGCAAAGGTCGTATCCGGACTGTAAGTGCCGAACGGATATGCAAGTCCGCGTATGATTCTGCCCGTGGCGTCTTCAATTATCTGCCTGTCTCGGATAAGCTCCTCATACTGATCCTGAACGGACATCCTTTCAAGATGCGGATGTGAATATGTATGGCAGGCTATTTCGTGACCGCTGTAAAGCTCTTTAAGCTCGGCCGCCTTTATTCCCGTACCTTCGGTTTTTATAAGCGAAGAAGAAATAAGGTTGAACGTGCATTTTGCACCGTACTTGTTGAAAAGCTCGACAAGACGTCTGTCTGCGGCACCGCCGTCGTCATAGCTGAACGTTGCGGCATAACGTTTTCCGCCTGTATATCTGTCATATTTTATCATAAACAAAATTTCCTTTCAGAAAAACGTTTCGATTATCTGCTGTGTTTTGTAGCTTTTTTGGCTTCTTTGTCAAGACGGTCTTCTTTGTTTGCCATTGCTTTGAATATTCCGCCGCACGGAGCGTCGCCCAAAGCTTCGCAGAGACATCTGCAAAGTCCCGGTCTGGACGGAAATGCTATAAGAGCGTCACTGCATTTGTATTTGCTTGCTTTGAGCTGCGGTATCGGCTCGGTTGAGACCACTATGCAACGCTTGCCTGTTTTATAAATGTCGGCGCGCGGATCGTTCTCCGCTTTATAAAACGCTGTTTTTGAGTATTTTATTTCACTTGTCGGAATCGAATGACTTTTTGCAAACGCGCACTTCCATGTTACGGAGTCGTCTGTTACGACGAGCGTTTCAAAGCATTTCTTCCACATCTGCGGCAGACCTATTACACAGAAAGCGCCGAGAAGAACGAGTATAATAATACCTGAAATGAGAAAGCGCCCGTCTTTATAATGCAGATATGCATAAAAAGACAGTGCCGTCATTGCTATACCGGCGCAAACGGTGAAAACCAAAAAGAACCGTCCGAGCGTGGCGAGTGCGGGGTGACTTCTGAATACTTTTTTCATTTTACGTAGCTACCTTTCGAAAAGTTTTTGAAGATCAAACAAATATATTTTACAGCAAACGAGTTGTCTTTTCAAGCGTTTTGAAAAATATGTGAAAAAACTTTAACATACGTTGCGTTTATATGCTATAATATTAAAAACGGTCGAAAAGGAGGCTTTTCACGATTTGAAAAAGATAATGGCGGTTTTCGGAACACGACCGGAAGCCATAAAAATGTGCCCCGTGATAATTGAACTGAAAAAGCGAAAAGATGTCGATTTATACGTTTGCATAACAGGACAGCACAGGGAAATGCTCAGGTCGGTGCTGGATATTTTCGGCGTGAAAGCCGACTGCGATTTTGATATAATGAAATCAGGGCAGACGCTTTTTGACATAACCTTTTCAATTACCGAAAAGCTGAAAGCCGTGCTTGAAAGGGAAAATCCGGACGTTGTACTTGTTCACGGCGACACGACGACCGCTTTTGCGGCGTCGCTTGCCTGCTTTTATATGAAGATACCCTTAGGACACGTTGAGGCGGGACTCCGCACATATGATGTTTACGCTCCGTATCCTGAGGAGTTCAACCGTCGGACGATAGACATAACGGCAAAATACCTGTTTGCGCCGACAAGGCTTTCCGCCGAAAATCTTCTGCGCGAAGGCGCGGACGAAAAGAAAATATTCGTGACGGGAAACACCGCCATAGATGCGATGAAATATACGGTAAGCGGCGACTATTCTTCTCCCGTTACCGAATGGGCGAAAGACAGCAGAATGATACTTCTGACAGCGCACAGACGGGAGAGTATAGGCGAGACAATGCGCGAAATGTTCCGCGCCGTGCGCAGGATTGCAGACGAGTTTGATGATGTGAAGATAGTTTATCCCGTTCATCCGAATCCGCAGGTCAGAGAAGCTGCCGGAAAGATACTTTCGGATCATCCGAGAATAAAGCTTATTGAACCGCTTGACGTTCGCGATTTTCACAATCTTATGGCAAAGAGCTATCTTATACTTACGGACAGCGGAGGAATACAGGAGGAAGCGCCGTCGCTTGGAAAGCCCGTGCTTGTCCTTCGGAATGTCACCGAGCGTCCGGAGGGGATAGAGGCAGGAACGCTGAAACTTGCCGGAACGTCCGGTGAGAGTATATATTCTGCCTGCAAAGCTTTACTTTGCGACAGAGCCGAGTACAATAAAATGGCTCGCGCCCAAAATCCGTACGGCGACGGAAATGCATCGAAACGGATAGCGGACGCATTGCTTTGCGACAATTGAAATATCAAGGTACTATAAGAATAAATCATAAATTATACAACAGTATAAAATCATAAAAAATAAAATCTGTTTGTAATCGTATTTATGTAGAATTTTCGCTTGCGACGAAAACTGTCCGCAAGCGCAGGTCGCGAAAAAAGCAAGTATTGACAAATTTAGTCTCAAAAAAGAGCGAAATACAGGAGGGTGCAATTATGAGTATTTTACTTGCCGGCGGTGCCGGATATATAGGTTCTCATACCGCGGTGGAGTTGCTTTCCGCAGGCTATGATATAGTTATTGCGGATAACTATTCAAACAGCAAGCCCGAAGCGGTACGCAGAATAAAACAGATAACGGGGAAGAGCTTCCCTGCTTACGAAGTGGACGTGTGCGATGCCGAAGCGCTTTCAAAGGTCTTTGAAAAAGAGCATATAGACACGGTAATTCACTTTGCGGGACTTAAAGCCGTAGGCGAATCCGTTGCACAGCCTATAAGATATTACAGAAACAATCTCGATTCTACGCTTACACTGCTTGAAACGATGAAAAAGTATGATGCGCACAACATCATATTCTCTTCATCGGCAACGGTTTACGGCGACCCGGACGAGGTGCCGATAAAAGAAACGGCTCCGGTAGGTCGCTGCACGAACCCTTACGGCTGGACAAAATATATGATAGAGGTTATTTTGCAGTCGGCGGCAAAAGCAGATCCCGAGCTTTCGGTGGTTCTGCTCCGCTACTTCAACCCTGTCGGCGCGCACGAAAGCGGACTTATCGGCGAGGATCCGAACGGTATCCCGAACAATCTTATGCCGCGTATTGCGCAGACGGCTGTCGGTAAGCTTTCGCAGATGACTGTTTACGGAACGGACTATCCCACAAAGGACGGCACGGGCGTAAGAGACTATATCCACGTTGTCGATCTTGCAAAAGGTCACGTTGCTGCGGTGGATTATGTCGGCGCCCACAAAGGAGTTGAAGTGTTCAATCTCGGAACGAGCGTAGGATACAGCGTGCTTGAGATGATATCCGCATTTGAAAAAGCGTGCGGAAAGGAAATAAAGAAGGTAATGCTTGACAGACGTCCCGGAGATATCGCCGAATGCTATGCCGACGCTACGAAAGCAAAGGAAATGCTCGGCTGGAAGGCTGAAAAGAATCTTGACGATATGTGCGAGGACACATGGCGCTGGCAGACGAAAAATCCCAACGGTTACGATAAATAAAAGCAAAAGCCAAACAAAAAAGCGTTTTTCCGGAAGGAAGAACGCTTTTCTCTTTTCACGGACGAAAAAATGTGATACAATATAAAAAAATAAAAAATTTGCAAAAGCGGTGAGATAATTCCCGCCGCAATGCGACTAATAGATACAAAGGAGCGAAAAACAATATGCCGGAAGATGAAAATCAGGATGTCCGGCATCCACACGGTTCCACGCAAG
>ERZ779877.3359-NODE-3359-length-10476-cov-7.281067_pt1 | contig 10476 bp, 9 predicted proteins | sample MGYA00511556_ERZ779877 | MGnify/ENA primary metagenome ERZ779877 (study PRJEB29588, sample SAMEA2159338) | human gut metagenome | biome: human gut; feature: human-associated habitat; material: faeces | place: Denmark | collected 2008/2010 ... | reverse complement strand
TTTTATTTAGTGGTCAGGAGTTCAGGAGTTGCAGTAGTTCAGACGTATGTCTTTACTGTTTCCGCTTGTGATGTGCTTATGGCTCTTGTCCATTCTTCCTGCCTGTAGTATTTTATTTAGTGGTCAGGAGTTCAGGAGTTGCAGTAGTTCAGACATTTGGCTTTGCTTTGTCGAGACAGATGGCCGCTTTGCTTCATTCCTTCTGTTGTTGGTTTATCCATGTCTGTTCTTAATCCCTTATTCCGATGTTGTTTATTTATTCCATTGCAATATCCGAGAAGCAGTTTGCTGGCTTCTTCTATCCTTTCATATAAGGATTGGAATTGTGTGCTGTCAATGTATCCGAGGTCTCTCGACAATATTATGTAGTCGCGGCATTCTTCAAGGCTGCCTTGGGCGATGTTCATGAAGCGCAGCTTGTCGGCCTTGCCCAGTTTCTTGTAGCCCTCGGCAATGTTTGCCTCGATGGAGATGGCCGCCCGTCGGAACTGCGACGTGAGGCCAAAGCGCTCTTCGTCGGGAAAATGTTTGGTGGCCTCATAAACGTTAAGCACAAACTTATGGGCTTTCTGCCATGCAACGATGTTCTCAAAATTGAATGTCACCATGTTTGTGTTATGCTTGTTTCGTTTGACTACCGGAATGCTTCGTGGCGTAGACGGTGCCGATGCCTGTTTCTGATGATAAAATCCTGCGAATGTGGTTTGGCTTGGAGCACACAAAAACATTTGTCTGAACTCCTGCAACTCCTGAACTCCTGCAACTCCTAAAGATACCCTCAGCTCAACAACTGCGTCAGGAACACGTCGGAGCAGAGAATCAGCACGCTGCTGCTGACCACGGCGTCGGTGCTGGCCTTGCCCACGTTGACCGAGCCGCCCTCGACAGTATAGCCGAAGTACGACGGCACGCTCGATATGATGAAGGCAAAGAAGAGGCTCTTGATGATGCTCATCCATACGAACCATGGGTTGAAGGCGTGCTGCAGGCCGGCGGTCAGGTCTTCGGGCGAGAGCACGTGGCCTATGTATGCCGTGCCGTATGCGCCGAGTATTCCCGTGGCCGAAGAGAAGATGACCAGGAAGGGCATGATGGTGATCAGGCCGAGCACCTTGGGCAGGATGAGGTAGCAGGCCGAGTTGACGCCCATGATGTCGAGGGCGTCAATCTGCTGGGTGACGCGCATCGTGCCTATTTCGGAGGCTATGTTCGAGCCAACCTTGCCCGCAAGTATGAGGCACATGATTGACGACGAGAACTCCAGCAGCATTATCTCGCGCGTCACGTAGCCCGTGGTCCACCGCGGCATCCACGGGCTTTGAATGTTGAGCTTCATCTGTATGCATATCACCGCCCCGATGAAAAACGATATCAGCAGCACGATGCCAATGGAGTTGACACCGAGCTGGGCCATTTCCTTCAGGTATTCCTTGAAGAACATGCGCATGCGCTCGGGCCGCTGGAACGTGCGCCCCATCAGCTCGAGGTAGCGGCCGAGGCTGTTCAGCCATTTGTATATTACCATCCTTTGAGTCATTTGTCACTGCAAAGGTAGCTATTATCCAATAGAAACCGAAATGTTGCAGTGGGTTTTTTGCTTCGCGTTCGTTAAAAATGGTGTATGTGGCAGGTGCTGCCGTGGCGGGCCGTGGGCCGTGTCGGGCCATGGCTTTGCATTTGTTTATGTGATTTTAAGGGGCATTCGCTTCGCATACTCGAATTTTTGCTGTACCTTTGCACAGGTTATAAGCATTATGGACGAAAACATCAGCATCTCGGCAGGGCCTGCCGTAGACGAGAGAAAGCAGGGAGGAATGACGCTTCGCACCGAAGGGCTGGTAAAGCGCTACGGCAAGCGCACCGTGGTCAACGACGTTTCCATCGACGTCAAGCAGGGGGAGATTGTGGGGTTGCTCGGGCCCAATGGGGCCGGCAAGACCACGTCGTTCTACATGACCACAGGCCTTATCGTGCCCAACTCAGGCCACATCTACCTCGACGACCTCGACATATCCAAGTTTCCGGTGTACAAGCGTGCGCGGGCGGGCATAGGCTATCTTGCCCAGGAGAACAGTGTGTTCCGCAAGATGAGCGTAGAAGACAACATACTCTCAGTGCTCGAGATGACGGGCAAGCCACGTGAGTACCAGATGGAGAAGCTCGAGAGCCTGATAAAGGAGTTCCGGCTGCAGAAGGTGCGCAAGAACAAGGGCGACCAGCTGTCGGGAGGCGAGCGCCGCCGCACGGAGATTGCGCGCTGCCTGGCCATCGACCCTAAGTTCATAATGCTCGACGAGCCTTTCGCCGGTGTCGACCCCATTGCCGTTGAAGACATACAGCAGATTGTCTGGAAGCTGAAATACCGCAACATCGGCATCCTTATCACCGACCACAACGTGCAGGAGACGCTGTCGATAACCGACCGTGCATACCTGCTTTTCGAGGGGCGCATCCTCTTCCAGGGCAGTCCCGAAGAGCTTGCGTCGAACAAGATTGTCAGGGAAAAGTATCTCAGCAACAGCTTTGTGCTGCGCAAGAAAGACTTCCAGTTGATGGAAGAAGAGCGCAAGGCGCGAGAAAACGAAGTCTAAGCAAGATTAAGTGTTATAAGTGTTAAGTATTAGTGATTAGTGATTAAGTATTAAGAGTTAAGTATTAAAGGAACGGGAACCGTGGGTTCAGACGCAAATACTTGCTGTGACAACAGACAGCATCCAAGCATTGAATTAGCGCCTCCCGCTTTTAACCCTTAATCCTTCATAACTTAATCACTAATCACCAATACTTAACACTTAACACTCTCTCACATCGAGTATCCCCAGTCCTTTAGGGCGTATCCCCAGTTTTCTTCCACGAGCCTTACCGTGCGGTCGTCATACTTGTATGCGTTTTTCTTGTAGCCCTTCTTCTTGTCGGTGTAGGCCCTTATGGCCTCTTCGGCCTCTTTGAATCCGGGCAGCCCCAGGTCGGCATATATCTGGCGCGTCATGCCGAAGGCGTCGGTCTCGTAGTCCTCAAACTTCACCTCGACAAGGTTGCCCTTGGGTATGAGCGCCTTGTCGGCCTGGTAGCGCTTGTACAGCTTTGTGTATATGTCGAGGATGTTGCGTTCCATCTCCTCGGGACTGATGTCTTCGAGCTTCAGCGGCTTTATGGTGTTGTTGAAGAAGCTGCGCGTGCTCTCAAACACCGTGTAGGGGTTGCGCACAAGGTAAATGAACTTGGCGTCGGGAAACATCTTCACCAGTTCGCGCACGCGCCCGGTGTGCGGCGGGTTCTTCGACAGGAACTGCGTGCCGTGGGTGTTCCACAGGCTGATCTTTATCAGCTTGGTGAACACCTCCTCAAACACCCGCAGCTCCTCGGGCGTTATTCGCTCGAAGGTGAGGTAGCGGTCGCAGTATTCGTGCATGTATTTCGGGAAGAACCAGAAGTTGTAATACGTGTACGGCATCATGTTGGCCAGTGCAAACTCCTCCTCCTGCGGAAGGTCCACCGACAGCTCCATGTTGTCGGTGGGTCGCTTGTCGGGCATCAGCCACGCCATGTTTTTCTTGAAGAACGCCTGCCCGAACATCATTAGATGCGGGAAGACGGTCTGGTATGTGGTGTTGTAGCCGAAGTGTCTGTCGCACGAGAACACGTTGTGCATGAACGTTGTGCCGCTCCGCCAGTGGCCCAGTATGAACACTGGCGGGTGCTCCAGCGGCTTGTCGGCCAGCCGGCGGCGGTAGCGTGCGTCCTGTATTGGCGTGAGCAGGCTCAGCAGCCGGCACACGGCCTTGGTGAGCATGTACTTCTGTCTGTATCCCCTGTCGATGTCGCGCCCGTCGCACACGGCCCTGAACGTGGCCCAGTCGGCTCCCACGAGCGTGTTGATGGGCAGTTTGTTGAATTCGAGTAATCCCATGGTGCTATGCTTCGTTGATTATGTCTTCCACTGCCTGCTGCATCTTGTCGGGCGCTATGGCCGTGGCCCCGGGCTGCGCCTTCCCGTCGGCCGCTATGGCCAGGCATACGTCGGTGGGCCTCACTGCCACGGCTTCCGGCCTTGTGCAGCACGCCACGGCCACGCCGCCGTCGGCCAGCTTGCGGGCCATGGCCTCGGCGTCGGCACCGAGGCACTCGCCCGGCGTCAATGCCACGGCATACCGGCCTATGTCGAACAGGCGCCGCTCAAGCGTCAGCGCCAGCAGGCTTTGCTGCGCGTCGGTGCCACCCTCAATCCAGTATACCCGTCCTTGCTGCCCTATGCGCTCGGTGCGCTCGTCGTCGGCCACTATCGACCGGCCGCCCTCCATGCGCAGCCTGTCGTCGTCGGAGATGGGCGTAAACAGGTCGGCGGTGTCGGCCTTGGCTGTTATCATGCCCACGGCCGAGGTGTTGTTGGTCACGGGGTCGATGATGATGAACGACCCGCAGCTCTTGTTCTTCATGTAAGGGTCGAAGAACAGCTCCTTGTTTGTGGTGATTACCACCTTGCCAATCTCGTTGAGCTTGAGCGCGTCGGCGTTCGACTGCTCCATCGTGTTCACGTCTACTCGGTAGCGTATGCCGTCGATGCGTGCCCTTGTGGTGTTGGTTGTCTGCTTGAGGTAGAACTGCTTGCTGCGGTCCATGGGCTCCTCGTCCATCCATACGAGCATGGCCTCGAAGCACCGCGCCGTGACGGGCTGGTTGTCGGGGTGCACGAGCATCTCGCCCCGCGACACGTCGATCTCGTCGTCGAGCGTCAGCGTGACGCACTGCGGCGGGAATGCGCAGTCGAGGTCGCCGTCCTGGGTCACGATGGCCTTCACCCGGCTCTTCTTGCCCGACGGCAGGGCCATCACCTCGTCGCCCTTGCGCACCACGCCCGAGGCCACCTTGCCGCAGAACCCGCGGAAGTCGAGGTTGGGGCGCAGCACATACTGCACGGGGAAACGGAAGTCGGCCATGTTCTGGTCGTTGCCCACGCTGACGGTCTCGAGGAATCCGAGCAGCGTCGGCCCGTCGTACCACGGCGTGCGCTCCGACTTCTCCACCACGTTGTCGCCGTCGAGTGCCGATAGCGGTATGCACTGTATGTCGGGTATGCCGAGGGGCTTGACGAAGTCCATGTATTCGGCCACGATGCCGTCGAACGTCTGCTTGGCAAAGCCCACCAGGTCCATCTTGTTGACGGCCAGCACCACATGCTTTATGCCCAGCAGCGACACGAGGAACGTGTGGCGCCGCGTCTGCGTGATTACCCCGTTGCGCGCGTCGACCAGTATGACGGCCAGCGATGCCGTTGAGCCGCCTGTTATCATGTTGCGCGTATACTGCTCGTGCCCCGGTGTGTCGGCGATGATAAACTTGCGCTTGTTGGTCGAGAAGTAGCGGTAGGCCACGTCGATGGTTATGCCCTGCTCGCGCTCGGCCTTGAGCCCGTCGAGCAGCAGGGCGTAGTCAATGTGGTCGCCGGCGTTGCCCATGCGCTTGCTGTCGCGCTCGAGGGCGTCGAGCTGGTCTTCGTATATCTTCTTGCTGTCGAAAAGCAGCCGCCCTATCAGTGTCGACTTGCCGTCGTCCACCGAGCCGGCTGTGAGGAAGCGCAGCAAGTCCTTGCGCTCGTCGTTGTCGAGGAATTCCTCTATCGACATCCTTTTGCCGTTCTGGTTGTCTATGTCGTTCATAATCTTGTATGCTTTTTTATTTGAAGGGATGATATTGCTGGTGAGGGTGGAGGCTGTCGTGGCTGTGTTCAATCCTTGATTCTTAGCTTGGAGTTGCAGGAGTTGCAGGAGTTCAGGAGTTCAGGAGTTGCAGGAGTTCAGGAGTTCAGTAGTTGCAGGAGTTCAGGAGTTGCAGGAGTTCAGACATTTGCATTTGACTATCACCTCGCAGCCCCATCTTCAATCCTTGATTCTTAGCTTGGAGTTCAGGAGTTGCAGGAGTTCAGGAGTTGCAGGAGTACAGGAGTACAGACATTTGCATTTGACTATCACCTCGCAGCCCATCTTCAATCCTTAATCCTTAATTCCTCATCCTTCACCCTTAATCCTTAATTCTTCACCCTTAATTCTCATTCCTTCCCTCAGAAATATCCCTCTCGTTTCTTTTGCTCCATGCTCGAGTCCTGGTCAAAGTCAATCACCCTGGTGGTGCGTTCCGACTTGGTGGTGGTCATCATCTCCTCCACAATTTTCTCTATCGTGTCGGCTTCCGACTCCACGGCACCCGTCAGCGGCCAGCATCCAAGGGTGCGGAACCTTATCTTCTTCGTCTCTATCTTGTCGCGGTACTTCTCGGGCAGCCTGTCGTCGTCGGGCATGATGAGGTTGCCGTCAATCTCCACGCAGGGCCGTTCCTTGGCGAAATAGAGCGGCACTATTGGTATCTTCTCTATCCGGATGTACTGCCAGATGTCGAGCTCCGTCCAGTTTGACAGCGGGAACACGCGTATGTTCTCGCCCTTGCGCACCCTCGTGTTGTATATGTCCCACAGCTCCGGCCTCTGGTTCTTGGGGTCCCACTGGTGGAACTTGTTGCGGAACGAGAAGATGCGCTCCTTGGCCCTCGACTTCTCCTCGTCGCGCCGTGCGCCACCGAAGGCCGCGTCAAACTTGTATTTGTCGAGCGCGTTGAGCAGCGCCTGCGTCTTCATCAGGTCTGTGTGCACCTTGCTGCCGTGGGTGAACGGGCCCACGCCCTCGCGGAAAGCCTTCATGTTTGACTCCACGATGAGCTTCCAGCCGTGGGTTCGGGCATACTCGTCGCGGAACTCAATCATCTCCTTGAACTTCCATTTCGAGTCGATGTGCATCAACGGGAAAGGCGGCTTGCCCGGATAGAAGGCCTTCTCGGCCAGGTGGGCCATTACCGACGAGTCCTTGCCTATGCTGTATAGCATGACAGGGTTTTCAAACTCGGCAGCCACCTCGCGTATGATGTAAATCGATTCGGCCTCGAGCTGCTTCAGATGGCTCAAATTGTAATCTTCTGCCATATATGTTCAGTTTTGTTTGTTTATCCTTGGTAAAATGCTGTTTAGTATCTCTTTCACGCTGTCGGCGAGCGGCATGGCCGACGTGTCTACCGTCATGGCCGGCGCCGCGGGCGCCTCGAAGGGTGCCGATATGCCGGTGAACTCGCGTATCTCGCCGCGGCGCGCCTTGGCGTACAGGCCCTTCACGTCGCGCTGCTCGCACACGCTGAGCGGCGTGTTGACGTATATCTCAAAGAAGTCGGCCTCGCCCACAATGCCGGCGGCCATGCGCCGCAGCTCCTCGCTGGGGCTTATGAATGCCGCTATGGTCACTATGCCTGTGTCTACGAACAGGCGCGCCACCTCGGCTATGCGCCTGATGTTCTCGCGCCTGTCGGCGGGCGAGAAGCCAAGGTTGTTGTTTATGCCCGAGCGGATGTTGTCGCCGTCGAGTATGCGGCACAGTATGCCGCGCCGTTGCAGTTCGCGCTCCAGGGCTATGGCCAGCGTGCTCTTGCCCGAGCCGCTCAGCCCCGTCATCCATATCATGATGCCGCGTTGGCCCAGCAGGGCCTCCTTGTCGGCCCGGGTGAGCATCTTGTCGAATATGGGGTATATATGTTCCATGTCGCTATGGTTTTGTCAGGCTGCCGGCACAAACGGCCATATCATCGGGATGAGGCTTACAGACACCACCATCACTATGAAGTCCATGGGCAGGCCTATCTTTATGAAGTCGGTGAAACGGTAGTTGCCCGCTCCCTGCACTATCAGGTTGGTCTGGTAGCCTATGGGGGTGGCGAAGCCGGCCGAGGCCGCTATGCAGATGGCTATGAAGAAAGGCATGGGGTCGACGCCAAACTTGGCGGCCGTCTCCAGTGCCAGCGGAAACGCCAGGGCGGCCGCGGCGTTGTTGGTTATCAGCTCCGTGATCACGAGCGTGACGAAGTAGAGCATGGCCAGGGCGCCCCAGGCGCCCATCTGCCCGGCCACGCTCTTTATCGAGTTGGCTATCAGCGCGGCCAGGCCCGACTCTTCCATGGCCGCGCTTATGGCAAAGGCGCAGGCTATGGTTATCAGTATGTCCCAGCTGATGTACTTGGTGTATTTCTTCGGTGGGAACAGCTTGAGCCACGCCATCACCACGGCTGTCACCGAGGCAAAGAAGAACATGTCCATCTTCACCCCCGGGAAGCGCTCCTTGACGGCAGGCAGCTCGCCTATGGTGGCGCCGGCTATCATTATGATGAGCAGCGCAAGGGCCGTCCACTTCTTCCACACGGGCATGGGCCGCGTGGGTATCTCGCGCCCGTTGGTCATCATCAGGAACACCGAAGAGTCGCCCCAGGTGCGCGTAAACGCGTCGTCGGCCAGCAGCACGAGCGTGTCGCCCTGCTGCAGGCGCACCTCGCCCAGGTTGTCGGTTATCACCTGGCCGCCCTGCCTTATTTCTTTCACCTCGGCACCGTAGCGCCGCTTGAAGTCGAAGTTCTTAAGCTTGCGCTTCAGCCCGGGGAAGCGCGAGGCCAGCACCACCTCTACCACGTGCATGCCGGCGGCCTCCTGCGTGTCGGCCTCTTCGTCCTCAAACGTGTCGGGGCGCTCTTCGGGCAGCAGCCTCCCCGAGGTGAGCACGATGAAGGCCAGGCCCACCAGCGTGATGGGTATGCCTATGTATGCCAGGTCGAACATCTTGAGCCCCTCCATGCCGCGGTCTATCATCATGCCGTGTATCACAAGGTTGGTCGAGGTGCCTATGAGCGTGCACAGCCCGCCGAGTATAGTGGCATACGACAGCGGTATGAGGAACTTGGTGCAGGGCAGGCCAACGCGCTTGGCCCAGTTTTTCAGTATCGGGGCGAATATCACCACCACCGGCGTGTTGTTGAGGAAGGCCGAGAAACTGCTCACTATCGGAAGTATGCGCAGCTGCGCCCGCGTCACCGTGGCCCCCTGTCCGGGCAGCAGTTTCTTTACCACCGTGGTCAGGGCGCCGCTCTGCCTGATGCCCTCGCTCACGAGGAAGAGCAGCCCCACGGTTATCATGCCCCTGTTGCTGAAGCCGGCCACCATCTGCTTGGGCGTTATTATGCCCGTGGCCATGAACACCACCACCACGCTGAGCAGCACTATGCCCGGGCGCATCTTGTCGCGGATGAGGGCCATCAGCATGGCCGCCAGGCACAGGATTACGAAGATTATCTCAAAGTTCATGGGCGTAGGGTGTTGTTGCGTGGCCGTCTTTGCGGCGCACTATGAACCAAGGGTTGTGCAGGTCTGGCTTGTTGTAGGCCAGCGGTGTGCCGTCGTCGGCCCTCACCACCTCGCATCCGGCGGCTGTGGCTATGGCGTGGCCGGCGGCCGTGTCCCATTCCATGGTGGGCGCAAAGCGCGGGTAGACGTCGGCAAGGCCCTCGGCCACCATGCACATCTTCAGCGAGCTGCCCCTCGACATCATGGCCATGGCCGGGTGGGATGTGCGCAAGGCGTCGATGAAGGCGCGCGTCTCGTCGCTCAGGTGGGAGCGCGATGCCACCACGGTGAACGGCCGTTGCTGCCCTGCCACGGGCAGCGGTGCCGACGCCGCGGCCAGTTCGCCGATGTCGGCAAAGCGCCTGTCGGAGCCCACTTTCGATGCCTTGCCGGCCCCGCGCCCGCGCAGTCCCCAATACAGTTCGCGCGTGGCGGGCACGTAGATGGCCCCGGCCACGGGCGTGCCCCCTTCGGCCAGTGCTATGTTCACGGTGAAGTCGCCGTTTTTCTTGATGAATTCCTTGGTGCCGTCGAGCGGGTCGACAATCCACATGCGCTCCCAGTGGCGCCGCTCGCCGTAGGGCGCGTGGGCGCTTTCCTCGCTCAGTATGCTTATGCCTGTGGGCTGCAAGGCGGCCGCTATGGCGGCGTCGGCCCTCCGGTCGGCCTTGGTCAGCGGCGAGTTGTCGGCCTTCAGCTCTATGCCGAAGTCCTGGGCCGGGTCGTCGTATACGTTCATTATCTCGCCGCCGGCGCCGATGGCGGCGTTGACGGCTGTCGTAAGCAGTGTTTCAATCGTATCCATAATCATGGTCATTCGGGGGATTCCCCACGGGTATCCCTATGGTTAGGCTTGCAAAGGTAACATCTATTTCTCGCCTTACGCCATTTGCGGGCCGTCTTTTATTTGTAATTAACATATTATAAAGCGATGGCGGAATATTTTAACCCCGGCAGCCTGCCGGGCCGCCGGCGCCACGGTGGCCTGTCGGGGGGTGGGCGCAAGCAGGACGTTTTTGTGTGTGGCCTTGAGTGCGGCATGGCCGTGTAAGCCCCTTCGGCTGCACTTTTCAGCCACAGTGCTGCCACTCGGTAAGGTATGGTCGGTGAAGCAGGCCGTTTGGTGAAAGAGAAATGAAGGTGTGAAGGAAATCCGGCCATGGTGGGCATCGGCCGTATTTGCCCTGCGAATGGCCTGTGTCGCAATGCCAAACGGTATGTTTCGCATGGCTGTTCGCCCCGTTTCCCGCGGGCGCCCCTCGGGCGCGTGGCCG
>ERZ779877.3355-NODE-3355-length-10488-cov-3.603566_pt1 | contig 10488 bp, 9 predicted proteins | sample MGYA00511556_ERZ779877 | MGnify/ENA primary metagenome ERZ779877 (study PRJEB29588, sample SAMEA2159338) | human gut metagenome | biome: human gut; feature: human-associated habitat; material: faeces | place: Denmark | collected 2008/2010 ... | reverse complement strand
AAACCGGGAGACTGGGCGCTCGTTTCATATCTCAAAAGGAACATCATAAGGAGGAAACTACATGAGTGATAAACTATGGCGAGCGGTGTATGATCGATTTCACAAACCGCAGACCGATCCTGAAAAAAAGAAAGAAAATGTGGAGCGGTATCATGCGATGGTGAAAATGATGGTGGCTATCGAACGACAAAACCTGCTTCAAATTGCGGAAGACAAGAATTTTCTCAATAGCGATGCAGACCTTGATAGCTTTATTGACGGGCTTGAGACAGCTCTGATAATTTCTATGTTAGTCGAAGATGACACAAACGAATTCATGCACCCTGGTGAAACGCCGCAGGGCATAAGAAAATTTACATTGGGAGGAGAATGAATGAAATGAAAAGGAGATTCATCGTTACTACTGCAATCACCGCCTGTCTCGCCCTGTGTGCCGCCGTGTGGCCACAGACCGAAAAGGTCGAGAAAACACCCACGCCGAGCGAAACGGCCAACGTGACCACTCCATGGCCGACACTTCCGGAGCCGGAAGAACTAATATTGCCAGCAATCACAGAAAAGCAAGAGTCGGGAATGCCGGAAGCTGAATCAGCCCCGGAAGTGGCCGCCAAGGAGTTGCCCATCCCTGCACCGGAAATAGAAAAGCAATTCGAAGCGGAACAAAAAAGTGCACCTCCTATGCAGACAGAACCCGCTCCGGTACATCCTACGCAGTCTGAATCGGCACCGGAGCCAATAGCTAACGATAACGAACTGGCGGATATGGTCTATGTCCCCGGCTTCGGCTGGATACGAAGTGAAGGCCCCAACCATGTCGAGTACGCCGAGGATATGTACGAGAACGGCAACAAAATCGGCATCATGGGCTGACCTCAAAAATTGCGCCGCATAAACAAAGAAATAACCGCAGGAGAGCAAAAAAGCATTCCTGCGGTTATCCTTTGCCAGTTTATAATTCAAAATCTCTCGTCTGGAAAGGACATCACGAATCTGAAAATTGGATTTTCAATAGACAAACTGAAGCTGCTGTGTTAGAATTAACCTGTATTAGTGTATACTCTGACACGAGGTGTTACGATGACGATTTGTTATAATAAGCTGTGGAAACTCCTAATCGATAAAAATATGAAAAAGAAGGATCTGCGTCTGGCTACCGGTATGTCTACAACCGCCCTTGCCAAGCTGGGCAAGAACCAGCATGTCAGTACAGAGATTCTGACGAAAATCTGTACCGTACTGGATTGCGATTTCTGCGATATCATAGAACTCGTAAAGGAGGAAAACCATGATTGACTTTTCCAAAATCGAGCAGTATCGGGAGAACAACCGTATTGAGGCGAAGAAAGCCCTTGGCGGTCTGCCCAAAAGCATTTGGGAAACCTACTCTGCCTTCGCCAATACCCACGGCGGCATCATCCTGTTGGGCGTGGAAGAATGGGCGGATAAATCCTTGCACACGGTAGATCTGCCAGACCCTGACAGACTCATCAAGGAGTTCTGGGACATCGTCAACAATCCCAACAAGACCAGCGTGAATGTGCTGTCCTCCAAGGATGTATTTATGCAGGAAGTCGACGGCAATCATATCGTGGTCATCAATGTTCCCCGCGCGGAACGCTCCTATAAACCGGTGTATGTGGACGGAAATCCGCTCTGCACATACCGCCGTAACGGTGAGGGCGACTATCGCTGCACCAAGGAGGAATATCAGGCCATGGTGCGGGACGCATCCGTGAAAACGCAAGACATGCTCATTCTGAGCGAAATGGACTTGACGGTGTTCAACAAAGAAAGCATCCGCAGTTATCGCCAGAGAATGCGCCTCTCCCGCCCCGGCCATGTGTGGGAAGCCTTGGAGGATGAAGATTTCCTCCTGAAGCTGGGTGCTGTCGGTATCGGCTCTGATGGGAAAAAGCATCCCACCTCTGCAGGACTTCTCATGTTCGGCAACGAGTATGACATTGTGCGTGAATTCAACACTTACTTTCTGGATTACCAGGAGCAGTATGACGCTGATACCCGTTGGACTGACCGTATCATATCTTCCTCCGGCGACTGGAGCGGCAATGTGTACGACTTCTATTTCCGGGTCTACAACAGACTGATCCAGGATATCAAAGTTCCATTCAAAATGGACGGAGGTACTCGTGTAGATGATACCCCAGTGCATCAGGCTCTGCGTGAAGCACTGGCCAACTGTTTGGTGAATGCCGATTATTATGGCAGACAAGGGCTGGTCATCATCAAAAAGCGCGATTCCATCACCATGGCTAATCCTGGCGGGTTCCGTATCGAAATCGACGCGGCAAAGAGTGGCGGTGTCTCTGACCCCCGCAACGGAACCATGCTGAAGATGTTCAACCTGATCGATATTGGTGAGCGTGCCGGAAGTGGTATTCCGAATATATTCCGTGTCTGGCGTGAGCAGGGGTGGAAAGAGCCAGTTATCGCGGAGCTCTCTGAACCGGACAGAATTATTCTATCATTATCGCTACTCAAAAAAGAAAGTAGCGATAAAAAAGTAGCGATAAAAAATGGCGATAAAGGTACAAAAACCGCCTCACAAAAAATCGCCATCCTTGAATATCTTACAGATCATGCTTCTGCAAAATGCTCAGATATTTCCGGTATGCTCGGCGTTAAAGACGCAAGAGCAAGACGGATACTCAGCGAGATGATCGTTGAGGGAACAATTGTTGCAGAGGGCAGCAATCGAAACCGCATTTATAAGTTGAAATCATAAGGAAAAAACTAATTCTGCCACAAAGGAGGATTGCACAATGCCGCACAATGAAAATTCCCGTGTCAAAATTCCTGCATTGGTGCATTTCACTCGTCTGGGATATAAATACATCTCTCTGAGAAAATATGAAGGAGTCATCGACGACGATACCAACATTTTGGTCGATGTTCTTTGTGATGCAATCAATCGGATCAATGCTACTTCCTTAACTACCACAGATGTCCAGAAAATTGTCAATGCTTTGAAAGCAATGCTGGAAAACGATGATTTGGGCAGGGAGTTTTATTCCGTTCTCATCAATGGATACAACAGCTTGAAACTGATTGATTTTGAAGATTTCGGAGGGACAGTCAACTCTTATCATGTGGTCACAGAGATGACTTGCAAGAATGGTTCTGATGAATTTCGCCCTGATATCACTCCACTTATCAATGGTATTCCTTTGGCTTTTATCGAAGTAAAAAAGCCTAACAACAAGGGTGGCATCAAGGCCGAATATGATCGCATGTTGATGCGGGTTAAGAATAAGAAGTTTAGACGGTTTATCAACCTGACTCAGATCATGGTGTTCTCCAATAATAGCGAATATGATGACACCGAAGCCGTCCCTCTGGAAGGAGCATTCTACTCCACCATCAGCTATGAGAAGCTGTTTTTTAGTCATTTCCGAGAGGAAGACGAAAAGCTCCTGACTTCCGTGCCAGAGAAGGATGAGGCGGTTGAAAATTTCATTCTGACCGATAACAATCTGAGTAGCATCAAGTATAGCCCGGAGTATGTAACAAATAGTTCCCCAGTTTCGCCTACCAATAGAATCATCACTTCGCTTTTTTCGTTTGAGCGTATTCTAACTTTCTTGAAATATGCAATCGCTTATGTAGAACGGACAGATGAAAATGGTATCACCCATCTGGAAAAACATCTGATGCGGTATCCACAGTTCTTTGCTACTAAAGCAATCGAAAACAAATTGAATGCCGGGGTAAAAAACGGCATCATTTGGCATACCCAGGGCAGTGGTAAAACAGCGCTTGCCTATTACAATGTCCGTTATCTGACCGACTACTATCAGAAGCATGGAACGATTGCAAAATTCTATTTCATCGTAGACCGTCTTGACCTATTGACACAGGCAGCCAATGAGTTCCGTGCTCGTGGACTTCATGTAGAGGAAATCAATTCCAAGGAAGACTTCATCAAAAACATCCATTCCACCGGAACAGTCAACAACACCGGCAAACCTACGATCACGGTGGTCAATATTCAGAAGTTCTCCAAGGAATCCATTGCGAAACAGTCCGACTATGCAGTAAATGTACAGCGCATCTATTTCTTGGATGAAGCCCACCGCAGCTATAAACCTACCGGATCCTTCCTGGCCAATCTACTTTCCTCCGACCGAGAAGCGGTTATGATCGCATTGACTGGCACGCCACTGATTGGTACGATTTACGATGATGACGGAAAGCCGATTGCAGGCAAAAAATATGATTCCAAGTCTGTGTTCGGTAATTATATCCACAAATATTACTACAATCGCTCTATTGCTGATGGATATACTCTCAAGTTGATTCGCGAAGGCATTGAAACTACCTATAAGAAAAAGCTGCAAAAAGCATTGGAAGAAATTGAGATGCTCAAAGGCTCTCTCGATAAGAAAGAGATGTACGCCCATCCGAAATATGTTTCTGCCTTGGTCGAGTATATTACGGACGATTTCCGCAAGAGCCGTATCGCCATGAACGATGAATCCATCGGTGGTATGATCGTCTGCGATTCTTCCGAGCAGGCGCGTGCGATTTTTGAAGAGTTAAAATCCTATCCCTATTCTGCGGCATTGATTTTGCATGATGCAGACGACAAAGAGACCCGAAGAGACAATATAGACGCCTTCAAAAAAGGCACGATTGACTTCCTCGTGGTCTACAACATGTTGCTGACCGGCTTTGATGCTCCTCGGCTGAAGAAACTCTACTTGGGACGTGTGATCAAAGACCACAATCTGTTACAGGCCTTGACCCGGGTTAACCGGCCCTACAAGAATTATCGATACGGTTATGTGGTCGATTTTGCGGATATCCGTGCGGAATTTGATAAGACCAATAAAGCATATTTCGATGAGCTTCAGGCCGAACTGGGCGATGAGTTCAAGCAGTATGATAACATCTTCAAATCCCCGGAGACAATTGAAGCAGACTTGCAGGACATTAAGGACGTACTGTTCCTGTATGATACTGGAAATGCGGAGGTGTTCTCACAGCAGATTTCTGCCATAGACGATAAACAGGATCTCATACAGCTCCGCCGTGCATTGGAACTGTATAAAGAATTGTTCAATGTTGCAAAACTGTTCGGCTATGACGAACTGGCTGACCAATTTGACCTGAACAACATCAGTGCCCTTTATAGCGAGGTCTGCAATAGGATTGCACTTATTAACCAGAAGAAGCTCCTTGAAGAAGCCCAGGATATGAGCGCTATTCTGAACCTTGCTATGGACGAAATTGAGTTCCATTTCCGCAAGGTTTCCGAGAAAGAACTGGTGATTGCTGATAAATATCAGGATACCCTCAATCGGACCCGCAAGGCCGTTCTGCACACGCTCGACCCAAAAGACCCTGAGTACATCACACTACTGGAAGAACTGCAGCGTTTGCTGGCTAAGAAGAATATCGAGGAATTGACCGCTGACGAAATGACAGCGGATATCGAAGCCTTGGAGCGCATCCGCAAGCTGGCCGAGCAAAAGAATCTTGCTGACCAGATGCTGGCTGCCAAATACGATGGCGATGTGAAATTTATGCGTACCCATAAACGCCTGCGTGAAACGCCGCCTCCCATTGCTGGGGATGTCGTACTGCATCAGGTCCTTACGCACCTGAAGCACCGGGTGGATTCCCAAGTGCTTTCCAATAGTCACTTGATGGACAATGAGCCTTACTTCATGCAGGGCATGTTCCCGATGATTAAGCAGGAGCTTGATGCCCAGCATCTGAAATACTCTGCTGCGCAAATCAAGTATATCGGCACCTGTATTTCCAACGAATACTTTACGGAAAGGAATTTTGCATCATAATGGATTCCAATATTACTCTACAAACCAAGCAGATGATCGATAGTCTGAAGGCCGTATGTACCAATTTTGGTTTGGGTAATGCCTCCAGCGAGTACAAGATCATCACTGAGGTTTTCCTTTACAAGTTTCTCAACGACAAGTTCCTTTTCGAAGCGAAGCGAGTAGAGCCTGCGCTGGCAAAGCTGTCCCCGGCAGATGCCGAAAAGCAACTCGCCCAGATGACCGATGATGACTATGAACTGTTCCTGCTTGGTTTTGACCCGGATACTGCAAAACTGAAGCAGACTCATTTTATCTCTTACCTGTTCAACCGTAAGAATGAAGAAAATTTTCATATCCAGATGGATGCCCGTCCCGATGGCTTTGCCACAGTGATTATGGATGAGCTAAATCAGGATAAAGTCAAACAGCTCAAAGATGCCTGTCATCGGATGATGGTCGAAGGTGACTTTGTGAAATACGAAAATGTGTATCACGGTGTGCTGACAGAATGTAGCTCTCAGAGCGCAGGAATTCAGTTGGCTGATTACGCAGTAGGTATAATGAATGGTTATCTCCGTAAGCATCTCATGAGTCGTGGAGACTACACGTTTGCTACAGACCTCTATACTGAATTCGTATTGCCTCATTTGAGAAAGCATGCGAATGGAACGGTAGTTGGCTATGGTGTGCGAGAGGTTCCAAGTGATTCTTCCATAAGGCAAGTCTTGATGCCGTTATTCAACTAATCAAAAAGGAGTGAGACATATGGCGTCTCACTCCTTTTTGTTATTCCTTTTCCTGCGCCCCATTCAGGCTGGCCCAGTGCTGGCGCAGCAGGCTTTCTGCTTCTCTGCGAAAGGAATCTTGGAACATGACAGCCACAACCAATGCGCTAAGCACTGCAGCCACAGACTCCAGCCAGGGATATGCGGCCCAAAGCTGTTCTCCCCAGCAAGCAAGCGGAACACCAACAAGCAGCATAAACAGCAAAATAATGATGACAACGTCGGGCCTGCCGTAGCCTTCACGTCTTTTGATTTTGGCCCGTATCTGTCGAAGCGCACGGGCTCGGATATCCCGGATGTTTCTGGACGAACACTGTTTGTCCTGTGCGACGGATTCAGTGGACTCGCCATTGATGATCGTGCGGAACAAAATCTCCCTCTGCAGTTCGGTCAGTGCATGCAGGGCGTCATAGATTTGGGTGTCCAAATACATGAAGGGATCTTCATCAGAACCCTCTGGCAGATACTTGCTTCGGTCAAACCAACGTCTGTCATTGTAAATCGCATTGCGTACTTCCTCCGGCAGGAACGCTTCTGGATTGTAAGATCGGGGCTGCTTTATATCCACATCTTCCAGGGTATCCGGTGCTACACGCTTGTGAAAGTTCGCCTCGCTGTAGTAGAGCATATGCTCCAGTTCCTTCCACTCCTCTGGGTGCTCCTTCACCCACTGGTCTGCGGCGGCGGCAGCTTCCGGGTCCATGGAGTGTATCCAGCGCCAATCCGCCTGAAGCTCTTTATAAGACTGGGTATCCTTGAAGGACATGAGCTCACCACCCTTTCTGCATTCACAAAAAGTTTATAATTTGGGACCTTCCGATTTTGCGATTTTTCTCTAAGTAATAGTAGAAGGACAATTTCACCCGGGTGAGGTTGCCCCTGGTTCGGTACGGCACGGCATCCGCGCCGACGAATCCACATGGCCTTCGACAGAGCATCTATGAGAGCATGAGCGCTCTCCGCCATACGGCAATCCGCTCGGAAGGTCATTCCATCTCTGGCCGTGCTCCCGGGAGCACGGTCTTTTGCTATGTGCCGTTTCCAACGGCACGGCTATATAAATCATTTTAACACGGAGGAGGTAAAAAAGATAGTTCACAGATGAAAGTAAAAGACTCAGCTGCAAAGCAAAGGAGGGGTGCACACCAGTCCGACCGCAAAACAAAAACCGCCGTGACTGCGGCAACAGTCCGGCGGCTCGGCGCACACACAGGCACGCGCAAATCAACTAACCAAAGTATAGCAAACGGGCAGCGGAAAAGCAATGAAAATTTTCCGTACGCCCCCTGTGTGAGTGCCGCAGAAGTCTACAACAACACAGGAGGTATGAATTGAGTTACAACAAATGGCCCAAGCGCAGCGCAGAGAAAAACTATTTTATGGTGCCCAACGAGATATTCAGCATTGGTCTGGATTACAGGGAGATATCCCTCTACACTTATCTGCTCCGGTGCGAGAATCGTAAGACCTACCAGTGCTACCCCAGTTACAAAACCATCGGCCATGCGATCGGCATGAGTGAAAATACGGTGGCAAAGTATGTGCGGCAGTTGGAGGAGAAAGGTCTCATCAACACGGAGCCGACGATGGTACGAAGCAAAGATGGCAGACCCCTGAACGGAAATCTGCTCTACACCGTTCGCCCTATCCAAGGTGTACTCGAAGCATTCTATGAGCGGCAGCTCCGGCAGGTGGAGGAGGCTACCGCCCGCTATCGTGTGGCAGAACTCCTCAAAAAGTCCAACGCCCAGGGTCGCCAGAACGCCTTGTGTGCGCCTTTCCGGGAGAAAGCGAGTCCCAGTCCCAGCCAGAGGATTGAAGCCGGATGTGAGCCGTTTTCGGCAGACTTTTGCAGGACGAAAGAAAAAGCAGGATAAAGGCATGGCGTCGCACGTGCCGCCGCAGCCGCCACTTCTGCCCGCAGTGCGGGCAGTTTCGGGAGCTTGAAGCTGGCGTCTTTGAGAGGCAAAATAAGCACCGATGGCGTCAGATTCCCCGAAAAGCCCCGTGTTGCAGGGCTTTTCAAGGATGTCTTACAGCAAAAAGGAGGAATTGAATGAGTAAAGAAACCAGAGATCGTATTGCATTCCGGATGCAGCCGGAAACCAGAAGAAGGATCGAGCAGTGGTACGCCGCCGACAACTGCCAGAGCAAAAATGAGTTCATCGAGAAAGCCGTGAACTTCTATGTGGATTATCTGGGAATACAGGACAACACAACACTGCTGCCCATGGCAATCATGTCTGCCATCGACGGCAGGCTGAGCAGATTGGAGGACTATATTGCCCGCAGAGATTTTACCAGATGCGTGGAGCAGGACATGACCAACGGAATTGTCGCGGAAGCATTCGAGATGGACCGGGATGACTTGAAGCGCAGGCGCGCGCAGAGTGTCCGGAATGTTAGAGCGACCAACGGTACTATCTCTCTGGAGAAGTATGCGCGCTCCCGTCAGGAGCCGGACTGGGATGATGACGAATGGCAAGACTGATCCTCAAGAGTCCCTATATCAAAAGCACCGGCGGGGCCTCCGGATACCTTCGCTACATCGCGACCCGGGAGCGGGTGGAGCTTATCCCGGATGACCGTCCGCCCACACGAAAGCAGGAACAGCTCGCCGCTAAATTGGTCAAGGACTTCCCGGACAGCAAAACGCTCTATGAGTACGAGGACTACCTGACGAAGCCCACTAAGGTCAGCGCCTCTGCGTTCATCACGCTGGCGCTGGAAACCAACTGGGATGCCATCCACGAGTCGGAGCAGTACATGAAGTACATTGCCACCCGGCCACGCGCCGAGCGCATCGGTACCCACGGTCTGTTCGGTGATGAGGAAACGGTCTCTCTGGGCAAGGCCATGGAAGAACTGGAGAACTACACCGGAAATGTATGGACGCACATCATCTCCCTCAAGCGTGAGGATGCGGCCCGGCTCGGCTTCGACAACGCCGCGGCGTGGCGAAATCTCATCCGCGCCCACCGCAACGACATCGCGGCGGCAATGAAGATCCCGCCCGGCGACTTCCGATGGTACGCTGCTTTCCACGACGAGGGTGAGCATCCGCACATCCACATGATGGCCTGGTCCGCAAAGCCGGGACAGGCCTACCTCTCCAAGGAAGGTATCCGTCAGATCAAGTCCAAGCTGACCAATGATATCTTCCGCAACGAAATGCTCCATCTCTACGAACAGAAGTCTGAGTCCAGAGACGAGCTGGTGCGCCAAGCGCGGCGGGCGATGCTGGAACTGGTGCAGACCATGCGGGATAGTATGTGCGACCACCCGGATGCCGAGCGGCTCGTGCTGGAGCTGGCGGCGCAGCTTGGAACGGTCAAGGGCAAGAAATCCTACGGATATCTTCCCAAGCGGTTAAAGAATCTGGTGGATAAGATCGTGGACGAGATGGAACGGCTTCCTGTCGTGAGCAAGTGCTATGACCAGTGGCTGCTCCTGCAAAGCAAGGTGGATGCCTACTATCACGACAAGCCCCAGGAAAGTGTTCCTCTCTCAAAGCAGAAAGAGTTCGCACAGATCAAAAATACGGTCATCCGTGAGGCGGAGAGCCTGCGGCTGGACGAAATCACTTTCGAGGAGAAAAATCTCGGCCAGCACGATGAGCCGGAGGAATTCCGCAACGAGCCTTACGACTACGGGACGCTCCGGGATGTGATTCGGAACGAGAGCCTGACCATGGAGGAGCGCAGCGATGCCGTCTCTGAGATGGAAAAGCTGGCGGAAAGCGGCGATATGTACGCCCGGTACTTGATGGGAAAGCTCTGGCGGGATGGTCCCCTGCTGATCCCGGACTCGGTGGAAGCGCGGTACTGGTTCAAGCGCGCGGCGGAGCAGGGACATCTGGTGGCGCAATATTCCCTTGCTAAGTTATACCTCTCGGATGCTTT
>ERZ779877.3354-NODE-3354-length-10489-cov-2.619513_pt1 | contig 10489 bp, 6 predicted proteins | sample MGYA00511556_ERZ779877 | MGnify/ENA primary metagenome ERZ779877 (study PRJEB29588, sample SAMEA2159338) | human gut metagenome | biome: human gut; feature: human-associated habitat; material: faeces | place: Denmark | collected 2008/2010 ... | reverse complement strand
GCTTGATCGCGCGATAGAACCCGTAGAGCAGGAACAAACAGCCGATGCCGACATAGCACGCGCCCTCGACGCGCAGATACAAAACGCCCGCCGCAAGCACCTGCGTCTCCCCTGCCTGCACAAAAATGCGCATCAAGGGATTTGCAAACACGAACACCAGCGCGGAAATCACGGCAGAAAACACCGCGCTTGCAATTGTCGCCTGCCGGAAGCCCTGTTTGAGCCGCTCGCGGTCGCCCGCGCCGAAGTTCTGCCCGACGTAGGTCATGACGGCGATGCCGATGGCGTTGGAGATGGGCCAGTAGTAGTCGTCGAACTTGTTGAAGGCGGTCCAGCCCGCCATGGAGTCCGTGCCGAGCATATTGATGCCGACCTGCAGGACGATGAAAATGTTATCGTGGATATGGTGCGCCAGGTGCAGGAAGGCAAGGATATCATCTATGGTGTGCGCAAGGAGCGCAAGACCGATACCTTCTTCAAGCGCTTTACCGCCCAGGCTTTCTATAAACTGATGCAGAGTGTGGATAAGGAGACGGTTTACAATCATGCCGATTTCCGCATGATGACCAACCGCACCCTAAAGGCGCTGATGCAGTATCCTGAGCGCAATCTTTTCCTCAGAGCCATCGTCCGCCAGTTGGGTTTTCGAGAGGGGTTCGTCTATTACGACCGCAAGGCTCGTGAGGCGGGTGAGAGTAAGTATCCGTTTACCAAGATGCTGAGTTTCAGTATAGATGGCATCACTTCGTTCTCCGTGGCACCATTGAAGTTTATCACCTTCCTGGGTCTGGCGATGACTTTAGTAGCAATCATCATGATTATCTTTGCCTTGGTAGAATATTTCCAGGGCAAGACCATTCAGGGCTGGACCTCTATGCTTGTTTCCATGTGGTTTATCGGAGGCATCATCACCACGGGTGTAGGCATCACGGGTGTTTATATCGGCAAGATTTATACCGAGGTGAAACGTCGCCCACGATACTTCATCGAAGAAAGAGTATAATCTTATCGAAGAAAGAAAATAAGAAGAATATCAATTTGATAGATACAAAAATAGCATCGGTACTTATAATCCCGATGCTATTTTTGTATCTAATCACTAATAATTAATCACTACTCATTTGTTAAGTGCAATATTGGCACTAGTCTTCACGAATCGGTAGAAACCTACCTTGTTGTGCCATTCTACCGTCTTTCTTACTTCCCAAACCTTCTGGAAGGTATAGTCCTTGCCGAATTTCTCAAGGAAATCAGGCATGTCTTCTTCCGGAATCATCAGCACGCCATCCTGTGGCAATACCTTGTCAAACTGCTGGATCTTATCGCCCAGATAGAAGTTGAGGCTGAAGAAATGCAGCATATCTACCGACATATAAGAATAGAGTTTGCTGGTATCAAACTTCTTCTCGATAACTGGCGCCAGATGCTTATCGGTCTTCGTGTTGAGCACAGGTGGCTGCAGACTGGAGTCGAGCATCAGGAAGAGCCCCACGATGGTGGCAAGGGTATATGAAACAATATTGTCTGGATTCTTCTTCTTGAGTGCTCGGAAGATGAGGTAAACTCCCCCCAAAGTGATAACCATAAAGATGCTGCATGGGATGAGCAAATCGTTGTTTTCGAGCGCATGGAGCATGGCGATATTGTCTATGGCATGCTTGCCGTGGAAGATGCTTTCTGGCACCCATCCTTTTTTTACCACCAGCAGGGCGATATTGAGAATCAGGGTTATCGAAGCAATCACCCCGGCATAAACCTTCAAGGCTCCCATCTTCTCCTTCATCATCCAAACGATGTATTCGGCGATGAGATAGGCCATGAACGGATAGCATGGCAGCAGATAAATGCTGCGCTTGCTCTTTGGGATGCAGTAGAAGAAGAGTACCAGGAGGAAGGCGAGCCAGGTGAACACCTGCAGCGGAGTAGCCTTCTTCGCATTCTCAAGGAAACGGGTCTTCGAGAACTTCTTCCATGGCAGAATGAAGAGCGAGAACAATAATAATAAGGTGTAAGGCAACCAGCCCGTGATGAGCGTGAGAAGGTTGTACCACGCTGGGTTCTCGTGCGATTCGTATGCCATCTTGCCCATGAATCGGTCGATGTTCTCTTCCTTCACCAGGCGCAGAAACTCATCGCCGCCTTGCAGATAGGCTGCATAATACCAGCAGAAAGGAATAACGAGCGAGAGCAGGGCGGTTAGAGCCATGCGCCATACGATGCCCCAGAAGTTCTCACGGTGGGTAAGCATGAATACGCCCATCACAAAGCAAGGCAGAATGATGCCCACAGGACCTTTGGTAAGCGTAGCGCCACTCATGCAGAGGATAGCGAGCCAAGGCAACTGGTGCTTTCCTTTCTCCCACCAGCGGTAGAGCAGATACATGGCTCCCACCATGAAGGCGGTGTTCACCATATCTACACGGCAGTTCATACCCGCACGGTGCACCTCGAAGGCGGTGAGCGTGAGGATGGCTGCGATGAGGCTGGTTGGGGCGTTCTTGCGCTTGGCATAGAATACGAAGCCGCCAATGGTCATCAATACCAGCGATACGGCGGATGGAAGACGTGAGGTGTACTCATTCACATGGCCGATGAAGAGGCTGAAGAAGGTGATGCACCAGTGGAAGAATGGCGGTTTGTAAGGGATATCACCTCCGTTGTTGATAGGCAGAATCCAGTTACCATGTTCCAGCATGGTGTAGGCAACCACCGCTTCGCGCGGCTCTCCCTTGGTATTGAAATCTGTGAGTCCGAGGAATGGAATCATCATCACGATAGCCAGGATGATGATGAGCCATAGGGCTTTGTTGTACTTGATGTTCATGTCTTATCGAAGTCTTGTTTTGTTATTTTGGCTGCAAAGTTACATATAATTATTTGTTTATAGACAGAATAAGGCTAGAAATTTTGCTTTTATTAGGATATAATTATTAACTTTGCACCCGATTTCTAAAGTAGAATAAAAATGAAACGATATTTTAAGGCTTTTGGGTATCTCCTTTCGGTGCATGTATTGGCATTGCTGGTGATGACTCTGTTCAGATTGGTAGAATTTATCGCCCTGCATGGCATGATTGTAGATGCAGAGGCGAGTAGGGTAATGGCGTTTGTCAAGGGTGTATGGTTTGATAATGTCATAGCTTGTTATATTTCGGTATTGCCTGTGGCTGTGCTCCTGATAGCAGCCAGCCTGGGGTGGTGTCATCGCCTTCATGCCTTCGGCAGCCAATACTCCTTATTTCCAGTATTTCTTCAAGAACATCAATTCCAGCATATTCGGGTGGTTCGGCTATGTAGCCACCACATCGGGCATGCTCTTGCAGGAGTCTTCCTACTGGCTCTATATCGCCCTCTATTTCGTGTTTACGGGGTCGTTTATCTATGCGCTCGTCCGTCTGCGCCGCTACTTCGAGGGGCTCTTCCTTCTGCCTAAGGACAATATGCACCTGGTGCAGGTAGTCAGCCGTTTCCTTATTTCTGCTGTGATGATAGGTGCCTGTCTCTTCGGCATCCGTGGCAGAATGGGCTATAACCCTATCAAGGTGAGCCAGGCTTACTATTGCGAGGATTCTTTTCTCAACCAGCTCGGCATCAATCCTGCCTTCAATCTCCTTACTTCTGCGCTCGACGATATGCGCAAGGAGAACAAGGAGTTGCATCTCATGCCATACGCTGAGGCTATCACGAATACCCGCCAGTGGCTGGGTATTACGGGAAAGGTGGATAGCACGAATATTCTGAAGCGTGAGGTGGTGAACGATTCCCTGATGATGAAGATGGGTCAATCTCCTGCGAAGAAGAATCATCCTAACGTGGTGGTGATATTGATGGAGTCGATGTCGGCAAACCTGCTGGGCACATTCGGCAATCAGCAGCCGCTCACTCCAACGCTCGATTCGCTCTATCAGCATTCCCTGGCGTTCACCCACTTCTATAGTTCCGGCATCCATACCAACCATGGCATGACGGCTACGCTCTACAGTTTCCCTGCCCTCATGTTCCGCAACCTGATGAAGGGAACGGTAACTCCACGCCGCAAGGGTATCGCCACGGTGTTGAAGAAGTATGGCTACGAGAATATGTTCTTCATGACTCACGAGGCACAGTATGACAACATGAAGGCTTTCTTCCAGACCAATGGCTACGATGACATCTTCTCTCAGGAGAACTATCCTAAGAGCGAGGTGGTGAACAGTTTTGGTGTGAGCGACCATTTCGAGATGGACTATGCCCTCAACACCATCAACCAGAAGGCGAAGACGGGCAAGCCTTTCATGGCTACCATCCTCACCGTGAGCAATCATCCGCCATATATCATTCCTGATTTCTTCAAGCCGAAGACCAAGGAGAAGGAAACACAGATTGTGGAGTATGCCGACTGGGCGATAGGCGACTTTCTGAAGAAGGCAAGCCGGGAGCCTTGGTATAAGAACACGATATTCGTGATTCAGGCAGACCATGGCAAGTTGGTGGGTAAGAGCGAGGGCGAGTTGCCTCAGTCTTACAACCATATTCCGCTCATCATCTTCGGTCCTGGTGTTCCGCAGCAGCAGTATGCGGGCTTGGGCATGCAGGTGGATGTAATGCCTACGCTTTTCGGCTTGATGAATCTGAATTATGAGTACGAGGGCTTCGGCGTGGATCTGCTGAAGCAGCAGCGCCCGATGGTATTCTATTCGGCAGATAACCAGATTGTGGCAAGAGATCATCAGCGTTGCTTCGTCTATAATCCGTCGATGAACCGCAGTTTCTGCTATGATGTGTTGCCGAATGGCAATCTGAAGGAAACCAAGCTGGAGTCTAAGTTCCAGGATTTGAAGAACTATGTGTTCTCGAATATCCAGGCTGCTGAATATATCGAGCGACATCAGCAATAAAAAACGATATTATCAGAAACAGTAATCCCCCATCACGCTTTGGCTGCGTGATGGGGGATTTACTGTTTCAGGAGATTCAAGATGCTTTATGCCGAGAGGGTAAGCTTCTGCCAGATCTCGGTGTCGCCACCTTTCAGCTTCTTGCAGAGACCACGCTTGGTCCAACGGCTTATCATCTTACGGATGGTTTCACGACTGGCTCCGTCGCCACGCTCACGGCTGGCATCGAAGAGGGTGAACTGCTCAGGGAGCTGGGCAAAGAGCAGGGTGTTTCGAGACTTATAGACTGGGATTGCCTCGTTGTCCTGCTGCTGCTTGTCGAGACGCAAGCCAAACATTTCCATCTGCATGGCGAGCACGTAGTCGGCCACAGCCTTGGCAAAACGGATGCAGGCATCTGTTTCCTCTCCGGTCTGTTCCAGGATGTGGAAGATGACGCCACAACGGAAGCCGATGACGGCGGAACGGCGACGATATACATCCATCACACGGTCGGCATTCGCCAGGGCAAGCTGTCTTTTCGCTTCGAGCCACAGGCAGAACTCCTCGCACATACGGGGCAGCTCCATTACGCCGTGACTACGTTCAAGGAGAGTTACTGCCTTGAGGATGTTTGCCTGCTCCTCCTCGGTATAGTCGTGGTGCTGGCTGAGGGGTGCGAAGGAGGTATCGGGCATCTTGGCGAGCATCATTCTTGAAGAAGATCCGTCCTCGATGTTATCATCGGTGAAGAACTTCTGGAAGATGTTCTGGGTGCAGCAGCCGGAGAAGTTGAGCTGGGCGTGGGTTACGCCGCTGGTGGCTGTGATGTAGTCCTGACCCACCTCGCTCTGGTCGAACGCCTTACGGAAGTAGTCGCCGAACACCTTCCATACGCTCTTCATCGAACCGAGCTCCTCGCTGAACATATACATGGTATGGCCATCGGCACAGAGCTGACGACGCATCAATGCCGACTTCGAGATAGTATCGCCAATGTGACGGATGCAAGGCTTTGGATCCACTACACCCTTCTTGCCCTTGTGCTGCTGGTACCAGGCTTCATCCTCACGAGGTTTCTCATCGTCCTTATCCATCTTCTTCGCCCAGATGTTCTCGATGCGGCGGCATACGCCCTTACCTGATGCCTGCTCGCCGATGATGATAGACATGAGTGCCATCGGAGTATCGCTGCCGTCGCAATACTTCGCCTTCAGACGGTCAGCATAGGTTGCGGCAATAGGGAGGGCTGAGAAGAGGGCAGGCACGCGTGCCTCTGCGGCTACGCCAGAGAGCGAGTCGCGGAGTCCGAGTGGAAGCTGGTCTACTGGGAATTCGTAAAGAGGCTGTGTACTTGCCTTAGCGGCTAAAAGGTTCTCTATGTTTCTTAAATTTTCATTCTCCATAATTATTTAATGTTTAAAAGTTAGCTTGTCGGAATATCCGGTAAACGGCGGCAAAAATACGACTATCTTCTGTAACCGCCAAATTTGAGCGTGTGATAAGACCCGAATTTCAGCAGCCATTTGGGGCAAATTGTGTTAAAAAATCTAAGTCATAGTTTTGTGGGTCGGAAAACATAGGTTCTTATGTGCTAAATCATAGTTTCTCGGGTGCCAGGTTATAGCTTCTTGGATAACAGGTTCTCGTCTCAATCCGTAACCCCCTTTTTCTTCTTCTTCCTTTCTCATAAAAAAATAACACGGACAAATTGAATTTGTCCGGACAAATTGTCCGGAGTTTCATAACGTGTTGTTTTTCTGGTACTTATAAGCATTTTGGACAACCATTCGGACAAATTCAATTTGTCCGTGTTTTAAAAATATTCCCGTTAAATTCTTTGGTGTCTTACCCGTAATCCATTGACTATTAGTTAATTCGTAATAAAAATGCTAGTTTTAAACAACTTTGTTTAAAACAACCTTGTTTAATTTGTTTTTTTTTGCTATCTTTGCAGAAGAAAAGCTCCTAGCCCAGGGCGTGTGGAGCTTACATACGAATTACATTAGTATATAATAAGGTAGTGATTATGAGAAAAAGTAAAGAAGCTCCGTTTGTGTTCGGTGTTCGTGTGGAGGGAGATTCCTTTACCGACCGAAGAGAGGAAACAGAACGTCTGAAGGCGAACTTTACGTATGGAGTGAATACGATATTGATTTCACCTCGTCGTATGGGTAAGACTTCATTGGTGGATAAGGTGTGTTCGCTTGTAGAGAGCGAGGACATCAGGATAGCTCGTATAGATGCCTTTGGCTGTCGTTCGGAGAATGATTTTATCAATGCTTTTGCTACGGCTGTAGTTCGGGCTACTTCTTCAAAATGGGAAGAATGGATGGAGAATGCCAAGGTATTCTTAAGCCGTTTCGTTCCGAAAATCAGTATTGGTCAAGATCCTTTGACTGATTTTTCTTTGGCTTTGGAGTATAATGCAGGTAACAATACAACAGAAGAAGTATTGAGACTTCCGGAAATGATAGCTCGTTCTAAAGGTTGTCATATCGTAGTCTGCATCGATGAATTTCAGCAGATAGGCGATTTCCCTGATTCCTTGACCTTCCAGAAGAAGCTCCGCAGCGTATGGCAATTACAGAGCCATGTATCTTACTGTCTTTATGGAAGCAAGAAGCACATGATGGAACAGATGTTCCAGAATGCCAGTTATCCATTCTATCGCTTTGGTGATTTCTTCTATCTGAATAAGATAAGCGAGAAAGACTGGGTGGAGTATATCTGTCAGCGATTCGAATCTACCGGCAAGCATATTTCTGAAGAGTTGGCTCGTGAAATCTGTCAGGTAACAGACAGATATTCCTCTTATGTACAGCAGTTGGCATGGTTTGTATGGCTGCGAGTGCAGGATGATTCTGCAGCTACAGAAGAAGACTTGAAATATGGAATAGACCGGTTGCTGGATGCTTGCGAGCCTTTGTTTATCCAGCAGACCGAAGACCTTTCTGCCTATCAGATGAATTTCCTGCATGCCATCATCAATGGAGTACATACAGGCTTCACGCAGACAGCGATATTGGAAACCTATCGTCTGGGTACTGCCGCCAATGTAACCCGCCTCAAGAAATCCTTGATGGTGAAAGATCTGATTACGATTCCTGCTCCTAAGCATCTGGAAATGAGTGACCCCATCTTGGCGTTGTGGCTCAAGAGAAGAGTTTGGAAATGATGTTCCCTGGAGTTCCAAAGCATCCTAGGCAAAAATATAAAAATATAGTAAACAAATGAAGATAAAGATAAATCCAAAATACGAAGAGATGAGAAGTTTCATCGAACGCATCCCGGATGTGTTCGAGAAGGAAGGACGTGTGATTTACACGGGTCGCAATCTTATTAAGGTGATGGAAGCTCCTGATGGAACTGTTATTAATGTGAAGCGCTATCACGTGCCAAAGGGACCCAACAGTCTGATTTATTCCCTAGGCATCAGAAAGCCTAAGGGAGAGCGTGCCTTCGAATATCCGATGATATTGGAGAAGAAAGGCATCGGAACCCCTACACCTATTGCCCTTATCGAAGAGCGTAATGCCATCGGGCTTTTGGGATATACCTATCTCATCACCCTGCAGTGTGACAACCTGCATACGCTTTACGAAGTGGGCGATGCAGTCCCTGGCACCTACGAGAAACTGGCTAAGGCGCTGGCGCATTTTGCTGCTGATATGCATAATAAGAAAATCCTGCATAAGGATTTTACGCCAGGCAACGTGTTGTGGAAACAGGATGATGAAGGCTTCCATTTCATCATCGTGGATATCAACCGCATGAAGTTTGGAGAAATCAGCGTCAAGGAAGGACTCTATAATCTCCGAAAGTTCTGGGGACCTAAGGAATTCATCCGAATCCTGGTCTCTGAATATGCCAAGGTAAGAGATTACAGCGTGGATGAGGCCGTAGATTATGTGATGAAGGAACGCGCCAAGTTCTGGACCCGCTATGGCAAGAAGCATCCTATTAAGTTTAAGCTGGAATTATGAAATCTTCAAATCAATAATAGAAAACAAAGATAAAAGCCTTATCTTCTTTACTTATGGGTAAGAAGGTAAGGCTTTCATCTTATTATATATATGGTAAAAATATAATCAGCAAGGATGGGGTTATTTCAACAAAGCGATGGAGCCTTCCGGATGCTTTTTCGTTTGTTGGGTGAGATTTATTGAATTATTCCTCTGTTCTCTGAAATTTTTATATTTCAAGTTTCCAGGGCCAACATCCTTCTTGTAATGTTTCATGAGATATATGTTCTCATTATTTATATTATAGCTAGATGTGGTAAAAACCTCCTGTTTGCCATAATATAAGGCAATGGCCTGGTTTACCCAATATCCCGGATCCGGCAATGCATCATAATGCGTATCGGAAGGAAGTTTGGTAATCAGAGGTTTCAATTCCACAACGGCATTGCTGTATGAGCTCAGAATCTCCTCTCTTTCTTTCATCTCCCTATCACTTGCCTGTATCTTGCCTTTTACCAGGAGGCTGAGGGTGCGATTAGAGGTAGATGGTTTAACAACGACAACCAGCGCATAAATGATGATGGCATAGATATATGAATATTGGAGTGTCTTGTTGTATTTATTTCTGGCAGCATCAATAAACTGATATATGGCAGAACTTAGAGGAGCCTGGACCTCCGCCTTTCGTGCCATGGCACCTGAGAGGTAGAACATATTGGTGAGTATGAACCAGAACAAGGCATAGGCATAGATATTCTTCACTCTGTTTGGCCCCTCGTATCCCATGGCATAGCAATGTGGAAAGAAGAAGGAACAGTATATGCCCAATGTAATGATGAGGCAGAGCCACGGATGTGAAAACTTGAACTGTGACTTGCGAGCCAATCTGTTTACGATAGGAATCAGAGTAACAAAGGTCAATGACATCAGGCTGATGAATCTGTCGTCGATAAAGCCAATGCTTTTCCTAAGGGTAATTCCGATGGCAGCTATAATGTTAGGGGGCGATTCTTTCACGGCCAACTCGCGGAATGCGTTTCCTGGTGCCAGAATACAGAAAGAGAAGGCAGCCAGATAAACCAACAGAATGCAGGTGAGAAACTTTGGCAACTTCTTCTGCTCCAGGTAAGTGATGGCAATGGCGATGAAAAGTATGGCAGCAGTTCCAAAGCCTGATACAAAATTACCTCCGGCAATGAAAATAGTGAGGAGCACAGCCAGGATGCCAACAAAACACTTTCGGATTTTTCCGGATAAATGGTAGGCTATCAGCAAGGATGCCAGGCATAGCGACATGCTGAAGTATAGGGTGTAGTACATGGCCCCGTTATACCAATAGAAAGCATCGTATGCAGAATAAACAAACTGCAAGTTGATGAGAGAAAAAACAGAGGATACTAGCAGGAACTCTATTCGGGTGGTATGCAGCAACTTCATAATCAAGTATAGCAACGCATAGGTTGACATGATGAGACTTGATGCAAGAAGGATAGGGACAATCCAGTAGGCGCCAAATGCTCCCGGCTGTAAAGCCATGAGGAAGCAGGCGGAATAGGTGCCCTGCCATATATGATACATGTTGACAGCCACATTCCACGCTCCCTGGATGCAGGCGCTTATAGAATGCGTGGCATTCCATATCTTGTAGGTCTCTGCTCCAAAGACATA
>ERZ779877.3342-NODE-3342-length-10522-cov-3.624916_pt1 | contig 10522 bp, 8 predicted proteins | sample MGYA00511556_ERZ779877 | MGnify/ENA primary metagenome ERZ779877 (study PRJEB29588, sample SAMEA2159338) | human gut metagenome | biome: human gut; feature: human-associated habitat; material: faeces | place: Denmark | collected 2008/2010 ... | reverse complement strand
GTGTCTTTGTTCCGTTTAGACTATAAAACAATGCACCTCTACACAATGTCCCGTATCGAACGGAACAGGTGTGTAGAGGTGATATTGGAGTATTATAAACTTCATTTGCCGGATTTTCCTGAAATGAAGAGCTTTTCAGTCCTTCAGGAACTTTTTGCTTAGTCATTTCTGGTTTCCTCGCTTACTTGGCGTAAACCTGAAATAGACCTAGCCTGTATTCTCTGTTTAGGCAAAACTGATGACGCCCTGTACAGAAGAAGCATCATCGTTATTGTCTTCTTTCGGTTCTGTATTACCGGAAGCTATATTACGGATTTCTTCCAGAGTCTGTCGGGTACGCTTATAGGTAGGCGTGTTTTCTACCTGAAGGATGACATCCTCGTTATCCAAATCTTCCTGGCGGAACAGGAATATGTGTGGATGACGCTTATACTGTGTCGTATTGCCGTCGCTGCCATAATAGCGCTTGCGGCGGTCTTCTCTTTCAGCACGTTTCTCCTCTTCTTCAGCGAGACGGCGAGATTCTTCCTCAGTATGTTTCTTGAGGTGGCGGTTCATTCCCTCTACATCTTCGAGTCCGAAACCTGTTGCGAGAACGGTTACCTTTACGCGGCTTCCCAATTCAGGGTCAATGGCAAGACCCCATTTCAGTTCGAAGTCGTCACCGAATTTCTCCATAAAGTCGTTGACATCATTCATCTCGTCCATGGTCAGGCCAGGATTATCTTTCTTCTCGCTTGCAAATGCGATGCTGAGCAGAATCTTCTTAGAGTTGAATACGTCATTATCGTTAAGGAGTGGTGAGTTCAAGGCATCTTCTATCGCTTTCTTTACTCTTCCTTCTCCCTCACCGTAACCTGTACTCATGATAGCTACACCGCCATCTTTCAGTACGGTCTTCACATCATTGAAGTCAAGGTTGATGAGACCATGTACGGTAATGATTTCAGCGATACTTTTGGCAGCTACACTCAAGGTGTCGTCAGCTTTGCCGAAGGCATCGAGAACGGCAAGGTCTGGATAAATCTGGCGGAGACGTTCATTGTTGATTACCAGTAAGGCATCTACATGCTTCGACATTTCCTCTACACCATCCAATGCCTGGTCAATCTTCTTAGGACCTTCAAAACGGAATGGGATGGTTACGATACCAACGGTAAGAATACCTAACTCCTTACTTACTCTGGCGATGACAGGTGCTGCACCTGTACCGGTACCGCCACCCATACCCGCTGTGATGAATGCCATTTTTGTTCCATCGTTGAGCATGTTCTTGATATCTTCAAGAGTCTCTTCGGCAGCCTGGCGTGCCTTGGCAGGTTTGTTTCCTGCACCCAGACCTTCCTTACCTAGCTGCAGGTGTACAGGCACAGGTGAGTCGTTAAGTGCCTGGTTGTCTGTGTTGCAGAGTACGAATGTTACATCGTGTATACCTTCGCGGTACATGTGGTTGACGGCATTTCCACCGCCACCACCAACACCAATCACCTTGATGATGCTATTTTCTTTTTCAGGTTCCCCAAAGTCAAGAATATGAGGAGCGTTTCCATTATCTAGCATAGTCGTATAATCTTTATAGGGTTTATCTATCTGATTTTTTATTTAACCTGTTGTGAAATCTGTTTTCTGATAGCCTGGTCTTTGGCATCTTATTCTTCTTCAGAAATGGTATCTTTCACAAACTTCTTGAAACCTCTCATCATTTTATGGATGAGACTGTTTTCTTTGCGTCTCTTTTCTTCTTCTTCGGCTTTTTTTTCTGCCAGAAGTCTTGCCTCAGCTTCTTCCAGTTCTTTTTGCTTGCGGGCAGCCTCGTCAGCAGCCGCTTTTTCTGCCGCAGTAAGAACAACGCCCTTGCCGGCAGTCTCGTTAGGGTTTCTAGGAGCCTTGTGCTGCTCGGCTGCTACTGGCTTTTCTGCAGAATTGCTGAAGAGATCAGTGCCGATTTCGTCACCTGCACAGTTCATGTCTCCCTTTGCCAGGAGTCCCAATACGGTGTTCATTGTACCATCGTGATTGGTAATCTTAGGATCCTTGGAGTTGACTGTTTGAGAAACAAACTTGGCAATGCGTACTTTGTCGATGTGGGTATGTGTCTTGAAAACCTTATCGATTTCAGGCATGTTGCTGCCGCCACCTGTAAGGATGATACCCCCCAACAGCTTATCTGAGAATTCCACAGGAATCTGGAACCATGCGTTTTCTACGATTTCCTCTACGCGTGCTTCTACGATTTCGATGAACTTCTTGCTTTCAACCACTCTATCCTTGTCGATAGGGTAGTTCAGGGTCGGGTCGATATTGTTGATATCGGTATAAGCCTTGGCATACTTGAGTTTCATCTTTTCTGCATCAGGCTCTTCAATCTGAAGACAAGTTAAGTCTTTGGTCACGTTGCCGCCGCCCAATGGGATGACAGAGAGATGACGAAGTATACCTTTATAATATACAGAAACGGTTGTCGTATCGGCACCCAAGTCAACAAGCATACAGCCTGCACGCTTTTCTGAGTCTGTCAAAACGCTGTCAGCCATAGCTAAAGGAGCCAGGTACATTTCTGCAATAGGAATGTTGGCATTTTCAAAACAGGTATTGATATTGTTATAGAAGTTCTTGCGCCAAAGTATATTCAGAAAGATGCCTTCCAGATGGTTACATTGTATTCCTACAGGGTCTATCTGGTATTGGTTGTCTATCTTGTATTCCTGAGTTGCAGCATCCAGGATTTCCTGGTCCGGATAGGTCATGTTGCGGTTGATATCCATCAGTTCATTGATCATCTCTTGTGAGATGATGGTGTTACCTGGGAGATCCTTGACAATGACGTTCTTGATACTGCGTATAGAGCGACCGCCCACGCCTACATAGACTTGGGTAATATCCTGTTTCAGTATATTCTTCAACTTCTTGATGATGTTGGTCAAGCATTGGCAGGGTTTGTCAATGTTATAGATCACACCCTTTCTGATGCAAGAAGATGAATCTTCCTCTACGGTGGCAAGTACGGTGATGCTGCCGTCCAAATTCTTCTGACCTGCTATACCTGTCATCTTAGATGAGCCAAGTTCGATAGCTACAATAAATTCCTTTGGCATAGTTCTTATATGTTATCTTAATCTGTTTCTATTTTCTAATTAGCTATTTTGATGCTTTTTACATATGATCTGGTTGTCGAATTCGATATTGATATACGAATACTTGTTCCAGCCAGCTTGTGAGAGTCCATACTTATAGAATTTCTCTAATCGATTCATCTTCTTGTTGACGAAATCGTTGATGGCTTGCTCTCGTTTGTCGATGAGGTTGGTCTCTGGAAGGTTACCTATATATATAATGTGGTTGCCTACTCGCGGTACCAGTTCTATTCCTCTATCAGGCAGGACATGGATCTGTTCTATCTGGTTTCGCCAGAGTTCATTCGTCATCAGCGCTTTGCTTAGTAATGAGATGTATTTTTTAGCATACCACTTGTTGATGTAGCCCGTTGCGATGATAATGTCGCATGTATAGTTCGTGTTGGGCATGATCTGATTGTGGTCATCAATATAATAGTCCTCGTTGCTGATGCTTTTGATTCTGACGATTGGCATGCGTTGGGTGAGGTAGATGTCAACAAGACCATCCTGAGTCTTTGAACATTCTGCCGTCTTGACGAAAGGACTGGTCTTCAAGGTTTCTTCTATCATGCGGGCGTTCACCTCTTTGAGCGGTTCCCCCAGCGGATAGAGTTTCCTGGCTTCCAGTCGTTTCTTGATTTCCTTCGCATTCAGAAAGCCATTCGTCATCTCATCTTGAATGTTGATGTTCACCTTGGTGCATACCAACTTCGTTTCATCAGGTTTGTTAAACCTGGTGAAAGCGAATACCAGATAAGTACCGAGTACTAAATCCAGTGCGATGATGATGGTTTTCTTCCAATTGATATGCATTTATTTCTCTTCAAGTATTTTGGTAATTTGTGGAACATAGTTGTCCAAATCGCCAGCTCCTAAGATAACTAGAACATCGAAGTCTCGATTCTTTACCAGGTCAAGAACGTCTTCTTTATGAATCATGCTCTTTTCTACACCTGGTTTCAGATTGTCATAGATAAGCTTGGAGGTTACTCCTGGAATAGGCTGCTCGCGAGCTGGATAGATGTCGCAGAGGATAACCTCGTCCAAGAGACTCAAACTGTTGGCGAAATCTTTATAGAAATCGCGGGTTCTAGTATACAAGTGAGGCTGGAAGATGGCTGTTATCTTACGGTCCTTGTATAACTCTCTGATACTCTTGGCACTCTGATATATCTCCTTTGGATGATGAGCATAATCAGACAGAAATACCAGTTTGTTATTCTTGATCTTAAAGTCGAAACGGCGGTCAACTCCTCCGTAGGGCTTCATGCCGTTACGGAGTTCATCGGCTGTACAACCATTCAATTGTGCCATTGCCATTGCTGCCACACCATTTGTGATGTTGATAGGCACAGGCTGTCCGAGTTCTACGCCCGTTACGTTCTCGATAGGAGAGATGAAATCAAAAGTGATACCTCCATTCTCTATCTTGATGTTCTCAGCGTGGAAGTCGCCCTCGTTCTGGCTGTATTCGTATATCTTGACACCGTCTTGTACGTGTTGCTTCATCTCCAGACCTTTGTGGATGATGAGTGCACCGCCCGGTTGGATCAGTTCTGTATAGTGACGGAAACTTTCCAGATAAGCCTCCTTGGTGCCGTAGATGTCGAGATGGTCTGGGTCTGTAGCCGTGATGACGCTCATCCATGGGCGCAACCAGTGGAAACTGCGGTCAAACTCATCTGCTTCAATGACAACATAGTCGCTCTTGTCGGAGAGGATATAGTTGGTGCCATAGTTCTTTGAGATACCTCCCAGGAATGCATTGCATCCTACGTGTGAGTGGTCCAGCAAGAAAGCCGCCATGGTAGACGTGGTGGTTTTTCCATGAGTCCCTGCGACGCATAAGCCTTTTTCTGTCTGGGTCAACATACCCAGCACTTGGGCGCGTTTATGTATTTCGAAATGATGTTCCTGAAAATACATCAATTCTTTGTGGGTAGCTGGTATGGCAGGAGTATACACTATCAGAGTGGTTTCCGGATGCAGAAATGTCTCTGGAATCAGGGATACGTTTTCTTCGTAGTGAATGAGAGCACCTTCTTTGACCAGTTTTTCTGTCAGTTCGCTTGGAGTGCGGTCGTAACCACCCACTTTCTTTCCTTTGGACAGGAAATAGCGTACCAAGGCACTCATTCCGATGCCTCCGGCTCCGATGAAATAGACGGCTTGTATTGTATTAATGTTCATGACTTTCTTTGTATTTTAGGGCCAGCTTGCAGACCTCTTTTGCAATGATGTTTGCAGAGTCCTGAATGGCCAGCTTCTTGATGTTTTTGCTTAAACTATCCAATAAATCCGGCTGGCAGACCGTTTGGATGGCGGTGTCAACCAGTTTTTGCGTCGCTTCACTGTCTTTGACGTAAAGGGCTGCATTTTTGTTCACGAGAGCCAGTGCATTTTTGGTCTGGTGGTCTTCTGCCACATTGGGCGAAGGTACCAGGATAACTGGTTTCCCTAGCAGGCAAAACTCCGAAATAGATCCCGCTCCCGCACGACTGATGACCAGGTCGGCGGCACTATATGCAGCAGCCATATCTGAAATGAAATCAGAGGTATATAGCATGGGCAACTTTCCGTAAGCCTGTACGGCTTTGCGGGCTTCATCGATGTAGATTTTTCCTGTCTGCCAGATGAATTGTACTCCTGAATTCTTGATTTTATCAAATCCTTGCATGACGCAGTTGTTGATAGTGCGCGCTCCCAGACTACCTCCAATAATCAGAATGGTCTTTTTATGCGGATCCAGGCCGAAAGACCGGATGGCTTCCTCGCGTGAAATCTTTTCCTTTAGCAGTCCTTGTCTGACAGGGTTTCCGGTAAGGATGATTTTGTTTTTATCAAAGAAGCGCTCCATGCCTTCGTATGCTACACATATTTTCTCGGCTTTCTGGGCCAGCAATTTGTTGGTGACACCTGCGTAAGAATTCTGTTCTTGTATCAGTGTCGGAATGCCCATCATGCCGGCCACTTTTAGCGTCGGTCCGCTGGCATAGCCTCCTACACCTACGGCAGCATGAGGTTTGAAGTCTTTTATGATTTTTCGGGCCATCCACTGACTTCTGAACAGTTTGATGAGTACACCGATGTTTTTTAGCAAATGCTTCCGGTCGAATCCGGCTACCGGGAGTCCGATAATCTTGTATCCTGCGGCCGGTACGCGTTGCATTTCCATACGTCCTTCAGCTCCGATAAATAAGATTTCAGCTTCCGGATGCAATTCTTTAATGGCGTTGGCAATGGAAATGGCCGGGAAGATATGTCCTCCTGTACCGCCTCCACTCACTATGATGCGTAAATGTTCTTCCATATCTTTGTATTATTTGCCTGCAAAGTTAAAAATAAACTTTTAAACGGACTCTTCCTGCGATGTGATATTGGTCTCAGGGATAAACTCTTGTTTTTGTTCGGTTTGCTGTTCCAATGTCTGGGCTTCCTGGCGGCGCTTCAAATCGTTTACATACCGACTGATACTGAGAATCATGCCAATATAGACACAGTTGACCAGTGTAGAGGTTCCTCCTTTGCTGATAAGGGGAAGAGGCTGTCCGGTGACGGGCATGATGCCTACGGCTACCAGCATGTTGAATGTAGCCTGCAGGGCAAAAAGAATGCCGATTCCCGTAATGAGAAATACATAGTAGGATTTGTCACAGTTTCTGGCTATTTTACCTATTCTCATCAGTAAGAGGATGTAAAGAAGTGCCACAAAGGCTCCTCCTACCAGTCCGAGCTCTTCAATGATGATGGCATAGATAAAGTCGGAGAATGCCTGTGAAAGGAAATCCCGTTGTACGCTGTTGCCAGGTCCTTTGCCTAAAATGTTGCTGCTTGCAATGGCAATGTTGGCATGGGCAATCTGGGCATCGTTGTCGATGTCAAATTTAGCAGCCGGCACTTCAGCTTCATCAAAGTGATTGTTCAAACGACTTTGCCATGTGACCATACGATGGAGTCCGATATGGTCCCATGCTTCACTGGGAATATATTTGATGGTGGCTACGCCCAGAAGAATGCACGCAAAGCCGATACCTGCAAGCATTCCAAGCTGTTTGAATGGAATTCGTCCGACGAACATGAGCAGAAAGACACTTCCTGCCAGCAGAACTGCTGTGGAAAGATTCTCACTGACAATCAGTCCACAGGTGCAGGCGGTGATTCCACATATAAACTTGAAAGCTCTTTTGCTGGCTCCGTCTTCTTCCTGCATACGCGATAAAATGAAGGCCACTGTAATGATTGTAGCCATTTTTGCCACTTCAGACGGCTGAAACTGGATGAAACCTAAGTCAATCCATCGTTTGGCACCGTTGGTCAGTGCTCCAATGACATAAACGGCAATCAATAATGCCCAGGAGATAGGCAACAAGGCTATGAATGTCTTGAACCAGCGGCAGGGAATATTGTGTACAATCCAGACCGCAATGGTACCTACCATCAACAGTGTCAGATGATTGGTGATAGGTCCCCAATGATCTCCACTTTTGTAGGTCAGTGTACTGGATGCACTGAATACTTCTACGATGGATATCAGACAAAGGAAAAGGTAGATAATCCAAATCGCCTTGTCCCCCTTGAAAAAGTTTTTTAGCAAATCCATATTCTTGTTGTTTCTAACTCCTTGGTTGTATTATAAGTTTCTTACACATTCCTTGAACTGGTCACCACGGTCTTCGTAGCTCTTGAACAAGTCAAAGCTGGCGCAGCAGGGACTGAGCAGGACTGTTTCTCCTTTTTTTGCCATTTTATAGGCCGCATCTACGGCGTCCTTCATGCTTTGCACGTCTGCAATCGGCAGGCCGAAGCCGTCGAAGAAAGCGTGCAGTTTCTCGTTGTGAAGTCCCAGGAAAATCAGGCCGCTGCATTTCTCTCTGACAAGATCTGCAATCTCGTTGTAGTCGTTGCCTTTATCCTTTCCACCCAAGATCAATACAGTTTTGGTTTTCATGCTTTGAAGGGCATACCAGCAGGAGTTTACATTGGTGGCTTTGGAGTCGTTGATGTAGTCTACTCCTTTCACCCGAGTTACTTTCTCCAGACGATGTTCTACACCCTTGAAGTCGCTCAAAGCTTCCCGGATACATTCTTTGCGGATGCCCGCAATGTTGGCAGATATGCCGGCAGCCATGGAATTGAACAGGTTGTGCGTACCTGTCAGAGCCAGTTCCTCTTGTTCCATATTGAATGCGATGGGTCGAGTGAAATAAACCTTGTTGGCTTCGGCGAATGCAGCCACTCCTTCTTCGTTCTTTCCGGCGAACGGGAAATAACGTCCGTGGATACCATATTTGTGAAGTTCTCTTTGTATAATCGGGTCGTCGTTCCAGAAAATGAATGCATCGTCATCTGTCTGGTTCTGGATAATCCGGAACTTGGCATCTACGTAATTCTGCATTTCGTATCCATAGCGGTCCAGGTGGTCGGGGGTGATGTTCATCAGCACGGCAATGTTTGCATGGAATTTATACATGTTGTCGAGCTGGAAACTGCTGAGTTCGATGACGTAATAGTCAAAGTTGCATTCCGCAACCTGATAAGCCAGGCTTTGACCAATGTTGCCTGCCAGTCCGACATTCAGTCCGGCTTTCTTGAATATGTGATAAATCAAGGACGTGGTAGTCGTTTTTCCGTTGCTTCCCGTAATGCAGATCATTTTCGCATTCGTATATCGGCCAGCGAACTCAATCTCAGAAATGATAGGAGTTCCCTGCGCTTTCAGTTTCAGAATGATAGGAGCATCGTTGGGAATTCCCGGGCTCTTTATCACTTCATCGGCATTCAGTATCAGTTCCTCGGTATGTCTGCCTTCCTCCCACTGGATGCCTCTTTCGTTCAACATTGTCTTATACTTGTCTTTGATGGTTGACATGTCTGAAACAAACGTGTCAAACCCTTTTTTCTGTGCCAGAACTGCGGCACCTGCTCCGCTTTCTCCGGCTCCTAAGATGACAATTCTTGCCATTGCTTTATCTGATTTTAAGTGTGATTATCGTAATTGCTGCTAATACAATGGTTACAATCCAAAATCGGACCGTAATCTTAGACTCATGGAATACGCTGTGAGGGCGTGTGATCAAATAGGTACAATTCGGGTCAAGCTGTGCCAGGGTTGTACGGAAATGATCGTGGATAGGCGAACGCTTGAAGATGCGTTGCTTGACTCCTCTTTTCTTTCCACGCTGGAAATACTTGACTTGCAAAATGACTGACAGATTTTCTATCAGGAATACACCGCATAAAATCGGTATCAGTAATTCTTTGTGTATGATAATGGCAAATACGGCTATAATACCTCCGATGGTGAGGCTGCCTGTATCGCCCATGAATACTTTGGCGGGATGTGTGTTGTAGACTAAGAAGCCCATGAGAGAACCCACTAGAATGAAGCAGAATATGGCAATGTCTTGGTTTCCTTGGATACCATAACTGCCCCATGCAAGGAGGCCATATGATAGGAAAGCCATTGCTGATAATCCGCCCGCTAAGCCATCTAAGCCATCGGTTAGGTTTACTGCGTTTGAGGTTGCTACTAGCATGAATAGTATAAATATGCCGTAGAACCAACCCATATTCCATTTGAAATTAAATAATGTTATTTCTAATGTTGAATCGCCTCTGCCATATCTGCAATAAACGTAATAGAATGCCAGAGCAACAATGAATTGTAAAAATAGTTTTTGTAATATGCTTAAACCTTTATTCCTTTTCTTTTTAATGCTTATGAAATCATCAAGAAAGCCAATTAGAGTGTAACCTACCATGACAAATAAGATGATTAATAAATTGGTTGAATAATTGATTTTGCCCATGAATAATAGAATCAAAGTTGATATTAGGGTTGGTATTATGAAGATTAGACCCCCCATGGTTGGTGTTCCAGCTTTCTTTTGGTGTGTTTCTCCTACGTAGATGCTTATTCTTTGTCCTACTTTAATTCTTTTTAGTATTGGAATCATGATGAGTCCAAATACTGTTGTTAACATAAATCCTATCATTAGTGCAAATAAAGATTTTGTTAAAGTTAACATTATTCCACTTCCATTTCTAAATTGTATTATCTTAATTATACTACATATATCATGCTTTGTGGTAAAAAAGTTATGTTTTTTCTAATAAATTATATTCGTTGTTGTGAGTTTTATTAAAAAAAATAGGTAGATTTTGGGTTGCTTTCTAACGATCTACTACTTTTTTGCATATTTCGTTATACATGATTCGTAGTTTTGTTTTTTCTTTTGCGGTTAATCCTACGAATTTTAAGGTAAGAGGATAGCCACTGTCAACATAAACCAAGATGCGTGCTGTTGGTCCTTTAAAGAGAATGGCTATTGTTGATATGGAATTATAAGGGATTGTATGGATTTGTTTAGTGCGAGAAAATGGTGTAACATCGAAAAGAAGCATTT
>ERZ779877.3341-NODE-3341-length-10522-cov-4.536639_pt1 | contig 10522 bp, 10 predicted proteins | sample MGYA00511556_ERZ779877 | MGnify/ENA primary metagenome ERZ779877 (study PRJEB29588, sample SAMEA2159338) | human gut metagenome | biome: human gut; feature: human-associated habitat; material: faeces | place: Denmark | collected 2008/2010 ... | reverse complement strand
CTTTTGTCTGCAAATATTCGATTCTCGTGAAGTTGACGATGTATAAATATTCATCGCCTCTCCGGTTTATGTATATTTATACAATTCCGCAAACGGTTCTTCTGCTGACCATGAACGGTGCTTGACAGATGGTATGAGTGCAGTGTGATACGCATCGCCGGACAATAAAAAACGCATGACCCGATAGTCGGACCATGCGTCTTGCAGCCTTGTCTTCAGGCTTATTTCTTAGGAGCCTTTACGGCTTTCACACCTTCGAATGTTATCTTCACCGGTTTGATGTATCCGTTTTCATCGAAATACATGCGGTCGATGCACACCACGCGGCTGTCGCGTCCTTTCTCATTCAGCGGGCGGCGGTGATATACGATGTACCATTCGTCCTTGCCAGGTATCTGTATTACGGAGTGGTGTCCGGCGCCTGTTGCCACTTCAGGATCCTGCTGCAGAATCTTGCCCACGCGCTTGAACGGACCGAAAGGCGAGTCGGCAATGGCGTAAGCCACACTGTAGTCGGGTCCGCCCCATCCGCCTTCAGACCACATGAAGTAGTATTTGCCCTTGCGCTTGAGCATGAACGGACCTTCAACGTAGTTCTCCGGCGTGACTTCCTTATACATTGTTCCGTCCTCGAAAGGCACTATGCTGAGCAGATCCTGCGACAGACGCACCATGTTGCAGTGGCCCCATCCGCCGTAATACATATAATATTGTCCGTCGTCGTCGCGGAACACGAACTGGTCTATCGGCTGCGCGCCGTTTATTATCTGGCCTATCAGCGGCTTGCCCAGCGCGTCCTTATACGGTCCTTCCGGCTTGTCGGCAGTGGCTACACCTATGCCTCCGAGCTCGTTGTTGTTCTGTATATCGTTTGCTCCGAAGAAGAGGTAATACTTGTTGTTGGCGTGTATTATGGCCGGGGCCCACATTGCGCGGCGTGCCCAGCTCACGTTCTTCTTCTCGAGCACCCGCGGATGCTTGGTCCAGTTCACGAGGTCTTTCGACGAGAATGCGTCCATGAAAGTCTGCTCGTCGTATTCGGCCGAGTAGGTGGGGAATATCCAGTATGCTCCGTCGAGTACTGCTCCTTCCGGATCGGCATACCATCCCTGGAATATGGGGTTGCCGCTGGTCTTGGTATTCTTTGTCCCCGCCTGCGCACCGGCAGCTATGGCAAGGATCATTGCGGATGTAAGTAATAGTTTTCTCATTGTGTTGGATTGAAATTTTGTTATGGTTATGTTTTTCTTGGGGACAAATGTATTAAAAAAAAGTATATTTCGCAAATATTAGGTAATGATTTGTAATCAATATGACGCATATTTTCAATAATAGAAAATTAAAGCAAAAAAAGGAATTAAGATTTTAACGAGAGTTAAAAAAATAGAGGATAACGGATTTAATTGTGAAATTATTTGATAGCTTAACTTAAAAGGTTTAACTTTGAACGTGCTTTTAAATGAAGCGTGAAAAACATAACTGATTAACAAACTAAAAGTGTAAATATTACTATGATCATTTCCCAACTGTTGTTTTTAGGTTCTATCGGCATGCCCGAAGTGCTGATTCTCGCATTGATTGTGTTGCTCCTCTTCGGAGGAAAGAAGATACCGGAGCTCATGAAAGGTCTGGGCAAGGGTGTGAAAAGCTTTAAGGACGGAGTGAACGGAATAGAAAAAGACTTGAACGCAGACATCAATACATCTGCCGAGGACAAAAAGAAGGACTAAAAAAACAGCGTATCCCATAATGGCATTAAAGGCAGACATGACTTTTTGGGACCATCTGGAGGCTCTGCGCTGGACGTTGGTTAGGTCGTTTACGGCAATAGGAATATTATTCATAGCGGTTTTCGCGTTCATTCCATACATATTCGACCATGTGGTGATGGCTCCGAGCCGCAGCGACTTTTTCCTCTATCGTTTTCTTGCGAAGGTGAGTCAGATAGTCCCGTTGGTTCCGGGAGAAGTGGTGAAACCGTTTCATGTGGATATCATAAACATAAAGCTGGCTTCGCAGTTCTTTCTTCACATGTCGCTCGCACTGTGGCTGGCGTTGCTCGTGGCGTTCCCTTATCTGGTTTACGAAATATGGAAGTTTGTCTGTCCGGCGCTGTATGATAATGAGCGTAAAGGTATAAAATTCACGTTCCTTTTCGGTACTATAATGTTTTATCTGGGTTGTGCGGTAGGCTATACCGTGGTTTTCCCGCTTACGCTCAGGTTTCTCTATACATACGAGATAAGCTCGCTCATTACCAATCAGCTTTCGCTCGACTCCTACATGAACAACTTCCTGATGCTGATCTTCATGATGGGCATAGTGTTCGAACTCCCGCTGCTTGCCATGCTGATGTCTAAATTGGGATTCCTAAACCGTAGCTTCTTCTCCGAATACAGGCGACATGCCATTGTCGCGATAGTAGTGGTTGCGGCTGTGATAACTCCTTCGTCAGACCCGTTCACGCTGATGGCTGTGTTCATTCCTATATACGTGTTGTGGGAACTCAGCGCATTCCTCGTGAAACCGGCACCCGCCGACGATGACACGGAGAAAGAAAATGCCGACGCTGAAAACGAATAGCTAAACTAAAACATAATGAACAACTCTAAGATAAACGTTGGATTAATTGGATTTGGCAGGATGGGCAGCAAATACCTGCGCAATTTCAATGCAACAGGAAAATATCATTTCTCCTATATCTGTGATGTGGATCCGGAGGCAAGGGCAATGGCCAAGAAGCTGTCTCCCGAATCGACGGTGGTGGATAACGAGGACGTGATATTCAACGACGATAATGTTCAGTGCGTCATATTGTCAACACTGGCCAACATGCGCAAGGAACAGATAGACAAGGCAGTGAGCCATGGCAAACACGTAATATCGGAAAAGCCGATTGCTGATACGCCGGAAAGAGAGTGGGCAGCGGTGAAATGTGTGGAGAACTCGAACGTACTTTCCACAGTAAACCTCTATCTGCGCAACTCGTGGTATCATAACAGGATGAAGCAATACATAGAAGAGGGCGAGATAGGCGACCTTGCCATAATACGTGTATGCCACATGACACCCGGACTCGCGCCTGGAGAGGGACACGAATATGAAGGACCCGCATTTCACGACTGCGGCATGCACTACGTGGACATAACACGATGGTATGCCGGAGCCGAATACAAGACATGGCACTCGCAGGGCATACGTATGTGGAACTACAAGGATCCGTGGTGGCTGCAGTGTCACGGCACGTTCACCAACGGCGTGGTGTTCGACATCACACAGGGATTCGTCTATGGACAGCTCTCAAAGGATCAGACACACAACTCGTATGTTGACATCATCGGAACAAAGGGAATCGTGCGCATGCACCATGATTTCAAGACAGCGGTGGTGGAGCTCCGCGGAGTGACAAAGACCGAGACGACAGAGCTTCCTTACGGAGGAAAGAACATAGACGTCATGGGAAAACTCTTTGCTGAGAGTATAGAGAAAGGTCGTCTGAATCCGCAACTGCCGACGTTCCGCGACTCGGCGATAGCTTCTGAATACGCATGGAAGTTCTTTGAAGATACAAAACAGCACGACCTTCCCGTAAAAGGAGATCTTGACACACTGGATGAGATAATCCGACGTCGTAGAACCTTGAAGAACGGATACGGACTGCTGGGACAGAACAAATGGGCCGACGACTGACCTGAAACGCCCTTTTTGACTCTGATTTTTATTTAATGCCAACCTAATATATAAACTCTTAAAACACAACAATCATGTCGAACATTTCAAGACGAGATTTTCTTAAAACAGGAGCCGCTGCAATCGCCGGATTCACGATCGCTCCGAGTTCTATTCTGGGTAAGAGCTTTGGACACAGAGCTCCGTCAGATAAATTGAATATTGCCGTTGTTGGTATCGGCGGTATGGGACATGCCAATATCAATGCAGTGAAAGACACCGAGAACATTGTTGCTCTTTGCGACGTCAACTGGGATTACGCCAAGGGCGTATTCGACGAGTTCCCTAACGCAAAAAGATATTGGGACTATCGCAAGATGTATGATGAGATGAACAAAACCATCGACGCTGTCATCATTGCAACCGCAGACCATACTCATGCTATCATCACGGCTGACGCCATGACTCTCGGTAAGCATGTTTATTGTCAGAAACCTTTGACACACTCTGTATATGAGTCACGTTTGTTGACAAAGCTTGCCGCTTCAACAGGTGTCGCAACATCAATGGGTAACCAGGGCTCTTCTTGGGAAGGCACACAGCTTGTATGCGACTGGATTTGGAATGGTGAGATAGGCGAAGTTACCAAAGTAGAATGTGCTACCGACCGTCCTATCTGGCCGCAGGGACTCAACGCTCCTGAGAAAGAGGATCCAATACCTGACACTCTTAACTGGGATCTGTTCACAGGACCGGCAAAGCTGAATCCGTATAACGCTGTTTACCAGCCGTGGAACTGGCGCGGATGGTGGAATTATGGTACAGGTGCGCTCGGCGATATGGCTTGCCACATACTCCATCAGCCGTTCAAGGCCCTCAAACTTGGATATCCTACTAAGGTTGAAGGTTCTTCCACATTGTTGCTCAACGCTTGCGCACCGCAGGCACAGCACGTTAAACTGACATTCCCGGCACGCGAGAATATGCCTAAGGTGGCTATGCCTGAGGTAGAGGTTCACTGGTATGACGGTGGAATGATGCCTGACCGTCCGAAAGGATTCCCGCAGGGCAAGCAGCTCATGCAGTCGGGTGGTGGACTTACAATATTCCACGGTACAAAAGATACCCTTATCTGCGGATGCTACGGACAGGAACCGTGGCTGCTCTCTGGCCGCAAACCGAACGCTCCTAAGATTGCCCGCCGCGTGAATGTATCGCATGAAATGGACTGGGTTCGCGCCTGCAAGGAAAACAAAGAGAACCGCGTTAAGACAAACTCAGACTTCTCTGAGGCAGGACCGTTCAACGAAATGGTTGTCATGGGCGTGCTCGCAATACGTCTGCAGGGCCTTAACAAGACTCTCGAGTGGGACGGTGAGAACATGCGATTCACGAATATCGGTGCAAACGAAACAATTCGCACTGTCATAAAGGACGGCTTCACAATCCACAATGGTCACCCGTCATTCAACAAGACATGGACAGATCCGGTAAATGCACAGCAGTTCGCAAACGAGCTCATCAAGCATACTTATCGTGATGGTTGGAAACTTCCTGCAATGCCATAAGGTTAAACATGAATTAAAAAAAAGGAGTATAATAAGCTGATATGAAGAAAATATTATATTCGGTGGCTTGTGTCATCTTTGCAGGAGCTCTTGCATCGTGCAGCGGAAGTATGAAGGTAGCCCAGATGGCTGTGTCTTCATCGATGGCCGGAGCAGAAAGCGAGCTCGTGGATGTGCCTGTCGACAAGGGCTATTATGTCATATTCGACGGCACTTCTCTCAAAGGCTGGCGCGGCTATGGAATGGACCACATGCCTAATTGTTGGAAGATTGAGGACGGATGTCTGAAGTTCTCGAGAAACAACGGCAACGAAGGTGGTGACGTTATATTTGCCCATAAGTTCAGAAACTTTGAGCTCGACTTGGAGTGGAAAATCTCCAAAGGCGGCAATTCCGGCATATTCTATCTCGGACAGGAATTCTATACGATTGGCAATGACGGCAAAATGACCATTGAGCCTCTTTACATCTCTGCCCCTGAATATCAGGTCCTGGATAACGAGAACCATCCGGATGCGAAGCTCGGAAAGGACAACAACCGCAAATCCGCATCGCTTTATGATATGATTCCTGCCAAACCGCAGAACGCAAATCCATACGGCGAATGGAACAAGACAAAGATTGTCGTTAAGGATGGTGTAGTATCTCACTATCAGAACGATGTCAAGGTTGTTGAATACAAACTCTGGACAAAGGAATGGACGGATCTGTTGCAGGATAGCAAGTTCAGCGAGAAGGCATGGCCTCAGGCTTTCATCCTGCTCAACGATTGCGGCGGAGTGCTTCACAGTGGCTTCATCGGCCTGCAGGATCACGGCGACGACGTATGGTATCGCAATATCCGTGTGAAGGTTCTGGAATAATTTAAACTTTCAAAACACAAAAGAAACAAAGATTATGAAGAAATTATCAGTTGTGTTTGTCGGCGCATTGCTTATGCTCACTGCGTGCGGCAACAAGACAAATAAGTGTGAGTGCAACTGTTCTTGCCCGGGATGCACCTGCAACCAGCAGAAACCTGCGGACAAGGCGAAGCTCGATTATAAGATTGCCGATAAGAAGAATATCGACATCTCCAAGTTTCCGGTTGACAAGGACGGTTATATCGTACTGTTCGACGGAAAGACTCTCAACGGCTGGCGTGGCTATGGTATGGACACTCCTCCAAAGAGCTGGACTGTTGAAGACGGAGCTATCAAGCTGAAAGGCTCAGGCACCGGCGAGGCTCAGGTAGAAGGTGGCGGCGACCTTATCTTCGCTCACAAGTTCCAGAACTTCGAACTTGAACTGGAATATAAGATTTCCGAAGGTGGTAACTCTGGTATCTTCTATCTTGCACAGGAGGTTACCACAAACGAGAACGGCAAAGAGGCTTATCTGCCTATCTGGCAGTCGGCTTCTGAGTATCAGGTGCTCGACAACGATAGACATCCGGATGCCAAGCTCGGACAGGACGGAAACCGTCAGTCTGGTTCGCTTTACGACATGATTCCTGCAAAACCGCAGAATGCTAAACCTGCAGGACAGTGGAACAAGGCTAAGATCATGGTTTACAAAGGAACTGTTATCCACGGTCAGAACGATAAGAATGTAGTTGAATATCACCTTTGGACTCCGAAGTGGACAGAAATGCTTCAGGCAAGTAAGTTCAAGGAGAACGGTGAATTCCCGATCGCTTACGAACTGCTCAACAACATGGGTGGCAAGAACCACGAGGGTTACATCGGCCTCCAGGATCACGGTGACGATGTATGGTATCGCAACATCCGTTTGAAGGTTCTGAAATAAATCATTTTAGAATAACAACATAAGATAAGGAAACTGTTTCGGGCTGATACGTCGGTGATGTGAGGAGCCGGAACAGTTTCTTTTATTACAATCTATTAAAATCAGGAAAATGAAGAGAAACACATTATTTTACGCTTTGCTGGCAATGGTGCTTTCTTTTGCAGCAAGCACCCAGACATTTGCAAAGAAGGCGGCTAAAAAGGAAGTATGCATACAGCTTTATTCTGTCCGCAGCATTCTTGACGGTGTGAACAAAGACGGTCAGGCCGACCAGAAATATACCGACATACTCAACAAACTGGCAAAGATGGGCTACACAAGTGTTGAGGCTGCCAACTACGATCAGGGCCGCGGAACATTCTACGGACGTACGGCAGCACAGTTCAAACAGGATGTCGAGAAGGCCGGAATGAAGGTCCTGTCTTCTCACGTAGGCCACGGCCTTAGCGCAGAAGAACTTGCTTCGGGAGACTTCTCGGAGTCATTGAAGTGGTGGACCAAGTGTATCGCCGACCACAAGACAGCCGGAATGAAATACATCGTGTGCCCGTGGATGGACGTTCCTAAGACTCTGAAAGACCTTGACACATACTGCCGCTATTACAACGAGGTGGGCAAGATGTGCAAGGAAGCCGGCATGTCGTTCGGATATCACAATCATTCGCACGAGTTCCAGAAGGTAGAAGACAAGGTGATGTACGACTATATGCTCGAGCACACCAATCCCGAGTACGTGTTCTTCCAGATGGACCTCTACTGGGTGGTACGTGGTCAGTGCAGTCCGGTAGCTTATTTCAAGCGCTATCCGGGTCGTTTCAAGATGTATCACGTGAAAGACGACAAAGAAATCGGTCAGAGCGGAATGGTGGGATACGATGCCATATTCCGTAACGCCGATATAGCCGGTGTGCAGGACATCGTTGCCGAAATAGAGCAATACACCATGCCGGTTGAGCAAAGCGTGGAGGTGAGCCTGCGCTATCTGCAGGAAGCTCCGTTCGTGAAGGCTTCTTATTCAAAATAAAGCATGCGCCGTGAAGAGTATGACAGCGCCCGGCACACGTCTGACGCCATGTCATGAATCATAATGAAACAGTAACTTAAAATAAAATATTATCAAGATGAACACAAAAAAAATATTTGCGGCAACGCTGATGGTTGCCGCCGCAGGAAATGCCTGCGCACAGGAGGGCATGCGTCCTGAGATGTCTGAATTCTACACTCCGGTGACAACAGTCGTAGCACCGGGCACAGAGCTTGCCGACGGAGGCTTCACCGCTCCGTCAGACGCCATCGTGCTGTTCGACGGCAGCGACCTCTCCGCATGGGAGAACACACAGGGCGGACCTGCTGAATGGAAAGTGGCCGACGGCGTTATGACCGTTGACAAGAGCAAGGGTGACATACGCACCAAGGAGAAGTTCGACAACTTCCAGCTCCACATTGAGTGGCGCGTTCCGGAGAACATACACGGCGAGGGTCAGGCACGCGGCAACAGCGGTGTCTATCTGCAGGGCATGTACGAGCTTCAGGTGCTCGACAGCTACAACAACAGCACATACGTGAACGGCCAAGCCGGCAGTATCTACAAGCAGACCGCTCCGCTGGTAAACGCAATGCGCAAGCCGGGCGAATGGAATGTATATGACATTATCTACACCGCTCCGGTGTTCAAGGAGGACGGAACATACCGTTCGTTCCCGCGTGTAACCGTAATACAGAACGGCGTATTGGTTCAGAACAACACCACAATCCTCGGTACAACCGAGTATATCGGTTTCCCGCAGGTGCGTGCACACGGTGCCGGTCCTATTCTTCTCCAGAGTCACGGCGATCCGAGCGAGCCTATCAGCTTCCGCAACATCTGGATCCGCAAGCTTTAATATCGTTTCTAACCCCAATCGGTCATTAAGATTCGGTCGGTATTTTTACTTTATATAGAGCGTATTTTTGTCATACTTTTTGCAGGCATGGCTGGCTCTGTCAAGAAAAATCGGGCAAAAACGCGCCGATAGAAAACAAGAAGACGGCTGAAAGCATTATGTACAAAACAAATAAAACCATGTGCGGGCTAATGACCGATTGTGGTTTAAGCATATAGAAACGCAGCGGCCGCGCCACACATGCTGCTGTTCCGTCATACGGAGAGCGTCATGTCTTGCGCGGCCGTTATGATATAAGAGTCCGAATATTCACACCGTGAACCATTCGGGCTCTTTTCTTTCCCTGTTACCTCCCACAATCTTTTTCTCGGCTATTGAATAAAGTATTCCTCCGAAGTGACGCGCGTGCTGCGGACATACCGCCACGCAACGTCCGCACGATATACATTTGCTGCCGTCGGTTTGGCACGGATTCTGCGCGTCTATCGCTCCTGTCGGACACAGCTTGGCGCACGTTCCGCACTCGTTGCACTTTTTCTTGTCGCCGTGAGGATGCAGAGGCACCGCTCCCGGCTTCTTGTATGGCCTGTTGCCCTTTATGCGGAGGTCGATGGTTATGTCGCCCTCGCACCAGTCGTCAATCTTATCTTTGCAACGCTTTCCGAATGCCTCCAGCTTCGCCATGTCGTCCTTGTCGGGCCTTCCTGCCGCCAGCTGCGGGAAGATGGAGTGTTGCGCTATGAATGCTCCGGCGGCGATGACCTTGAATCCGTTGGTGGTGAGCGTGTCGTTGAGCTCGAGCAGCGCGTCGTCATAGTCGCGGTTGCCATACACGCACACTGCTATCGCCGGTGCTCCGTCGCCTTTCACCATGTCGAGTGCCTCCGCGCCCCTCTTCGGAATGCGTCCGGCATAAACCGGCATTCCTACTATGAGCAGTTCGCCGTCTCTTCCGAGGTTCATTGCAGAGTCGGGCAGAGCATCCGTCACGTCGTGTTCCTCCACCTCACAACCGAACATCTGTGCCAGTGCACGCACCACTTTGCGCGTGGTGTATGTGGCGCTGAAATATACTAATGTAATCTTCTTTATTTCCATATTATATGTTTTTATGTATGTGACAGCAGGTGTGATGTCTGACGTCTTCATGGCCGTATGCAAAACGTGTGGCCTGTAAAGCTACGTCTTTGCCGCCCGGCATCATACGTCATTGCAAATATACTAAAAGGAGAGTGCAAAAGCAAGCGAATGAGTACGGTTTTTGCTTTTTCTCCGTGTCTTCTTCCGCATACCGCGCCTTACGGTCCGCCAGCGTGAATAAATCTTTTGTATGTATGATACGCTGAATATGCAGACAATGTTTTAATATTTCATGAGCGCCGGCATGGTTTTCTGCTTGTCGGATAAGGGGCTTTTCTGTTGTGCCGGATATATGATTTTTGTAAAATAAAAAACTTATTCATATTTCATGGGTAATTCAATGTTGATGTATCTGGCAAATTTACACGGCTTTCCTCACGCCCCATATCGTTATTTTTAAGTGATATGCGTAGGACGGGCTTACGATTTTTCTTGATTTTATTTTGACAAAATATTTTCGCAAAAGAGATGTAA
>ERZ779877.3332-NODE-3332-length-10530-cov-4.260048_pt1 | contig 10530 bp, 10 predicted proteins | sample MGYA00511556_ERZ779877 | MGnify/ENA primary metagenome ERZ779877 (study PRJEB29588, sample SAMEA2159338) | human gut metagenome | biome: human gut; feature: human-associated habitat; material: faeces | place: Denmark | collected 2008/2010 ... | reverse complement strand
GGGCAAGACCGCTGGCAACGCCGTCTGGCTCGACCCGAACAAGACCTCTCCCTACGACTTCTACCAGTACTGGCGCAATGTTGACGATGCCGACGTTCTCAAGTGCCTGCGTATGCTGACCTTCCTTCCGCTTGAGCAGATCAACGAGATGGACAGCTGGGAAGGCTCTCAGCTTAACAAGGCAAAGGAGATACTTGCATTTGAGCTTACCTCGCTCGTTCACGGCGAAGAGGAGGCAAAGAAGGCGGAAGCTTCGGCCAAGGTTCTGTTCGGCGGCGGCGCATCCGGCGAAATGCCGACAACCGAGCTTTCGGAATCAGATCTTGCAGACGGCGTTATTGACATCATGAGCGCACTCGTTCTCACGGGTCTTTGCTCTTCAAAATCGGAGGCTCGCCGCAATATCCAGCAGGGCGGCGTTTCCGCAAATGACGAGAAGGTAAGCGATATCGGCCGCAGTTTCACGGCAGACGAGCTCAAAGCCGGCGTGGTTCTCAAGCGCGGCAAGAAAAACTTCAACAAAATTATTCTCAAGTAAGGTGAATCGGCATGTCCATAGAAAAAGGCAGAGCATATTTCAGACAGTTTGGTATGGAAGACAGAGTGCGCGAATTTGACGTTTCGAGCGCAACGGTCGAGCTTGCAGCCCTCGCACTCGGCGTTGACGGCGCGCGGATAGCCAAAACCCTCTCTTTCAAAAAGGATGATAGCTGTATCCTAATCCTCGCAGCAGGCGACGCAAGGATCGACAACCACAAGTTCAAGGATAAATTCCACATGAAGGCCAAAATGCTCGCACCCGAAGAGGTTCTTAGTATAGTCGGCCATCCGGTTGGCGGCGTGTGTCCTTTCGGCATAAACGACGGTATCGACGTTTATCTTGACGAAAGCCTCAAGCGCTTTGAAACCGTGTTCCCGGCGGTCGGAAGCGCAAACAGCGCAATTGAGCTTGATCTTCATGAGCTGTATAAATACTCAAATGCCATCGAGTGGATCGATGTCTGTAAGCTCCCCGAATAGTAAATAATATTAATAGCAGAAGGAAATCACGGTTTCCCTCTGCTATTTTACTTTGTAGCTCTTGTAATTCATACAAAACTGCTGTATAATGTTTATAATTGTGCGCAGACCAGGGGCGCCGCAGCGCCCCCGTATATAAAAGCGGCTGTGCGCACTTTACCGCTGCAACATTTTATGCCGCCTGCTTTTCCGAGGTTATTGATATGATTAAGATAGCTCCCTCGATCCTCTCTGCCGATTTTACGAAACTCGGCGCCGAGATTGAAGATATACGTTCTGCCGGTGCGGAATATGTTCATTTTGACGTTATGGACGGATTTTTCGTTCCCAATATCTCGATCGGCATTCCCGTTTTGAAGTCTGTGCGGAAAATGACCGAGATGTTCCTTGATGTTCACCTGATGATCGATAAGCCCGTCAGATACGCAAAAGCATTTTGCGATGCCGGTGCCGATCTTGTTATGTTCCATGTCGAGGCGGACTCTTATCAGAACATATCGGACGCTATTGATATCGTTAAGGAAAACGGGAAGAAGGTCGGCCTTGCGCTCAAGCCGAGGACTCCTGCAAGCGTACTGTATCCGTTTATAGATCGCCTCGACATGGCTCTGGTCATGACGGTAGAGCCCGGCTTCGGCGGCCAGAGCTTCATGCACGGTCAGCTGCCTAAGATAGCCGAGCTCAGGCACGAGATCGACAAAAGAGGTCTTGCCTGCGAGCTGGAGGTTGACGGCGGCGTTGATCCTGTAACGGCAAAGCTCGTGAAAGATGCCGGAGCCACCGTTCTTGTTGCCGGAAGCGCCGTATTTGGAAGGCCTGACAGAAAAGCACAAATTGATGCGATTAGAAACGCATAAACACTTATTGGAGATAATATAAATGCCGTTTTTCCCTGCTTCACTTGAAAACCTGATAGATAAATTTGCATCTCTCCCCGGTATCGGCCGCAAAAGCGCACAGAGACTTGCGTTCCACGTTCTTTCACTGCCGGAGGGCGAGGGCGAAAGCTTTGCGAACGCAATTTTGGAAGCGAGGAAGAACGTATGCTGCTGCAAAATATGCCAGAACCTCACCGAGGGTGAGGTGTGTTCGGTTTGTGCAAGCACCAAGCGCGATAAAAGCATCGTATGCGTTGTTTCCGAGCCTCGCGACGTATTGTCAATCGAGCGCAGCCATGAGTATAATGGTGTGTATCATGTTCTGCATGGTGTTCTTTCGCCCATAAGTCATGTCGGTCCCGACGACATTCGCATAAGCGAGCTTATACATCGCGTTGCTGCCGACGACAGTGAGATCAAAGAGATCATCATGGCAACAAACCCGGATACTGAGGGTGAGGCTACTGCCATGTATATATCAAGACTCTTAAAGCCCTTTGACGTTAAGGTGACACGTCTTGCATACGGCATTCCTGTCGGGTCAAACCTTGAGTTTGCCGATGATGCTACACTTCTTCGCGCTCTCGAAGGCAGAATTGAAATGTGATAAACAGGTTATAATTCCTGTACGATAAAAATTACTACATACCGAATATTAGAGGGGGAAAGCTTCACGGCACGCTGCGTATCGGGGCAGTTGTCGTGAGGGCCCCTTTACTTTGCGTTTTCGGAAATTATCACTCAAATGGAGGTTAATATATGACTCATAAGCTTAAAATCATTCCCCTTGGCGGTCTCGGAGAGATCGGCAAGAATATGACAGCCATTGAATTTGGCACGGATATAATCGTTGTTGACTGCGGACTCGGCTTCCCGGACGAGGATATGTACGGCATTGATATTGTTATTCCCGACATTTCTTATCTCAAAGCCAACGCCGAAAAGGTGCGCGGCATTGTTATAACCCACGGGCACGAGGATCACATCGGCGCAGTGCCTTACGTTATTCATGACCTGAACGTTCCCATATACGCGACTCCGCTCACTGCGGCGCTTATTGAGCTCAAGCTCGAAGAGCACGATCTGCTGTACAATACGCAGATATTCACCAAAAAAGCCGGCGATATATTCCGCCTTGGCTGCTTCAGCGTTGAGTTTATTGCAGTTAACCACAGCATTGCAGACGCTGTTGCTCTTGCGATAAAAACGCCTATCGGAACGATCGTGCACACAGGCGACTTTAAGATAGACCTTACGCCGGTTCAGGGCAAGGTTATCGATCTGCCACGCTTCGGCCAGCTTGGAAACGAGGGTGTACTCGCACTGCTTAGCGACTCTACAAACGTGGAAAAGCCGGGTCTGTCCGCATCCGAGCGCAAGGTCGGCGAAACTTTCGATAAGCTGTTTAAAAACTGCGATCAGCGTATTATCATAACGACATTTGCGTCTAATGTTCACAGATTGCAGCAAATAATCGACGTTGCCGCAAAATATAAGCGCAAGGTTGCGATCACCGGGCGCAGTATGGAAAACATTCTTCGTGTCGCAACAGTTTTGGGATATCTCAACGCGCCGGAAAACGTGCTTGTTGACCTTGCTCAGATCAATAAGCTGCCCAAGGATAAGGTCGTAATAATTTCGACCGGCTCGCAGGGCGAGACCATGTCCGCTCTGTATCGCATGGCGTTTTCGGAGCACAGGCAGATAAACATTGCCCCCGGTGACAGAGTCATAATATCCGCATCCGCAATTCCGGGCAATGAAAACATGATCAGCAAGGTTATCGACGAGCTGTTCCACAAGGGTGCCGAGGTCATTTATGACCGCAACACCGCGCTTCACGTTTCCGGTCACGCCTCTCAGGAGGAGCAGAAGATGATGCTGGCGCTGGTTCGCCCCAAATTTTTCATCCCCGTTCACGGCGAGTACCGCATGCTCGTAAAGCATGCTGAGCTTGGTCGCCTTATGGGCGTTGATCCGAAAAATGTTGTCATTGCCGAAAACGGCAAGATAATTGAAATTTCAAAGAAAAGCGTTAAGCTCAACGGCTCGGTCCAGTCCGGTGCTGTTATGGTTGACGGTATGGGTGTTGGCGACGTCGGCAGCGTCGTAATGCGCGACAGGCACAGACTTGCCGAGGACGGCATGGTCGTCATCGTTGTCACGCTTTCCTCCTGGGATAATGCAATGCTGTCCGATCCTGAGATACTCACGCGCGGCTTTGTTTACGTTAAGGAAGCCGAAGATATGCTTGAGGAGCTCAAGCGCGTTACAAAGGAAACCGTTCTTGCATGTGAAGAGAGCGGAGTTAAAGATTGGTCTGCAATAAAAAGCCGGATAAAGAGCAATGTTTCATCTTATCTGTATAAGACGACCAAGCGCAGTCCCATGATTCTGCCGCTTATTTCCGAGGTATAATGAGCATTCCGCTTTTTGATTGTCACTGCGATACAGCTACGCACGCACTTGAAAAGGGCGAGATATTGCGCCGCAATAAAATGCATCTTGATCTTGAACGGCTCGCAGCATACGCTCCTTCTGGTCAGGTATTCGCGATCTGCGCTGTTGACGATCCTGATCCCGTCGCCTTTGCAGACAGGTCGATTGCGTTTTTCCTGCGCCAGATAGAAGAAAATTCAGACATGGCAAAGCTATGTCTGAATTTTCAGGATATAGTCGCGACGGAGAATGAGGGGAAGATCGCGGCTGTGCTATCTATTGAAGGTGCAGAGCAGATAGAGGATATAGACTCCGCATATGCTCGCGGCGTGCGAATAGCACACCTAACATGGAATCACGACAATTTGCTCTGCGGCGCTGCCATGGACGGCGGTACCGGGCTTACGAATAAAGGCCGGCAGTTTGTTATGCGAGCGCAGGAGCTTGGGATAATGCTCGATATGTCTCATATATCCGAACGCGGATTCTGGGATACGCTCGAGATAAGCACGCGCCCCGTTATTGCCGGACACTCAAACTCAAAAGCAGTCTGCAACGTTCCTCGCAATCTCAGCAATGAGCAGTTTTTGGCATTGGTTCGTCAGGGCGGCGGAGCCGGAATAAACCTCTATCCCAAATTTCTCGGCCTCGGACGCAATATTGACGCTGTTTTTGCGCATATTGAGCACTTTATGTCCCTTGGTGGGGAAAAATCTGTTTTCCTCGGCTGTGACCTTGACGGTATTGAAGAAATGCCGCGCGGCATAAGCGGCGTTCAGAATCTTGGCAGAATATACGAAACGCTGCTCAGGCACAACTATTCCGAGCAGCTTGTTTGCGATATTTTCAGGAATAATATTCTTAAAGTTATGGAGAAGGCGCTGTGAATATTCAAATCTTCGGCAAAAGCAAATGCTTTGACACAAAAAAGGCCGAGCGTTATTTTAAAGAGCGCAGAATAAAATATCAGTTCGTTGATATCATGAAATTCGGCATGAGCAGGGGAGAGCTGAACTCTGTGAAAAATGCCGTCGGTCTTGATAATATGATCAATGAAAACGACGTTGACTATCCGCTTATTCAATACCTTGCGTCAAATGACGCAAAGCTTGAAAAGCTCTTTGAATGCCCATGGCTTATTAAAACACCGGTCGTCCGCAACGGCAAGCAGGCGACCGTCGGCTACGCGCCGGATATTTGGGCTAAATGGGAATAAGAAAAAAACCGCCTGACACGGCGGTTTTTTCCGTATATTGAGCGAGTCTGTAAGCCGGGTTCTGTCTTAAACGACCATCTATCTAATCCTGTCGTTGCCGGCAGGCTCAAGCCGCCTCCCGAGGACGATCGGGCCAATCGCATGTCCTCCCACGGCGTTGCTCCGGATAGAGTTTACAGCATCAACATGTCTCCATGCGACGAGTGAGCTCTTACCTCACTTTTCCACCCTTACCGATTGCTCGGCGGTATATTTCTGTTGCACTTGTCCGAGGGTCACCCCTGGCGGGCGTTACCCGCTATCCTTGCCCTATGGAGCCCGGACTTTCCTCATGTACTTCCTTTCGGAATGCACCCGCGGTCGTTCGGCCCACTCATTTGATTATTTTACCCATTATTCACGCTTTCGTCAATAGAAAATTCTTGTCTTTAAACGTTTGCCGCCGTATAATATATTGGTTAATAGGAGGCTTTAAGCATGACTTTGAATGAATATATAGACAGCATAAAGCATAAGCGCATTTGCGTTATCGGTATCGGTGTTAGCAACACACCGCTTATAAAGAAGCTTCTTGCTTCGGGCTGCGACGTGACGGCTTGCGATAAGCGCACTGCCGAGCAGCTGGGGCAGGAGCACACGGAGCTCTCAAAGCTCGGCGCAAAGTTTTATCTCGGCGAGGATTATCTTGAGCATCTCGACTTCGACATTATCTTCCGCACTCCGGGACTTATGCCGTTTGACGGGCATCTTCAAAAAGCCGTTGAGCGCGGAGCGGAGCTGACGTCCGAGATGGAACTTTTCATGAAGCTCTGCCCATGCAAAATTTTTGCCGTGACCGGCAGCGACGGAAAAACAACAACGACAACAATAATATCCGAGCTGTTAAAGGCTCAGGGCTACACTGTACACCTCGGTGGCAATATAGGCAGGCCGCTGCTTTGCGATGTTGACAACATGAACGAAACCGATGTTGCCGTTCTTGAGCTCAGCTCGTTTCAGCTGCACAGCATGGTGTGCAAGCCTGATGTTGCCGTTATTACTAACATATCTCCTAACCATCTCGATAAGCACAAGGATTATCAGGACTATATTGATGCAAAAAGCTCGATATTTGCATATCAGGACGAGCATGACCGCCTTGTTCTCAATCATGAGAACGAGTTTTCCGCTTACTATGCCGGTAAGGCAAAGTCGAGCATCTCATATTTCAGCCGCGCAATGAAGCCGGATAGCGGCGTTTACTGCACTGATGGCTATATCTACCGCGTTCATGACGGGTCATCTCAGAAGCTCATGGCTGCCGACGATATTAAGCTGCCTGGAACGCATAATCTTGAAAACTATATGGCTGCTTTTGCCGCGACGGACGGATATGTTGACGATGACACCTGCATATCCGTAGCAAAGAGCTTTTCCGGAGTCGAGCACCGCCTCGAGCAGGTGAGGGTACTCAACGGAGTTACTTTTATAAACGACTCCATCGGAACAAGCCCCACACGCACCGCGGCAGGACTTCACGCACTCAAGCAAAAGCCGATACTCATAGCCGGAGGATATGATAAGCATATACCTTTTGACGAGCTTGGCGACGAGATATGCCTGCATGTTAAAAAGCTGTATCTCACCGGTGCTACGACCGAAAAGATCTATGATGCCGTCACAAAGTCAAAGTATTTTGACGGAAGCTTGCCGATCGAAAAAATTGATAATTTTAAAGACACCGTTCTTGCAGCTGCTAATTCTGCACGTGACGGAGATATAGTCCTGCTCTCGCCGGCATGTGCCGCTTTTGATAAGTTCAAAAACTTTATGGAGCGCGGGAAATACTTTAAACAGATAGTTATGGAGCTTTAAAATGAACGTAAACGATATAAAACCCGAAGTATACGAGCTTGCTCGTCAGGCAGAAGAGGAGATCCGGCCGCAGTTTGAGCGCATTGACCGCATCGCCATGCTAAACACGCGAAAAGTGATGACCGCATTTCAGGATAACAAGGTATCCGACTCCTGCTTTGCCGGAACAACCGGCTACGGATATGATGACTTGGGCAGGGAAGTGCTTGATAAGGTATATGCCCAGGTGTTCTGCACGGAAGCAGCCCTTGTGCGCATTGGATTTGTAAACGGAACGCACGCCCTCTCAGCAGCTCTTTTTGGAATACTAAAGCCGGGCGATACGCTGCTTTCCGTCACGGGGCTTCCGTATGATACGCTCAGAAACGCCATCGGAATTGAGGGCGATTGCCACGGCTCACTAAAATTCTACGGCATTAACTATAAGCAGGTCGATCTCAAGGACGGAGAAGCCGATCTCGAGGCCATAAAAGCCGCGCTTGCCGACCGCTCGATCTCGGCGGTGCTCATTCAGCGCTCAAGAGGCTATGAAAACCGCAAAGCGCTATCGGCAGAGGAGATAGGTGAGATATGCAGCGCAGTCAAAAGCGTTGCACCGAATGTCACCGTTATGGTTGATAACTGCTACGGTGAGTTCACCGGTGAGCATGAACCTACCGAATACGGCGTGGACATCATGGCCGGTTCGCTCATCAAAAATCCGGGCGGCGGCTTAGCCCCCGTCGGCGGATATATCTGCGGCACGCAGGAATGTGTGGACAGATGCGCATACAGGCTTTCCGCTCCTGGGCTAGGGCAGGAAGTAGGCGCGAGCCTCGGCGTTATGCAAAGTTTTTATCAGGGATTTTTCCTGGCGCCTACTGTGACGGCGGGTGCATTAAAGGGAGCGATCTTTGCAGCTAATGTCTATGAAAAATTAGGTTTTGCGGTAGTACCGAACGGTACGGAGAGCAGACATGATATTATCCAGGCGATAACGTTTGGACAGCCGGAGGGCGTCATCGGCTTCTGCCAGGGAATTCAGGCAGCGGCTCCGGTAGACAGCCATGTGACACCGGAACCCTGGGATATGCCGGGATATGATGCACAGGTCATTATGGCAGCAGGAGCTTTTGTGCAGGGATCTTCCATTGAGTTAAGTGCGGATGGTCCGGTCAAGCCTCCGTATGCAGTTTATTTCCAGGGAGGACTCACATGGTACCATGCAAAGCTTGGAATTTTGATGTCTTTACAAAAACTTTATGAGAGAAATCTTGTTAAGCTGGATTAGGTGTGCTACAATTAACTGAAAACTTTGCTTAAATCCGTTGTCAATCGCCTGGGAGAAGCGAAAGGGATTAATGCATAATAACAAAACAATTAAAAATCTGCCGGCTTCAGAGCGACCATATGAGAAATTTTTATCGCTTGGAGCATCAGGCCTGTCAGACGCTGATTTACTTGCCATCATTATAAAGACCGGCACAAGAGACAAGACTGTGATTGATATTGCGCAGGACATACTTTCCGGCAGGCATGGCAATCTGCTCAATCTCTATGAGATGTCCTATGAGGAGCTTCTTAGTATTCCCGGGATAGGGCAGATAAAAGCTATACAGCTTAAGGCGATAGCAGAGCTGTCGCTTCGCATAGCAAAGACAAAAAAGGTTCAAAGCATCAGAATGAATAATCCTCAGACAATAGCTGACTACTATATGGAGCAGATGAGGCATCTTACAAATGAAGTCGTCATTTGTGCCTATTTTGATGTGAAAAGCAGATTCTTAGGAGACAAGTTCATATCCAAGGGTTCACTAAGCTCATCTGTAGTGGACATAGGCTCCATCATCAGGACCGCCCTGGACAAAAATGCATCAAAACTTGTTTTATTGCACAATCATCCAAGCGGAGATTGTACTCCCAGCAGAAATGATATTGCTGTCACAGACAGATTAATTGAGGGCTCAGGGATTTTTTCCATAGAGCTTTGTGACCATATCATAATCGGAGATAACGAATATTATAGCTTCTATGAAAATAAACTTATATAAACAGAAGACGAGGTAGAATTATTATGAGCAACAACGTTTACGGAATTGATCTGGGAACAAACAATTTCAAGGTATACTCAAAGGCTACAGGCAAGACAATGCTTGAGAAAAACACAATAGCCGTAATAGACAAAAATCAGATATATGCATATGGAGACCGCGCATATGCCATGTATGAAAAGGCGCCTGAGACAATCAACGTCATATTTCCTGTTGTAGAGGGAGTTATTGCTGACTATAATCTGCTTCAGACTATGATTTTTGACTTTTTGGAGCACAAGACAAAGGCACGTATCAAAAATGCTGAGTTCATCATCGCTGTGCCGACAGATATCACAGATGTAGAGAAAAGAGCATTCTACGAGCTCTTCTATAAGAGCAAATCAAAGCCTAAAAAGGTCATGCTCTGTGAGAAGCCTATCGCTGATGCTGTAGGTCTTGGAATAGATGTAAACGAGCCAACCGGTGTCATGATAGTAGATATGGGCGCTGACACAACAGAGACATCCGTTATTTCACTCGGTGGCCTGGTGCTTAGTGACCTGCTTCATTTCGGTGGCAACAGACTTGACGAGTCAATTATCTCCTTTGTGCGAAAGGAGTTCAATCTTGTAATCGGACAAAAGACTGCAAAGCTGTTGAAGGAGACTATAGGCTCTGCACTTCCGGGAAGAGAGGACAGTATGGTAGTAGTGGGCCGTGATGTGGTAAGCGGCCTGCCTATTGAGATGGAAATTGGTTCAAAGATCGTTTACGAGGCTATGAAGTCAAACCTTGAGTCTATATGCACATCAATAAAAATGATTCTTGAGAAGACTCCGCCTGAGCTTGCAAAGGATATCATCCATTCAGGCATTTATATCACAGGAGGCGGCTCTCAGCTTACAGGACTTGACCAGCTCTTTGAACAGATTACAGGTATAAAGGTCATCTGCTCAGAATGTCCTGAGGAGAGTGCAGTACGCGGACTCGTACAAATAGTTTCTGATTCAAAATATAAGAGACTTCCGTTCAGCATCAAAAAATAATAACCGAGGTTAACATGAGTAAGAATTTTCGCAATCGAAAGAGAAAGCACAATAAAAAGCTGCCT
>ERZ779877.3331-NODE-3331-length-10537-cov-5.287445_pt1 | contig 10537 bp, 10 predicted proteins | sample MGYA00511556_ERZ779877 | MGnify/ENA primary metagenome ERZ779877 (study PRJEB29588, sample SAMEA2159338) | human gut metagenome | biome: human gut; feature: human-associated habitat; material: faeces | place: Denmark | collected 2008/2010 ... | reverse complement strand
GGCTGAGAAACATTCGCCATTTTTATGACGATGGTTATTCGGGTACGAATTTCAATCGCCCCGGCTTTACCGAAATGATCGAGGCCATCGAGGATGGGTATATCGGTGCCGTGATGGTCAAGGATATGTCCCGGCTGGGCCGCGACTATTTGCAGGTGGGGATTTACACAGACCAGTTTTTCCCCGAGCATGGCGTCCGGTTTATTGCCGTCAATGACGGCGTGGACAGCGCCGAGGGTGAAAATGAGTTTGCGCCCTTCCGCAACATTATGAACGAGTGGTACGCCCGGGATATTTCCCGAAAAATCCGAAGCTCCCAGCGTTTGCGCGGTAATGCCGGTGTCCCGCTTTCTCTGCCGCCCTACGGCTATGTGAAAAGCCCCGACAACCCCAAATACTGGATCGTTGACGAGGAAGCTGCTGCCGTGGTGCGGCGTATCTACCAGATGTGCATTGACGGGTACGGGATCGACAAGACTGCCGCTATCTTTGAGCAGGAGGAAATCCTGAAGCCTACGGAGTATTGGAAGATGAAAGGCGTCAGGAAGCCGGGGAGAAAGCCTTTTTCCGAAAGCCCCTATCATTGGAGCTCAAACACGGTGAACAAGATATTGACCTCCCGCGAGTACATGGGGGATGTAGTCAATTTCAAGACCTACTCCAAATCCTTCAAGGATAAGCGTCGGTATGAAAACCCCGAGGAAAACCATGTGATCTTTGAGGGCGTGCATGAGCCCATCATTGACCGTCAGACCTGGGAGATGGTACAGCGTATCCGGGAGGGTACGAAACGCAGGCAGCCGAAGAAGGTGGAAAAGAACATGTTTGCCGGACTTCTCTACTGCGCGGATTGTGGCCGCAAGCTGCATTTCAACGTCAACCATCCGCATACGGAGCTGCAATATTTCAACTGCTCCAACTATCGGGGCAACCGGGGTACATGCAATCAGACCCACTATATCCGGGTGGATGCGCTGGAACAGGTCATGCTTTTGGAGATTCGACGGCTGACGGCCTTCTTGCAGGACAAGGAGGAGGACTTTGTAAAGCTGCTGATGGCTAAAACCTTGGAAGTGGCCGAGCGTGAGAGCGCACGGCGCGCGGAGGAACTTCGGGCCAACTTGGCCCGGTGTGCCGAGCTGGACGGGCTTTTCTCCAAGACCTACGAGGACAACGCCAACGGAAAGCTGTCCGACGATCGGTTTATGATGCTCACGAAGCGGTATGACGACGAGCAGCTTGTCCTGAAAAAGAAAATCTCCGCTTTGCGGGCGGAGATCGACAAGGATAAGAAAAGCCGAATGAACGCTGCCAGCTTTCTGCGACTTGTCCGAAAATATACGGACATACAGGAGCTTACGCCACTGGTCCTTAATGAGATGGTGGAAAAGATCGTTGTCCATCACGCCCAGGGCACAGGGAAAAACCGGACGCAGCAGCTTGACATCCACTACAACTTTATCGGCGTACTGGATATGCCGGAGGTTGCTTCTTTGCCGTCCAGCGTGACGATAGATACCCGACAGGGCGTTGCCGTCGAGTACATCACACGCAAGGCCGGATAAACGAAAACAGGAGCAATCTTTCGATTACTCCTGTCTACGGAATGTTCATTGTCGTTATGAACATTCGACATGGTGCGCGAGGCGGGACTTGAACCCGCACGTCCGGAGTGGACACTAGAACCTGAATCTAGCGAGTCTGCCAATTCCACCACTCGCGCATATCGTGAACGCTCGATTATAATAGCATCCACAGCACCGCTTGTCAAGTCATTTTTCTTCCCGATTCCAATTTTTTCTTTACATGCCCGCTCCGGAATGATATATTGTAGTAAACAAAGTACTACTGAACAGGAGCTGCCGCACCATGCCTGATCGTTCCGCGCTGAAACGCAATGCCACTGAAAAAATACGCACATCAAATCCCAGAGTCATCACCGTCGCGCTGGTCTATCTGCTGCTGAGCCTGCTTGTAAACCTGCTGTCATCAAGGCTGCTCTCCATCAACATGACCGATGCCGACGCCGCGCGCTATCTCCAGTATTACGCCGAGGGCAATTATGAGTACGCGCTGAGATACCTTGACATTATCGCCCCTCCCGCGACCTCCTATTTTCTTGATACGCTGCTCACCGTCGTGATGAGCATCGTCGGCGCGGGCTTTATTCTTTTCCTTCTCAACACCGCCCGCGGCAATGCGCCCTGCTTCGGCAACCTCCTTGACGGCTTCGGCTTCGGGCTCAAGGTCGTTATCCTGAACATCCTCGAAGCGGTCTTTATAGGGCTGTGGTCCATGCTGCTTCTGTTTCCGGGCGTCATCGCCTACTATCGCTACAGTCAGGCTATCTATATTCTCGTCGATGATCCCACAAAGTCGCCCATGCAGTGCATCCGTGAATCCAAGGCCATGATGGCCGGGCACAAGGGCGAGCTTTTCGCGCTCGACCTCAGCTTCCTCGGCTGGTACCTTCTCTCCCTCGTCCCCATGCTCGGCTATGCCGTGCGCGTCTGGACCGTGCCTTATATCGGCATGACCAAAACGCTCTACTTTGAAGCTCTCCGCGGCGGCGCGGCCTATACCCGCGATACCTTCAACTTTGATATATAAAGCCAAAAAGCTCGGTTTCCGTCTGGAAACCGAGCTTTTTCAGGTCAGAACACGAGCGCGAAATGCTCTGGTTTGGGCTTGTATTTGACCCCCGACACAAGCCCCATGGCGCAGAACATCGTCACCATCGACGAGCCTCCGTAGCTGAAGAACGGCAGCGTTATGCCGATGACCGGCGTGATGCCGATGCACATGCCGATGTTTATGAACATCTGGAACAGCATTGCCCCGGCAACGCCGAAGCAGATCAGCATATCATAGGTGCGGCTCGAATGCAGGCCGATCCTGAGGATATGGATTATGATTATCAGCAGCAGCGCAACAACGATAAGGCAGCCGATCATGCCGAAATGCTCGCCGATACAGGAGAAGATGAAGTCGGTATGCTTGCCGGTAAAGACCGTGGTGCTGTGCTCATCGTCAACTCCGGTGAGACGTCCGGATGCAAGGCTCATCTTGCTCTGCGTGGTCTGCCATCTGATGCCCCAGCCATCGGGGTCGACGCTCGCATCGTAGGGAGCGACAAGTCTCTTCTTCTGATAGTCCTTCAGGAAGTAGTTCCACAGCAGCGGTATCGCCGAGGCAACAAGTGCCCCGCCTATCGCGAACCAGTAGAGCTTCACGCCCAGCGCATAGAACATTACGAGAAAGACGCCGAGCAGAATGCCCGCGCTTCCAAGGTCAGAGGAGACGCCGACGATCATCAGGAACACGATGCCGAAATGCGCCGCCATCTGCACCACCGACAGGAACGAATTGATATCCCGGTACTCTTTAAGATAAGTCATCTGCTTTGCGGCGACGACTATGTACAGGACCTTGATGACCTCCGAGGGCTGTATGCCGATACCGGCGAAACGTATCCAGCTCTTGTTGCCGGTGCCGTCGTCCTGCCCGAAGATGATGAGCGCGACGAGCAGCAGCACATTTATCGCGCACAGTATCTTCCACTGCTGGCCGAGAATGTCCGCGTCAATGACCGTAAAGACCACGAAGCCGGCGATACCGAGGAACAGCGAAAAGGTCTGGACCGCGATGTACTTTGACGGAGCGGACATGTCCCAGCCGCCCGCCGACATACCCGTGACCGCGATATCTATCGAGTATATCCCGTATATCGAGCATATGATGCACATTATAAGCAGAAATATATCCGCCCTCTGAAAGAACTGTTTTATATATTTCTTTGTCTTTGTGATACCTGTCACCGCCTTTTAGCAAATTGACACAGCGCCTGCCGCGCCGTAAGACGTATTTTATCACATAATTGCTCTTTACGCAACGCCCCGACGATGTTATAATATCTGCCGGGATTTTATCGGGAATGATTTTATCACAGTCACCCGCCGGGATTGTTATCACAGTGTTAAATACACGTTATACACATTAGTTATTAGTTAAAGGAGGAGCGTATGTCGGAATACATTTCACACAGCGAGCATGATACCGAGGATATCGGCGCCTCCTTCGCGCGCACGCTCAAGGGCGGCACGGTCGTTGCGATGTACGGCGACCTCGGCGCGGGCAAGACGGCTTTCGTTCGCGGTATGGCGCGCGGCATGGGTCTTGACTGCCGTGTCTCCAGCCCGACCTTCACAATAGTCAACGAGTACCTCGGCGAGCGTGAGCTTATCCATTTTGATATGTACCGCCTCTCCAGCGCGGACGAGCTGTTCGACATCGGCTGGGAGGATTACCTCAACCGCGGCGCGGTGTGCGCCGTCGAATGGAGCGAGAACGTGCAGGACGCTTTCTTCGGCGACGAGATAAAGGTCACCATCACGAAGCTTTCGGACACCGAGCGCAAAATCGTTATCGAGGGGGACGCAGAATGCTGATACTTGCTTTTGAATCCTCGGCAAAGCCCGCATCCGCGGCGCTTGTGAAAGACAGGCAGCTGCTCAGCCAGTATATGCAGTGCAGCGCGCTGACCCACAGCCGCACACTCCTGCCCATGGCAGAGGATATGCTCAAGAACGCTGAGCTCAGGCTCAGCGACGTTGGCCTTATCGCCGTCGCCCACGGCCCCGGCTCCTTTACCGGGATACGCATAGGCGTGGCGACCGTCAAGGGGCTCGCGTGGGCAGCCGAAAAGCCCTGCGTCGGCGTCTCGACGCTCGAAGCGATGGCGTGGCACGGCCTTGCCGTCGGCGGCTATATATGCCCGGTCATGGATGCGCGCCGCAGCCAGGTCTATAACGCCCTTTTCAAAATAGAAAACGGTCGTCCCGTCCGTATGACCGAAGACAGACCCATCGCGCTCGAGGAGCTTGCGAAAGAAGTCACGGCGCTGGGCGCTCCGGTGTTCCTCATCGGGGACGGTGCGGCGCTCTGCTTTGAATATTTCACCGCGCACGGTGTTCCCTGCGTCATGGCTCCGGATAACCTGCGCTGGCAGGACGCCTGGGGCGTCGCGATGGCCGCGGCGGACAAGACCCCCGGCAATGCCGACGAGCTGCTGCCCGTCTACCTGCGTCTCTCGCAGGCGGAGCGTGAGCGGCAGGAGCGGCTTTCACAATCAGTCAATTCTTAAATTGAATATAAAGGAGAACGACTTAAATGAGCAAAGTATGCGTGTTCGACCATCCCCTTATTCAGCACAAGCTGTCCATCCTCCGCGATGAAAACACCAGCGTCAAGGAGTTCAGAGAGCTTGTTTCGGAGATCGCAATGCTGATGTGCTATGAAGCCACCAGAGATCTCCCGCTTGAAGAGGTCGACGTTAAGACGCCCGTCGCCGTTGCAAAGTGCAAGCGTATTTCCGGCAAGAAGCTTGCCATCGTCCCCATCCTCAGAGCAGGTCTCGGCATGGTTGACGGCATGGTCAGCATGATGCCCAACGTCAAGGTTGGTCATATAGGGCTGTTCCGCGATCCTCAGACTTTAGAGCCCGTGAAGTACTACTTCAAGATGCCCGCCGACATTGAGGAGCGCGACGTTATCGTTGTCGACCCGATGCTCGCGACCGGCGGCTCCGCCTCCGCTGCGATCACCTTCCTCAAGCAGGACGGCGTCAAGCATATCAAGCTCATGTGCATCATAGGCGCACCCGAAGGCGTCAAGCGTATGCAGGAGGATCACCCGGACGTTGACATCTTTGTCGCCGCTCTGGACGATCACCTCAACGACCATGGCTACATTGTCCCCGGTCTCGGCGACGCCGGTGACCGCATCTTCGGCACCAAGTAAAAACCATATACAGCATAACCGCGCTGACGCATTGCAAGTCAGCGCGGTTTTTCTATGCCGCTCATTTCAGCAGCTTTTCATAGGTAAAGTTCCCGGCAGTGCCCCTCATCAGCGGCACATCAAGCGCCGCTAAAACGGTGCCCAAGCCCCAGAGGAGTCCCGAATCTATCAGGATAATGCCGGTGCAGTTTATCATTTCCGGGCTTATCGTTACCCCGTTGAGCTTTGTCCACAGAGCGGCGGTTTTCTCGCGCAAGGCGTCGTCGTCCGTGACGGTCGCGATCCGGGCATCGCACTTTTCGCAGTCCAGCCCGCAGCAGCCGATCAGTTGGTTCATATATATTCCTCCCCTATATTTCACGCTTGCTTTGCACGCGGTTGACTTTCCGGAAGCGTCCTTGTCAGAACCAGCGTATAGGCCACCGTAATTACGATCAGAGCAGCGAGATGGAGCAGGTGCATTCCCGCGGTAAGATTCCTATCGTCTGCAAACGTTCCGAGCGTATTTATCGCGGAATGGACGATGATGCATGGTATCAGGCTCCCGCCGCGATGAAAGATCGTGATCAGCAGGAAGCCGACCGCGATGGCAAAGACGATCTGGCACAGATTGCTGACCAAGTCCATTCCGCTGCCGTTAAAGAGGTTGATGATATGTCCAATGCCGAAAGTCACGCTGGAGATGATGATCGCAGACCTGATATTATTCTTTGCGATAGCCGTAAACAGGAAGCCCCGGAAGATCAATTCCTCCAGAAAGCCGACACAGAGCATGCACGTGATACGGCAAACAGTTTCCGCCGGTGAATAGTTGAGGGCGACACCGTTCCAGAGATTTCCCGATGCCAAAACAAAAAGCGGCACATAGTAAAGAAAACGCCGGGCGGGAACGGACGTTCTGCAAAGCCCGTACCGTTTCTGCAAGTTGTTCTTTCGGACAAAGGCAAAAAGAACAACAGTCTGCAGGATGCAGAAAACGGCGCTTGCGGAGTATCCGACGCCGAGCATTTCATTGAGCGGATTGGCGAAAGACTGCAAGGCACAGTAAATCGCGATCCACACAAGTGCAAAGCTCAGCTCGTTCTTATCATACAGCTTTTTCATTTTACGTCTCCTGCTCATTCACCGGGGCGGAGATGAGCGTGATCTGCCGTGTCTTGCTGTCCGCTTTCGCTTCGACTTTCATATACCTGAGTGCGACCTCATTGATCTCCGAAAGGAAATCCGAAAACTCCCCGTCCGTCAGCAGCAGCGTGCAGTTCGTGAACAGCAGCATATCCCTTTCGGGATCGGCATTGCCGCCGGAAAAATATTTTGCAAACGCCGCGCAGATGCTCAGCAGCGACATCTGCACAGCATTGCCGCTCTCTTCCCCGGCTGACATGGCGCTTTTATTCAGCCGGTAAATGCTTTCGACCGTGCCGCGTATCCGGTTTTCACTGACGACCACGAAGCGGCGGTAGAGTCCGTCTACGGCAACGAGTTCATCGTGCGTACCCTGCTGGACGATTTCGCCGTGATCGACGACGAAGATACGGTCAGCATATCGCACGGTCTTGAGCCGGTGCGCTATCATAATGACGGTCTTGTTATGGGTCAGCTCTGCGACTGCCTCCATCAGCTCTTTCTCATTCTCGGGGTCGACATTCGCCGTCGCCTCATCGAGGATGATTATGGGCGCGTCCTTCATGATCGCCCGCGCGATGGAGATGCGCTGACGCTCGCCGCCGGAGAGCGTCGCGCCGCCCTCCCCTATCACGGTGTCAAAGCCGTCGAGCAGCGCCATGACGAAGTCATAGCAGCGCGCCTTCTTTGCTGCGGCCATCACTTCCTCCATGGAAGCGTCGGGCTTGCCGAAGCGGATGTTGTTGGCAATGGTGTCGGAGAACAGGTACGTCCGCTGGAACACAAATGAGAAGTTGCGGATCAGGCTGTCATAGCTGTAGTCCCGCACGTCGCGCCCGCCGAGGCTCACGCTGCCGCCCTGCACGTCCCAGAACCGCGCCATGAGGTTGCAGAGCGTGGTCTTGCCGCTGCCGCTGGGGCCGACGATGGCGACGGTGGTCTTCTCCGGGATCGTCAGCGACACATCATGCAGGATGGGCTTGCTGTCATAGGAGAAATCGACATGGCTGAGCGCAATGTCCTCATGCTCGGGCGTGAGCTCCTCGCCGTCAATGTCCATGGGCTCAACGTTGAGGATGGAATTTGCCTTGTCAACGCCGATGTCAATGGAGCGGAAAAGCGAGGAAAAGCTTCCCGCGGAGTCGAGCTGCTCAAAGAGGATGAACGAGCAGATGAGCATCAGCAGGCAGTTGGAAAGCTCAATCGTGCCGCCGAAGTAAAAGACTATCGCCGCGGCACAGACGGCAACGCCGGTGAGCTTATTGACGACGAACTGCGCCAGCATATAGAGCACTGACGGAAGCTCCATGCCGAAGGATGCACGGCGCGCTTCCTCGACGGCGGCGTGCACCTGCGTCGCGGAGTCGCCGGTCAGGTCAAAGTTTTTGACCTCGGCAATGCCCTGCACATATTCCAGAACCTTTGTGACCAGCCGCTCATCGGCATTGAACTTGCGCTGGGCAAGCGTCTGCTCCGCGCGCTGCATGGCGGAATTGACGGCGAAGAACAGGAGCAGCCCCGCGAGGGTGATGAGCCCCATGCGCCAGTCAAAGATGAACATCATAACGGCGATGATGCCGGAGGTGAGAAAGCCTCGCGTCGTTACCATGACCACACGGGTGGCGACGTTCGCCATGCCGAAAGCGATCTCGCTGTCGGTATCGACGTTAAAAAACTGCGTCCGTGGGTTCTGAAAGATGCTGCCGACTTTCTCCGCGATGCGGTACATGGGCAGAGTGAAAATATCCTCCCCGTCGAGCAGCACCTTTCCGCTCAATTCACCCTCAAAGAACTGCGGTATCAGGCCGTTTATGAGCCGCGTCAGCGTCGTCTTGCCGCAGCCGCTCCGCCCGCAGAGCAGTACGCACTGCCCGTCCGGGATCGTGAGGCTGATATTCTTTAAGCCGCCGTCCGTACTGTCGGGATAGGCAAAGGACAGGTTCTGAAATTCTATCATACAGCCGCCCCCTTACATATAAGCTCCGTGACAAGGAACGCCAAAAACAGCGCGGCCGACAGCCAATCCGCCGCGCTCATCTGAATTTCCACAAGGCAGGTGCGCGGCTTTTGGTTCTCAATGCCGCGCGTCACGGAGGCGATGGACAGCTCGTCCGCCGCCTTGCTTGCCGCCGTCAGAAGCGGCACATAGATGCAGTTCACCGTCATGGCCGGGTCTTTCAGAAAGCCCCAGAGCGTCGGCGACACATCCCGCAGCCGCATGGCATCCTTGATAAAATGCCAGTCCTCGCGGATCGTCGGGAGGTACCGGAGCATGACGGCGATGGGGATGGTCAGCTTCTTTGAAATGCGCAGCCGCGCCATGGCGGAGAGAAATTCGCCCACCTTGGTCATAGATATCACAAGCCCCGCCAGCATGATGACCAGGATCCATGTTGTTCCGGTGGAGCGCATCGTGTCGATATAGGACTGCTCCGTACCGTTGCCGAGCATGGTCTTTGCCCAGCCGTCAGGGTCAGCGAAGAACACCAGATATGAAGCGGCGCCGCCGAGGGAGAGCAGAATATAGGAAAGCGAATTGATCTTCTTGCTCTTATATCCGCCGGTGCCCGCGATGAGGTCGGCAATGATGCCCATGACGAGATATCCGAGCGCCATTGCCCAGTGCATGCCGGTCACAAACCAGACGATGCACAGGAGCGCGCCGAGGATGCTCGCCGCCCAGCGCTTCTGCACCTTGGCAAGCATAAGCAGGTACACCGGTCCGCACAGCAGCGCGCTGCCGACGGGCATATAGAAAGTCAGCACCGGGTTCGGTGCGAAGAAGATGCCGCCCACAAGAGCGAACACCAGAAAGAGCGCCGAAAAAATACCGACTGTGACGAGGTCCTTTACAGTCAGGCCTTTTTTATTGATCGTCTGCATAATAAAGTCTCCTTTGCGATGACGGACGGTTTGACTTTTGAGCCGCCCTCTGTTATAGTTGTCATTGGTTAGAGTCAATTAACCGCATTTAAAGGTATCATACCGCGGCATTCCCGGCAACAGCCGACGGCGTTTTCTGTCTGATCGTTGCAAAGGTTTGCCTGTTCGTTGCAAGGAGAAATATGAAAAGTGATGTTTTGAAGGATTATTACCGCCCGCTTTTGGAGCAGAATCATTTCAGTTCTATCCCGTGCCCGGACAAATTCAGTCAGGCGGGGCAGTGCTGGGAGATCGCCCCCTGTCGGCGGCAGACGCGGAGGGGCTGCAGAACGTGGTCAGCTACATTGCCGACCACTACGCCTTTGATATCCCGCTCGAGCGCCTTGCGAGCATCGCCTGCATGAGCGAGACGAAGCTCAAGGGCTGCTTCAAGCGGCAGTTCGGATGCAGCATCACGCAGTACATTCAGGGGCGGCGAATGAGTCAGGCGGAGCACCTGCTTATAAACACCGACTTCACCATGGGGCAGATCGCGCAGATGATCGGCTACACGACCTCCAGCCGCTTTGCCGAGCTGTTCAAAAAAAAGCACGGGCATCCTGCCGATAGAGTACCGGAAGATCGCCCGCAAGGAATGAGATATATAGGATAAGGCCGCTCTTTTTGAGCGGCCTTTCAGCCTGTCAAAGAAGTCTCGCCATCGTACGAGCTTTTTGATATAATGGGGAAA
>ERZ779877.3328-NODE-3328-length-10540-cov-5.343634_pt1 | contig 10540 bp, 13 predicted proteins | sample MGYA00511556_ERZ779877 | MGnify/ENA primary metagenome ERZ779877 (study PRJEB29588, sample SAMEA2159338) | human gut metagenome | biome: human gut; feature: human-associated habitat; material: faeces | place: Denmark | collected 2008/2010 ... | reverse complement strand
GTCTGGCTACGGACCAGAAGGTCAGGGGTTCGAATCCCTTACGGCGTGCCAAAACTCCTCGAAATCGTCTGATTTCGAGGAGTTTTATTTTCCATAAGTTACTGTTTCCGGATGCTGCTTTATCCCGACCCAAACGCTGACCCCAACAGGAGCGGATAGCGGAAAGGGCTATACCGCACGGGATAGGATACCGCCTATCGTTTGGGCTGCTTTCATCTGTGCGTCGGTAGTCACGTGGGCGTAGGTGTCCAGCGTGAAGCCTGCGGAGTAGTGACCCAGCATGGAGGACACCGTTTTCACGTCCACGCCGTTCTGAAGCGCCATCGTTGCGAAAGTGTGGCGCAGGTCATGGAAGCGTATGCGGGGCAGCCCTGCTCGTTTTAGGACTCTTTGTAACATGTGCAGGACGCTGTCTGGGGACATGGGACCTCCGGACGGCGATGGGAATACCCATTCGCTGCCGCCCACCTTGCACTTTTGCATTTTCAGTACGCTTATTGCGTCCGCCGACAGCGGCAGAGCGCGATAGGCGTTTTTCGTTTTCAGCGGTGCTTCAACTACCTTGCCATTTTGTCTAGAGATGGCTCGCTGAATTTTCAGCACACTACGGTCGAAATCCACGTCCCGCCACTTCAGCCCCAGCAGTTCACCTCGGCGTAGTCCGGTGGCAAGGTCGAGGTAGTAGAGCTCGTACACGCCACTGTCTTTGGCTTCTTGGAAGAAGGCACTGAGTTGGTCAGCGGTCAACGTTTTCATCTCTCTGTGTTCAACCTTTGGCAGTGCACAGCCCTGTGTCGGATTCTTGTTTACCAGCTTCTGCTCGATAGCGAGGTTGTATGCCGAGCCGATCATCTGATGGATATTCCGCACGGTCTTCGGTGCCAGTCCTTTCGGCTTCTTTTTCGCTTCGATGCGGTCTACCCGCCCGCCATCCAGCAAGTGCTTGTAAAATCGTTGTAAGTCCAGAGAGGTCAATTCCGCCAACGGAATGCGGCCAATCTGCGGCTTGATGTGGTTCTTGAGGAAGCCTTGCGAGGTCTTGAACGTGGATGGACGCAGTTTCACCTTGGCGTAGTTCTCCAGCCACACTTCCAGCCAACTCCCCACGGTGTAGGTCTTGGCTCTGCCGTAGTCGATGCCTGTATTTTCCTCGATGGCTTTCTTCAGTTTTTCCTTGACTTCTGCCTGCGTCTTGCTGAGGACACTCTTGATGATGGCTTTTCCGGTTTCTGGATCGTGACCGACGGTGTAGCGTCCCTCCCAGCGCCCGTCTTTACGTTTTCGGATATTGCCTTCGCCGTTTGCTCGTCGTTTTGACATGGTATCAACTCCTTTCGCCAATGAACAATACCGTAACCAAGAGGGAAAAGCTACCATGAAACCGAACTGTTATCAGAAAATTATCATTTGCGTTTGGAGCCGCGCCGCCTTTTTCATTGTTTATTGCGGCGCAATTCTTGCACCGCCGAGGGAGGCTCTATTTGGTTACAGCAGTGCAATTTCGGAACGGCGGAGAAGCGCTTTTCAGTAGATACAGCAGCGTAGATATGTGCGCTTTGTGCTGAAAATTGCTCTTACTTGGAAAGAATTTTCTTGAGTGGTTGAAAACATCGAATTTTTCAACCGTCTGCGGAACGGCAACCTTGAAAAGGCTGCTATCCCTAGCATTTGCCGTCCCTCACGGTCACCCCTGACTGCGAAAATCTCCTTCAAGGTGCACATAAGACTGCGGCCTCAAAACCTTGAAAAGCCCCGCATTGCGGGGCTTTGTGGGCGGAAGGAGGTCGCTTGCGACCACCTTCCTTTATCATAGTGCTAAAATCGAACGGCTATAAACATCCAGAAATCAGGCTTAAAAAGTTCGATTTTTCACTAAAAACCATTTCTATGAATCTCATCAAAAAACTACCGTGAAAAACACTCTGAAAACCGTTGCACATCTCGTTTATTACTTTGCCCGCAAATGCCTCACGTTCGCTTTTACTCACGAAAGCGGGTACACACTCGAATCTCAGAGAAAAAAACGCACACGGCGGCTTACACGCCGAAACACGGGGCTTTACTCTTGCCGCTGAGTGGAGCGTTTAACTCCACGACAGAGGAAAGCCGGAGAAACGGATGCACGCCTACGGCGTGTGTACGCTTCCTCCGGCCCCGCGGCCCCGCTGGACTGCGCAGCTCTGTAGGCAAATTCAGTTGCAAACGCTTTTGCGTTATGGTATGCTAAATTCAGCAAATTCGAATTTAAGGAGGTTAAAATATGTGGTTAGTAATGGGCGCTGGTGCAATTGTTTTTGCAATCCTAAATTTAGCTTGGGCGGCTAAACAGAAAAAATCAAATTGCTTTGGTTTCATAAGTTTATCGTTGACAGCATTAACTGCATGCTCATTTTATTCGGACGCTGCTATGCAAGTTGTCAATGAAGATTGGGGCGGCCTTATGGATGTATTGCCTTCTATGAGCAAAATGTTATGGATTTGCGTCATCATATCTATTGTGGTGAATTCTATCACGCTTTTGGAAGATAACAAGTAAGTCAATTCCAGTTTGTAATTATAAAATCCTTCTTGACCCACTTTTGACCCAGAACAGAATTGGAGCGGGGAAGTCTGGACGGAAACAACGGAAAGTTTGCCGAGCGAACAGTGGTAAAAAGCACCAATTGGAGCCAAAACGGTTCCAATTTGCCCTTGAGACAACCTACGGACCAGAAGGTCAGGGGTTCGAATCCCTTACGGCGTGCCACGAAAAAGCCTGTGATCTCAATGGTTACAGGCTTTCGGCTTTTTATAGCCATTCCTCAAAAATCACGATTTGGCGCACATTTAGCGCACAAGCCCGAAAAAAACGGCTGTACTCCGGAAAAGGAGCGCAGCCGTTTTTGCTTTTCTGCTGATCCTGTATGCTGGAGGCTGCCCTCTCTTATGCCTGTCGGCGGAGGAGTGAGTTTGCTATGCACTCGCTGGCGTCGGCGTCTGCCTCGGCGATAAGGTGAGAGTATATGTCGAGCGTGGTAGATGTGCGGGAGTGGCCGAGCCTCCGGGAGACGGTAACGATGTCCTGCCCGTTATTGATAAGCACGGAGGCCACTGTGTGCCTGAAAGCGTGCGGGTTGATGTGCGGCAGCCCGCGGCGGACGGAGAAATCGGAGACCCAAGCGGAGATCGTGTCCGGGTTCATGGGCTTGCCGTCGTTCTGGACAAACAGATAATCAGTTCCTGCCCATTGGTCGCCGTTCTTGAACCGCAGCTCGATCCACCATTGCCGGTAGCTCCTCAGCAGTGCCATAGTCTCGGCGGGCAGCTTCAGATAACGGACGTCCCGCGTCTTTGTGGCGTTTTCCTGTATGCCGGTCTGCGGGGTGTATATCAGCGTCGAGTCTACGGTGATCTTGCTGTTTTTGAAATCGACCTTTGCCCACTTGAGCGCGGCTATTTCCCCGCGGCGGCAGCCGGTGACAATGAGGAGATTCACAAGCGTGCGCCATTTGATAGGCTCTTCATCCAGCGCGTCGAGTATGCGCGGCAGATCCTCAGGCTGGAAATAATTTACCTCCCGGCGTTCGGGCTTCGGCGGCGTTGCCTTTGCAGCCGCATTGTACGTTACAAGCATTTCCCGCTCCGCCTGAGCAAGTATAGCGTGTATGCAGCGGTGATACTCCAGTATTGTTTTGCCTGAGAGCGGGCGCGTGTCCTGCTCCATTACGAAACACTTTGAGAGCGGGAGCTTCAGGCCGGTGCAGAGCTTCTCTGCTGACTCCTTTGATACCCTGCGTCCGAGACAGACGGCGTCCACAGTTGCCGGGGATATGCCTGCGGCCTCTGCAGCGTCCTTGTGGGTCATTCCGCGCTCTTTCAGTACGGCGGCCATATCTCCGGTCAACCGGGCTTTCGTGCCCGCTCTGCGCACGCCCTCAGCGGCCAGAGACTTATAAAAGCGGTTTAGGTGCAGCGGGCGGATGTCCGCAAGCTTCATGTGTCCGATCGCCGGATTTATGCGGCGCAGCAGCTCCCGGTATGAAAGCACCGTGCGTGTCTTGCACCCGCTCCGCTCCTTCAGGTCAAGCACATACTCGGCATATTCGGCGAAGCTCTGCCGGTCGTCTGCCTGATACCCTTGGGAAATCTCCCGCTCGAAGTCCATAGCTGCGCACCGCACGGTTTTCTCCATTTGCCTTTCTGTCATTCCGGGAGCGGGAGTCCATGTCCGGTAATGGCGTATCTGCTTTCCGTCCAGATCGCGGCCTTTGGTGACTGTGATCTTAAAGGCTGTGCCGGTTTTGCCGTCAATCCTCTTTATGTTCGCCATTGTCTGCATCTCCTGTGTCGCTTCTTCGATCGCACGTTAAGAGAGCTTTTGACCAAAGCAACTGGTTTTTTAACACTGTTAGCTCATCGATAATTTCTTGAGTGTTATAAGTGTCGGCAATACTACTCCAGAGCTTGGAAAACCGGAAAAAGGCAAGTTCCACCTGATTACTACACCGTAGTACGGAGCGCAAAGCATTCTCAATATGTGCTCGATCTCTGGCGTGATCAAGCACGTCGATATTTATGTCGGATATTATTACTTCAGCAGCGTAAGTTTCGGAGCGTAACTGAGAGAGTAAAAGACCGACAGACTCTCCGTAATGAATTATGAAATCATCCATAACACTACGGGCGTTCGCGACATCTGGATATACATTTTCCGCTAAAAATACGGAGTTGAGGATTAAGACAGAACCCGGAGAGAGACCGGTATATTCGCAAATAGCACGTAAATTCACATCGGTGCAAGGCGCATCACTGAGGCCGAGGAGAAAATCGGATGATACCTTAAAAAAGCGTGCTATTTTTGCTACGGTTTCCCAATCGGGGGAGCTTTGGCCAGTTTTGTAATTGCTTACTGCCTGTCTCGTAACTCCGATTGCGGCAGCAAGCGTTTCTTGACTGGTTTTTGGGGGCGTTTCCATTAACTCGCGTAATCGAGTAGCAAAAATGGCTTTCTCCGTAACACAAGAAGGCGCTTGTTTTCGTGACATATTATGTACCCACCCTTTGAAAATGTTAATAAATGAGGCGATATAAGAAAAACGGTTAAAAATACTTGTATGTTGATAACTGTTGCGCTATGCTTAGTATAGCAAAGGAAACAAACATAGTCAAGAAAAAGAATAGAAAGGAGTCCGATTATGGATATGGAAACAATGAGTGCAGCGGCAATACAGGCGAGGCGTGCGTATAAACGGAAGTGGAACGCTGAAAACCCGGAGAAAGTAAAGGCCGCACAGAAGAGATATTGGGAGCGTCAGGCCGCCAAAATGGCGGAAGCTGAAAAGCAGCCCGCCGAGGGGGTGTCTTGATATGCCGCGCATGAGGACATTAGATCAAGCGCACGCATGGATCATGGAGCGGGACCCAGAAACGGCGCTTACAAAGACCGCGCTGCGGCGTCTGGTGACGACAGGGCAGCTCCCCGCGGTGCGTGTCGGCGGTAAGTACCTCGTCAATCTTGAAGTGCTGGAAAGCTTCCTGAACGGCTCAAATATTGTGCCGTTTCCGGCGCCGGATCATCCATTCCGGTTCTGGAGATTGAAAAATGGGAGCTCAAATATTGTGCCGTTTCCGGCGCCGGATCATCTGGAGGTGATGCAATGAGCCTCGACAAAGAAAACGCCCGCTCAGGTGCGGCAACACCGGAGCGGGACAGAGAAACGCGAAACCCCTTTGAAGAAATCGCAATTCCCGCTGATCAGTATATCACAAGCTCAATGTCAGAGCAAGGGGAGCTTAGGGATTATATCCCGCTCGGCCCCGACAGTCCCGTCACCGGGGCAGTTCTGGCAAAAATGCTCGATTCTACGCCGCGGGAAATCGCGAAGAGAATCCAGAAGCTGCGCTGCGCAGGTGTCCCGATCTGCGCGTCGACCGGAGAAACACCGGGCTATTACATTGCCGAGGACGCAAACCAGCTTGAAGAGTATCTGCGTTCACTCAAAGGCCGCCTGCATGAGATCACGGCCACGGCAACGGCGCTGGGGAATGTGCTGGACAAAATGACCGGCCAACAGCGTATAGACAGCTTCTGATTTGAAAATCCTGTTCCCTCGATCACGAGGGAGCGGGATTTCGCCTCGGCGCGGCGGCGCTTCTCCTATCTCGATAACGGCACGGTTTAGGACGAAACCAGAAAAGGAGCGGGAACATGAGCAGTACGGCGGTGATATGGCTGACCCGAAAGTATATCTGCAAAAACGGAATAGTCGAGAAAACCAAATTCCCCGCCCACGTTCCGGCAGGGACAACGAAGAGGGAGCGCAAGAAGGAGATCGCCCGCGCCTCCCGCGCATCTGACAACGCGGAGCGGGAGCTCGCCCGGTGGCTGAACAACAATTTCTCCGCTGAGGAAGATGTGCATTTACTTCTCACCTATTCAGAGCGGGGGTATGAGCGCTTGCAAGCGAGAGCGGCGCAGCTCATGGCTGACGGTGTCCGGAGCGAGGCAGACGCGCTTTTCATGGCTGCACAGAAAGAGCTTGAAAACTTTGTTCGCCGCGTTCGGTACGACGTCGGCACTATCGAGCTCCGCTATATCGGGATCACGTCCGACATGGACGGAGACACGGGAAAGCCGGTACGGCTGCATCATCATGTGATCATCAACCGCGCTGCGCTCAAGGTTTGCATGACCAAGTGGGCACGGATGGGCTTTGTCATGGAAGAAGAACTGTACCATGTCAACGGCGATTTCACGGCGCTTGCGCAATACCTTATCCGTCAGGTGCGTTATATCCAGAACGCCAAGAGATACACGCTCTCGCGCAATCTGACGCCCCCGGCAGTGTCTGCGCCGGTGGAGATCGTCAGATATGCCGAGTCCGAAATGCGCGTCCCCCGCGGCTGCACGCTGCTTTACAGAGCGCCTTATACACGGGGCGCGTCTCAGTACGTGCGGTATTATGACCCCGGCTCAAAGGCCGACAGCAGCCATACATACACGCTCGGAGCGGGAGATACCACGCCGCGCCGCGGCAGACAGACACGATTAGAGAGGCCACAGACGGCCACATAACAAGATTTTGGAGGTTAATCATGGAAGTCAATATCAGAAAGTTCACGCTCTCAGCATCGGATTTTTACCAGATGGCAAAGGGAATCATAAACTGCGGCGAAGATTATGTGGATATCATTTTCATCCGGGTGAGGACGGGCTTCCGAGCGAAGTTTCCTTTGTCAGCCGCCGTGCGGTATACGGCAAACAGGAAGAGACACTGAAGATATTCAGCTTCGAGTCAACGGTATAAGACCGGGTAAAATGCCCTCTGCTATGATGTCTGCCCGGAGCGGGACATTGAAGCAGGAGGTTATTCTATGAGCAAACCGAGGTATGATTGGTGGGGCTATATAAAGCTGATCCTTTACCGCTATCCGAATTGTCAGCGCGCGTCAGAGCGCCGCGCGGTTGAAGAGGCCATACAGGCCACAAAGGGAAAGCGCGATGCAAAACAGCGCCTGGAGCTTATACGGCTGGTGTATTGGGCAAACACGCGGTATAACCTCCCCGGTGCGGCGCTGAAGCTGTCCGGAGTCAGCGAGGCAACGGCCAAACGGTGGCACGGAGATTTTATCCGTGAAATCGCATACAGTTTGAAGCTGGTCGAGCGGGAAAAGCCCAGTGTTTTGAACGGTTTCGAGCGTTGCAAAGAGGAAAGATAAATCCGGAGAAATCGGAGTCCCTAAAAAGGAAAAAATCAGAGCGGGAATTGACCCGCTCTGAAGGCTATATTTCGCGCTTGCGCAATCGGCGGTAGAGGCGGGCTGCTCCAGGCGCACAGTACCAAGAGTCGGAGCGGAAAACCTGAGAAAACCTGACGGTCCGCGTATATACGCGCGCGCGGGGGCTGCCGTTCATTATCCCGCTCCCTCACATATACAGTACAAGGAAATACAGGTTCTGGAGCTTCTTAAGGCTCAGGGACTGGAGCAGCCTGTATATCTTCCTAATCTCTCTTTCCCGCTCCTGCTCTTCCATAGACGGGGCTGCCGTAGCCGGGATATTCTGGATAAAAGATTCTGTCATGTCTATGATCCTCCTTGACGTAATGGAGCGGGTGCGATATAATCTATACACACCCGCTCCGGGTGGCCTTATAAGCTCTTTGCCTGTTGCTTTGGTCGGCGTTCAGGCAAGGGGCTTTTCTCATGCGATGCAGAAGCGGCGGGTCGTCGCGGCTTTGGTGAACTGCGCCGCAAGCTCCGGGAGAGCCTTTTTCAAGGCCACCGTGTCGATTCTGGAGCTTTCTACGGGTTTCCATGTAACTTTGTACTCACCGGCGTAAAGCTCCTCAGAATCGCCCATATACGCCTTTATTTCGTCCTTGAGTGCGTCGGCCTCGGCTTGCGCCTCCTCTGCCATGCGCTGCATTTCGCGCAGCAGCCTGATCTTTCTTTCGATTTCCTGTGTGCTCATGTTCATGCTCCTTTTCTTTTTCCCGCTCCTGAGTTGTTTCAAGGCCGTTTCCCGTCTGTTTCCGGCTGTTTATCTCTTCCTTAACTGTCCATATAATACCACTTATTAAGTGTAAAAACAATTGGCAAAGCATACAATTATTAAGTGTAAAATTCGTATACTTTTGTACTTGATAAGTGTCCTAATGCCGTGATATAATGTGTATGCTGGAAAAAGGAGCGTCCAAGATAAAAACGCCCCACCGCAAGAAAGGACGTAGAAAATGGCAGATCGTAAATATTCAGATGCACGGAAGAAAGCAAACCAAAAATGGGACAGCGCAAATCTTGACCGACTCTCAATTGCCCTCCCCAAAGGGAAAAAAGAGATTATCAAGGCTCATGCCGAAAGCATGGGTGAAAGTGTAAATGGCTTCATCAGCCGCGCGATCGATAACCAGATCGAGCGCGACAAAAGCGAGCGGGAGTAAACCCGTTCCCGCTCCGGGCTTGACAGGCACCCGGCACGGCATTATAATAACCCTTGGAAGCGTATTCGACACGCCCCGCCCCTTATTGGTGGAGGTGTGCGGGTATGCTTCTTTTTACGCTCTCCCGCTCTGAGCTTGACAAGTGCTGCCCTGCCCTTTATAATGAACACATGGAAGCACTCCCGCCCACCCCTTATTGGCGGACGGGTAAAGTGCTTCCTGTTTTTATGCCCGCTCCCTTGCTGCATCGAGCAGGGCGAGTAAATCCGAATACGCTTTCGGGTTTTGCCCTGGCTCCCACTCATGGCGGCGCAGGACGCGCCACAAGGCCGCAGAAGCAGCGCCCGCTCTCAGGTATGCAGCGACACCGCCGAAGCACGACACACGGGCAGACGCGGCAGGACGGACGCGCGGCGGGGCTTTCCCGCGCTGACTCCCGCTCACGGCAGCCTCCAGCACGCCGCCGGTTCCAGTTCTAGAGCAAAAGAAAAGCCCGTCTCAGCGCTTGACAAAAGCACCGAGCGGGCGGTATAATGAACATACAAAAAAGGCGCTGCCGGTTGACGGTCAGCCCCCTATATGACCATTGAAGTAATCGCCGATCTTTGCGAGGGAGCGGCGATTACTTTTTTTTTTGCCTGTATAAACAGGTTACAAATACCGATGATAACCAAGCAAAGTTGGAGAACTTCGTTAGTGCTCATGGGCAGCCCCCCTTTCAGATCAGGGGGCAAGAAGCTGCCCCCGTAAGTACAGGGGCTAACCGCCTACCGTTGCCTTGCAGCGCCTTAGTGCTTTCGCACCGTCGACAGCATATCATAGCTTTCGACAGATTGCAAGAGTGAGAGCGGGAAAATCGTTCTAAAATTTGGCGCACATTTGGCGCACAAGCAAAAGGAGAAAGCCGCACGGCTTTCTCCTTTGATTTATTCCATTGTTTCAAATGTACCAGTCAGCAACGGCCTTACGACAGCTTCATGTCGCCGTCGCACACCCAGCCGAGCTTCCTGAGCACGGCATTGAAGAGCAGCGAGAGCACCGCCGGCAGGACGATAGCAATGAGTGCGAGGCCTATCCAGTCGAACGCGCCCGGCGTGATCGCCGCGGCCCCGCTCGCGAGTGCCGCTTCGGACGGCTCGAACCAGCCGGTTATCACGCCGATCGGCCCGCATAAGCCGCAGGTGCCCATGCCGGAGTTTATCGGCGCGCCGTTCATCTGGAGCTTAAAGAGACAGGTCGCAAGCGGCCCCGTGACCGCTGAGGCCAGCGTCGGCGCGATCCATATCCGCGGGTTCTTCAGAATGTTGCTCATCTGCAGCATCGATGTTCCAAGCCCCTGCGACACGATGCCGCCCCAGCCGTTCTCTCTGAAGGAAATTACCGCGAAGCCAACCATCTGCGCGCAGCAGCCGGCCACGGCAGCGCCGCCGGCGAGCCCCGTCAGCCCGAGCACCGAGCATATTGCCGCCGAGGAGATAGGCAGCGTGAGCGCGACGCCCACGATCACCGACACCAGAATGCCCATAAAGAACGGACGCAGGTTCGTCGCCTCAATTATCAGCAGGCCGAGCGCGTTTGCCGCCGTTCCGATAGGCGGCGCGATGAGCTTTGCCAGCGCG
>ERZ779877.3326-NODE-3326-length-10543-cov-3.206998_pt1 | contig 10543 bp, 8 predicted proteins | sample MGYA00511556_ERZ779877 | MGnify/ENA primary metagenome ERZ779877 (study PRJEB29588, sample SAMEA2159338) | human gut metagenome | biome: human gut; feature: human-associated habitat; material: faeces | place: Denmark | collected 2008/2010 ... | reverse complement strand
TTTCTGATGGAGTGTCCGCCCGTACCAAAGCGATAAGCCACCGTATCCGTACGGCAGGCATCAAACGTAAGATAACCCCCGACCAAGTGCGGGCAATTAGAATCGTGCTTTCGGGTACGCACGAGGATATGATGAAAATACAGGACGAGGGCAGACTTGACGAATGGTGTGATGACAACCTGCAATGGCTGCACTATACCTTCGGCAAGGAAAATACAGTTTCGGCAGTCCTGCACATGGATGAGCACACACCGCACATTCATGCCACGGTCGTACCGATAGTAACAGGAAAGCGCAGGAAAGCCAATAAGGAACAGGAGGATGGTAAACGCTCGTACCGCAAGAAAGCCAATACCGTGCGTCTGTGTGCTGACGATGTATTGACACGTGAGAAGCTGGTAACATATCACGACAGTTATGCAAAAGCAATGGAGAAATATGGCTTGCAACGTGGTGTGCGTGGCTCGGAAGCACGCCATACGACAACCGCCCAATACTACCGTGATTTGAAACGGCAGACGGGTGAACTTGAAGCCAATGTGCAACAGTTACAGACAGAGCAGCAACAGGCAGAGCAACAACTTGACGAGGTAAGGCAGGAAGTCAAGTCGGAGAAACTGGAAGCTGCCAAGACGGAAGCGAAAGCCGCATTCGTGGCAAAGGTCGGTTCTCTTTTCGGTGGTGGTAAACTGAAAGAGTTTGAACACAGGAATGAAGATTTGCAAAACCGCATAAAGGAACTTGAAGAAGAAGCCGTGCAACGAGAGGTACAACATGCCAAGCAGATACAGGAAATGAAAAATGCTTACGAACAGCAGCACCGGAAACTGTCGGAATTTACGGATTTTGTCAAACGCTACTTCCCTTATGTGGAAAAGCTGATACCTACTATCAAGTTTTTGCGTGATACTCTGAATTTTAGCGATAGGCTAATCAAAAAGCTGTGTATGTTTAAGGATGTCACCATTAAGGGCGAAGTGTATTCGCGGGAGTTTAACCAATATTTTAGGGCAGACAAAACGATATGTTCACTTAAAGAGGACAAGGATGGCAATTTCAACCTAAACATAGACGGGGTTTCACACGTCAGTTGGTTCAGACGCAAGAAAGATGAGTTTATGCAATCATTGGGAATGCCGACAAGAAAGCAAAATAAAGGTATTCAATTGTAAGTCAAAATAAAGTCCGTGATAATGGAATGCCGTATAACGGATTTTTTGTACTTTTGTATTCAAATAAATGTAACTACATGAGAACTTTATCACTTATCATCTTTTTTCTTATTGCCACAATACCAGTTTCAGCTCAGCAATGGGTATTGGATGAAATCGCAGAGGAACATGACACTTCGGAAAATATTCCAACATGGCTTGTTGGCGTTTTGTTAATTATCGGCTTTTTGGTTTATAAGCATTTGCAACGTAAAGATGAGGAAGAACAAGAAAGACGCATCAAGGAGCAAAAATATGAAGAGGAACAACAACTTGAAGAGCAACTTCAAAAATATAGAGAGCAACATGACGATGACATAGACTTTTACGAAGATGATGACAACCTCATTATCCCCGATATATCTTCAGCTCGTATAATAAATAAAGAACCGTCAGCAACAAAATCTGTAAGTGATGAATCCACTATTCAATCAACACCAATTGAAACGGAATTTTACACTATTTCCGCTGATAGAAAGACTTTTATAAAGGCGAAAGATACGGATTCTATCATAATTCCAGATGGAGTTGAAGTTATCAAGTTTGAAGCTTTTATGATGAGAAAAATAAAAAGCATTGTCATTCCAAAGTCTGTAAAAAAAATAGAGGATTTAGCTTTTTCGGGTTGCAGCGTAGAAAAATTGCTTATTCCCAATTCTATTAGTGATTTCGGTGAATTCACTTTCAATGGATGTGATAATTTAACGGATGTTATTATTGAAGAGGGTATAACGAAACTTGGCATAGGTATGTTTCAGAACTGCATGTCACTGAAATCAGTTTTATTACCTCAATCGCTTCTTTCTATTCCCGATTCAGCGTTCGAGGGTTGTATTTCTCTTGATAATGTAACATTACCACCTAATATCAAATATATTGGTGATGATGCGTTTTGTAATTGTCAATCGTTAACAGAATTATGTATCCCCCCATCCATTTCAAATATTGGTTTTTCTGCATTTCGAGGATGTGGTTTGAAAAGCATCAATATTCCAGAGACTCTTTTTGGCATTTCTGAATATATGTTTTATGACGCATATGATTTAAAAAAAGTGGAATTGCCCAATACAATTACTTGCATAATGTCACACGCATTCTACGGATGCGAGTACTTACATATTATTATTCCACCCAGTGTATCCTATATTGCGCCAGACGCTTTTGACCAATGTAATGAATACAGTTATGAAAATTTGTGCATTGAAGTTCCTAAAGGGAAAAAAGAAAAATTGGAACAATTGAATGAACACTTAAAAGGTAAGATTTTAGAATATGATGTAACAGAAGATATGGCTATATCATCAGACTTACAAGAGCACAAAACACGCTTTATCGATTTTCATATTTTTAAGGAAAAAGAAAACCTACGAAACCAAGAACCCATGTTTTACAACGGAGTTCAGGTTGCTGTTAGATACGAAAACAAATGTACTTATGACAATTTCGAGTAGTGCGAAATAACTGTTTACGCGAGTTCGGGATAAGGTCTCGCATTATTATGTGTTCATTAAAAAGCAAGTTATGGCAGTATTGTTTGACCAATTTAGCTATAGGATAAATAAAACATCCGAGGGCGTTTATTATGATCGCTGGCATGGACATATGTTTCCTGAAATATCAATGCCCGAAAAATTATACTTTTTGAATCGAATTATTTCGGCACTTTTGACGCACGATAAACTTTTCATCAGAACAGACTCAATAGAAGAAATGATTGAGTGTATTGGATTTGATGCTTTCAGAATGCTTTATAATAGAGGCGAAATAGTGATTTTAGATAATTGGTGGGTTCCTGCTTTTATGTGTAACGGAAATTCCGTATTATATATGAATATGCATGAAACGCAATATCAAGATAAAATATGCTCTCGCCTATTAGAACGCAAAGGATTAGAAGCGTCACGTTTTATGAATTCAATTTTAAATAAGGTGTGCAATACATCTGATTCCGATACATATGACTTTTGGGACAATACTTCACAAGAAAATATGTATGAAGATTTTTCTTACAATGATAGAATTCGAGCTCTTTTGAATATTCAATCTGACAGTATCATGTCCATTTCAAATGAAGATGATACTTGGTCAGCTGTAAGACTTTGCTTGTTTGAACGAAGTATAGAATGGTCTAAACAGCTTAAAACAGATGAGATTTTACTTGAAGATGAAGCAAAAAAGTACTTGTTATACAAAAGTGACATTCAATTAGATAGCATTATCCAATATTTCAAACAGGTTCTTTACGCCAAAGGTATACCAAATCTATCGATTTTATACTATAATGGTGTGATTTCAATGAAAGATATTATCAGAGTTAGAGATAAGGTCGCTTTTGGAGAATTTACTTCTTGGCTTAAAAGTCACAATTATAGTGTTAAGGAATTGGAATTAGCTTTATTAAATGGAAGTTCAAACAATAGTGTAATTGAAAAATGGTTAAGATGGGCTGTTGTTTGTGCCTCACCATTATTTCTGCCTGCAGGAACAGTGCAGACACTTACTGGTATTGGACTAAGTTTTTTGGAACAACTTTTACCGCAATTTTCTGGGCAAAAAATTCCTGTTCTGTATTTTGACAAGGTTTTATCAAAGCAATTTGACTCAAGTAAGATGAACAGGAAATTGCAATCAAAGTTTGGCTTTTAGCTGATATGGATTATCGGAATAGGTTAAAAATAACAAGGCCTGTTTTCATGTTCAAAAAAATAGTTACTTTTGTATCTTAAAGAGTTATTTGAACGCAAATCATAGCAGAACGCTGCAAATGGCACGGTTGCCAAGTCATTATCTCAAACTCGGGTAATTCTCCCAAAGTCCTTATTATAAGGGACTAAGAAAACTATTCCAAATTTACGGAAAATAATCCGATTATGCCCCGTCCTGCGGCATTTTTCTTCCTCCATGGCCGCAGCCCACGTCCGTCCGGCGCCACTGCCATCTTGCCCGCAAAGCCGACAATATGGCAGACAATGGCACCCGCCGAAGGTGAAAAAAGTTTTCGCAGGTTTAAAACGGCGGCCGGCAGACTTAAAAAGATTGCAAAAAGTTAACAGCAGGCCGCCAGCCGGCCTTTCCCGCGCCACAGGTACGGACTTTGTACTTTATACAAGCGAACGGCGCAACCGAAAGGAAGCACCGCCCGAGAACAACAAACTGAATGTATAACTTAAAGAATAGGAGATTTGATTATGTCAGCTATTAGAAGGTACAACGCACAGAACTGGTTGCCGAGTTTGTTCAACGATTTCTTCGACAACGATTGGATGGTAAAGGCCAACGCCACCGCTCCGGCCATCAACGTCATCGAAAGTGACACCGACTACAAAGTGGAAGTCGCCGCACCGGGCATGAAGAAGGAAGACTTCACCATCCACGTAGGCGAGGACAACGAACTGACCATCGCCATGGAGAAGAAAGACGAAAAGAAGGACGAGGACAAGAAGAACAAGCGCTACCTGCGCCAGGAATTCTCTTACACGCAGTTCGAGCAGACGCTCGTCTTGCCCGACGACGTGGACAAGGAAAAGATTGCAGCCAGCGTGAACGACGGTGTGCTGACCATCGACCTGCCGAAGCGCACACCCGAAGAAAAAGCAAAAGTCAACCGAATGATTGAAATCAAATAATCCCGCAGCAATGTGAGAGAGTTTGAATAAAGGGATTCTCCCCGCGGCGGTTCTCCCGCCACGGGGATTTTTTGTGCCCGACGGCCACCTGTCCGCCCACGGCCTTGCCCGACGCCGCGCCACGCCTTGCGGAGTCCGCCAGCGTACTTTGCGGCAAGTACTCGAGTACTCTGCGCAGAGTACAATCCGGCAGCCCGCAAGGCATCCCCCATTTTCCTTTTCGCCTTTTTTGCGCGCCCCCACGCGGGAATCGCGTAACTTTGCAGGCAAAAACAGGCATTCCATGAGAAAACTTCATCCTTTCATGCTGGCCGGGACGGGAAGCGACGTGGGCAAGAGCGTGCTGGCAGCAGCCCTTTGCCGCATCCTGCGGCAAGACGGCTACCACCCTGCCCCCTTCAAGGCACAGAACATGTCGCTCAACTCCTACGCCACGCCCGAAGGACTGGAAATCGGGCGGGCACAGGCCGTACAGGCCGAAGCCGCCGGCATCCCCTGCCACACGGACATGAACCCCGTGTTGCTGAAGCCCAATTCCGACCACACGTCGCAGGTGGTGCTCAACGGGCGTCCGGCAGGCAACCGCTCCGCCTACGACTATTTCCGCGTCGAGGGACGGGAAGAACTGCGCCGCGCCGTGTGCGAGGCTTTCGACCGCCTGGCGGCCCGCTACAACCCCATCGTGATGGAAGGGGCAGGCAGCGTGGCCGAAATCAACCTCCGGGCAACGGACATCGTGAACATGCCCATGGCAAGGCATGCGGATGCCGACGTGTTCCTGGTGGCGGACATCGACCGCGGCGGCGTGTTCGCCTCAGCCTACGGCTCCATCATGTTGCAAAGCCCCGACGACCGGAAACGCATCAAGGGCATCATCGTCAATAAGTTCAGGGGCGACCTCCGGCTCTTCGCCGACGGGGTGAAAATGATGGAAGAAGTGTGCGGAGTGCCTGTCCTGGGAGTCGTGCCCTATTTCCAAGACATACACATAGAGGAAGAAGACTCGGTGGACCTGGCCGGGAAAGCTTCCCGCGCGGAAGAAGGGCGGGTCAACGTGGCGGTGGTCCGCCTGCGGCACCTGTCCAACTTCACTGACTTCGACCAGCTGGAGCGCGACGGCAGGGTGCATCTCTTCTACGCCGACAGCGCGGAAGCACTCCGACAGGCGGAAATCATCATTCTGCCCGGCAGCAAAAACACAATAGACGACCTGGAATGGCTGACACGCTCGGGAATGGCAACGGCCATCGCAGAAGCAAGGCGGGAAGGGCGCACCGTGGTGGGCATTTGCGGGGGCTACCAGATGATGGGACGCGAGGTGGCCGACCCGGAAGGCGTGGAAGGGCCGCCGCGCCGACGGGCGGGACTGGGACTGCTGCCCGTGCGGACGGTGCTCACCGGAAAGAAAACCACACGGCAGGTGGAGTTCCGCTTCGCCGAATCGGGGGCTTGCGGACGGGGGTATGAGATTCACATGGGACGCACCTGCCCTGACGACGGGACAACGGCACGGCATCTGGCCTGCCTGGCCGACGGCACGCCGGAAGGATGCCGGCTCGACCGGAAGTGCTGGGGCACCTACCTGCACGGCATCCTTGACAACAACGCCGTGGTGGACTACCTGCTGGAGCCATACGCCCAAGGCACTGGAAACGGAACGGCAGAAGACTACACGGCATTCAAGGAACGGCAATACGACCTGCTGGCCGCCCACGTGCGCCGCCATCTGGACATGGAAGCGTTCTACCGCATCCTCTCGTCAGAGAAGGGATAGGGCCACGCCGCACAACACCATGAGGCACTCGGCCCAAAGGTTGACGCCGACGGCCGTCTGCAAATCTTCCGTCCGCAACGCGCGGTCGCGGTTTCCGATGTAGGGTTTGGGGAAACTTTGCCCAAAATAGTCGTGCGGTCCGCCGAAACGGCAGTCGAGGATACCGGCCAAGGCGGCTTCGGGATAACCGGAATTGGGGCTGGCATGGCGTGGCCCATGGCGCAGGATGAAACGCAGTTCGTCCTTCAGCCCGCGCGCGGCCTTGCGCCCCCGGTGGGGCAAGTGGGCGGAAAGGGCCATGAGGAAAGCCGTGAGCCGGGCCGGCACGTAGTTGGCCACGTCGTCCAACCGCGCGGCGGCCCACCCGAATTCCCGATAGCGGTCCGTGCGGTAACCTATCATGGAATCCATGGTGTTCACCATCTTATAAGCCATCATGCCCGGAAGTCCGAGCAGATAGAACCAGAAAAGCGGCGCGACGACACCGTCGCTCAGATTTTCAGCCAAAGTTTCCAGCGCGGCCGTGCGCACCTCCTTGTCGCTCAGGTGCGCCGTGTCGCGCCCCACGATGCGGGCCACCTGCCGGCGGCCTTCATCAAGCGAACGATCGGCAGCCCGGAACACAAGGCGCACTTCGCGCACGAGCGTCGTGCCGCAAAGGCAATAGAACACCAAGATGCCTTCCACGGAAAGAAAGACATAGGAACCGCCCGCCGGCCATGCCGCACAAAGCCGGGAAAGGAAGAAAAGAAAAAGCCACGTGAGCAGAAAAACGCCGGCAACGGAAAATCCGACCAAGAGCGTCCCCTTGGCGCGTCGGCAGCGCCCTTTGTTGGCATGGCGCTCCACAAAAGCGATCCAGCGCCCGAAAGCCACGACGGGATGCGGCAGGCAGGAAGGGTCGCCCAGACATTTGTCCAGCCCCCATCCCATGAGCAAAGGTAACACATTCCCCATCATGCCCATTCCGAAAAAATCCATTCTTGAATGGCCGCAAGCAAACGGTCGTCCGCTTCGCGTCCCTGCACGGCTATGCGGAAATACCGGCCGTCCAAGCCTTCGAAGTTCCCCGCATCGCGGATGAGGATGCCATGCTCGCGGAGCAAGTAACCCTTCAGGGCGGAAGCCACCCCCATACGAAGGCGCGCTAACAGGAAGTGAGTCTGTCCCGGCCAGACCTCGGCCAGGCGGAGCGCTTCCAGCCGGGCGGCCACCCTCTCCCGCTCTTCCAACAAGAAGCCGGTGTCCGGACGGAAATCAGCCTCGTGACGGACCAGATAGATGGCGGCTTCCATGGCCAAAGCATTGACAGACCAAGGCATCCTGACGCGACGGATGCGGTCGGCCATCTCCGGACATGCCGTCAGGTAGCCCACGCGCAGTCCGGGGATTCCATAAGTCTTGGTCATGGAATGCAGGAGTATGACATTGGGCAACGCGGCGGCTTCCGCCGCACCGAAAAGCCGTTCCAACGTGAAATCCTCGTAACTTTGGTCGATAACAAAAAGCGTGTGCGGATGTTGCCCGACCGTTTGTTCCATATCGGCATGCGGGATGACCGCGCCGGTGGGATTGTTCGGGTTGCAGAGCCAGACGATGTCGGCATCTGCCGGCAAACGATCAAGAGAATAAATGAACCTCACCTTGTGGCAGTGCAGGCGGCAAGCATCGGCATATTCAGAGAAAGTGGGTGCAAGGATGCAGGAACGTCTGCCGGAGAAGGCTTGTGCCACAAGGTAAATGGCTTCCGTAGCGCCGTTGGTCAGACACACGTTCTCCGGTGCGAGCCGCAAGGATTCGGCCACAATGCCTTCAGCCGTCTCCGGCACGGGTTCGGGATAAGAACGCACACGGTTCCAACATTTTCCCAAATGGCTGAATAACTCGTCCAAACGGGGCTGGCGGTAGACGTTGCTACTGAAATTGAGACTGACACTATGGTCGTCGAAGGGGAGGTCGTCCCCATGTCCATGAATCATATCGTGTTTTGTTTTTGCAAAGGTAGTGCAAGTCGAGAGGAATGCAAAATAAAAGCAAATGAAACCGGCGCTCATTCATGGCTGGGATGCGGCCCGAACTCTTAAAGATGACAAAAATGCGCAAAATAGTATTTAGCGAAATGATTCAACGCAAAGCGAAGCCTGTTTTTTTAGTATGTTTGTATATAAGAATCTAAAATGGAGGACAAACCTATGCTTCAGCCATTGCCGATAGGCGTGCAAGATTTTAATAAAGTCCGCACGGAAGGCTACATGTATGTAGACAAAACGGCTTTGTTGTACCGGTTGGTGAAAACGGGAAGCTATTACTTCCTGTCGCGGCCGCGCCGTTTCGGGAAAAGCCTGCTGGTGTCCACGCTGGAAGCCTACTTCCAAGGCCGGAAGGAACTCTTCAAGGGCCTGGCCATCGAAGGGTTGGAAAAGGATTGGGCAGTGCATCCGGTATTCCACTTGGACCTGAATACCCAGAAGTATGACGCGCCGGAGAAACTGGACCAGGTATTGAACCGGGCCTTGACAAGATGGGAGGAGCTTTATGGTGCTTCGGAAGCTGAAGCGACGCTTTCGTTACGCTTCGAAGGCGTGATCCGTCGTGCCTGCGAGCAGACGGGGCAAGGCGTGGTGATTCTGGTGGACGAATACGACAAGCCCATGCTGCAGGCCATCGGGAACGAGGAGCTGCAGGAAGACTACCGCAGCACGCTGAAGGCGTTCTACGGGGCACTGAAAAGCATGGACCGATATATCCGGCTGGGACTGCTCACCGGCGTGACGAAATTCAGCAAGGTGAGCGTGTTCAGCGACCTGAACAACCTTGAAGACATCTCGATGGATAACCGCTATGCGGACTTATGCGGCATCACGGAAGAAGAACTGCGTGACAATTTCAAGGAATACGTATGCAAGCTGGCTGATAAATACCGCATACCCGAGGAGGAGGCCTACATCCGGCTGAAGGAGCATTACGACGGATACCATTTCACGGAAGACTCGGAAGGGCTTTACAATCCGTTCAGCCTGCTCAATGCCTTGGCCAAGCAGAAGTTCGGCAACTACTGGTTCGAGACCGGCACTCCGACCTATCTGGTGGAACTGCTCAAACGTAGCCATTACGACCTGAGAAGACTGACACAAGAGCGCACAAGCGGAGAAGTGCTCGACAGCATCGACACGGCATCCGACCATCCCGTACCATTGCTGTACCAAAGCGGATACCTGACCATCAAGGATTACAATCCGCGCTTTGACGTTTACACGTTGGACTTCCCGAACAAGGAAGTGGAGGAAGGACTTCTGAAATTCCTCATTCCGTATTACACTCCAATCAACAAGGTGGAGTCCCCGTTCCAAGTGGAACAATTCGTGAAAGAGGTGGAAGCCGGCGACGTGGATGGTTTCTTCCGCCGCCTGCAAAGTTTCCTGGCCGACACGCCATACGAGCTGGCACGCGAGCAGGAACTGCACTACCAGAACGTGCTGTTCATCGTCTTCAAACTGGTGGGACTGTACGTGCAGGCGGAATACCACACCTCGCAAGGGCGGGTGGACCTCCTGCTCCAGACGCCGGACTATGTGTACGTGATGGAATTCAAACTGGAAGGAACAGCTGAGGAAGCCCTGCGCCAAATTGAGGAGAAAGGCTATGCCCGCCCATTCGACTCGGACACCCGCCGCGTGTTCCGCATCGGCGTGAACTTCAGCCGCGAGACGCGCAACATCGAGCGATGGTTGGTGGAATGAATGACAATACAAAGGAAGGAGGTAAGCCATGAATGAATTGCGCCCTTTGCCGATAGGTGTACAAAGTTTCGAGAATCTCCGTAAATCGGGGTTCCTGTATGTGGACAAGACGGCATTGTTGTACCGCCTTGTGACGACGGGGCACTATTACTTCCTGTCGCGGCCGCGCCGTTTCGGGAAAAGCCTGCTGGT
>ERZ779877.3323-NODE-3323-length-10547-cov-4.443100_pt1 | contig 10547 bp, 7 predicted proteins | sample MGYA00511556_ERZ779877 | MGnify/ENA primary metagenome ERZ779877 (study PRJEB29588, sample SAMEA2159338) | human gut metagenome | biome: human gut; feature: human-associated habitat; material: faeces | place: Denmark | collected 2008/2010 ... | reverse complement strand
CCTTTTCCGCCGCGGGGCAGAGCCGCACCGCGCACAGCGCCGCCACGCTGCTGATAAAACCATCCATCAGCACGGGCACACCCGCCAGCGCCCCGCCCAAGAACATCCCGCACAGCCCGGCGATATCAAAGCCGCCCAGCTTGCCCAGTACGTCCAATACGTCATCGGGGTTGGGGACATTGCAGGCAATGCCCCGCCGGATGGTGTCCACCTTGCGGGCAAGCCCTGCATCGGAAAGCCCTGCACCGCGCCCGGTCATGGTCTGCACCGGCTGTACCAGCAGCACGGCAGCAACAGCGCTGGAGGTGGTGGTGTTGCCAATGCCCATCTCGCCGGTAGCCACCAGCCCGTAGCCCTCGGCGGCAAGCTGCCGGGTCAGGGCGATGCCCCGGCCAATGGCCTCCACTGCCTCGGCGCGGGTCATGGCAGGGCCTTTGGTAAAGTCCGCAGTCCCGGCGGCAATGCGGCAGTCCCGCACGCCGGGTACGGGCGCACCGGCAATGCCCAGATCCACCGGCAGCACATCGCAGTGCGCCGCCTGTGCCATCCTGCATACGCTGGTGCGCCGCGCAGCAAGGTTCTCGGCTACGGCGCGGGTCACGCTCTGGTCGGTCTGGCTTATGCCCTGCGCCACCACGCCGTTGTCTGCACAGAGCACCGCCACCGCCCGGCGGGAAAAATCAAACTGCGCCGTGCCGGTCAGCGCAGCGGCATCTTCCAGCAGGGTCTCCAGTGCGCCCAGCCCACCCAAGGGCTTGGCAAGGCTGGCCCAGTGGGTATGGGCGGCGGCGCGGGCGGTTTCGTCCGGCGGGGTGATAGCAGCAAGCAGCTGCATCAGTTCAGCTTCGGTCATTTTTGTCATCCTTTGTGTTTCAAAAAGTGCTGCGCCGCCTGCACAAAGCGGCGGGGCAGGGCAGTGCCAGCCCAGTAAAGATGCGGGAAACCGGCATACAAATGCGCGCTTGCAAAGCCGCATTCCCACTGCCTTTTTTTAGCTTTGCACACAGAAAAGTCTGCGCCATTCTCGGAGGAATCCCAGTGGTGGAATTCATGGACGGGCAGCGTTTCTCCAGCGTGGAAAAGCATACTGCCAGCCTTTGCCGTCATGACGGCATAGCCAAAGCGCACCAGCCGCCCGGTGTTGTGCCCGCTGCCCGGCAGCACACCCGCCATGGGGTAAACCTTGCTGTCTGTGCCCTCCAGCGTCTGCCCTAAGTACAGAAAGCCGCCGCACTCGGCAGCGGTGGGCAGCCCCTCTTGCCCTGCGTCCCGGATAGCAGCACGCAGGGCGATGTTCTCACTCAGCTGCCGGGCGTACAGCTCTGGGTAGCCCCCGGGCAGGTACAGCCCACCGATATTTTCCGGCAGGGCGGCGTCCCGCAGCGGGCTGAAAAATGCAAGCTCTGCACCCGCATCCCGCAAGGCGTCCAACGTTTCAGCGTAGGCAAAGCAGAAGGCTTCATCCCGCGCTACGGCAATGCGAACGGAGGGCGTGCACGGCGCGGCAAGCGGCGGTGCAGCCGGGGCAGGGCGGTCAGTCAACACTGCCAGCTGTGCCCAGTCCAGCACAAGGGCATCGGCTAATTGCAACAACTTTTGCTGCAAGTCCGCAACCTCCCCGGCGGTTTTCAGCCCGAGGTGGCGGCTCTCAATGGCGCACCCCGGCAGATGGGGCAGATACCCCACCACCGTCAACCCGGTCTCGGCTTCCAGCATCGGGCGCAGCGTTTTGTATAGGGTTTCGGAGCAATCGTTGAGCAGAATGCCCACGATATGGCTGGGCGTGCGGAACTGCAAAAGCCCCCGCAGCTCGGCAGCAAGGGTGATGCTTGCCCCTTTTGGCTGCACTACCAGCAGCACCGGCAGCGCCAGCGTATCGGCCAGCTCCCAAGCGCTTGCACGGGTTGTCAGTCCCTGCCCATCGTAAAAGCCCATGGCACCCTCGCATACGGCAGCGCCGTGCCCGGCGGCATACCGGGCGTAAAGCGTGCGCACCGTATCCGGGGCAGAGAGGTAGAGGTCTAAATTGTGGCTTTCAACCCCAAGCGCGCTGCGGTGAAACATAGGGTCGATGTAGTCCGGCCCGCATTTGAAGGCGCAAGGGTCAGTCCCGCGCCGCTGCAAGGCGGTCAGCACGGCACAGGTAACGGTGGTCTTGCCGCTGCCGGAGCGCGGCGCGGCGATGAGAAACTGCATCATGTCCGTGCCCCCATAATGAGAAACACCGGGTTGTTAGCCATCAGCAAATGCAGACTGCCCGCCGTTTTTGTGCGGCTGACGGCGATCTGTGTCACCTCCGCAGAAAGGCCGTGGGCGGTCAGGGCAGCTACGGCAGCACTGAGCGTTTCCAGCGCAATGGCGGTAATGCACAGCCGGGCGACTGGATTTTTGTGCAGTACGGCGTCTATAACAGCGTCCATATTGCCCTTTGTGCCGCCGATGAATACAGCATCCGGGGCGGGCAACGCGTCCAAAGCATCGGGTGCTTTGCCTTCGATCAGGGTCAGATTGTAAGCAGCAAATTTCTCCCGGTTTTGCTGGATCAGTGCACAGGCCTCCGGGTCACACTCCACGGCGTATACCTGCCCGGCAGGGGCGGCAAGCGCCAGCTCCACGCTCACGCTGCCGGTGCCCGCGCCCACGTCCCATAGGGTGTCCGTGGGGGTCACCGCCAGCTTTGCCAGTGCGGCGGCGCGCACCTCCTGCTTGGTCATAGGCACAGCGCCCCGGATAAAAGCATCGTCCGGCAGGCCGGGAGTGCGGCGGGACGGCAAAGCCTCCCGTTCGATGAGCAATACGCTCAGCGGTGCAAAGCTTTGCTCTGCCAGTTCCCGGGCAAGGCCAAAGCGGATGGCTTCTGCAGGGGTGCCAAGGTTTTCGCCCACAAGGGCGTGAGCAGCGCCCAGCCCGGCGGCGGTCAGTTTGGCACAAAGGGTGGCAGGGGTGTCCCCGCCGCCGGTGAGGAAAAACACCTGTGGATGCGCCAAAACCTCGGCTACGGGGTCGCAGGCGCGGCCATGGGCAGATACCAGCTTCCAGTCCTGCCAAGGGCGTCCCACTGCTGCGGCTAAAAGCTGCACGCTGGAAAGCCCGGGCAGCACCCGGACAGAGTAGCCCATAGCCCGCAGCAGGGGCAGCAGCTTTGCCGCGCCGGAGTAAAACCCGGTGTCGCCGCTGTACAAAACAGCGGTGTCTGTATCCGGCTGTGCGGCAAGACACGCAAGGATTTCCTCCGGCTTATACACGGCTTTGCAGTTGTCAGTGCACCCCGCCGGTAAATGCTCCAATAGGCGCTTTGCCCCAAGAATCAGCCCTGCGCTTTGCAGTGCAGCCAGTCCTTGCGCGGTCAGGCTTTCCGGGCAGCCGGAGCCCATTCCGATCAGAGAAATCATGCCAGAACCTCCTTGCAGCGTGCCAGAATTTGTGCAGCAGTTTGTCCGTTTTCAGCCGGGCGACGCACCACGATCAGCTGTGCACCGGCATCCTGTGCGGCCTGTGCTTTTTCGGCAAAGCCGCCCACAGCACCGCCGTCCTTGGTGACCAGATACCGGATGGAGAATTGTTCCATCAAGGCGCAGTTCAGCGCATAGCTGAATGGCCCCTGCATGGCAATGATGTTTTTATGCGGGATACCGGCGGCCTCGCAGGCGGCAATGCCCTCCCGTGTGGGCAGCACCCGGGGGAACAGCCGCTCTGGGCCGAGCGCCGCAAAAGCGGCAAGCTCTTTCGCGCCTGTGGCCAGCAGCACATTGCCGCTGCACCCGGCCAGAAATGCAGCGGCGTGGGCGGCGGTGGCAAATACCATGCTCCCGGCAGGCAAGGGGCTTTCTTCCCGCAGCAGCCGGTGATACTCCACCCCGGCCACGGCACACGCAGCCCGGATGTTTTTTGTGGCGTCCACCGCATAGGGGTGGGTGGCGTCCACGCAGAGGGCAGCACCCTGTAAAAGAGCGGTCATTTCCTCGGTAGTCAGCCGCCCGCAGTGCACGGAGATGCCGTCTGCTTTGCCCTGTTCCTCTGCACCCAGCGGGGTGGCAACACTGACCAGAACCTCCGCTCCCAGCGCCGCCAGCTGCCGGGAGAACACCCGCCCCTCGGTAGTGCCGCTGAAAACCACTGCCTTCATCTGCGGTACCCCCGCGGGGTGACCATTTTACCGCCAAGCTGCTTTGTGGCAGCGTTGCCGATGTACACGGTGGTAAACATATCCACCGTGGTGCTTTCCAGCTGGGCAAGGGTCAGGATGCGGGCAGTCTGACCCTCCCGGCCGATATTGCGCACAATGCCGCAGACGGTATCGGCGCTTTTGCCACTTTCCAGCAGGATGCACACCGCCCTTGCCAGATAGTCCGGCCTGCCCTTGGAGGAGGGATTGTACAGCGCAACGCAGAAATCTCCCATAGCGGCGCAAGCCAGCCGCTTCTCGATGACCTCCCACGGGGTCAGCCGGTCGGAAAGGGAAATGACGCAAAAATCGTGCGCCAGCGGTGCGCCCAGCACTGCCCCGCCGCTGAGGGCAGCGGTCAGTCCGGGCACGATTTCCACGGCAACGTCCGGATAATCCGGGGCAAGTTCCAGCAGGGGGCTTGCCATGCCATACACCCCGGCATCGCCGGAGCAGACCAGCGCCACCCGCTTGCCGGTGCGTGCTTTTTCCAGCGCCCAGCGGCAGCGGTCAAGTTCCTGCGTCATGCCGGTGGCATAGTATTCCTCGCAGGGGAATTCATCGCGGATGAGGTCAAGATAGACCTTATACCCGCAGATGGCGTCAACACTTTCCAGAGTATTCGCGGCCTGCTGGGTCATATAAAAAGGTTTGCCGGGGCCAAGTCCCACGACATAAACCACCTTCTCGGGACGGTCAATGTCAATTTCCATCACGTCAATCATTCTGCCACCTCCAGTCCGGGGCAAAGGGCCTGCACGCCAGCGCAAAGGTCACGCCGCTGCAGGCAAATTTTGGGTAAAACAGGCTGCCGCCTGCGTCCAGCACTGCCGCCCGCTCACAAACATTATCCACTCCGGTCACACTTTGTACAAAAGGGGAGGGGGTGAACTGTCCGGGCACGTTGCACAGCTGTGCGGCAGAGTAAAACCGCACCGGCCAGCCACGCGCCTGACAGAAGGCCAGCAAGCCCGGTTCATTCTGCTTCAGGTCGATGCTTGCGGCGGCGGTAACTGCCTGCGCAGCAAGGCTGTGTCGGGTGCAGAAGGCGGCAAAGGCAACTTCCAGCGTTTCAGCGCTTGTGCCCCGCTTGCAGCCGATGCCCAGCACCCCGATGCGCGGCACAAGATGCAGTGCCTGCCCGGTGGGGCAAAGGGTGAGTGCAAAGTCGGCTTTTTCCGGGGTATCAGCGGGGAATAACCCTGCGGGCACGGTGCCTGTTACCGGGAAATCAGCCCGGTAATATACCGGCTGCTCGGCCAGTAATTTGCCGCTGACCAGCTTGATGCGCTCCGGCTCCAGCACCATGCAGTTTTGGTGCTTTGCCCACTCGTCCACCGCAAAAATGCCGTGGGCATCGGTGGCGGTGGTGATCACCGGCACGGCTCCGCATACAGCGGCAATGGCCCGCGCAAGATCGTTTGCGCCGCCCAGATGTCCGGACAGAATGGGCACGGCAAACCGCCCGCATTCGTCCACCACTACCACAGCCGGGTCGGTAGTCTTGCTCTTGCAGTGGGGCGCGATGGCCCGCACTGCAATACCCGCAGCTCCTACAAATATCAGCGCATCAGAATGCACAAACTGTGCGCTTGACCATTCTGCAAGAGAAACACCATCCCGCCCGCACCGGGCAACACTGCCGGGCAAGGCGACGGCCAGACGCTTTGCTAGCGCAAGGCCGGTATCCGTAAAGGCAAGGTAAGCGCGGGTCATACCGGTTCTCCTTTGCGGAATTCGGTGGTAAAGGCGGGGTCGTACAGCTTGCTGCGCTCGTACTGCGTGCCGAGAAAATCTCCCACTACGATAAGTGCCGTCTTGGTAATGCCCGCTGCACGGGTGCTCTCAGCCAAAGAACCAACTGTGCACCGCACGATTTTTTCTTCCGGCCAGCTGGCCTTGTACACCACGGCGGCGGGGGTGTCCGGTGTATACGCGCCCTGCAAAAGCGCCGTCTGCACCTTGTCAATCAGCCCGATGGACAGGAAGATCACCATGGTCGCGCCGTGGGCGGCAAGGCTTGCCAGCTTTTCCCGCTCCGGTACCGGGGTGCGCCCCTCCATGCGGGTGATGATGACCGTCTGGCTGACCGTGGGTAAAGTATACTCGGAGTTCAGCGCGGCGGCAGCGCCGCAAAAGCTGGAAACACCGGGGGTATCATCGTAACAAATGCCGTCTGCATCCAGTGCATCCATCTGCTCCCGGATGGCACCGTACAGGCAGGGGTCGCCAGTGTGTAACCGCACAGTGCTTTTACCGGCAGCTTCCATCCGGCGCATCACGTCCAGTACCTGCTCCAGCGTCATCTCGGCGCTGTTATAGATAGCACATCCCGGCTTTGCCAGCCCCAGTAGCGCCGGATTGACCAGACTGCCTGCGTAAATAATGCAGTCTGCGGCCTGTAAAAATGCTGCACCGCGCTGGGTGATCAGATCCGGTGCGCCGGGCCCGGCGCCCACAAAATGTACCATGTGCATTACTCCTTCCATTCGTCTAACAGGCGGGCGGCAGTTTCGGTCTGTCCCAGCGGGCCATGCTGGTTTGAAAACAGCACGGCGCCCACCCGGAACGCCCCGCCCGCGCGGCGGTCAAGATACAGCTGGATGGCGGCAAGCAGGCTTTGCAGCACCGGCTCCCGCAGTCCGGCTGTATCCAGAATCTCCAGACAGGCATCCGTGGTGGCTGCATTGTACAGTGCGGTGCACACCTCTCGGTCAGCACCGCACAGGGCAGCATGGGTGCAGAACAGCTCCGTGCGGCAGTCTGCCGTGTGGGAATGGGTGTTCATAATGCCGCCCGCCAGCTTGCACAGCTTGCCGATATGCCCCACCAGCAGCACCTGTTTGAAGTGCGCCGCCGCTGCAATATCCAGCGTATCTCCGATAAAGTTTGAAGTTTTGACCACCGGGATATCAGCAAACTGCGGGTATGTTTCGTGCAGATAGTCCAACCCGTAATTGCCCGGGGCAAGGATGAGCCGCCGGTGGTCCTTTGCCCGCAGCGCCGCCTGATTCATCTCCAGCTGGATGGTGTCCAGAATGGCCTGCTGGCTCATGGGTTCTACAATGCCGCTGGTGCCCAGCACCGACAGCCCGCCCTCCACCCCGATATGGGGGTTAAAGGTGCGCCGGGCTACCTCCTCGCCGCCGGGGATGGAGATAGTCACGGCAAAGCCGCCGGGGTAACAGGCGGCTTCCGCCTCCCGGCGCAGCGCCTCGGTGATCATCTGCCGGGGCACATGGTTGATGGCGGCCTGCCCAACCGGCTGGTCCAGCCCGGGCTTCGTCACCTTGCCCACCCCCGCGCCGCCGGTAATGCGTATCTCGGGCGTGCCGGGCAGCAGCGTCACCGTGGCGGTCACCGGCAGACCGGTGGTCACGTCCACATCGTCGCCGCCGTCCTTTTCAATGGCGCATTCCGCACCCTCGGCAACGGTGCGGCAGAACAGGGGGGCAACCTCTACCACAATGCCTTTCGGCGTGCGCAGGGCGACGGTTTCCGGTGCTGTGCCGGTCAGCAGCAGCCGGGCGGCCCCGGCAGCGGCCAGCGCCGCACAGGTGCCGGTAGTGTACCCGCAACGCAGCAGCTTCTGCCCGCTGCGCACATAGTGCTCAAATTGGGGCTTTTCCGGCTTTGGTGGGCCAAAAACAGCGCTGTACTGTGCTTCCGTCAGGCCGTAGAGCGCCTTGATATTTTCCCGGGCAAAGGCCTGTGCCGGGGACATGGGGGCAGAGACGCCGTGCGGCGAAACACATACCACCGCGTCCGCGATCTTCTGCGCCATGTCCAGCTCGTGCAGGGTCACGATGACCGCAAGCTGCTGCTCATGCGCCAGCTTTTGCAAAATGGTCAGTAGTTCGATCTTGCCTTTGATATCCAGAAAAGAGGTGGGCTCGTCCAGCAGAAGCACCTGCGGCTGCTGACAGACTGCCCGCGCCAGCAGAATGCGCTGCCGCTGCCCATCGCTGACGCAGTTAAAGTCCCGGTTGGCCAGATGCGCCGCGCCCACCAGCTCCAGCGCGCTCTGTACCTGTTTTTTGTCCTCGGCAGAAAGGATACCCAGCCGCCCGGTGTAGGGGATGCGTCCTGCCGCCGCAAACTCAAAGCAGGTGGTCAGCTCGGTGCGGCGGGTGTGGGGCAGCATCAGCGCCAGCTTTTGCGCCCGGGCGTTGCCGGGGATGCGGGCCAGCTCCTGCCCGTCCAGCAGTACCGCGCCGCCCAAAGGGGCCAGCTGCCCCGCCAATGTTTTGAGCAGGGTGGATTTGCCCGCGCCGTTCGGGCCGATAAGCGCCAGCACCTGCCCCTTGGCAGCACCCAGCGCGATATCCCGGGCAAGGGCAGCTTTGCCGTAGCCGATGGCAAGGGCGTTGGTTTCAACAGAGTACTTCATCGCACATCCTCCCGGTTGCGGCGCAGCAGCAGCCCAATGACCACCGGCGCGCCGAATACGGCGGTGACCGCGCTGATGGAAAGTTCCATGGGCGCAAACAAGCTGCGGGCGATCAGATCACACAGCAGGCAGAACGCCGCCCCGCCCAAGCAGCACCCGGGCAGCACATACAGCGGGCGGGCACTGCCCAGCAGCTGCTTGACAAGGTGCGGCACCGCGATGCCCACAAAGGAGATAGGCCCGGCAAAGGCGGTAACGCAGGCGGCCAGCAGGCTGGAAAGCAGCACCAGCAGCCGGGAAAACCGCCGCACATCCACGCCCACGCTGCGGGCGTAGGCTTCGCCCATCTGGTAAGCTGCCATGGGCTTTGCAAGGCAGAAGGCCGCCGCCAGCGCGGGCAGCACCACCAGCGCTGCCGTGCGCACGTTGCCCCACGTCATGCCGGAAAAGCTGCCCTGCGACCAGTTGTGCAGGTTGACGATACTGCTGTCCTGTGCAAAGGCCACCACAAACTCGGTGATGGCAGAGCAGATGTAACCGATCATCACGCCGCAGATTACAAGGATGCTCATGCGCTGCACCCGGCGGGCAGCGGCCAGCACAAAGGCCATGGCCGCCATAGCGCCCGCAAAGGCCGCAAGGATGAGTACGGCAGAGCTTGTCAGTAGGCCGTAGTTCAAAAACAGCACCATCACCAGCGCCACCGCCAGCTTAGCCCCGCTGGAAATGCCCATCACAAAGGGGCCGGCAATGGGGTTTGCAAAAAAGGTCTGCAACAGATAGCCTGCTGCCGAGAGCGCAGCGCCCAGCAACACGGCCATCACCGCGCGGGGCAGGCGCAGCTGTGTGATAATGCCTACGCTCAGCGCGTCCTGTCCGCGTCCGGTCAGGGCTGCAAGCACGGCCTGCGGGGTAAGCGCAACGCTGCCCCAGAACAGGCTCACGGCAAACAGCATCGCCAGCAGCAGGGCAAGGCAGCAATAGGAAAAAACAAGGCGTTTGCGGCTGGTCATAAGCGGCTCCTCAGGTAATTTTGGTCAAAAAATGCAGGGTGTCGGGGTCGGCAGTCTCCCCGGTAAAAACAGCGTGGAGGTCCAGCATAAAATCTGCCAGTGCCATGCTCTGCTGGAAAAAGCTGGGCGTCGTGCACCAGATGTTCCCGCTTTGCACCGCCTTGCATTCTGCCAGCAACGCGCAGCGGGCAAGCAGTTCTTCTTTTGTGGAGATGCTGCCCTCGATGGTGCCGTTATAAATAAGCACATCGGCATCCTTGACCCCAGCGTAAAGATCCTCCAGTGGGATATTCATGGTGGAAAGACTGTTGCCGCTGTCGGCAAGGTCTGCAAAAACATGCTCCGGTGGGGCAGTCTCTGCCGAGCGGAGCTCTTGCATCAAACGATCAATGTCTGAAATCAGCAGGTCAACTGCCGGCATATGTTCTTCGCGCAGCGCCCTTTGCAGCATTGCAATGCGCTGCCCGAGCACATCGTGAACCCTTGTTTTCTGCTCCTGCAATTCTTTTTGGTAACGGATTTCCTCAATGTTGCCAAGCATTTCCAGCAGATGCAGCTTATGTGCATTCAGCGCGGTTTTCTTCATTGCAAGCTGCGCTGTGAGATTCCAGTGCGAAGTTATGTCCAACGCATACAGCTCCATATAGTGCTTTCCGTTGATTGCGATGGCGCCCTGCACGAATTGCCACACGGCACCGTCCGCCAATTTTATGGTGATCCTTTCTTTGAAGGGCAGCCTTTCGATTCCATCCGGCAGGGCGCCGCTTTGCAGCAGGCGGAGAATTTCCCTTGCATCGCGCACGGCGGTAAGGGAAAGGGCGCTCAGCAGCTTTTGCATGGACAGGTTGAGGAGCAGGATATATCCGGTATCCTGTGCGAACAGGATGCCTGCAGGAAGCTGATCCACGGCTTCCTTAACGGAGAGCCCGGAAAGGCCGTGGCGCAGTTCCCGGCTGAGTCTAACTAGCTTTGCCGCGCC
>ERZ779877.3322-NODE-3322-length-10548-cov-2.553321_pt1 | contig 10548 bp, 7 predicted proteins | sample MGYA00511556_ERZ779877 | MGnify/ENA primary metagenome ERZ779877 (study PRJEB29588, sample SAMEA2159338) | human gut metagenome | biome: human gut; feature: human-associated habitat; material: faeces | place: Denmark | collected 2008/2010 ... | reverse complement strand
CAGCACCAGCTTCGTCGAACGGCTGGGTCTGCATAACGCCGGGGCGCACGGTGGACATCTGCGGGCGGAAGCGCGGGCAGATGATGGTGGCCATCAGGTGGCCGCCGAATGCGGGACGGGTCATCTTCAGGTTGGTGTTCTCCTCAAACTTGGTGTTGTCCACATCAATGTTGGAGGTGGTGCGCAGGAAGTTCTTGTACTTCTCAACATCGACGTCCAGATGGGTGCAGTCGGCGCACAGACCGGTGTGGAGACGGGCGGCGCAGCGGGGCGCCAGGTCGCGGCCGATGTGGCTGGCACCGAAGAGCATGATCTCGGGCTTGAACTCCTGCACCGCGTCGCTGATGACCTTGGTATAGGCATCGGTGGTGTAGTCCTTCAGCAGGGGGCTGTCGATGTTGTAAACGCGGTCAGCGCCGTAGCCGCCCAGCGTCTTGAGGTCAGCCTCGGCCAGGCCGCTGCCCATGACAACGCCTGCCAGCTCAACGCCCAGGTCATTGGCCAGCTTGCGGCCCTCGCTCAGCAGCTGATAGCTGATGGACTGGATCTCGCCCTCGCGCTGCTCGCAGAATACCCACACGCCCTTGAAGGCGGCGGTGTCCATTGCATTGAATTCAGCCATTGTTCGTTTCTCCTTCCTCAAATCAGGTGCTTGTCGTTCAGGATGCCGACCAGCTGGGCAGCGTCCTCGACCTTCATGCCGGCGCCCTTGACCGGAGGAGCAAAGGACTTGTAAACGTTCGTCGGGGAGCCCTTCAGACCGATGGTGTCGGTCTCGATGAGCGGATCGTCCTTCAGAGCGTTGTAATCAAAGACCTCAAGCGGCTTGTCGTAGCACTCGAAGATACCGGAAACGCTCATGTAACGCGGAGTGTTCAGCTCCTTGATGCAGGTCAGCAGGCAGGGAGTCTGGACCTTCAGCTCCATGTAGCCGTCCTCGAGCTGACGCTTGACGGTCAGGCTGTTGCCGTCCTTCTGAATGTCGGTGACATAGGTGACCTGGGGCAGATGCAGCTTCTCGGCGATCTGGGGACCCACCTGGGCCGTGTCGCCGTCGATAGCCTGTCGTCCGCCGATGACGATATCCACATCGCCAATCTTTTGGATGGCCGTGGCCAGTGCATAGGATGTGGCCAGCGTATCGGCACCTGCGAAGAGGCGGTCCGTCAGCAGCCAGCCAGTATCGGCACCTCGGTACAATCCCTGGCGGATAATCTCGCCCGCGCGCGGAGGACCCATCGTCAGCAGGCCTACCGTGCTCCCCGGATGCTGCTCCTTGAGGCGCAAGGCCTGCTCCAGCGCATTAAGGTCTTCGGGATTGAAGATGGCGGGCAAAGCGGCGCGATTCACCGTTCCTTCGGCCGTCATCGCATCTTTGCCCACGTTTCTCGTGTCGGGTACTTGCTTGGCAAGTACAACAATCTTTAAACTCATAAATCCTGTATGTGTTACTTATTTTCTTATTTCTATCTTATCCTCCAGTCTTTTCACCGTTTTGTATTCCACCAAACCGCTATTCGTGAAACAACCTGAGTGATGTATCCTAAAAGAACCGCTGCAAAGGTAGTTATTTTCCCCGTTATGGGCAAACATTGTGCACAAAAACGCAAAAGATGTGCACAAATCGGGGCAAATGTGTAAACAAAATCCCTCATTTTGGGAAGAAGCCGACCGACTTTCTTGCCAAAACGAGGGATTTGAGACTTTATTCCAACGGCGCCCCATCGCCAGTAGGCCTATATGGTTCGACTACATGAGCGACTATATGGCTCGGCTACATGAGCGGCTATATGGTTCGACTACACGAGCGACTATTTGGAGCGGCTATTGGAGCAGCTTATAGGGTTCGACAGCTTATACGAGGGTAGCCACCACCTCCTCGCGCGACTGCGGGAGCAGGTCGATGACCGGTATCTCGGGCAGGGTGTAGCATCCCGGGGCCAGTCGGAAGGAGGCGCGGGCCACCCCGACCAGGATCTGCGCCGTGAGCGCCGGGTTGTTGATGCTCATGTCGAAGGACATGCGCTGGTTGGGCGTCTTGCCGCTCGTGCCCTTGCGGGTGAGGTGTACGCCGTGGCCCATATCGCGCACGTCGTCCACCGACTTCACGGCGAAGACGTGGAGCTCGTCGTGGGCAAAGTAGTCGTCAGCCTTGAGTTCCGCCTCGACCTGCGCCACGGTGTAGCCATCCTCCAGTTCCACATAGACCATGCGGCGATGGATGCCCTCGCCCAGGGGGATGGTCATGGAGAGCGCGTTCTTGACGCCCTTCTTGGAGCGAGCCACGACGCTGTGGCCCATCGACATACCCGGACCGAAGTTGGTGTAGGTGAGGCCCTTCGGGGCGAGAGCCTCCAGGAGCACGCGCACCACGGAGTCGCTTCCCGGGTCCCATCCAGCGGCGATGACGCTGACGCGGCCCGCCTTCTTGCAGTTTTCCATCTGTCGCGTGCGGTATTCGAGGATGCTGGTGTGGATGTCGAAGCTATCGACGGTGTTAATGCCCAAGGCCACCAGGCGCTCGGCGTAGTCGGGGCAGGAGCGCGTCGGCGTGCAGAGGAAGGCCACGTCGACCTCCTTGAGCTTCGTGATGTCGTCGACCACCTCGTAGGGGGTCAGTTCGAGTGGTTTGTCCTTGTCACCCTGACGGCGTACTACGCCTGCAATCTCAAAATCGGGGGCAGCCTCAAGAGACTCGACCGTGTAACGTCCGATGTTGCCGTAGCCAACTACGGCGGCTCTGATTTTCTTCATAGGTCATTAACTTTTTGTTATTCTGCAAACAATTTTCGCCGACAAAAGTACATTTTTTCCATGAAACGAAATGTCACTGACTTGTTTTTTTAACAAAAATACCTACTTCTTGTCATAAATCAAGCATCCGACGTTTGAGCCTCACCACTCGTTGTCATCAAATCGTAACCCGCAAAGCGCGCCGCGTTCCACATTTTTTGCCTAACTTTGCCCCCGATTCATGAACATTCGTAAATATGGAAGACAAGCATTATCGCATACTGGTGGTCGACGACGAGGCCGACCTCTGCGAGATTCTTCAGTTCAACCTGGAGGCGGAGGGCTACCGGACCGACGTGGCCTACTCCGCCGAAGAGGCGCTGACGCTGGACATTGCCGCCTACGACCTGCTGCTGCTGGACGTGATGATGGGCGAGATGTCGGGTTTCGAGATGGCCAGAAGAGTGAAGGACAACCCGCTGACGAAGCAGACGCCCATCATCTTTCTGACCGCGCGCGACACGGAGGACGACACCGTGGAGGGCCTCAACCTGGGCGCTGACGACTACATCTCGAAGCCTTTCTCGCTGCGCGAGGTGCTGGCCCGTGTCAAGGCGGTGCTGCGCCGCACGTCGCAGGAGGCGCAGGCGCAGGACGAGGAGGGCGTGATCCGCTTCCAGGGGCTCGTCCTCGACGACAACCGCAAGGAGGTGTGGGTCGATGGGGAGCATGTCGCGCTCACGCGCATCGAGTATTCGCTGCTGCTGATGATGCTGGAGAACAAGGGGAAGATCCTGAGCCGCCAGCAGCTCATCAATCATGTGTGGCCCCACGACGTGATCGTGCTCGACCGCACCGTGGACGTCAACATCACGCGGCTGCGCCGCAAGGTGAAGGCCTATGCCGAGCATATCGTGACGCGGCAGGGGTTCGGCTACGGATTTGAAGTGAAGACCAACTGACGGGATGATGGGAGACGGAAGGATGAAACAGAACAACCAGCAGACTACGCAAGGGAACAACCAAGGGAACATCCAAGGGACTACGCAAGGAACTAACCAAGGGACTGCGCAAGGGGACAACCAAGGGACCGCCCAGCAAGGGACCGCCCAGGGGCCCACGGGGCTTCCTCCCTTCGCGCCGCTGCGCACCCGCATCCCCGTGGGAATGCGCCTCTACCTCGGGATGCTCTCCATCTTCCTGCTCTTTGCCTTCACCTTCATCGTCTATCAGCAGCGACGGGAGAAGGACTACAAGGTGTCGGTGCTCGACGCGCGCCTCCAGGACTTCAACGTGCAGATGAGCGAGGCCATCACCTCGTCGCCGAAGGACATCAAACCGTTCATCGACCGCTACATCGTCGACAACGACATGAGGGGGCTGCGCGTGACGCTCATCCGCCCCGACGGCACGGTCTTCTACGACACGTGGCAGAAGGACCTGAGCCACATCCACAACCACGCCAACTGCCAGGAGGTGCGCCAGGCCCTCGACGACGGCAGCGGCCACGCCATCGAGCGCAAGAGCGCCACCGTGCCGCAGGCTTTCTTCTACTCCGCCACCTATTTCCCCTCCCACCGCTACATCGTCCGCAGCGCCCTGCCCTACAACGACAACCTCGCCAGCGTGCTCAACACGGACAAAAACTATCTTTGGTTTGCGCTGGGCGCCGTCGTGCTGCTGACGCTCCTGCTCTACAACTTCACGCGCCGACTGGGCAACAACATCACCAAACTGCGCCTCTTCGCCTCACGGGCCGACCACAACGAGTCGCTCGACATCAAGGACCTGGCGGTCTTTCCCGACGACGAGCTGGGCGACATCGCCGAGCGCATCATCAAGGTCTATAAGCGCTACCAGCGCACGCGCAGGGAGCAGGACGAACTCAAACGCCAGCTCACCCACAACATCGCCCACGAGCTGAAGACGCCCGTGGCGAGCATCCAGGGCTACCTGGAGACGCTCATCAACCATCCCACGATCGACGAGAAGACGCGCCAAATGTTTTTCGACCGCTGCTACGCGCAGAGCCAGCGGCTCTCCTCGCTGCTGGCCGACATCTCGACGCTCAACGTCATGGACGAGGTGAAGGACCTGCTGCTGGGCGAACTGAAGAAACTGCGTGACGGCGACTTCGACGAAAGTCTGCTGGAAGCCAACATCAACAACTTCAAACTCTACCAGCTGTACCAGCTGGAAAGCAACAGCGCCCGTGCCGACTGGTTCGTGCAGTCGTTCATCAACGGCAGCAACTGGGCCGACGAAGTGACTGCCCTGGACCGCATGGCCAAGCTGACGAAGCAGGACGTAGTGGACTTTGCCAACAAGTACCTGAAGGACGACAACTACGCCATCATCTACAAGCGTCAGGGCAAGGACCCCAACGAGATGAAGATTGCCAAGCCCGAAATCACTCCGATCGTGATGAACCGCGACACAGCCAGCGCCTTCCTGAAGGAACTGCAGGCCGAGGCCAAGAACGTGACGCCCATCGAGCCTGTCTTCCTGGACTACAGCAAGGACCTGAGCCAGCTGACTACCGGCAAAGGCGTGCCCGTACTCTACAAGCAGAACACCTCCAACGACCTCTTCCAGTTGATTTACCTCTTCGATATGGGTAACAACCAAGACAAGGCGCTGGGTACCGCCGCCCAGTATCTGGAATACCTGGGTACCTCGGACATGACGCCCGAACAGGTGAAGAGCGAGTTCTACCGCATGGCCTGCTCGTTCTACGTATCGCCGGGCAGCCGACGCACGTATGTCACCCTCTCCGGCCTCAACGAGAATCTGCCTGCTGCCATGGCGCTGTTCGAGAAGCTGCTGGCCGATGCACAAGTGAACGCCGAAGCCTATACCAACCTGGCCAACGACCTGCTGAAGGCACGCAAGGACGCCAAGCTGAGCCAGGGTACCAACTTCGGCCGCCTCATCAGCTACGTGAACTATGGCCCGAAGAACCCCGCAACGAACTTGCTGAGCGAAGCCGAACTGAAGAACATGAATCCGCAGGAACTGGTGGACCGCATCCACAGCCTGAACAGCTACAAGCACCGCATCCTGTACTACGGCCCAAGCAGCGACAAGGAACTTGTGGCCCTGCTCGACAAGGAGCACCGCACGCCCGCCACGCTGAAGGACGTGCCTGCCGGCGAGGACTTCAAGCAGCAGGCCACGCCCGAAACGAAGATTTACCTGGCTCCCTACGAAGCCAAGAACATCTATATGTCACAGATTTCCAACCGCGGCGAGAAGTTTGACGCAGCCATCGAACCTGCCCGCCAGCTCTACAACGAATACTTCGGCGGAGGCATGAACTCCATCGTCTTCCAGGAGATGCGCGAGAGCCGCGGACTGGCCTACTCGGCCTGGGCCGGACTGAACAAGCCGGGCTATGCCGACGAGGACTACTACTTCATTTCGCAGATTTCGTCGCAGAACGACAAGATGCTCGACGCCATCAACACGTTCAACGACATCATCAACAACATGCCGCAGTCTGAAACAGCCTTCAAGCTGGCCAAGGAGGGTATGATAGCCCGCCTGCGCACCGACCGCATCACGAAGATGAGCGTCATCTGGAACTACATCAATGCACAGGATTTGGGCGAGACGGTGGACAGCCGCATCAAGCTCTTCAACGACGTGCAGGGCATGACGCTGAAGGATGTCATCAACTTCCAGCAAAAATGGATCAAGGGACGCACGTACAGCTACGGCATCCTGGGTGACAAGAAAGAACTCGACATGGAGGCACTGAAGAAGATCGGTCCGGTTATCGAACTGACGACTGAAGATATCTTCGGATACTAAAACTGAACGGTTAACGGTGAGCGGTTAGCGGTGAGTATCAATACTGACGGCTAACCGCTTTTTTATGCCCATCACTCACCGCTAATCAACGTTTTCCGAACCGCCAGCCCAAGCCCAGCATCAGGTTGTTGGGGTCCTTGAAGTCGTGCAGCTGATAGCCCACATGGAGGAAGAGACGGGGCGTAACAAAAGCTTTCAGTGCCAATATCTGATAGAAACCACGAGTATCTTCACCACGCTGGATGAGGTTGCGACCGAAACCTACGTTTACCGAGAAAATGGGCATGGTCAGCTCGGCACGGAGCGACAGACCGACAGCAAACTGCTCGCGGAAAGGCGGGCGATAGAATTTCAGGTCGCCTCCGCTGGTTCCCTCCACATGATGTTCCTTCAGATTGGCACTCTCGTCGTATTGCGCGTCGAGCGACGCACCGGCACGGAAATACTTGTTGACCCGATACATGGGATTGAAGTTCAGACCGACTACGGCAAACGATCCGGGAATCAGCTCGGCACCGTTGTCCAGAAAAAGTCCCCGGCGACGGGTAGAACCATAGAGCACCACGTCATAGCTGATGCGGTCGGCCACAGACGAAGCCTCTTCTTCCCTTCCGGCAGAAGCCGGCGTATGCTCGGCCGTACTGCCGCCAAAGGTACGCACCACTCCGATGCGCGCCCCCACCGTATTGACACCCGAATTGGGATAATTCGTATTCCCGTTGGAGTAATGGGTCAGATCGATACCTGCCGTCAAGTTCCACTGTGGAGCTATCTGCCAGTTCAGGAAGAAACCGGCATTGATGTAGGCGTTGATGCGCGAACCCACCACATCGTTATAATAATTGGTTTCGGGATTATACCGCTTCCAGCCGAACGAGGCTCCGAAGTTCCACTCATAATCCAGCGTCAGCCCCGGAGCCAGCTTTGCGATACGCGAACCCTGAAAAGCATAGACCGCAACGGGTGTCCCGACCTCCGACGAATTGAAGAAGGTGTTGTAGGCCACACCGATACCCTGATAGGCATAAGGATACAAGCGCCCCAAACGGGAGTCGGGCGAGAAACGGAAAGCATATTTCAGATGAGCCGAAAGGGCCGTGTTGATGGGTTTGCCCGCCGCATTGTCACCCGTAAAGAAACTGCGGGTGGGAAATACATAGCTGGGACGCAAGTCAAATCCGATGCTGTGCGACGGACGGTGGCGGAGTGTATCCGACGATTGCTGTAAAGACTGGGCCCGAACGACGCCGCCGGCAAACGGCAGGCAGAGAGCTGTCAGGAGAGCAAGAATAGTCTTCTTCATGGAAAGAGTCAATAGATTATTTATTGATGTTCACATCGCGTACGGCAGTTGTCAGCGAATAGCTTTGCGGAGTGTAAAGGTCGGCCCGGCCTTCCAGCACGCGGCGGCGGTCCGTCTGCGGGCAACTGGCATAAATCTTATAGGGAACGCTGGTATAACGGAACCAGCACTTCACGGTGCACTCTACCGCCTTGCCGGGCGGTACGACAACGGTATCTGTCACGGCCAACAGTTCGTCGGACAAGGGAAATTCATAGTTTTCACCCGAGAGCGGAAGTTCGTCGCCCAGCAAAGCAGGACTATTGTATTTGTCCAGGCGGGGCACGGGGACGACAGGCATCTCGGTACCGAACATCTGGAACAGTGACGGGTCGATGCCGGGGTGCCACTCGTCGCCACCTCTGAAGGTGAAACTTTGCCGGAAACTGTCATAAGGATGAAGCGGATATTTCCAGGGATTGTCCGTAAGATTGGTGGGAGAAATCACCATCCGATCTGTTCTCGCACTGTCTTGCTCCAAGTACCAGGAATCCAACGAATAGACGATACTGTCCAGCCGGTAGCGGGGTGAGGGTTCGAGAAGCAGCTCCACTTCGCGGTATTCGTACTCGTTGCCCACACCGAGGGAGAGCCGGCACGACTCCAGCCCGATGTTTTCGGCGTCCGAGATTCGCAGTTTCTTTCCTCCTGTACGCTCCAGTGTGAGCGAAAACTGCGGATAGCTGACCACGTATTTCGCCAGCCCGAGGTCACTGAAGTGGAAGGGGACGTCGAAATAGAGCTGGGTGCCGTCGGGGGCATAGATATCTCCCTGGATTTCTTCATACTGATCTTTCTTTTCCAGAAAGAGGCCGCGTACGTACCAATTGTCGCTGCCGAAGCGGAGGGTGGAGGCCGAGCCATCGGCGGGCACTTGCATGTTGTCTGTCGCGGGGGCGCACGAGTCAATGAAGACATCGGAGTTGCAGCCGCACAGCACAGCCATCAGAAAGAATATGGATAAAAGAGGAAAAGCTCTCTTCATGGCGTTCATAGTTTTAATTGGGTTACAAAGGAATGAAATATTATTCAGAAATCCAATAACCCAATCAAACTATCAACATATGTTCACTCTTCGTACATCCGATCGATAACCTTCTTATAGTTCTGGGCAACGACTGCCCGCTTCAGTTTCAGTGTATTGGTCAGCTCGCCACGCTCCATACTGAAAGGTTCGGGCAGCAACGTGAAGCGCTTAATCTGCTCGTAATGAGCAAACGACTGTTGCAGGGTATCAATGCGGTCGCGGTAGAACGCCACGATGGCAGGATGCTGCAGCAACTCGGCACGGTCCTTGCAGACAATGCCTTGTTCGCGGGCATACTTTTCCACCAAGTCATAAGCCGGTACAATGAGCGCCGAAACAAACTTCCGCTGGTCGGCAATGACAGCTATCTGGTCGATGTAGCGGTCTACAATCATACGCGTCTCCAAAGCCTGCGGAGAGATGTATTTCCCGTTCGAGGTCTTGAACAGGTCCTTGATACGTTCGGTCAGATACAAGGTACGTCCCTCCAGCCGTCCGGCATCACCCGTATGGAACCATCCGTCCTTGTCTATGGCAGCAGCCGTCGATACCGGTTTCTTGTAGTAACCCTTGGTAATGGTCTTGCCACGGAGCAGTATTTCGTTATTTTCACCGATCTTCACCTCCAGGTCGGGCATCACTTCGCCCACCGAGCCGATGACATAATTCACAGACGGGAAGCAGGAAACCGTAGCGGTAGACTCTGTCAGTCCGTAACCCACTACCATGTTGATGCCCACCGAGTGGACAAACTCACACACTTCATCCGACACAGCTGCTCCAGCAGTAGGAAAGAACGTGCCATTCTCAATACCGATGGTCTTCTTCAGCAAGGCATAGACCGTCTTTTCGTAGAATTTATACTTGAGATGCAACATCAAGGGAGGATTCTTCCCCTGACGCACGTATTGCAGGTTGTGTTCCCGGCCCACCTTGATGGCATCGAGAATCATGGCTTTCCGCATCCCCGACTCCTGGGCAATGCGCTCCTGCACGCCCTGATAGACTTTCTCCCAAAAACGAGGAACACTGCACATCATCGTCGGACGCACCTCCTTAATGGCCATCTGTACATCCTGCGGATGCAAGTTGATGCAAATCTGCACACCTTTATGGATACAAAGATATGTCCATGCTTTCTCGAAGACATGTGTCAAAGGAAGGAAGTTCATGGACACATCTTGGTCACTCATATCTACCAGACGGATATCATGGATACGGAAGGCCTCTATATAGTTAGAATGATGCAACATCACCCCCTTCGGTTCACCAGTTGTACCGGATGTATAAAGAATGTTGGCAAGGTCATCATCCGATGCACGGGAAGTACGTTCTTCCACTATATCGTTGTTCGGCAAACCTTTTCCTGTTTCCAGGAATTCGTCAAAATAAATAGAAGTCATGTCACGAGGGTCGCGTACTACAGCACGGTCGAAAATGATCAATTGCTGTAATGATTGGCAAAAGCCAAATACACTGAAAGCTGCATCATACTGGAATTGCTCGCCTACAAAGATATAACGTATCTGAGCATCATTGATAATGTACTGCGCTTGTGCCGGTGAACTGGTAGCATACAGAGGTATGGTCACCGCACGATTAGCAAATGCCCCGAAATCTACATAAAGACATT
>ERZ779877.3320-NODE-3320-length-10557-cov-2.919158_pt1 | contig 10557 bp, 15 predicted proteins | sample MGYA00511556_ERZ779877 | MGnify/ENA primary metagenome ERZ779877 (study PRJEB29588, sample SAMEA2159338) | human gut metagenome | biome: human gut; feature: human-associated habitat; material: faeces | place: Denmark | collected 2008/2010 ... | reverse complement strand
CATCGTCAGAGTGTCGGTTGCCATCCGGACACTGACGGGGCGACTGCTGCCCCGTTTCGGCTTTTAATATTTTCTCACCCAGTTTGATGCTCTCAATCTGTATTTATCATCCTCCCATATCTTTTCCATTAGTTGTTTGACCTCTTTTATATTTCTGACAAGTTCGTCTCTGTAACTCGTTGGTATTTCCTTTTCATCTTCAAACACAGGAATCCGCACCTTGTAATAAACTTTTCTTCCCTTGTATTGTTCATACACGCACAACCCTCTCCGGCTTGCTAAATCAATAACCTCTTGTTTTTTCATGTTTTCTCCTTAATAAACTGAATAATTTGCAAGTGCCTGTTCTAATAATTGAACTGATTTCATCTCGATTTCATATTCCTCTTTGCTTATCACCCCTAGTTCATAGTCAATTTTTGCATCTTTTTCATATCTGCTCGTTTCTTTATACATCATTGTCCTTTTTCTTTTTGTTCCGGATAACCACGGTATAACTTTCTCGCCTTTTCGCACTTTTTGTTTTATGTAACAAAAATATTCTCTTGTTTGGTCTGAAATTGTTTTTGCCATTTTGTTTCCTCCTGTCTTATAAAGGACAAACAGTGCTGTGTCATCTCGCTCGGTTGATTCTTCCACTTAACGATTTCTTGTTCTAGGAGTAAAGTGTTGATTGGCTCAACCTGTTCAGCTTTCTTCAAATAGTTCCAAACACTATGCTTTCTTGTCCTATCGTTCCTGTTTTCTTCAACTGCTTTGACGGGTCATGTTTATTCTTCACACGCTCTGTCTGCTATCCGGCAGCATGACCACCATGTCACTTGCGTGTAGCCCTATCGCTTCACCCGTTCTTTCCTGCTTGCTGTTGTCCTTGAATACATAATATGCGTCTTTGACAACTTTGTCAACAGTTTTTTGTATTCTATGACAACTTTTTTATTGCATTTTATATCTATGGGTGTTATGATTCATGAAAAGGAGGTGTTTACATGACACAAAATGAGCGTGTAAAGGAAGTCAGAAAAACACTTGGTCTCACGCTTGAGAAATTCGGTGAGCGTATTGGTGTTACAAGAGGCTCAATGTCCAATATAGAAAATGGCAACCGTAATCTCACCGAACAGATGACAAAATCTATCTGTCGAGAATTTAGTGTTGACTATATATGGTTGACTACTGGTGACGGTGAGATGTTCGTTGATACTGACGACGATTTCATCGAAAGAATTGACCGCATCATGGTAGGTGAGGACGATGCCCGCAAGAATCTTTTCAAGGCACTACTTGAGGCAAGCGACGAGGACATCGCAGCATTTCAAAGAATCATAGATTTATTTGCATCAAAAAAAGACTGACAGTCTTTCAACTGCCAGTCTCATGGGTGTAGAGATACAACACGAATTTGTATATCCTCTTGAGGATGCGTTCGCTGTGTATCTTTCCGACTATTTCGACAATAGCCTCTTTGTAATTCAAGGGAGACACCACCCCCTTTCCGAATTGCATTGTATCATATATTTCCATGATTGTGGAAATATCGAGGTTGATTTCCATAATCATGGAAATCGTTCCTCCTGCTGCCGGAATCCCGCTGCATTATGGTACAATTATTTGTATTCGGATTCAAACAGGTCGGTGATTTTCACGCCTAATGCAATCGCTATCATTTCAAGCTGAAATAATGTCGGCGACACCTTGCCGTTTTCGATGTTGTTTATCGTAGATTTTCCGATTCCGGATTTCTTCGATAACTCCATCAATGTGAACCCTTTTGAGGTTCTCACTTCCCACACAAGGATTTTCATTCTGCTCACCTCCTCTCTTGAGGAAAGTTTACAGAATGTTGATTTTATAAAGAAACGGAGGTGTGTTCATGAAATACGGTGTCAGAAAACCAAACATCAAGAAAAGCATTAAGGCAAGAACAACAGGAAAAGTCAAACGGCAGGTCAAAAAGGCGGTCAATCCCCTTTATGGTAAAAAGGGAATGGGAATCGTCAACGACCCGAAAAAGGCAGCATACAACGCAGTGTATAACAGAACTACCGTCGGCGTGTCCGACATTGCAAAAGGATTGACGGCTGCAAACGGAAATCCTGCTGCATCCAGTTCAACAAATGCACCGCAGAAAAAGGAATACTCTGCAAATACATACAGTGTTTGTGGAATCCTCATGATTGTTCTCGGTGCTGTCCTTGCACTTTTAGGATTGATTCTATTGCTTGCTGTTCCGGTTGCCGGAATAATTGCTGTTGTGGTCGGTGTCGCATGTGTCGTCATTGGTCGCAAGTATAGAAAAGTCGCAAAAGAACGCCGTGCAAATGAATAATGCACAACAAAAAAGACGACCCACGCTGCAACGTGAATCGCCTTTGTGAAACCTCCGTCTCATGCTCCTGCAAAAAGCACCGACAGAATGTTCCTGCAAACACCATTCTATCATAAAACCGTGCTTTTTGCATTGGTTTTATTTTTTATACTCTTTTTTAGGATGGTGATTTTATGAAACTACCGAACGGATTCGGAACGGTTTACAAATTATCGGGAAATCGCCGGAATCCTTATGTCGCCAAAAAGACAAAAGGATGGGAAAACGACCCGAAAACAGGTAAATCAAAACAATTATATACGGTCGTCGGATATTACCCGACCCGCAAAGAGGCATTGACCGCACTTGCGGAGTTCAATGCAAATCCTTATGATGTGAATGCTGCAAAGGTTACATTCGAGGATGTATATGAGCGATGGTCTGATGAACATTTTCCGACTGTCAGTGATTCCAACGTCAAAGGCTACCGTGCAGCATGGGCGTTATGTGATAAACTTGCACGGATGCGTTTTGTTGATGTAAAACTCGACCACCTGCAAATGGTCGTTGATGAATCCGGCAAAAATTATCCTACACTCCGGAAATTAAAAATATTATTCGGTCTGATGTACAAATACGCTGTGATTCATGAGATTATCCCAAAAGAACGGAATCTCGTTGAATACCTCGACATCAAAAAGGCAGGAAACCCGAACGCATACAACCGGAAACCTTTTTCAAAGACAGAGGTCAAAAAGATATGGGATGTTAAAGATTCAAATATATATTATACTGTCATCCTCATGTTGATATATACCGGATGCAGAATCGGCGAACTCCTCGACCTCAAGAAAGAAAATGTGAACCTTGAGGAAAGATATTTCAAGATTGTCGCCTCGAAAACTGCTGCCGGAATCCGTACTGCTCCAATCTCCGAAAAGGTTTATCCGTTCTTTGAATACTGGTACAACCTCAATGATTGTGAATATCTCCTCTCTACTCCGGAGGGTGAACATTTCAAATACCGGAATTATTATGATTCGTACTGGTCGCCACTTATTGAGACCCTCGGAATGAAACACCGCCCTCACGATACCCGTCACACATGCATTTCCATGTTGACGGTTGCCGGAGTGTCAGACAAGGTCATCAAGAAAATTGTCGGTCATAAAGGGCAGGGTGTGACAGAGGTCGTATATACACATTTTGAAATTGAGGAACTGATTGACGCTATCAACAAAATATAGAGGTGTGCCATGAATAGAACTGAATACAAAAACAATTTCGGGCGTGAGCATTACGAACGAATCAATCTCGTTGTACCTAAAGGCATGAAAGACATCATCAAGGCTCTTGCATCCAGTAAAGGGATGTCGGTCAATGCGTACATGCAAGACCTTGTCAGAAAAGACCAATGCGGTTTATTTGATACAATGCAGATTGCAGAAAAGAACAGAGAAATGATTTCCGGAATCACCGGAAACATGCACGACGGATATGACATCATTTTCAAGGACGGTCATTCCTGCCATTGCCGGACGAAAAAGGATGTCCGGTCATGTATCATTGAATATTGCAACGAAAAGGGCGATTGATTCGTCCTTTTTTTATTGCAAAATGTGTCTTACATAAGACTTTCAATGTCTTACACAAGACAAGGTTTTTCGTGTTAGTTACCTGTTAGTTATGTGTTAGTTACCGTTGAAATTTCGTGTGTTTTTGTGGTGTCTGATAGATTTATCGGAATATAAAGAAATCCCCGAAAACTCGATGTTTTCGGGGAAATTTGCTCTTTTTCGATATTCGGTTGAATTATCGTTTAGAGAACTGCGGAGCTCTACGAGCTGCTTTGAGACCGTACTTCTTACGCTCTTTCATACGCGGATCTCTTGTTAAGAATCCAGCGGACTTTAAGATCGGTCTGTAATCTGCATCTACGTTCAGTAATGCACGGGCGATACCATGACGGATAGCTCCTGCCTGACCTGTGTAACCGCCACCGCGAACGTTTACTAATACGTCGAACTTATCAGCTGTCTCTGTAGCTGCAAGCGGCTGACGAACGATAACCTTCAGTGTATCTAATCCGAAGTACTCGTCCATATCTCTTTTATTGATTGTAACCTTACCTGTACCCGGTACTAAGTATACTCTGGCAACAGATGATTTTCTTCTTCCTGTTCCGTAATATTTTGCGTTAGCCAATGTCTTTTACCTCCTCATTAAAATGTTAAAGCTTCTGGCTTCTGAGCTGCGTGCTTGTGATCCGGACCTGCGTATACGAATAACTTTGTATACATCTCTCTTCCAAGAGGTCCCTTCGGAAGCATTCCCTTAACAGCATGCTCGATCACTCTCTCCGGGTGCTTAGCCATCATCTCTTTTAATGTGGTCTCTTTCATACCGCCAACATAATCAGAGTGATTGTAGTAAACCTTCTGATCTAACTTCTTACCGGTAACCTTTACCTTCTCAGCGTTCACTACGATTACGTAATCACCTGTATCGATATGTGGTGTAAAGATTGGTTTATTCTTTCCTCTTAATACCTTGGCAACTTCAGATGCCAGGCGTCCTAATGTCATACCTTCAGCGTCAACTACATACCATTTTCTATCAATGGTAGCTGGGCTAGCCATAAAAGTCTTCATCGTTATTCCTCCTAGAAAAATGCTGTTCATCTCAGGCAGCGTGAATGTCCGGCACACTGTCCTCCATGTCATATTGTTTATAGTTAAATGGCACTCCGGGGCTTTGGAATGACATTTATTCACTATCACAGACTTACATATTATATTACACGACTCCTTGCGTGTCAATATCTTTTTCTTCCATATATTCAATTCCCATCATGGTCAGTCCGTGCGCCGGTGCGGTCGGTCCCGCAGCCTCCCTGTCGCGCGCCGCGAGGATCTGCTCTATCTGCTCCGGCTCGATCTGACCTCCGCCGACCTGTATCAGCGTCCCGGCAATAATGCGGACCATATTGTACAAAAAACCGTTGCCGGTCACCCGGATTGTGATGATGTCGTCCGCTTTTGTGACGCTGCACGCATAGATTGTCCGGACCGTGGTCTTCACCTGCGCGTTGACCGCACAGAAGCTCTTGAAGTCGTGCTCTCCTTCCAGGTACGCCGCCGCCCGGCTCATCTTCTCCACATCCAGGCTGTGGTGGTAAAAATAAGTATCCAGCCTTCTCGTCGGCATGCGGAATGTCCGGTTCAAAATGCGGTACTCATATGTCTTGCGGCTGTTCTGATAGCGCGGATGCCAGTCCGCAGGAACCTCGCAGGAACCCTGCACGACAATGTCCTCAGGCAGACGCTGATTCAGTGCAAACGAAATCTTATCCGCCGGCATGCGCGTCGTCGTATCGAAAATTGCCACGTTTCCCAGCGAATGGACGCCGGAATCCGTGCGGCTTGCGCCGGTCACTGCGATCTCCTCCCCCAAAAGCGAGGAAAGATGGCGGTTCAGCACTTCCTCGATCGTGATTCCGTTGGGCTGCACCTGCCATCCTTTATAATTCGTGCCGTCGTACGCCACGGTCATTTTTACACGTTTTACCTCTTTCTCCAAACCATTTCTCCTTGCAGCTTTATTGCGGCCATGGCACAAAGATTCTGCACAGAATGATGAGCGCCAGATACAGCCACATGATCAGATAGGACAGGCGGTCGCGTCCCTCATAGCGCAGCGGCTTCATCTTCGTTCTGCCCTCTCCGCCGTTATAGCAGCGCGCCTCCATCGCCATTGCAAGATCATCCGCGCGCCGGAATGCTGACACGAACAGCGGCACCAGAAGCGGGATCATGCTTTTGACTTTTTTTAACAGATTGCCACTCTCAAAATCGGCTCCGCGTGCCATCTGCGCTTTCATGATCTTATCCGTCTCCTCAATCAGAATCGGAATAAAGCGGAGCGCAATCGACATCATCATTGCAATCGCGTGCACCGGAACACCGATCTTAGAAAGCGGCATCAGCGCTTTTTCCAGACCATCTGTCAGCTGGTTCGGCGTTGTGGTCAGCGTCATGATTGAGGTTCCGAGAATCAGATAGGTCAGGCGGATCGCCATCAGCACCGCGCTGGTCACGCCTTCCTTCGTGATCGTAAAACGCCAGACGCTTACCAGTGCCTCACCGGGCGTCAAAAACAGATTGAACACCGCCGTGATTAACATCAGAATCATGATTGCCTTTAATCCCTTTACCATGAACTTAAACGGCACCTTCGACAGCTTTATGACTGTAATCAGAAATACCGTTGCAATCGCAAGCGCTGCCACGCCACGGAAGCAGAACAGGGATATGATATAGATCATTGTACTAAACAGTTTCACACGCGGGTCCAGTTTATGGATCACAGAATCTGCCGGATAATACTGGCCCAGTGTAATATCTCTCAACATGTATAAACTTCCTCCCTACCGGAATTCTTCATCGGCGCCCGCCGGTGACTCTTTCCTCCGTAAAATGATTCCTGCCGCGGCACACCTTACCGGTGAATATCGCTCCTGCCGGAATCAATTCCCGTCAATGCCTGCATCAGGCTGGCTCTGGCTTCCTCCACCGTCGTCGCCTCCGTATCCACGGAAAGCCCGTGCTCCTTCAGTTCGTGCATCAGGTAAGTCACCTGTGGAGCCGCGAGTCCGATCGTCTCCAGCTCCTTATAGTGCCGGAACACTTCCTTCGGTGTGTCATCGAACATCACCTGTCCATGGTTCATCACGATAATGCGCTCCACATACTTGGCGACATCCTCCATACTGTGCGACACCAGAATGACCGTCATGTTTCGCTCGCGGTGCATCCGTGCCACAAGGTCTAAGATCTCGTCTCTTCCTGCCGGGTCAAGTCCCGCGGTCGGCTCATCCAGGATCAGCACCTCCGGCTTCATGGCAAGCACTCCGGCGATCGCCACACGGCGCTTCTGCCCTCCCGAGAGATCAAACGGCGACTGGTAATAAAGCTCCTCCGGCATACCAACACTGCGCAGTGCCTCAAACGCCCGCAGTCCCGCCTCTTCCTTGGAAAGTCCCTGGTTCTTCGGACCAAAGCAGACGTCATCAAAAATTGTCGTCTCGAAAAGCTGATGCTCCGGATACTGGAACACCAGTCCCACCCGGTTGCGCAGTTCTCTCAGGTCAAAATCTTCCTCATAAATATCCTGTCCATGAAAATAGATCGTTCCCGAGGTTGCCTTCATCAGACCGTTCAGGTGCTGGATCAGCGTTGACTTGCCGGAACCGGTATGTCCGATGATGCCGATGAACTGTCCGTCCTTAATCTCAAGGTTCACATCCTTTAACGCCTGAATCTGGTACGCGGTCTCCTCACTATATACAAAATTCACTTTATCTAAAATAATTGACATTTCTACTCTCCGATCTGTGCCACACGAAGAATCGCGTCCACAAGTTCCTGGCGGTGCAGCACACCGACGGGTACATCAATGCCGGACTGGCGCAGCAGATCTGCTAAAATCGTCACCTGCGGCACATCCAGTCTGTACTCCTTGAGTTTTCCCACCTGGGAAAACACTTCCCGCGGCGTTCCCTGCATGACGACTTTTCCCTGATCCATCACGATCACCTTGTCGGCGTCCACGACTTCCTCCATATAATGTGTGATCAAAATGATCGTCACGCCTTTTTTCCGGTTCAGTTCATGCGCCGTGCGGATGACTTCCTTCCGCCCGTTCGGATCAAGCATGGCAGTCGGCTCGTCGAGCACAATGCACTTCGGTTCCATCGCCATGACCCCGGCGATCGCCACGCGCTGCTTCTGTCCACCAGACAGCGCCCCCGGCGCGTGATCGAGCAGGTCTTTTACATCCACAGCGTCCGCCGCTTTGTCCACGCGCCCGCGCATCTCGTGATATTCCACTCTGTCATTCTCCAGCGCAAATGCGATATCCTCCGCCACCGTAAGCCCGATGAACTGACCGTCCGTGTCCTGCAAAACCGTACCCACAGACTTCGACAGTCCAAAAATACCAAGCTTTGCGGGATCCTCGCCCTTAATGCGGTAAGTCCCCGTGATGTCTCCGGCATAGGAAAACGGCACAAGCCCGTTGATGCAGTGCGCCAGTGTCGACTTTCCGGAACCGGACGGTCCGACAATCAAAACCTTCTCCCCCGGATAAATGGCGAGATTAATGTCCTTTAGCGTCGGTTCCTTCTGGGAACGATATTTAAAAGAAAAATTCTGAAATTCTATGATCGGTTCCATTCCGAAATCCTCGTCTTCCTCTCTTGTGGTACTTCCCGACTATTATACTTGATAATAATTCCAAATGGAAGAAAAAGTGCGCGGAACCGGTCACATTTTGCACCCCGTCTCCGCGCACTCTGTCTGCTTCTGTCTTTCTGCTGCTGCCGGAATCCGCCTAGTCCTCCTTGGAGAGACTGGACGATTTTGCTCCGATCTTGGAGTATCCTGCTGCGATCAAAGTACCAAGAATACCAATAATAATCACGTTTCCAAGGCATGCCCATGCACCCTGTGCAAATACCTTGTTGGCAGGCTCTGCGTAGATCACAATGTCAAGTACCGGCGCAACGATCACCCATGCAGCGAGGTTGGCAACAACCTGCACAACGTTGAACAGCACGATCTGTTTCTTCTCGAATCCGCCGCCCTTGATCGCATATTTTGCAGCGAAAAGTCCGACCAGAATACCGAATACCGCATCTGGGAATACCCAGCTCCACCATACGCTTCCATAAAACAGTGCATCACCGATTGCATGTCCTAAAAGACCGACAATACCGCCGACTACCGGACCGAATACGGCTGCAAGGAATGCGAGCAATGCCGCTCTCGGCTGTAATGCGGTGTTCGGGATAAATCCCAGAGGGATCTGTACCTCTGTCAGCGCAACGAACAGCGCGGTGCCAATACCGGTTGCAACAACTTCCTTAATACCAAACTTCATTTTCATAACAAAGTCCTCCTCTCATTTGTATCTGCACTGTAGTATAACACACACTTTTCCGATTTACCAGATAGAATTTATTCCTGTCATACCTTTTTACCAGAGCTTCAGCACGCCGATTGCCGTCTTCATAAACTTGTACTTCACCGTCTCAAGTTCTCCCGCCGCCGCTTTTAACTCCCTGCGGATCTCGATATGCTGCGGACAGTGCTGCTCACATTTGCCGCAGCCCACACACTGCGACGCACTCGCCGGATTCTTGCGGAACGCCGTACACTGCAGATAATCCCTGCGGCCGGACTTTTTTCCTTCGGAGTACATCGCATTGTAGCAGCGGAATGTCCCGGGGATATCCACGCCGCGCGGGCACGGCATGCAGTAACCGCAGCCGGTGCATCCCACCTTGACGTGCTTTGTGATCTCCTGCCGCACCGCTTCCACCAGCGCGCGGTCCGACTCCGTCATACACCCGACGCCGTATTCCGAAGCTGTGCGCACGTTCTGTTCGACCATCTCCATGGAATTCATGCCGGAGAGCACGCAGGTCACCTCCGGCTGGTCGTACAGCCACTTGAGTGCCAGTTCTGCCGGGGTGCGGTGCTCCTCATCCTGTGCGAACAGTTCCTTCGCCGACTCCGGCAGCAGATTGACCAGCCTGCCGCCGCGCAGCGGCTCCATGATAATCACCGGAATCCCCTTCGCATGCGCGTAGCGCAGTCCCTCCACGCCCGCCTGCGAATGTTCGTCCATATAATTATACTGGATCTGGCAGAAATCCCAGTCATAGGCGTCGATCAGCTGCATGAACATATCCGATCTGCCATGATAAGAAAATCCGATGTTGCGGATCTGTCCGGACGCCTTTTTCTCCCGGATCCAGTCCTCCATGCCGAGCTTTTTTAACTTTTCCCAGGTGGGAAGATCCGTCAGCATATGCATCAGATAGTAATCAATATAATCTGTCTGTAAGCGGCGCAGCTCCTCCTCGAACATCTTCTGGGCGCCCTCCACCGACTTGATCAGGTAGTGCGGCAGCTTGGTCGCCAGGTAGATGCGTTCCCTGCAATGATTGCGCGCGAGGATCTCCCCGACCGCCGCCTCATTTCCGGCATAGACATATGCGGTATCGAGATAGTTCACACCGGCATCTATCGCCGCCATGACCTCCTTTTCCGCCTTATCGATATCGGCATGCCCGCCCTCCTTGGTAAAACGCATACACCCGTAGCCGAGCACCGAAATCTCATTTCCGTTTTTATCCTTGCGATACTGCATGATCATCCGATCTCCTCCAACTGCTGCAGCCAGAC
>ERZ779877.3316-NODE-3316-length-10566-cov-2.684140_pt1 | contig 10566 bp, 2 predicted proteins | sample MGYA00511556_ERZ779877 | MGnify/ENA primary metagenome ERZ779877 (study PRJEB29588, sample SAMEA2159338) | human gut metagenome | biome: human gut; feature: human-associated habitat; material: faeces | place: Denmark | collected 2008/2010 ... | reverse complement strand
GCGAACGAGTATTTACCCTCCGTATCGGTGGTAGCGGTAGCAACCGCCGCGTCGCCATTGAGAAGCGTAACGGTCGCGCCGCTAATCGCTCCGCCCGCGCTTTCGGTTACCGCGCCGTTGACGGTGTTCGCAACCGCGAAAGTGGTTCTGAACTGATAATTCTGATTATAGCGCGCCGTGAAGGTATACACGCCGTCGGTAGGCGTTTCTTCCTGCCAGTCGCCGTCGCCGACTTTCATCTCGAACTTAGAAAGCGCATAGCCGGTATTCGCGGTGACGGTTACTTTTACCTGTTTTGCCGCGGTGACGGTGGTGCCTGCGGTGTAAGCCGCGCCGGCAACGGTGATAACGGACGAGCCGCCTTCTCCGTCGGTCACGGTGATATTGCCTTTAACTTCGCTTTCGATTGCCGCGATAGCCGCGTCGATTGCCGAGGCGTCGTTATTGACTGCGAAATCTTTTACCGCGTCGGAAGCCACGTGGTTGCCGAAGCCGCCCCGACAGCGAGTTTCTCGGCCGACATAACGGTCGTCCAGCTCGACGGCAGTTTGTAATCGGCTCTCTGCGTTCCGTCGGGAGCGTAAGAGTTGCCGTCTTTGTCGAAACGAGCGAGGTACTTTCCGTCGCGTACAAAGTAGAGATTATCGCCCTTTCTGATAATACGGATCGAAGCAACCGTGCCGGCGGTATTATCGTAGCAAGGCATACCGTAGAACTTACCCTCGTTCTCGAACATCTGGAAAGTGCTGGGGTACTGTCCCGGATTCCAATTGTTTTTATCATGACTGTTACGGAACATCATCACGCCATGACGGTTTGCGCCGATAAGCACGCGGTCCATGCCGCCTGCGGAGAGCATTATGCCGGTGGTTTCCCAACCGTCGTTACTGCCGCCGTCCATTCCGAGCGTCTTATCGTGATAACTCATCACTTTGATGTCGGCGATGAAGTCGTGGTAAGCTCCGCTCGTAAACGAAGCCTGCGGGTTGCCGTCGGAGAAGCTGTCCCAGCCGTCGTTGAAGCGGCTGAGATAGGTTCTCACGCCGGAGCGTTCTACGGTCACGCCGTTTCCGAGGTCGACCGCGCAATCGAACGGAGTGTCGCCGCCCGCTTCCGCGAGTTTGCTTGCGATAGTCACCGCGTCGCTGCTGATAGAAATGTTTTCCCAGTCGATGTAGCAATACGCCGAGGTGTTAGCTCCGATATCGATGCCATAAGCCATGGGCACGCCCACGAACTCTGCCGCGAGATCATAGGAGTAGACGAGCGTCCAGCCGCCGGTAGGCGAATCCTTGTAAGTATCGGCGTTCTCGGGCGTGTATCTCGAGAACATATACACTCTCGAGCCGCTCTTGATAACGCGGACGTCTACGGAATTCGCTCCGTACTCGCCGGTCATACTCGCCTGAGCGTAGCCCCACGCGTCGCCCTTGAGGTTGCCCGGTCCGGTCTGGAAATTACTGCTGTTGTTAAACTTGCGGGTGGGATCCACAACGCCGAAGCGGAGGAAACGCGCGTCGAAATGCTTGGAACCGTTGTGCATTTTCAGGCTGATGCCCGGCCACCACTCTTTCTTTCCGGTAACGTCGGTCATCGCGTCAAACTTGACGGTGTACTCTACTACCGCGTTTTCGGCGGTGTAGTTCGTGAACCAGTGTTTCGGCTCGTTGAGCGCGAGTTTTCCTCGCGGGGTGAAGGTCTTTTCGGTGCCGGTCGTATAGTCGTAGGTCGTGTTGATACCGTTGAGGTTGGAAGTCAGCGTGGTTTCGCCGATCGTGACCGAGCCGCCGTGGGGCATAAATTTCAAGCCGATAGCGTCGGAGATCGTTTCGTTCGCTTCGTCCACGGTCGCCTGTACGGTGAACGCGACTTCGCGGGTGTAGTAGTTGGCTTTCGTAAGTTTCAGCGTGTACTCGCCGGCGCCAAGGCCTACGATAGTGAACTTGCCGTTAGCGTCGGTAGTAGCCGCGCCCTTCTCTTCGCCGTCTTTGATAGCGGCAACGTTGACGCCATCGAGTTTGGTCGAAACGGTGTCAAGGTCGACAACGTTACCCGTCACGCTGACGGTGTTATCGAGTTTCGTATAGGTGACTTCAAACTCGTACTTCGCGCCGTATTTTGCGGTGAACGTGTAGGCGATATCCTTTTTGTTGCCGGTCGCCTTGAAGTCCGCGGAAGATTCGGTGCCGTTCACTTTAAGCGTGACTTTCGCTTCATACTTGTCGCCGGTGACGTACGTCGGTTTTACGGTAACGGTGACGGGTTTGCTGTAGGTAAGCGTAGTACCGCTAACGTACTCGGCACCATCTACGGTTATTTCGGAAGTACCGTGATCGTCGCCGTTTGCGGTGACGGTGATTTCGTTTCTGAGTTTTGCGTTCAGCGCCGCGATCGCTTCGTCAACGCCTTCCGAGGTAATCGTGTAGTTCTTGAACGTCGATTTTCCGTCGTTGTTGTTGCCGTGCATGCCCACGCCGACCATAACCTTGTCGGAATTCATGATGCTCGCAAACGTTGCTTCGAGCGCGGAGTTCGGAGTATTAGTATCATTACTTCTGGTAAGGAAGCAATAGCCTTCCGCTCTGGTGCCGTCCGCGTAGTAGAAATTGGTCTTGCCGTCCTCTACCGTGAACTTGCCCATATAGATGTCGTCGCCGATGAGGTAAAGCGTAGCGCCCTTGCGGATCATCTTGAACTTGACGGTTCTGTTTGCCGCGTAGTTGCTCTGACCGCCGTTAGCCATATACGGACCGCAGATCTTCGTATCTCTTGCAAAAGTCGAGAGATCGTTGTTCGTAAGGCTGGTGAACTCGTTATCCCAGTTGTTCCACAATCTCAAGCCCTGTCCGCAACGAGCGATAGTCATGCTTGCGTTGGCGCCGGTGCCGATAGCGAAACCGAAACTGTTCCAGAATTCGACGTCACTGAGATTGCGGTACTTGGCGGTGGTGAATTCCGCTTCGACCATGAAGTCGCCGTACTTGTGGTCGGGATCGAGCGCGCGGACTCTGTTGTTGTAGACGAACTTGAATTCGCCGTTCGCGCCGTCGGGATCGCCTGCGATACCTGCCTGAACATGATTACCTGCGTCAATGCCGTAGGTAAGCGTGTTGACTTTGTATCCGCCGAGCGCCGCGGTTACCGCCTCTTCGCCGGTCGCGACTTCGAAGTTCGACCAGTTGACGTCAACGGAGTAAGAGGCGTTTGCGCCGAGCGAAATGCTGTAGGCTACGGTCTTGTTTCTCCACGGATCGCCCATAATTTCGAAGGTGTAGAAGTATTCGTACTTCTCCATACCCGCGATCTTGGCGAACATATGGATCTTGGTACCTTCTTTCACCATCATAAGGTCACCCTTATTAGACGATGTGATGCCGTATGGCTTATCTTTAGTGTTGCCGGAGAAGTCGATCTTGTTGCTTATGTAGTAGTAGTTGCCGCCGCAACCATCGCCCCATATACCGTTGCGAAGTATGCGGTACTCGCGGCTGTCGCCGTTGCCGTTGACGATCATAAGACCGAGACCCGGCCAGTATTCTTTGCCGCCTTCTACGTCACTCATTGCGCCGAGTTCTACGCTGTACTTGAATACCGCGTAATCTTCGGTTACGTCGGTGAAGTACACACGCTTGCTGCCCATACCGATTCTCGGACCGTTGGTAGTCGCGGTGACTTTACCGGTTTCGTAGTCGTAGGTTACGTTGTAAGCGGTGCTGGACTCGAGCGTTTTGTCGCCGATCGTGACGGATCCGCCGATAACCATAAATTTGAGCGTGATATCGTCGAGCGTTGCAGCGGTCTGCCCGTCCGCGGTAATCGTTTTACCGGTCACGACGCGGGTGAAGTAGTTCTTCTTGGAGATTTCTACGTCGTAAGTGCCCTCTTTGAGCATTGCGGTGTAGGCGCCGTTCGCGTCGGTAGTCGTTTCGGCGAGTTTGACGGTGCGTTCACCGTTCTCGACGAGGTAGAACTTGACGGTTGCGCCCTCGATAGCCTTGCTTGCGTCGTCTGCGTCAACGATCTTGCCGGTCGCGTCGAACGTGGGCTTCTTCTCGCCGAACGTCGCTTCGAACTCGTAGGTGTACTCCCAGTTCATGGGGATGAACGAGAACGTATAGCCGTTGACGTAGTCGCCCTTGAGTTCGCCGAAGTTGACGGCGGTGACGGAATCCGCCGAGCCGTCGTTTACTTTGACTTTGAACTCGGTGATTTCTTTGCCCTCGACGGGGTTGACTTTGACTTCGACTTTGGTGCCGAACGGTGCTTTGCCGGTGAACGCGTTACCGTTTGAGGTAGCGGCGATCGTGCCGTCCGCCCCCGAGCCTTTGAGCGTTACGGGCGCGCCGTAGCCGCTCGTCATAAAGCCGTAGTTCGTGTAGGTCACGTCAAGCGTTTTGGTTCTGATGTCGACGGACGACCTGAATTCGACGGTGTTGGACGAAGCGAGCGCGTTCTCAAGGCAAGTTACAGCCAAAGCGCTGAGATCGGTTTTCGAACCGGTCGTGAGCATTTCCACCTTGCCGTCTGCGAGGGTCGCAAACGGAACGGGGTTAGCGTCGGTTTCTTTCTGATAATAAAGGATAATTGAAGCGCTGCTCTTTACGAGGCGGAACTCGAACGGAGTGTCGATATTCCACAGTCCGCTTATGCCGTGCGGAATATCTACGCGAGCTTTAGTCCAGTCGCCGTCGCCGATCACGCGGAGTTTGTCACGCATGAGCGCGATATACATATAATGTTCGCTGCCGTTGACGAAGAACACGAAACCGGGATCGTCCTCGGTGCCTTTCTTGAATTCTACGGTCGCTTTGACGGCGAATTCCTTGGCGTTGAGGTCGACGAACGTAGCGCCGATTTCGGCGTTGGAAATCGAGTCGATCGAGCCGTCGGGATTGACGGTCATCGTAGTCTTTACCTCGTGTATGCCGACGACGATTTCGCCGAAGTCGTAGCCCGGGGTGAGTTTGTTATTCCAGCCGTCCTCTGCCGCCACTTCGAATTCGACGATAACGGTTTTGCCTACCGGCGGAACGATGGTCAGCGTGTAGGAGCCGGCGGCGAGTTTCGCGCCGATCGTGCCGTCTTCCGCGATGTTCACGGGAGTGATTACGCCGTTCGCGTCGAGTTCGGCGGTTACGCCCTCGAGCGTGGAGATAGTTCCCCACTCGCCGAGCGGAACTACGGCCGCGGTCACGTCGTAGGTGTTCTTTTCGAACGCGCCCTGCATTTCGACGGTGCCGCTAGCTTCGGGAACGAACGTGTAGGTGAAAAGTTCCTCGGCTTCGTCGAACGTAGCCGCGAGCACCTTGCCTACGGTATCGCCTATCTTCTTATATACGAACTGAACGTTGCTCTTGTTGTAGTTCTCGTTTACGGTTACCGTAAAGGTTACGGCGTCGTTTTCGCCGAATCTGTCGGTTTCGGGGAGACCGAACTCGTAGCCGTCGTTCGCATAAGTCGCATTTTTATTAAATCCGACGAATTCGATCGTGCGGCGGATTTCGCGTTCGGTGCGGTAAAGGGTTACGTTTTCGGTGAGAGTGTTGTAGAACACTTCGTTATCGCTGCCCTCGATCGCCCAGACGAATTCCTTGCCGGTCGCGGGATCCGCTCCGAACTCGGGCGCGGTATCCGCAGCACCGTCCGCGGTGATAAGACCGAAGCCGTACTTCGCGGTCTTGGTCGCGACGGTGGTGTCCGCGTCGGTCTTGAAGGTGACGGTCGCTCTTACGCGTTTGAGATAGACTTTAACTACGTTGTTGAGCGGTTCGTCGCGCTTGACGGTGACAGTGAGGTGACTCATGTTTTCGTCGACGATGAAGCCGGTAGGCGCGATCGCGTCGTGAGTATAAACTTCGCCCGCGTACTGGGAGAAAGTCGTGCTCTGGGTTTCGTCGAGTGCGTACTCGTCGTTATCCGCGTTCTCGACGTAGACTTCCACGGTACCCTCGACCGCTTCTTCGTCGTAGTAAACCTTGAGAACGAGGCTGCCGTCGCCCGCGATAGTGCCGCTCATGGTAGCCGCGCTTTTCGCCGCGTTGAACTTGTAGCCGGCGTAAGACTTGGGCGTGACGTTCACGGTCGTGTCGGTCGTGCCTTTCAGAGGCTCGGTCGTGTCCAGAGCATAGCTACCATCGAGATTTTCCAGATAATGCTCGACCGTATACGGGGTGTCGGTTCTGGCTTCCCACTGTGCGGTGAATTTCACGCCGCCCGCGGTGATGGTGTAGGTGTCGCCAGCCTTGAGGAGCGTTTCATCGGCCGCATCGTCTGCGCCGTCAGCGTCAAGGTGGTCGGCATCATTTTCAGCCGGGATGACCGTAACGCTCCAGCCCTCGAAGATATAACCTTCGCGGGTCGGGTCAGCGGGCAGGGTGAAGGTGTCGCCGGCAGCGAAGTAGAAGTCGTAGAAGTCGATCGCCCCGTCGTCATAGGTGTAGTTGACAGCGGGCATGCCCGTAACGTTTTCGCCGTTGGCCTCGAACATCACTGTCGCGAGGTTCAGGTTACCGGACAGCTGGTAGCCGGCTTCTGCCGGATAGCCGGGCGCCATGTCCTCTTCGTTTACGGTCTTGTACAGGGCCGTCCAGGCGATCTTCTCGGCAATCTTGTCAGAAACGCCGGTTTCGAGGGCGATGTCGGTCGCCAGCTTCTCAGCAACTGCGCTCAGCTCTGCGTCATCGCCGAAGTACAGATCGCTCGTCAGCGGCATTGCATCGAAGGTAAAGCTGCCGATAGAAATGTAGCCGAGGCTGTTGTAGCTGCCGAGGCCGAGGCGGGACAGGGTCGCCTCGTTCAGCGTGATGGGCGTATCGAACTCTTTCGTGGTCAGCGGTGCAAAATAGCTGTTCAGTCTTGCGAATGCGTAGATGTTGTGCGGGGTGATGGTGTACTTGAGCAGAACATTCGTCCAGCCGTTGATCGTATCGTTCGCGCCGAACGTCCACTTGGGGCTGTCCTTCTTGTACCAGTTGGTATTGCCGTCTTCGGCCGTGTCGAGCGTATAGCCAGCGACATCGAGATCGAGGCCGAGGCCGTTCAGGAACTCAACAACGTTGGTGCCATAGGGCGCAGTCGTGGTGTGGAGCTTCGTAAGATCCGTCTTGCCTTCAAAGGACTGGAAGATCACGACATTCTCTTCGGTCTTGACATTGACCTTGACATAGTGCGTAGCCTGACCGGGCTGATGCTCGCCAAAGGTCGTGCAGACGGGGTTCGGCTCGTGATCCTCAAGGATCACAGCGGTGTAGGAAGCGGAAGCCTTCTTGATCTGCTTCGCCTGCTCCACTGCTTCTGCCTTGATGGTGTCGAAATCGATGTTTTCACCATAAAGTCCGGAAACTTTATAGGTATAGAAATCCTCGTTCTGATAGTAAGCCGGTTTGCCGTTCACATACAGCTTGGCAACGACCTTGTAGGTCTTCTTTTCCCACTTCGCAACATAGGTCACAGTCTGCGTGACCGTTGCCGCAACTTCGGGATCCCAGCCTGCGAAGGTGTAGCCGGTGCGGGTCGGGGTGCCGTTGAACGCGGGGGTCGTGGAATCCTTCCTAAGGTCAGAATAGACCTGATCGGCGAAAACTTCTTCGTTCTCAACGCCGTCGGTGTAGGTGACGGTATATTCCTCCGTCACATGTACGCGGCCCTGCGTCTTGAGCTGCCAGCTGCCCCCGGCCCAGATCAGCGTGACCGGAACGATCTTCTCATCGTTTTGGACATGTTTCAGGTTCTGGAACGTCGTGTTGAACGCGGCCACATAGCGTTCGGGGTAATAGTTGATGTCGCAAAGCCAGTCGTCCCCGTCCTTCCTCGGCTCGCCGACGAAGTAGTCTTCATCGTACTCGCCGAGCAGACCGTAGGCGGCCGTATGCTGCTGCGAATCATCTACGACGCACTTGACCTGAACAGCCATTTCAAGCTTTTTCAGATCGTCAGCCGTCGGGGCTTTGGGCCCGACAGGCGTCTCGGTCTGGTCGCATTCGACATAGAACGTCACGCCGCCTTCCTTGGCAACCCACTTGTCGGTCACCCAAGTCAGGGTGAATTTTTTCGTGTTGTCGCCAGTGAGCGTGTGTGCGCCGTGCGTGGCAACGTAGCTGCTAACATACGAGTCCGCAGTAACGGTGATCTCGCAGGTATAGCCATCGGTCGCGTTGCCTTCTACCTCGCCGATCGTGAAGGTGTCTTTCTTAAGATCATAGGTTTCCTTCGCGTGATCGGCAGGTTTTGTGCTGCACTCGACAGAAACCAGACCGGCTTTCTCGAAGTCGCCTTCACCGGGCTTGACCGGCTTATCGGTGGGTGGGGTCTTCGACTCCCAGACCGCGTAGAGGTTGGTGACCTTGGCGGTTGTTGTAATCGTATTGCCGCCTTTGACCGTGACAGTCGTATCGTTCGGATTCCCATTCCAGCCGAGGAATTTGTAGCCGTCTCTAGTTGGCTCCTTGCTGGAAACGGTGAACGTCACCTTGCCGGTGTTGGACTTTTCAGTCTGCGAAGCCGGTACACTATTTTCATCGCCGCCGTTGGCGTGGTAGTTCAGGGTGTAGGTGACCTGCGGGTTGGGATCCTTCGCAACCAGATAGATCGTCGTGCCCTTGTTGCAAGCCGTCGGGTCTTTCAGGTCGAAGCCCCAAGTCTTCGGGTTCGCATTTGCTTCCTTGCTCCAGCCAACGATCTGATAGCCGCTGTTCACAGTTGCTCTGTCCGCAGCTGCCTTGATATCGCTGATGGCGATCGTGTGGTTGTTGTAGGCCGTGTCGCTGTGATTCGTCGAGTACTGGCATACAAACTGCGTCTTTTCAGATGCGCCGGTATTGTAGCCGATGCTGAACTCATCGCCGACATAAAGAACGGTGAATCTTACATCGATCTTATGGCCGGTATTCAGTGCCTGCGGACTGATACCGTCGTCAGCTGCTAAGGCTGACACAGGCAACATGCCGAGCACCATAATCAGAACTAACAAAAAAGCAACTAATCTCTTCTTCATTACTTCGGATCTCCTCCTTTGTATTGTTTGTTTCGTGTGTGGAAACTGCATCTATGTTAAAAATGGCACAGCCATTGTATTTTTACAGACGCTTCGCGCCGGGCAGAGGCATTCTTCGTCCGGCGGGTGGTCACACTTTTTCAGTTTTCCTTATCATACCACACCATAGGCCTCTGCGCAAGAAAAAATAGGGGTTATTTTTCACAAATTTGAGGGTCGTTTTTTGATGGATTGGTGGAGGGTTTGCTCCGGGTGAGCCTCCCCTTGCCGCGCCCCGCGCGGTAAGGCGGAGGTGGCATTTGCGTCAGCAAATGACGGAGGGGATATGCCTCAAAATTCAGAGTGTTCCGAAATTTGTGACGTTCGCATCCCCTCAGTCAGCTTTGCTGACAGCGTCCCTACCCCTTTTGGCCCTTCGGGCCATTTCCCCCTGATAGGGGGAATCGGCCCCTTGTGCCCAAGGGGAGCCTTTAGGCGTTGTTTTACAACGGAATCTATGTACTCACATACGCCGCGGAAGTTCTGAGCAATTTCATTGTTGGGAATCCGGATTACTTTCAAATCATATTCTTCCAGTAAGGCAGTCCTAGCAGCATCTGCCTCCATGTTCTTCTCTTCATAGTGCTGTGACCCGTCCAATTCTATCACCAGTCCGACCTTTGCACTGTAAAAGTCCGCTATATATTTCCCCAGTACCTTCTGTCTGGAAAAACGAATTGGATAGGTGCGCAGGAAATCATACCATAGGTGCCGTTCCTCTTTTGTCATTTCACTGCGAAGCTGTCTCGCAAAAGGAACCAGCTGCGAATTGTACTTTTTCTGCATATTCTGCCCTCCAAAATTGGGCATATCAATTTGTAGGCGAAAATCCATCCCGTAAGCCTCCCCTTGCCGCGTCCCGCGCGGTAAGGGGAGCCTTTTGCTTGTTAAAAAGGGGGGGTGGGCTTCCCCGCGGGGGACGTGGAAGCCCGAACTGCTTGCTTGAAGGAAAAAGGGTTAAAACGTTTCCAATGCCATAGGGCCATCTAAATGGAGTCTTCCTTGTTGGCATGTATACCAATGATAGCATACACTACATGGTTTTTCAAGCCTTTCCCGTGTTTTTTCACAACAAAAAATGTCTGCGCCAGACGCCTTGTACAGCAATATACATTAAATATTATAAACGCACGAGGGTTTTACCGGCCACCCGGGATTTTTGCGTAATTTAACATTGCGGTGAAAAATTTGATTGAAGTTTTACCGGATCGTGCTTTCGGATTTTAGACTGCGGCAGTATTCTGATGACCGTAGACGAGATGTCAAACAAATAAAAAAAGGAGATCATCAAAATGAAAAAGATGAACAAAATTCTGACGACTGTACTTGTCATTGCCCTCGCCGCGCTGACGCTTGTAGGCTGTGCGAAGAAGGATACTTCCCCGGTCACGACCGACGGCTCGACCTCGATGGAAAAGGTCATCGGCACGCTCGGCGAAGCATTTAAGGAAAAAGGAGGCATTGACGTGACCTATAACCCCACCGGCTCCGGCTCCGGCATTCAGGCTGTTTCCGAAGGCCGCTGCGACATCGGC
>ERZ779877.3314-NODE-3314-length-10580-cov-6.864893_pt1 | contig 10580 bp, 8 predicted proteins | sample MGYA00511556_ERZ779877 | MGnify/ENA primary metagenome ERZ779877 (study PRJEB29588, sample SAMEA2159338) | human gut metagenome | biome: human gut; feature: human-associated habitat; material: faeces | place: Denmark | collected 2008/2010 ... | reverse complement strand
CCTGTGTGCAGACCCGACTGATAGGTGAGACGACCGTCAGCAGGAGACGTATACAATGTGTATGTGTTCTTTTTTATATATGTGCGGCTTCCTATCTTTTAAGGATGGAGATGCCCTAAACAGATGATACGACGCGCAAACTTGTGCGAATCGCTTATGTCGGACCGCTGACGTAAAACAGGATATATTGCAGTAATGTATGCATGCGTGCCGGTCCGACTGATAGCTGAGACGACCGTTAGCAGGAGATGTATACATTGTGCATGCGTTCTTTTTTTATATATGTGTAGCTTCCTATCCTTCAAGGAGCGCAGCGACGCGCAAACGGCAATGAGTCCCTTACTTTGAATCGGGAGAAATGCGATAGAAGACCGATAAGCTCACGTTGTAAAGGCTGCCGATTCGAAGCCCTGATGGAGATACACTAGACAGATAGACACGACGTGCAAAGGGATCGCGTGCTGCCAATTTGATGCCTTGCAGGAACCCAATCAATCAAGTATGCATTCTTTTTATATAGAGCCCGTTCCATCTTCCTGTATATGAAAATTAGGTAAAACGATTTAGTTTTTTAAGCGTTTTATATCGTTAACAATTGTTTTAATTGCATTATAGGTATAAAAGTGATATAATACTATGCACTGGGGAAATTTGATAACTACGATTTAAGGGGTGTAGTATTATGACAAGATTTTCTAGTTTTGCTCAGACGCTGCAGGCGTCCGATATTGCCGAATTATTGGCGTTGACAGAAAAACCGGAAGTAATTTCTTTTGCTGGCGGCTTGCCTGCTCCGGAATTATTTCCGATTGAAGAAATGAAAAAGGTCGACGAAGCTATTTACAACGAAGAAGGCCGCAAAGCTGTACAGTACGGCACAACGGAAGGCTACGTGCCTCTGCGTGAAGAAATCTGCAAGCGCATGAAGGATAAATTTTTCGTAGACTGCAAGCCCGAAGATGTCGTCGTCACGACAGGTTCGCAGCAAGCCTTGTTTATTTTGGCTCAAATTTTGGTAGACAAGGATCAGACGATTTTGATGGAAAGCCCGTCTTACATGGGCGCTATCATGGCCTTTGATCCTGTCGGCCCGAAATATACGGAAGTTCCGACGGACGATCAGGGCATCGTTCCGGAAGAATTGGAAAAGATCTTGGCTGCCGATGATTCTATCCGCATGATTTACGTCATTCCGGAGTTCCAGAACCCGACGGGCATTACCTGGCCTGTAGAACGGCGCAAAGCCTTCATGGATATCGTCAATAAGTACGACGTCGTCGTATTAGAAGACGATCCGTATGGCGAAATCCGCTACGATATCGAAAAGCTGCCGTCTTTGAAATCGATGGATACGCAGGGCAAGGTCGTCTTCCTCGGCTCGTTCTCCAAGATTTTCATGCCGGGCCTGCGCCTGGGCTGGATTGTAGCAAATCCGGAAATTATCGATAAATTCGTAAAATTCAAACAAGCTGTCGACCTCGGCACGTCTACCTTCGGTCAGCGTCAGGCAGCATACTTCCTCAAGATGTTTGACATGGAAGCGCATATCGCTAAAATTACGGCATTGTATGCGAAACGCCGCGATCTCATGTATCAGTCCATGGAAAAATACTTCCCTGAAGGCGTTACCTTTACCTATCCGAAGGGCGGCTTGTTCACCTGGGTTACTCTGCCTGAAGGCATGGATGCGAAGGAATTAATGCCGAAATGCCTGGCGAAGGACGTTGCTTACGTTCCGGGTGGTATTTTCTATCCCAACGGCGGCAATGCCAACCATTTCCGCCTGAACTATTCCAACATGCCGGAAGACCGCATTGTCGAAGGTATCAAACGCTTGGGCGACGTATTGAAGGAAGAATTGGCAAAATAAGATTGTCATATAACAAAAGGCACATGTCTTATGGCATGTGTCTTTTTTATGCCCCTCATTGTGCTGAACCCTAATGCATGATACAATAAATTGTATTATGTAAGTGTTGGACAAGGAGGAGAGTATGGCGCGGCCTATTGATATATTAAAACGATACTTCGGTTACGAGTCCTTTCGTCCCGGCCAGGAGGAGGTTATTGATACCTTGCTGGAAGGGCGGGATTGTCTGGCTATCATGCCGACAGGTGCCGGCAAGTCGATTTGTTTTCAGGTGCCCGCTCTGCTGCTGCCGGGGATTACGCTTATCGTGTCGCCTCTCATTTCCTTGATGAAGGATCAGGTCGACTCGTTGGTCAATCAGCAGATTCCGGCGACGTATATTAACAGCCAGTGTTCCTTCGACGAGGCGAAGCAGCGCTTTGCGGCCATACGGGCTGGGCGGATCAAATTAGTATACGTGTCGCCGGAACGGCTGCAGAACGAATTCTTTTCGTCCTTTATGCAGACTATGCCGATTGCAATGCTCATCATCGACGAGGCTCACTGCGTGTCGCAATGGGGCCATGATTTCCGCCCGAGCTACTGCGCCGTGAAGGAATGGCTGGCTCGGCTGCCGCGCCGTCCTGTCGTCGGGGCATTCACGGCGACGGCGACGGAAAAGGTTAAGGCCGATATGATGAATCTGCTGGGGCTGCAAAACGAACGGGTATTTATTGGCGGCTTCGACCGGCCTAATTTATATTTCCGTGTCGTATCTCCTGCAGATAAAACGATGTTTATCCTAGCGTATTTGCAGCGGCACAAGCAGGACAGCGGCATCATCTATGCGGCGACGCGCAAGGAAGTGGAGCGGCTGTACGGCGAGCTGCGCCGCCGGGGCGTGCGCGTCGGCAAGTATCACGCCGGTATGAGCGACGAGGCGCGGCGAAAGGCCCAGGACGACTTTACCTATGACAACGTCGACGTCATGGTGGCGACGAACGCCTTCGGCATGGGCATCGATAAGAGCAACGTCCGCTTTGTCATCCATTACCAGATGCCGAAAAATCTGGAAAGCTACTATCAGGAAGCGGGACGGGCCGGACGGGACGGCGGACCGGGCGAGTGCATCCTGTTGTTCAGCCGGCAGGATATTATGATTCAGAAGTATCTCATTGAAATGTCCGTCCAGGATCCGCAGCAGCAGGATAAGGAGTTCCACATGCTGCAGCGCATGGTTCAGTACTGTGAGGGGCGGCATTGCCTGCGCCGCTACATCTTAACGTATTTCGGCGAGGAGCCGTCGTGGCAGCGCTGCGAAAAATGCGGCAACTGCGACCAGGAGACTGTAGAAGAAGACCGAACCTTTGAAGTGCGCAACATTTGCCAGTGCGTCGACGAGCTGAAAGGGCGGTTTGGCCTGACGATGGTCTGCGATATCTTGAAGGGCAGCCAAAATGCCAAGGTCAAGCGCTACGGGTTTCAGAATAAATCGTCCTTCGGCCTGCTGCAGTCCTATTCGGGACCGGAAATTCGCGATATGGTCAAGCAGGCTGTCGAAGACGGATACTTGGAGCAGTCGGAAGGAAAATATCCCGTTCTTTCCCTGACTGCGTCGGGACGGGACGTGCTGGCCGGCAACTGTCAGGTCGTACAAGCGCGGGTCGTCGCGCCGCCGGATGCGGAAATCGACCTTCCGAAACGGCAGGTCAAAAAGAAAGCCTCCGTTATCGACGAAGACGCCTTACGGCCCTTATTCGACGCCTTGCGGGCCAGGCGCTACGAATTGGCGCAGCGCGAGCATATTCCGCCCTTTGTCATCTTTTCTGACGCGACGCTGTGGGAAATGGCGGCGCAGAAGCCCCTAAGCCTGGAGGCCATGGCGCAGATCAAGGGCGTCGGCGATTTTAAGCTGAACAAGTACGGGAATCAGTTTATTCACGTTATCGAATCGTACATACAGAACCAGAGGTGATACTCATGAGCACTGCTGATACGCAGTATTTAACTATTGTAGAAAACATTTTAGCACGAGGCTATTACGCCAACAACCGCACGGGCGTACCGACATATAAGCTGCCCCATCAAATCATGCAGTTTGATTTGGCTGAAGAATTTCCCATCTTGACGACGAAATTCGTCGCCTTCAAGACGGCTGTCAAGGAAATCCTTTGGATTTGGCAGCTCCAGAGCAACGACGTGAGGGAACTGCAGAAAATGAACTGCCACGTGTGGGACGAATGGATGCGGCCCGACGGCACCATCGGCAAGGCCTACGGCTATCAGATACGGAAATACAAGCAGGTAGACAAGCTCCTCGACATGCTGCGCAACGACCCGCAGAACCGCCGCATGATCGTATCGCTGTGGAATATTGAAGACCTGCCGGATATGGCGCTGCAGCCCTGCGCCTTCCAGACGCTGTGGGACGTGACGGATGGCCGCCTGAACTGCATGCTCATCCAGCGCAGCGGCGACATGGGGTTAGGCGTGCCGTTCAACATGACGCAGTATGCCGTGCTGATTCATCTCATTGCCCAGTCCGTCGGCCTGCAGCCGGGTTTGTTTACGCACGTCATCAACAACGCCCATATTTATGAAAACCACGTAGAAGCCCTCAAAACGCAGCTGGCCCGCCGCGGCGAAGCCATGGACGCACCGAAGCTCGTCATCGCTAAGGATATTACCGACTTCTACGCCTTTACGCCCGACGATATTGCCCTGGATAATTACCGGCATTTAGGAAAGCTGCCCATGGAGGTGGCTGTGTAAATGATACATATGATTGCTGCCGTAGCCCGCGACGGGGGCATCGGCAAGGACAACGGCTTATTGTGCCATATTCCGGCTGATTTGAAGCGGTTTAAGGCGCTGACGATGGGACATACCATCGTCATGGGCCGCAAGACCTTTGAAAGCCTTCCGGGCCTGTTGCCGGGCCGGCCTCACGTTGTTGTGACGAGACAAGCCGCTTATGGCGAGGCCCATGAAGGCATTCAGGTCTGCCATTCTGTCGACGAGGTCTGCCGCCTCATGGCCGACGGCGAAGAGTATTTCATCATCGGCGGCGCGGCCATGTACGAAGCGTTTATGGACAAGGCTGACAGCCTGTATTTGACGGAAATCGACGACGTTTTTCCGGCTGATACGTTTTTTCCGGAATTCGATAGGAGCCAGTGGCGGATCTGCGAGCGGGAAGAGCATACGGCCGAAGAAGGAAAGGGGCATGACTTCGCGTTTGTCCATTATGTCAGAAAATAGAATAAGAAGCGGCATGGCAAGGCGGCGCCGCAGCGTTTCTGCAAAACTTCCTATTGAGAATGGTACTGAAACATAGTAAAATAGTACCAGAGCCTGCGTGCTGTAAGTTTATGATTTATAGGAGTGATGTATTGTGTTGCAAGAAGACATGCGCCGCCGTTTGTACGTATCGGCTATGCAGCGCGGTGCTGCCGTATATGCTGTCCTGCTGCTGCCCCTTGGCTATGTCATGCCGCCTTATTTGGCTTGGGAAAACGGGGTATTGGAAATGCTCCAAAACATAGTCTTATTTGGCGATATGTGTTTGGCGGCCTATTTTTTCCGCAAGACGGCGGGAATGGGCGGAAAATCCATTCATCGGCTGTGGCTGGCGGCAGCCGGATATTTTTTACTGCTTCTGGGACGGGAGCTCAGCTGGGGACGAGTCTTTTTTCCGACGGGAATGGACAGCCACGGCCCGACCTTCGTGTCCATGAATTCGATTCCCGGCCATGAAATGATACACGCCGCCATCGGCGTATATACGGCCGTCGTATTTTGCTCTCTCGTCGCTTGTATGCCTTGGAAGAAAATTCTTCATGATATTCCCTTTCCCACCTTTTTATTCGGCATCTTGGCGGCAGCGGCCGTGCTGGCGTCGTGCGGCGATAAGGGCTTGCTGTTTCATTCGTATATGGACGCCAACGTGGAAGAATTATCGGAATTGTTGGTATACCTCATCCATGGGTATTTTGCCTGGTACTATTACGAGTGGTTCTGGCGCCTGGCATAACAATAGCATATGCAGCTATACGAAATATTGCATGCTGTTTGCTCCAGGAGACGGCGCCTTGCCGTGCGGCGGCGGACTGTGATATCCCCTATGCAGGGGAGGGATACATCATAGGTTACGCCGTAAGTATATGGTATAATACAGCCATAAATTTGGTTGACATTACTTATCGGTTATGTTACACTAACACAAGAGCTAGAAGCTAGCTGGAATTGTTTTTTTAGGAGGATTTCGTTATGCACGGAAAAGTAAAATGGTTTAGCGCAGAAAAAGGTTATGGCTTTATTGAAAGAGAAGATGGCGGCGATGTATTCGTACATTTTTCGGCTATCCAGGAAGAAGGCTTCAAATCCTTGACGGAAGGTCAGGAAGTTGACTTCGAAATCGTTGATGGCGCTCGTGGACCTCAGGCTGCTAACGTAGTTAAAGCGTAATAGCGTTCACAAAACCAAGTTCATAAATCGACCTTTTAACCGGTGACCCTGTTGTTGCCGGTTTTTTATATGCCCGTCGAAAGATAGGTTTTTCTAGGTCAAGAGGCGGCAAGCTGCACTGGCGGCATAAGGAAAAGAGAAAACGATTTGTATCTTGTGCCGGTAAAAAAATATACTGCAACCATTTATCTGCGTATGGAATAATCGGCGTAATCATGCGGATTTATAGCTATATGTCAGTTGATAAATGCATTAATTTGTATAAAATATGCATAAAAACTTGAAAAGTTATACTGTCTGTGCTATGATATGCACAGACAGTATTGTTTTTCAAGTTTGGAGGATGCATAGAATGAAACACGCAAATAGTTTTGCTGAGTATACGGCAGATGAAATCAAAGGAATCTTATTGTTAGCCGAAAAAATCAAACAGAATCAGAAAGCTTATTCCCATATTCTGGAAGGCAAGAAATTATACACCTTGTTTGAAAAAACATCGAATCGGACCTACCTGTCCTTTGCTATCGGCATGGAAGAATTAGGCGGCCGTCATTACAATCAGAAATGGGCGGACAGCAATTTCACCATCGGCGATTTGGGCAGTGAGGTAAAATATGTCTGCCGCAACGTCGACTGCATCATGGGCCGGTTTAAGAAAGCCGAAACGACGCATGGCTTTATGAAGAACGCCACCGTTCCGGTCATCAACGGCTGCGACAATACGTTCCATCCGACGCAGGCCCTGGCCGATATGCTGACCCTGTATGAAAAGACGGGCCGCTTTGACGTGAAGGTACTGTACATCGGCGCGAAAAACAATACGTACAATTCCCTGAGCGAAATCGTCGCCAAGCTGGGCGGCACGATGTACGGTTTGACGCCGTTCAGCCAGGTCATGGCCGTAGGCGGCGAATTTTACGACGAATTGAAGCAGACGGGCCATTATGTCGAAGTGCCGACGGATATTTCTCAGGCCGACTTGAAAAAAATCGTCGCCGACGTAGACTGCGTATATACCGATACGTGGGTAGATATGGAATTTTTCACCAATCCCGAATATAAGGAAAAGAAAGAATCTATCATCAATATGATGATGCCATACCAGATCAACGCGGACCTGCTCGAAGGAACGGATACGATGGTATTCCATGATATGCCCATTCATCCGGGCTTTGAAATTTCCCAGGACGTCATGGAGGCCCATATGGAAACGATTCTCGACGAAGCGGAAAATCGCCGCCACGCCGAAAAAGGGCTGCTCGTCTACTTGATTACAGGGACCTTGGACTGGTAAGATATTCTCATAATTAGCCGATATATGCAACACACCCGGCACAGCGCGTTTCAGGCGAAATCGCGCCGTACAGGGTGTGTTTTCATTTTACCGAGAGGAATGCTGTTCAGTTCGTTCTCCTTCTTCCTGAAGACGGCGGCTGTACGCTGCCAGACGCTCTTCCAGCGTGCCCGTATGAAGCTCGAACAGGTGGTTGTCGTAGTCGTAAAAATAAAGGGAACGGCCCTCGCCGGGGATGATGAGAGCGCCCAGCTCGGCGTCCTTCTCCACCTCGGTGATGGCCTGCTCCAGGTCGCCGATGACGGTGGAGTTCAGTGCGTTCAGCGCCTCGGGACGGTTGATGGTGAGAATGCCGATGTTTTCCTGCTTTTCATAACGAAGGGTCTGATACATAAGTAGATTCCTCCTCAAAAATAATATGTAAGCGTCTGTGCTGACGGAGATGTGGGTCCAGCTGCACCCGCCAGCCTATCCATGGTTGTACAGTGAGTAATATAGCAATTTATGTGCCAAGATTGGCAAGATGTTTTTCACAAAAATGGAGCATTCAACTGTGCGGGTTTGACAAAAAAATCGGGGGATTTCGGCGGAATTTTCCTCTTTTCAGCGACCTCATTCGGGCACTATTCAAAAATGAATAGGCTGGATGCGCATATATTTTTCCCTGCGCAGGACATCCTTTCGGCAAGAACCACGAAAGCCGGCGGGTATTTTTTTACAAAAGATACAGAAGAAACTTGGCACTGGCCCTTTCTATTCGTTTTTGAATATGCTATAATCAAAAATGAATAGATCACACGCGGGAGGTACTCTCATGGCGCATACACCTGACCTTCCTCATTTCTTTGAGGAAAATATCAATCTGGAGGGACTTTTCGACATCCTCAGCCCCAAAAACAATCTGGTCCTGGCAGACGATATGATGCTCTCTGACGCAGACGGCATCATTCTCCGGGTCAGTGAGAACTATGAGCGGAACTTTGGCTTTACCCACGATTCCATCGTGGGTAAGTCGGCTTTTGATCTGGAAGCGAACGGGACCTTCACCCCCTGCATCACGGCGGAGGTCATCCGGCAGAAGAAAAAGATCACCGCCACCCAGACCATCAACCACACCCATAAAAATGTCATGACGGTGGGGATTCCGCTGTTTGACCAAAACGGTGTGCTGAAATATGCCGTGTGCTTCAACACGGTGTCCATGGAGCAGATCAACTCCATCCAGCGGAACTACCGCCGGATGCAGGATTCCCTCCAGCAGTACTCCCAGGAGATCGCGGAGCTGCGGACCCGGGCCACCTCCACCAATCTGCTGTTCAAAAGCGCCCCCATGCAGCGGCTGTGGACGCTGATGCAGAACACCGCCAACACCCGGGCCAACATCCTCATCACCGGAGAGACCGGCGTGGGTAAAAGCGCAGTGGCCAAGGCCATCCACGCCATCAGCAACCGGGCCAACGGCCCCTTTATCGAGGTCAACTGCGCGGTGCTCCATGAAAACCTCATTGAATCCGAGTTGTTCGGCTATGAAAAGGGCGCTTTTACCGGCGCGGCTTCCGCCGGTAAGATCGGTAAAATCGAACTGGCCAACCACGGCACCCTGTTCCTGGACGAGCTGAACTCCATGAGCCTGGGGATGCAGGCCAAGCTGCTGCGGGCCTTGCAGGAGCGGCTGATCGAGCTGAATTATCTGAGCGGCGTGGCGGACGGTGTATTCGGCGCGGAGACGCAGAACGCGCTGACGGTATTCCAGAGCCGAAACGGCCTGACGGCGGACGGTACGGCGGGCGCAAGCACGCTCAAGAAGCTGAACGGAAGCTGCAAACCGGCCGCCGCGACGGCTGAGCCGAGCGGCAACGGCACCATGCGCGAGGGCGACACGGGCGAGGACGTATACACCCTGCAGGCGCGGCTGTTTGAATTGGGCTATTACAACGGGCGCATCGACGGGCGCTATTCCAGCGAGACGACGGCGGCGGTCAAGGCCTTCCAGAAGGCGAACGGGCTGGGCGCGGACGGCATAGCGGGCAAGGGCACGATGAACAAGCTGAACAGCGGCAATGCGGTTGCGGCGGAGACGACCGACGACGACATCGCCGACGAGCCGGAGACGACCTATCAGCCGGAGACGGCGTACACCGTGCTGCGGCGCGGCGACAAGAGCGATCAGGTGGAAGTGATGCAGCGCTATCTGGCGACGCTGGGCTATTTGAGCACCACGCCGGACGGGCAGTTCGGCTCGGGAACGGAGCGCGCGGTCAAGCTCTTCCAGGAGGCGAACGGGCTGAGGGCGGACGGCGTGGCGGGCAGCGGCACGCTCTCCATCCTGTACAGCGGAAACGCGGTGAGTTACAATGCGTATTTCGGCGCGTCGGGCGGCTCGACGACCATTTCGCCGACGGCTGTGCCGGATATGACGACGGTGATCCAGTGGGAGAGCGAAGGCGACAACGTGCGCCAATATCAGCAGCGGCTGGTCGAGCTGGGCTATCTGAACAGCAAATATGTGACCGGCAAATTCAACCAGAAGACCGTGGAGGCGACGAAGGCCTTCCAGACGATGAACGACTTGAAGGTGGACGGCGCGGCGGGGCCGCAGTCCCTCAAGCTGATTTATTCGAACGACGCGCTGGACGCAAACGGTGTGCGCGTCGGCGACAAGCTGTCGAGCGCATCGGATACCGTGACGGTATCCGACGTGCTGACGGCGGGCATGAGCGGCGAACAGGTGCGGCAGGTGCAGAGCCGATTGGCGGCACTGGGGTACCTGTCCGCCTCTTTTATAAGCGGCGTTTACGACGAGGCGACGGCGCAGGCCGTTCGGCAGTTTCAACAGGCGAACGGGCTGACGGCGGACGGCGCGGCCCTTACCGGCACGGTGGGCGTGGGCCATACCCGCTGGGCCACCCACGGTGAGCCCAATCAGGTCAACGCCCATCCTCAGACCAGCGGCGATGGCCGCTTCGCCGT
>ERZ779877.3313-NODE-3313-length-10583-cov-7.410334_pt1 | contig 10583 bp, 8 predicted proteins | sample MGYA00511556_ERZ779877 | MGnify/ENA primary metagenome ERZ779877 (study PRJEB29588, sample SAMEA2159338) | human gut metagenome | biome: human gut; feature: human-associated habitat; material: faeces | place: Denmark | collected 2008/2010 ... | reverse complement strand
GAAAAACAGCGCCGTGCGGCAGGCCATCAGCGAGGAGCTGGGCGTTCCGGTGAGCTTTGACCCGCTGGCCCAGTACTTCGGCGCCATCGGCGCGGCCCTGTGGGCATATAAGCAGACGACATGAATAAACAGAAATATGTTTCGATAAAACCTGTGAGGAGGAACTGAAATGGCAGAAGAAGTGAAGAAGGCCCCGAAGCCGGTGGATCCCAATTCCGCCAAGTACAAGCTGGGCAAGATCGCGGCGGACGCCTATGTGGATGCCATCGAGGCCAAGAAGCGCGGCGAGAAGGTGGCTTGGGTCTCCAGCAACTTCCCTGTGGAGATCCCGGAGACCATGGGCATCGCCACCGTGTATCCCGAGAACCAGGCCGCCGGCATCGCCGCCCGCGGCGCGGGCACGAGAATGTGCGAGGTGGCGGAGTCCGAGGGCTACTCCAACGACATCTGCGCCTACGCCCGCGTGTCGCTGGCCTACGCCAAGCTGAAGTCCTGTCCCGAGCAGGACGTGGCCATGCCCGACGTACTGCTGTGCTGCAGCAACATCTGCTCCTGCATGATCAAGTGGTACGAGAACCTGGCCCGTGAGCTGAATATCCCCATGATCCTGCTGGATATCCCCTTTAACCCCGACTATGAGGTGTCCGACGCGGAGGTGGCCTACGTTACCGGTCAGTTCTGGGACGCCGTACGTCAGCTGGAGGAGATCACCGGCAAAAAGTGGTCCGACGAGAAATTCAAGGAGGTCACCGGCTTCTCCTGCCGCTCCAGCCGCGCATGGCTGGCGGCCACCGGCTGCGCCAGGTATGTGCCTTCTCCCTTTAACGGCTTCGACCTGCTGAACCACATGGCCGTCATGGTCACGGCCCGGGGCAAGTCCACCGCCGCCGACGCCATGGAGACGCTGCTGAAGGAGTACGAGGAGAACCACAAGAACGGTACCTCCACCTTCCGGGGTGAAGAGAAGTACCGCATCATGTTTGAGGGCATCGCCTGCTGGTCCTACCTCCGTGCCACCAGCACCGGCCTGAAGTCCCGTGGCATCAACATGGTCACCACCATCTACGCCGACGCCTTCGGCTTCGACTACAACACCTTCGACGAGATGATCCGCGCCTACTGCAAGGTGCCCAACGCCATCAATCTGGAGATGAGCCGCGACAAGCGCATCAAGCTCTGCAAGGACAACCACGTGGAGGGTATGCTGGTGCATACCAACCGCTCCTGCAAGCTGTGGAGCGGCTTCATGTACGAGATGAGCCGCCAGATCGGCGAGGCCTGCAATATCCCCGTGGTCAGCTTCGACGGCGATCAGGCCGACCCCCGCAATTTCTCCGAGGCCCAGTACGACACCCGTGTGCAGGGTCTGACGGAGATCATGGAAGCCAACAAGGCTGCGAAAGGAGTGTAAGGCATGAACGACATCCTCAACAAGCTGCATGAGGCGGCAGCCTCTCCCCGCGCGCAGATGGACGGCTATCTGGCCCAGGGCAAAAAGATCGTCCTGTGCGCTCCTGTTTACACTCCCGAGGAGCTTATCCACGCCATGGGCTTCGTGCCTATGGGCGCGTGGGGCGGCGATGTAGCGCTGAACCGCGCCAAGGAATACTGTCCCGCCTTCCTGTGCGCCATTGTCCAGTCCCTGCTGGAGCTGGGCATCAACGGTGCCTACGAGGGCGCGTCCGCTATCGTCATCCCCTCCCTGTGCGATACCCTCAAGACCGTGGGCGAGAACTGGAAGTACGCCGTGCCGTCCATCCCCTTTATCCCCATGACCTATCCCCAGAACCGCAAGCCCGCCTACGGCGTGGCCTACACCAAGGCCGGCTATGAGCGCGTGATCCGCGACCTGGAGAAGCTGGGTGGCGCCTTCTCCGAGGAGAAGCTGCTCGCCTCCATCAAGGTCTACAACCGCCACAACGCCGCTATGCGGAAGGTCGACGAGGTGCTGGCCAAGCACCCGGAGATCACCGCCGCCCAGCGCAGCGACATCTTCAAGAGCGCCTTCTTCATGACCAAGGAGGAGCACACCGATCTGGTGGAGGCGCTCATCGCCAAGCTGGAGACCGCCGCGCCCGCCGCGGAGAAGCTGCCCATCGTCATCTCCGGCATCCTGACGGACGCCCCGGCGCTGAACGCTATTCTGGACGAAATGGGTCTGCACATCGTGGCCGACGACGTGGCCGCCCAGTCCCGCCAGTACCGCACCGACGCACCGGAGCGCGATGACGCCCTGAACGCGCTGGCCGAGAAGTTCGCCGCCATGGGCAACTGCTCCGTGCTGTACGATCAGGAGAAGAACCGGGTGAAGTGGATCGTGGACACCGCCAAGGCGAGAAGCGCCAAGGGTGTTCTGGTGGTGCTGACCAAGTTCTGCGACCCGGAGGAATTCGACTATGTGATGATCAAGAAGGCCTGCGAGGCCGCCGACCTGCCCCTGACGCTGGTGGAGGTGGACCGTCAGATGGTGCGGTTTGAGCAGGTGCGAACCAACCTCGAGACCTTCCGCGACCTGCTGAAAATGTAAGCAACACACCATTTATTAACATACATGGAGGAACGATATGAGTGAAGTAAAGCGTCCCCTCGAGGGCGTAAAGGTGCTGGAGCTGGCCACCTTTATCGCCGCCCCCTGCTGCGCCCGCTTTCTGGCGGATCTGGGCGCCGAGGTCATCAAGGTCGAAGCCCCCGCCGGCGACCCCCTGCGCTATACCGCTGTCAATGAGGGCCGTCCCCAGGACCAGAAGGAGAACACCTCCTACGATCTGGAGAACGCCGGCAAGACCTGCGTCTGCCTGAACACCAAGACCCCCGCCGGCCGCGAGGCCCTGGAGAAGCTCATCGCCGAGGCGGACATCTTCATCACCAACTGGCGGCAGAACCCCCTGAAGAAGGCCGGTCTGGACTATGAGACGCTCCACGCCCGCTACCCCAAACTGGTGTACGGCTTCGTCTCCGGCTACGGCGAGAAGGGCCCCGACAAGGACCTGCCCGGCTTCGACTTCACCGCCTTCTTCGCCCGCGGCGGCATCCTGGGCACCCTGTTCGATAAGGACGCCCTGCCCATGCTGACCATCGCCGGCTTCGGCGACCATCAGGTGGGTATGTACCTGGCCTCCGGCGTGCTGGCGGCCCTGTACCGCGCCCGCGAGACGGGCATCGGCGACCGCGTGGTGGTCTCCCTGTTCCACAGCGCCATCTGGGATGTCTCCCTGCTGCTGCAGGCCAGCCAGTACGGCGACCCCACCACCCAGTACCCCCTGTCCCGCCGCACCCTGCCCAATCCGCTGGTGGTGGCCCACAAGACCAAGGACAACAAGTGGCTCCAGATCGCCATGCCCCAGTACAACCGCCACTATCCCATCTTTATGAACGCCATCGGCCATCCCGAGCTGGCCGAGGATCCACGCTACTATCCCCAGACCAACCTGCAGGCCAACATCGAGGAGTTCTACGACTTCCTGGTGGCCGAGATGGCCAGCCGCACCCTGGACGAGTGGTGCAAGCTGATGGACGCCAACGATCTGCCCTACGCCGTAGCGCAGACATGGGACCAGCTGCTGGTGGATAAGCAGGCATGGGCCTCCGGCTGCTTCTATGAGATGGAATATTCCAACGGCAATAAACGCACCATGGTCCGGCCTCCCGTTATCTTCGAGGAGACGGAGCTGCCTCCCTACAACCGCGGTCCGTACCTGGGCGAGCAGACCGAACTGGTGCTGAAGAACCTGGGCTACACCGACGAGCAGGTGGCCGCCATGATAGCCGCCGGCGAGGCGGTGCCCATGGATCCTTCCCTGAAAGACTGACGGCGGCATCTTTTCCGCCCTGCCATCGTCAAACCGTCTCGACGTACACACGGTACGCCATCGCCGGTTTGCCATCGGCAGAACGAAAAATCTCTCCGCCATAGGCGGAGCGCGACGAACACGAACACCCCGGCGACTTGAGGAAAAGCAAACTATAAGGGCGCGGCGCGTTGAGGAGCGCGCCGCCGCCACCGGAATGTGAAGGAGAAAAATCATGAAGATCGCTGCTTACGAAGTACGTCCCGACGAGAAGCCCGTCATCGAGGGCCTGTGCAAGAAATACGGTATCGAGCTGATCTCCACCCCCGCAAATCTGGATAAGACCACCGCCCATATGGCCGCCGGCTGCGACGGTGTTACCACCCTGGGCCAGAGCGACTATTCCAACGCCGTTCTGGACGAGCTGAAGGGCTATGGCGTGCAGGTGCTGGCCAGCCGCTGCGTGGGCTATAACCACATGAACTGCGACTACGCCCGTTCCCTGGGCTTTCGCCTGTGCAACGGCGCTTACGCGCCCAACGGTGTGGCGGAATACACCGTTATGGCCATCCTGATGTGCATCCGCAAGTTCAAGAAGGCGCTGTACAACACCAACGACAACGACTTCACCCTGAAGGGCAAGATGGGCCGCGAGCTGCGTACCATGACCGTGGGCGTCATGGGCACCGGCAAGATCGGCTTCACCATCATCAAGTGCCTCAGCGGCTTCGGCTGCCGGATCATCGCCAACGATGTCTATGAGAACGACGCTGTCCGTGAATACGCCGAGTACGTGGATCTGGACACCCTGTACCGTGAGTCCGACATCATCACCATCCACACCCCGCTGCTGCCCGAGACCACCGGCATGATCGACCGCGAGGCCATCGCCAAGATGAAGGACGGCGTGGTGTTCATCGACAACGCCCGGGGCGAGCTGATGGATATCGATGCCGTCACCGAGGCGGTGGAGTCCGGCAAGTTCGGCGCGCTGTTCATGGATGCCTTCCCCGGCGAGACCGGCATCATCCACGTTCCCCACGATGAGGACATCATCCGTACCCCCGGTATGCCCTACTTCAAGCTGAAGTACCTGCGCTCCTTCGTCAACGTGTACCACACGCCCCACATGGCCTTCTTCACCGAAGAGGCCGCGGAGCAGATGGCCGAGTGCGGCGTCAACAGCATCTATGAGATTTTGACAGAGGGTAAGTCCAAGCACGAGATCCCCTGCTGAGCAGAGCAGTGACCCATACTTTAACAGGAGGAAAACTATGATTTTCGACGCAAAGCATGAAATGATCCGCAAGCTGGTCCGCCAGTTTGCCGAGACCGAGCTCACCACCGAGGTCCTTGACAAGGTGGAGGCGACCGGCGAGTTTCCCGAGGAGATCGTGGACAAGATGGCCAAGTGCGGCTTTCTTGGCCTGAAGATCCCCCGCGAGTACGGCGGTGCCGGTGCCGATACCCTGGCCTATGTCATCATGATCGAGGAGATCGCCCGTGTCTCTGCTGTGGCCAGCCTGTACGCCAATACCCCCAACTCTCTGGGCGGCGGCCCCCTGATGCAGGCGGGCACCCCCGAGCAGCTGGAGAAGTATCTCCGTCCCTCCGTGGAGAACAAGGTGAAGATCGTCTTCGGCCTCACCGAGCCGGGCGCCGGCTCCGACGCCAGCAGCATGGTCACCACCGCCGTGAAGGATGGCGACGACTACATCCTCAACGGCCGTAAGTGCTTTATCTCCGGTGCACCCCTGGCCGACTACTGCATCGTCTACGCCAAGACCGACATGAGCCGCGGCAATAAGGGTATCTCCGCCTTTATCGTGGACATGAAGGCCCCCGGCGTCTCCTGCGGCAAGCACGAGGCCAAGATGGGTCTGGTGGGCTACGCCACCTCCGACGTGGTGCTGGAGGATGTCCGCGTCCACAAGAGCGATATGCTGGGCAAGGAGAACATGGGCTTTATCAACGCCATGAAGACCCTGGACGGCGGCCGCCTGGGTGTGTCCGCCCAGTCCATCGGTCTGGCCCAGGGCTGCCTGGACGAGGCCATCAAATACTCCAAGGAGCGCGTTCAGTTCGGCAAGCCCATCTGCAAGAACCAGGCCATCGCCTTCATGCTGGCGGATATGGCAACCAAGCTGACCGCTGCCAAGGAGCTGGTCTATATGGCCGCCCAGATGAAGGACAGAAACGACCCCAACGCCTCCATGTACTGCTCCATGGCCAAGTACTTCGCCTCCGAGACGTGCAACGAGATCGCCGCCAAGGCCGTGCAGATCCACGGCGGCTACGGGTACATCAAGGAGTACCCCGTCGAGCGTAAGTACCGCGACTGCCGCGTGTTCACCATCTACGAGGGGACCTCTCAGGTCCAGCAGATGGTCATCTCCGGCAATTTGCTGAAGTAATGCGGAAAGGAGCAAGAATAGAATGAAGCTTATCGTATGTGTCAAGCAGGTGCCCGACACCTCCGGCAAGGTGGCCGTCAACGCCGACGGCACGCTGGACCGCGCCTCCATGCAGACCATCATCAACCCCGACGATATGAACGCCGTCGAGGCCGCCCTGGCCCTGAAGGACCAGCTGGGCTGCCCCGTTATCGCCGTGTCCATGGGTCCCCCTCCCGCCGCCGGTATGCTGCTGGAGCTGAAGGCCATGGGTGTGGACAAGGCCGTGCTGGTGTCCGCCCGTGAGTTCGGCGGCTCCGACACCTTCGCCACCTCCCAGATTTTGGCCGCCGCCATCAAGAACCTGGGCGTGGACAAGGACGACATCATCTTCTGCGGCCGTCAGGCCATCGATGGCGACACCGCCCAGGTGGGCCCCCAGATCGCCGAAAAGCTGGAGATCCCCCAGGTGTCCTATGTGGCCGACATCAGGAAGGACGGCGACACCCTCACCGTCCGCCGTATGCTGGAGGACGGCTACATGACCGTCCAGGTGCAGACCCCCTGCCTGCTCACCTGCATCAAGGAGCTGAACACCCCCCGCTACATGACCATCCGGGGCATCCTGGATTGCGACGCCGAGCCCGTCACCGTGCTGGATTACAACGCGCTGAAGGACGATCCCCTCATCGAGGTGGACACCATCGGTCTGAAGGGCTCTCCCACCAATATCTACAAGAGCTTTACGCCTCCCCGCAAGGGCAGCGGCATGATGCTGGAGGGCAGCGGCAAGGAGACCGTGGAGCAGCTGTTCGGCATCCTGTCCGCCAAGCACATCATCTGAGAAGGGAGAAACGATATGTCTACTTTTATGAATACCGATCCCAAGGCCTTCTCCGGCGTGTGGGTCTTTTGCGAGCAGCGGCAGGGCAAGATGATGCCCACCACCTTTGAGCTGATCTCCGAGGGGCGCAAGCTGGCCGACGAGCTGGGCGTCCAGCTCTCCGGCATTCTGCTGGGCGACAGCGTGGACAACATCGCCGCGGAGCTGGGCGGCTACGGCGCGGATAAGGTCTACGTCTACAACAGCCCCCTGCTGAAGGACTACACCACCGACGCCTACACCAAGATCATCACCGACGCGGTGCACGAGTTCAAGCCCGAGATCATGCTGTTCGGCGCCAGCCATATCGGCCGCGACCTGGCGCCCCGCTGCGCCGCCCGTCTCCACACCGGCCTGTGCGCCGACTGCACCCACCTGGACGTGGATCTCAACGGCTATATCAACTTCCTCCGCACCGGCTCTTCCCTGGATGTGGACGCCATGAACTTCGAGACGAAGCTCTTTGACGTCAACACCAACCTGAAGATGACCCGTCCCGCCTTCGGCGGACACCTGATGGCCACCATCGTCTGCCCACGCTTCCGCCCTGCCATGGCCACCGTGCGCCCCGGCGTGATGAAGAAGCGCGAGTTTGACGAGAACGGCGCGAGCAAGGTGGAGCTCATCCACCCCGCCTTTACCCTCACCGAGGCCGACATCCACACCAAGGTGCTGGAGATCGTCAAGGCCGCCCGTGCCATGGTGGACCTCACCGGCGCTGAGGTGGTGGTTTCCGTGGGCCGCGGTATCGCCAAGGACGTGGAGAAGGGCATCGCCCTGGCCGAGGAGCTGGCCGCCCTCATGGGCGGCGTGGTGGGCGCGTCCCGCGCCGTGGTGGACGCCGGCTGGATGACCGCCGACCATCAGGTGGGTCAGACCGGCAAGACCGTCCATCCCCGCATCTATGTGGCGCTGGGCATCTCCGGTGCCATCCAGCACAAGGCCGGCATGCAGGACTCTGAGTGCATCATCGCCGTTAACAAGAGCGACGTGGCCCCCATCTTCGAGGTGGCGGATTACGGCATCTGCGGCGACCTGTTCAAGGTGGTCCCCATGATGATCGAGGAAATGAAAGCCCTGAAGAAGTAATATCCCCCTCCCCACAGCGGGAAAGCCCGAAGGCGCCGTCCTCCGGGCTTTCCTGCATCCTGCCCTTGCTATTTTCCCCGGGATGCGCTATACTGTCCGGGTATTTTCTGTGAAAGGAGGCCCTTCCATGCCGGAAGCCGTACATATCCCCTGGCAGCCCATCGGCGGCGGGCGGGCCAGCGAGGCCATCTATGACCAGCTGCGGGAGCTTATCACCTCCGGAGTGCTGAAGCCCGGCGACCGCCTGCCCTCCGAGCGTGCCATGATGGAGCAGCTCCACCGTTCCCGTCCCACCATCCGCGAGGCCCTGCGTATGCTGGAGCAGGGCGGCTATGTGGCCTCCACCCACGGCGCCAGCGGCGCCGTGGTGCAGGAGCTGACCATCGACGGCGTGGAGCAGCCGCTGTCGGCCATGCTCCAGCTGAACCAGATCTCTCTGGAGGAGCTGGGCGAGTACCGCGCCGTCAACGACGGCACCATCGCCGGCTGGGCGGCCCGGCGCCGCACCGACGAGGATCTGGCGGCGCTGGACAGCTGTCTCACGGCGGCGGAACAGGCCCTGGGCGACTACCGCCGCTTCGCTGAGCTGGACGTCCGTTTCCACAGTCTGCTCTCCCGCGCCACCGGCAACCAGGTGGCCATGATCGTCACCGATGTCCTGGGCCAGGTGGAGCAGCACACCCTGCTGAAAAAGATGGAGACGCTGAACGACAGCGCGTGTCTGGCCCTGGAACGCCGTATTCTGGCACGCCACCGGGAGATACTGAGCGCTATCCGCCGGCAGGATGACGCGGCCGCCAAACAGGCCATGCGCGAGCACACCCGCGCCGCCGCCACTGATCTGAAGGTCTGACCCCCAAAGCCTTCCCCTGTAGGGGCGGCGTCCCCGACGCCCCGCAGCGTCAAAAAACGCCCTCGCCCCGCCGCAGCGGCCCCCAACTTCCATTTCCTGCCAAATTTTCCTGTTTTTATTTCCGGTAACAGAAAAAATGTGTAAAATTTCCATAAATAGGCTGGACAAACGGTGCAGCCGTGCTATAATATGACTATCCGCAGAGGTACCTCTGCATTTGCGTTTTAATAACGATTTTATTAAAACGATGGGGTCTGCGGAAATATAAATTTCTATGGGGAGTGTTACAATGAAAAAAGTATTAGCAACCATTCTGGCCCTGGTCATGGCGCTGGGCCTCACCACCGCCGCGTGGGCGGATGAGGCAACACAAATAACCGCAGAAACAACAGTCCTCAATAGCGGCTCCTATATCGTGAACGGCGAGGTCACCTTAACAGGTGGCGCGTTGACCGTACAGCCTGGTGCAGCGGTGACGTTGGAACTGGCGGCAGGTTCTAAGCTGACAAATAAAGACGGCAGCCATACCATTATCAACAATGGCACCTTGACTATTACCGGCACCGGCACGGTCGACAATGTGAGCCATGGGTGTGCGGCGCTGTACAACGCCCCCGGCGCTGTTGCAACTTTGAATGGCGGTACATTCGATAGAAGCCATGAAGCTGGTGCGAGCAAAGACAACAACGGCGGCAATTCCTACTACACCATCAAGAATTTCGGTACGATTACAGTTAATCCTGGTGTCACCGTACAGCAGGATGGCACAGCGAACGGTGGTACCACAGGTAAGTACTCCAGCTTGTTTGCCAATGGCTGGTATGATATTAGCACCGCTGGCCAATCCGGAAAAGAACCCGCCCATAGCAGCGATGCCGTTTTAGTCATTAACGGTGGTACCTTTAAGGGCGGCTTGAATACCGTGAAAAACGATGACGCTGGCAAACTGACTATCAATGACGGAACATTTACGAATATAGCGCAGCACGCGGTATTCAATGTGAACGAGGCAACGATAAAGGGTGGTAACTATACCATGAGCGGTGATGACAGCGTTCTTTATAATCGTAAATATGACGATGCGAATGATAAAGGACAAATGACCATCGAAAATGGTGTTTTTAAAGCCAAAGATGGCGTTCCGGCGATTAAAATTGCTGACGCGAATAGTAAACCGTCTGTCACCGGCGGTACTTTCTCCAGTGATGTGAGAGCCTACGCTGCGGGCGACACCCCCGTTGCTGCTACTGGTGAGCAGGAGGGTACCTACGTTGTTGGGCAGAGTGCAATCAACGCGGTGGCGAAGGCCGGCAATAATGTCCGGATCGTGAAGGGAAATGTTACATTGACGGACGTCCCTGCTGGCGTGACCGTGATTCCTGGTGAAGGCACTGTGGTGTTCGTCAATGGTAAGGACATTAGCGGCAACCAGTACAGCGACGGGTACACCGTCCCCCAGTCTTCCGGCTATTACTACTACCAGCCCACCACCGACACCAAGACCACCGACACCAAGGGCAGCCCCAAGACCTTCGACGCGGGCATTGCTCTGTATGTCGGCATGGCGCTGACCTCCG